>Ga0326597_10006925_pt1 | contig 15459 bp, 8 predicted proteins | sample RVTome_12_FD_203789 | JGI IMG/M metagenome (GOLD analysis project Ga0326597, IMG submission 203789) | Soil microbial communities from uranium-contaminated site in the Upper Colorado River Basin, Wyoming, United States - RVT100D185 | ecosystem: Environmental > Terrestrial > Soil > Contaminated >...
CCCGATCCTTCCTCGGCCGCGATGTGGACCAGGGCGTCACCGGGGTTCACCTGCGGGTTGAGGCTACGTCCTATCACCCACCCGGTCTCGGTGGCTCGCACCGCGGTGGGCCTGTAGCCAAACGCGTCGGAGATCTCGGCGATGGCTTCACCTTTCTCGACGCGGTCAGCCAGCATCGGGACCACCCTGACCAAACCCCCGCGTCTCGCTCTCACCCATCGGGTGCGCCGGATGACCTTGGTCGGGGCGGGGCGCGGCAGGCGGGCGTCGATCATGCCAAGCGATCGCAAGCTGCGCATGATCCCGGTGACCCCGGCATCGATCGCCGATTCGTCGAAGCGGTTGGCCTGGCCGGACTCGTAGAGAAGCATGGTGATGCCGCGCGAGGATGCTGCCTCTCGCAGCGAACCGTCACGGACCCGGGCGTGGATGGTGAAGGGTGCCCCGAATGCCCTGGCCAGCTTCATGGTCTCGGGGTTCTCGGTATCGGCTCGCAACTGGGGCGCATTGGTGCGGTGCCCGCTTGCGGTGTGGCAGTCGATCCCCACCGAGCATTGGGCCACGATCTCGGTCATGAAAAGATGAGCCAGCCGGGCGGCTGACGATCCACGCTCCGATCCGGGAAAGGCACGATTCAGGTCGCGCCGGTCGGGGAGATAGCGTGAACCGTGGATGAAACCGAGCGGGTTGACGATTGGCACGGCGATCACAGCCCCCCGGAGACGCTTGGCATCGAGCTGATGCATCACCCGGCGTACGATCTCGACACCGTTGAGCTCGTCACCGTGGATTGCTCCCGAGATCCACATGTTGGGGCCGGTGCTCCTGCCGTTTATCACCGCCACGGGGAGAGAGGCGGTCGACCCGGTGGAAAGCCTGGCGAAAGGCAGCTCGATTCGGATCTTGCGCCCGGGAGGAACGGTTACTTCGCCCACCGAGATGGGCTCGTTTCTTACTTCAAGCATCACTTCTTCTGGAGCCCCGGATCTCGGCGTTGCCTTCGATGAAGTCGATGATCTCGCCCGCAATGTCTTTCTGGCTTGCCTTCTCGATCCCCTCGAGGCCGGGAGACGAGTTGACTTCGAGGATCATCGGCCCGGTCTCGGACTGGATCATGTCGACGCCGGCGATGCTCAAACCCATGGTCTTAGCGGCTCGGATCGCAGTAGCCCTCTCCTTGGGGGTCAGCTTGACCCCTTCGCCGGAGCCGCCCTGGTGAAGGTTGGAGCGAAACTCCCCCGGGGCCCCCTGGCGCTTCATAGCAGCGATGACCCGGCCGTCGACGACGAAGGCGCGGAGATCGGCCCCGCCGGCCTCCTTGATGTACTGTTGGATGAGGATGTTGGCGTCGAGCTGGCGGAAGGCACCTATCACCGACTCTGCGGCCTTCTTGGTCTCGGCCAGGACGACACCGAGTCCCTGGGTGCCTTCCAGGAGCTTGACCACAACCGGTGCCCCTCCAACCACGTCGAGGACTCCCTGCACATCCTGGGTGGAGTGGGCGAACGATGTAGTCGGAAGCCCGACTCCCGCCCGCGAGAGCAGCTGCATCGAACGAAGCTTGTCCCTGGACCTGCTGATTCCCTCGGAGCTGACCGCTGTGAAGACGTCGGCCATCTCGAACTGGCGGACAACTGCGGTGCCGTAGAAGGTGTAGGTTGCCCCGATTCTGGGGATGATTGCATCCGGTTGGACCTCTTCTCCGCGGTAGAGAACCCGGGGGCGTCCCCCGGTGATATCCATGTAGCAGCGCAGGTAATCGACCACCGCCATCTCGTGTCCTCGTTCTATGCCCGCTTCACGGAGCCGTCTCGTCGAGTAGAGCGACGGGTTTCTGGAAAGAATTGCGATCATCATTTTTTCAGCTCCGGTCGGGGCCCCAGATAACTACGTCCCGGGTTGACCAGGAACTTGCCCCGGAGAGTCCTTCTCCCGATCAGCATCCGGAAGGACATCTCGTCCCGCTCGGTGAGGTTGATCATCGCCCTGATCTGTACCCCGTTGACGATGACAGGCGTCGAGATCACCGGGCGCAGCTCGGTTCTGCCTCCGGGGTTCTTCACTTTCCGCTGCATGACCACCCGCGCCTCACAGGTGACAGAGGAGGATTTCGAGCGTTTCAAGGGGTGAATGTCGAAGCGGATGAGTTCGACTCCGTCCCGGGAGAATCGTTTCTGGTTGAAAGCATGCAGCGATGAGCTATCCGCACCGGTGTCCACCTTGGCCTGGATTGCGGGGATCCCGAACTCGGGCAGGGATACCCACTCCCGCCAACCGATTTCGGTCGGTGTTCTTCTCGGCTTGTTCATCGAAGCAGACTGTATTCGGCGACGGACCACTAGGTTGTTCCCGTGCACATAGAACCCCGGCGGAAACGCCCGCCCTGGCTGATCGGGCTGCTGATTGCCATTGTGCTCGTGGCCGTGGTCCTGGTCATCGCCAATCTCCTCGGATACGGCGACGATCCGGCGATAGGAGCAGCAGCCGCGGTCTGGGGTGAATAATTGGCGGGCGGCTCTGACGCTTTCCGTACAGGTGGGGTGATGGCGATGAGACAGCTAAGTCGAACCGCCCTACTGGCCGCCCGGTGAGTCACTCCGGTATCGGGTTGCCGTTGCAGTCGATGCCGTCGGCGGGGCGGTACAAGGCCCAGAACGTGTCGATCACGACCCTTCCGTCTGAGTATGTCCGCTGCCGGTCGGTCTCCACGTAGGTGCATTGATTGCGCCGCGAGGTTCTCGTGGCCACCTGCTCGGCCTCGATGTTCTTGGTGGAATACATGCTCACCGTTATCGAGCTCGAGGTGTGGGAGGTCCAGACCAGGACCGGGTATTCGGTGGTGTTCTCGACGACCAGGTCGGGAGCGGGGCTGGAGATGGTCGCCTCGCGCCCGAACGGGTACCGCGAGAAGTACAACGAGTGTGCCTGATACTGCACGAAGTCGAGCCCGGCGAAATACGCGGCGTTGAACATCGTCGTGGCGAACTGGGAGACGCCGCCCCCGATCTCCGGCACCAGGTGACCCGCCCGTATTGCCCCGGCTGGTACGAAGCCCTTCTCGCTGGTCCGCGGCCCAACGTGGTCATTGAGTGACAGGACGTGTCCCGGCACCAGGTAGGAGCCGCGGACGAGGTCAGCCATCCGCTGGATGTTGACGACTCTGCTTTCACAGCAGTTGTGAGGTGTGGTGAATGTCGACACCCGCTCCACTATCAAACTTCCGTCATACCACGCCGTATGGACCGGATCGGGGTCGGCTCTCGTGGTCAGGGCAAACGGGCCGTCGGCTCCTGCGAGGATCGCATCGCCGACATTGGCCGCGGTGTTAGGGGAGCAGCAGACCTCGGCAGGCAATCCGGGAGCGAGGACGGTGACCTCCTCGCCGTCGATCTCGAACGTCGGGCTCACCACTTCTCCGATAGGCCCCGGAAAGGTCTCCTCGATCTCAGCCTGGAGCCCGGGGAGGTCGAAGGCAGGCATCATCTCGTTCTCCCTGATGGTCACTGTGAGGTGTCTGCGGAGCGACGCAGGTGACAGCTGGCGGATGTCTCCATCGATGATCAGCCGGGCACCCGACCGGGTCAGGTCGTTCAACCGCTCGGCAGCACTCTCGGCCATTGCATCGGTGAAGTCAGCGGGAAGCTCGGTGGTCGCCGCTACCAGCCCGAGAGCCTTCTGCACCGGGTCGAGGTCGTCGAGCTGGGCAACGAGGTCGGCGACGTCGGCCATCGCTCCTGGCTCGCCCGGAACCACCACGAGTCGCCATTCGTCGTTCATCACGATTTCCGGATCGACGGCCTGATCGAAGATCAATTCGGGGTGGGCGGCCAAAGCGGCTTCGGCCAGGTCGGGATCGAAGCCAATCGGTTCTTCGATTCCTTCGGTAGAGGTGAGGGTCGCGATCCACGCCGAGACCTGGTCAATCGGGCCGCCCCTGTGGCGAGCGGAGAGGATCCGTTCCACGGCGCTTTCGGTGTCGTAGCTGAATCCCAACTCGTTCAGCCGAAGCGAGACAGGGTCGGTCGGGGTTCCGATCTCCACCTCTCTGGTGAGTATCTCGATACTGCGGTGGACCACGATTGCTCGTACCTCGGCTGAGCTGCGTCCGTCGAGGCGTTCCCCCGCGTATTCGACATTCCCCGCGACCGTGTCGCCATGCGCCGCCAGGTGGTCGTACCAGGCAAAGGAGGCCACGCCCAGAGATACCGCCAGGACAAACCCGACATAGAGCAGGGGAGAGCGATGGGAGAAGTGGGTCGAGACCACCGACGACATGTTATGCGACATTCGGCCATTTGCTGTATCAGGAAGATTGCCGCCGCGGGGACTGTTGTGATAGAAGCCATGAACCAAGCCCAGGAGCAACATCTCGACTGGCTGGCGCGCTCGTTCGGGCGTCCCGAGTATGTTCCCCTGACCACGGCTGATCTCGGGGTCCTCGTCGACTCAGCTGAGTTGATTTCGAAGTTTCCGGGAACCCATTTGTTCAGGGAAGGCGACCCGGCGGCCGCGGCCTTTCTTGTTGAGTCGGGCGAAGTCGAGATCTACAGGGGCACTGAGTCGAGTCGTCGCGTTGTATCAAGGGGAGGGACCGGCTCGCTACTCGGCGATGTTGCCATGTTCCAGGATCGCCCGTACGCGGCTTCGGTTCAGGCCGTGAGTCGGGTGAGAGCCTTTCGCTTCGAGCGCGACCTGGTGCTTCGCCTGCTGGCCGAGCACCCGGCGATCAGCCTTCGCTGGTTGGTTGGGGCGATGACCCGAATGGAGGAGACGCAACGGCGCGTTCTCCAGCTCATCCACAAGACGGTTCTCGGACAGGTGGCCGATCTGTTGCTCGAGGAGTCGGACGGCACCGGGGAGGTCTACCTATCCCAGACCACGGTTGCGACCCTTCTCGGCGTGAGCCGCCAGTCCGTGAATGAGGCACTCGGGAGGCTCCGCGACCAGGAGATCGTCGAGACCGGGTACCGGAACATCAGGGTCCTGGACGCCGCAAAGCTCGGAGTCGTCGCAAACGGCTGATCGGGGCAGCTAACGACAACCTCTTGACTCAAAATGCCGCTGTGGGATAGGATGGGTATGGTCTTCGGACCCGAACTCGACTGATACGGCGCGACTGATAAGGAGCTCGAATCGGTTGGTTCAACATTTGAAGATTTCGATTGGAGTCATGCTGACGCGTCTGTTAGCATGCTTTTCTCTGCGTTACCTAGTTCTATTCCGCATTTCCAAGGAGGCACCTCTTGGCTTCGCGCGTGGCTGAGCGCTTCTCTTTCGGGAAGATTCCCGAAGTGTTGCCGCTACCCGATCTACTTGCTGTTCAACACGAATCTTTCCAGTGGTTCCTCGACGAGGGACTCAAGGAGATCTTCACCGAGATCAGCCCTATTGAAGACTTCACCGGTTCGCTTGCTCTTGAGCTGACCGATCACCGATTCGGCGATCCGTTGATGGACCTCGAGGAGGCCAAAGAGCGGGACGCCAACTACGCGCAACCTTTGTATGTGACCGCAAGGTTCATGAACAAGGGCACCGGGGAGATCAAGGAGCAGCAGGTCTTCCTCGGCGACTTCCCGATCATGACCGACAAAGGCGTCTTCATCATCAACGGCACCGAGCGGGTAATTGTGTCCCAGCTAGTTCGTTCGCCGGGCATCTACTTCGACAGCACGCCCGACAAGACTTCGGACCGCGACATCTTCTCGGCGAAGATCATCCCCGGACGGGGTGCGTGGCTCGAGCTCGACACGGACAAGAAGGACACCATCGGGGTCCGGGTCGACCGGAAGCGCCGACAGTATGTGAGCTCTTTCCTCAAAGCGCTCGGCATCGTCGAGAGCGACGAGGAAGTACTTGCGCTGTTCGACAATGCGCCATCTATCCAGAACACCATCGAGAAGGACACCAACGCCACCAAAGAGGATGCCCTGCTCGACCTGTATCGCAAGCTCCGTCCTGGTGAGCCGACCACGGTTGAGTCCGCACGCGGGCTGATCCAGACGATGTTCCGCAACCCGAAGCGTTACGACCTGACCAGGGTCGGACGTTACAAGGTGGGCCAGAAGTTCCGCGAGGACCAGTCAGATGACTACCGCGCCGACGGGCTCCAGCTTCTCCGCGACGAGGACATTGTCGACGCCATCAAGTACCTGGTTGCACTCCACGCCGGCGAGGCGACCATCACCACCCACCAGGGGACCGAGATCGCCGTCGGCACCGACGACATCGACCACTTCGGCAACCGCCGCATCCGCACGGTTGGGGAGTTGGTCCAGAACCAGGTCCGCGTCGGGCTGGCCCGCCTCGAGCGGGTGGTTCGGGAGCGGATGACCACTCAGGATCCTGACGCCATCACGCCTCAATCGCTGATCAATATCCGTCCGGTTACGGCCTCGATCAAGGAGTTCTTCGGCACCAGCCAGCTGAGCCAGTTCATGGACCAGCCCAATCCTCTCGCCGGGCTCACTCACCGGCGACGGCTGTCGGCGCTAGGCCCTGGTGGCCTGTCCCGGGAGCGTGCCGGATTCGAGGTTCGTGACGTCCACTCTTCGCACTACGGGCGGATGTGCCCCATCGAGACGCCGGAAGGGCCGAACATCGGCTTGATCGGGTCACTCGCCTCATATGCCCGAGTCAACGAGTTCGGCTTCATCGAGACGCCCTATCGCAAGGTCGAGAGCGGCGTGGTCACCGAGAAGGTCGACTACCTGACCGCCACCGAGGAAGAGCGGTTCGTCATCGCCCAGGCGAATGCCCCGCTCAAGGAAAACAGCGCGTTTGCAAACGCAAAGGTTCTCGTGCGCCGCGCCGGGGGCGAGGTCGAGTACATCTCCTCCAAAGACGTCGACTACATGGACGTCTCTCCCAAGCAGATCGTTTCGGTATCGACGTCACTGATCCCATTCCTCGAGCACGATGACGCCAACCGCGCCCTGATGGGCTCGAACATGCAGAGGCAGGCGGTCCCCCTGCTCACCGCTGACGCCCCTCTTGTCGGGACCGGTGTGGAGAGGCGCGCTGCTCAGGACTCGGGCGACATGGTGCTCTCGACCGTTGCCGGCGAAGTCGTCGAGATCAACGGCGACGAGATAATCGTCAAGGAGAAGGACGCCAACAAGAAGCACACCTTCAAACTGGACAAGTTCCGCCGTTCCAACCAGGGCACCTGTATGAACCACAAGCCCCTGGTGCGGGAGGGTGACCAGGTCAAGGTGGGCGATGTCCTCGCCGACGGGCCTTCCACCGATCAGGGAGAACTGGCGCTGGGGAGAAACCTCCTCGTAGCCTTCATGCCCTGGCAGGGCCACAACTATGAGGACGCAATCGTCATCTCGGAACGACTCGTCAAGGACGACGTTCTGACCTCGATCCACATCGAAGAGCACGAGCTCGATGCCCGTGACACCAAGCTGGGTGCAGAGGAGATCACCAGGGACATCCCCAATGTCCCCGAGGAGGTTCTAGCCAACCTCGACGAAGAGGGGATCATTCGCGTGGGTGCCGAAGTCGGCCCGGGCGACTACCTGGTCGGCAAGGTGACGCCGAAGGGCGAGACCGAGCTGACGCCCGAGGAGAGGCTGCTCCGTGCCATCTTCGGCGAGAAGGCCCGCGAAGTCCGGGACACCTCCCTGAAGGTGCCCCACGGCGAGACGGGAAAGATCATCGGGGTCAAGGTATTCCGCCGCTCAGAAGGCTTCGACCTTCCGCCCGGCGTCAACGAACTGGTCCGTATCTATGTCGCCCAGCAGCGAAAGATCTCCGAAGGGGACAAGCTCGCCGGACGTCACGGGAACAAAGGCGTCATCTCCAAGGTCCTCCCGGAGGAGGAGATGCCGTTCCTTGCAGACGGGACGCCGGTCGACATCATCCTCTCGCCGCTCGGTGTTCCCAGCCGTATGAACCTGGGCCAGATTCTCGAAACCCACCTCGGTTGGGCAGCAGCCCAGGGTTGGGAGCCGTTCGAGGGCGACAGCCCCGCGACCATCGGTGCCAAGCCGTGGACCAAGATCGCCACGCCCGTGTTCGACGGTGCCCGTGAGGACGAGATCATGAGTGTGATCGGGAACGCGCACCCCAACCGGGACGGCGAGCGCATGGTCCAACCCGACGGGAAGGCAATCCTCTTCGATGGTCGAACCGGTGATCCCTTCGACACCACTGTGACAGTCGGGTACATCTACATGTTGAAGCTGGTCCACCTTGTGGATGAGAAGATCCACGCTCGCTCGACCGGCCCCTACAGCATGATCACCCAGCAGCCCCTGGGCGGTAAAGCCCAATTCGGTGGGCAGCGGTTCGGTGAGATGGAGGTCTGGGCACTGGAAGCCTACGGAGCTGCATATGCACTCCAGGAACTGCTCACCATCAAGTCGGATGACGTCCAGGGCAGGGTGAAGGTCTATGAAGCAATCGTCAAGGGCGACAACATCCCGGAACCGGGAATACCCGAGTCGTTCCGGGTTCTCATCAAGGAGATGCAAAGCCTTTGCCTCAATGTCGAGATGCTCTCGGCCGGTGAGGAAGTCGAGCTCCGCGAGCTCGAAGAGGACAGCTATCGCTCTGTCGAGTCGCTAGGCATTGATTTGAGTCGGCCCGAGCGGCCCGATTCGGAATGATTCACACAATTCACACGCTCGCAAACGCACCACGAATAAGGGACAACGGATAACGGATTTATGGCGCAGCAACTATTCGATGAACTAAAAATCGGCCTGGCCTCCAGTGACCAGATTCGAACCTGGTCCTACGGCGAAGTCAAGAAGCCAGAGACGATCAACTACCGCACCCTCCGCCCCGAGAAAGAGGGCTTGTTCGACGAGCGCATCTTCGGTCCTCAGCGGGACTGGGAGTGCTACTGCGGCAAGTACAAGCGGATCCGGTACAAAGGCATCATCTGCGAGCGTTGTGGGGTAGAAGTCACCCGCTCCAAGGTTCGTCGTGAGCGCATGGGCCACATCGAGCTCGCCGCGCCCGTCACCCACATCTGGTTCTTCAAGGGTGTTCCCAGCCGTCTCGGCTACCTGCTCGACATGTCGCCGAAGCAGCTGGAGAAGGTCATCTACTTCGCCGCTTACATCATCACCGGCGTCGACGACGAGAAGCGCCAGAAGGATCTTCCCGAGCTCGAAGCCGCCCGCGACGATGAGATCGAAGTGATCAAGTCCGAGTTCGCCGAGTGGCATGAGGTTCGCCTCGAAGCCCTCGAGGACGAGCTCGAGCGGATGCAGGAAGGCGGGGCCAAGAGCCAGGAGATCAATGCTCGCCGTAAAGAAGTAGAGAAAGAGATCAAGGACCGCGAGGAGCGTACCAACCGCGAGGTCGAGCTCGTCGAGGACTCATTCGACGCCTTCCGCACCTTCAAGCCCAAGGATCTCGTGGAGTCGGAGCAGCTGTGGCGGGAGATCTACTTCCGTTACGACGACTACTTCACCGGCGGCATGGGTGCCGAGGCCGTCAAGGAGCTGCTGCTCAACCTCGACCTCGACGCCGAGATGGAGCTGCTCAACGAGAACCTCGATGCCAAGTCTGCCCAGAAGCGCCAGCGCGCTACTCAGCGGATGAAAGTTGTCAAGCCGTTCTGGGAAGGCATGAACCGTCCCGAGGACATGATCCTCGAGACCGTGCCGGTCATTCCTCCGGACCTGAGGCCGATGGTCCAGCTCGACGGTGGCCGTTTCGCCACCTCAGACCTCAACGACCTCTACCGCCGCGTCATCAACCGCAACAACCGGTTGAAGCGACTTCTCGACCTCGGCGCTCCCGAGATCATCGTCAACAACGAGAAGCGGATGCTCCAGGAGGCAGTCGATGCCTTGTTCGACAACGGGCGCCGCGGCCGTGCCGTGACCGGACCCGGCAACCGTCCGCTCAAGTCACTATCCGACATGCTGAAGGGGAAGCAAGGACGTTTCCGCCAGAACCTGCTCGGAAAGCGCGTCGACTACTCGGGTCGTTCCGTGATCGTCGTGGGCCCTGCCCTGAAACTACATCAGTGCGGGCTTCCCAAGATCATGGCCCTCGAGTTGTTCAAGCCGTTTGTCATGAAGCGTCTCGTCGATCTCGGGCTTGCCCAGAACATCAAGGCCGCAAAGCGGATGGTCGAACGCCAGCGCCCCCAGGTTTGGGATGTGCTCTCCGAGGTGATCCAGGAGCACCCGGTGCTGCTCAACCGCGCACCCACGCTGCACCGTCTCGGCATCCAGGCTTTCGAGCCGGTGCTGGTGGAAGGCAAGGCGATCCAGATCCATCCGATGGTCTGCGAGGCTTTCAACGCCGACTTCGACGGTGACCAGATGGCTGTTCACCTTCCGCTGTCGTCAGAAGCCCAGGCTGAGGCGAGGATTCTGATGCTGTCGTCCAACAACGTGCTCTCACCGGCCTCGGGACGGGCGATCGTGACCCCGGGCCAGGATATGGTCATCGGAGTCTTCTATCTCTCCGAGTTCGTCGAAGACGCTGTGGGCGCCGGGCGCCGCTTCGCCGACATCGACGAGGCGATGATGGCCCACGAGTTGGGCGAGCTTGCGCTGCACTCCCCGATCAGGCTCCGCCTCGGCGAGCTTTCGGGAACACCCGAGATGCATGCCGAGCTCAAGCCGACTCTCGGCGATTTGATCACCGAGGAGCCGGTCGACCCGGCAGGGCTGACCGAGACCACTTTGGGACGGGCAATCCTCAACCAGGCGTTCCCTGCCGACTTCCCATTTATCGACGCCAGGATCATCAAGTCGGATATCCGCAAGTTGATCGAGACTGTCATCGAGCTCTACCCGCGGTCGTCTGTAGCTGAGACGCTCGACGGGATCAAGGAGCTCGGCTTCTTCTATTCGACCAAGGCCGGCCTCTCCATCGGCCTCGACGATGTGCGGACGCCGGAGAACAAGGCAGAGATCCTCATCGAGTACGAGGCACGGGCCGAGAAGGTGCAGGGCTTGTTCCAAAAGGGTGTCGTCACCGACGAGGAACGCCGCCAAGAGCTAATCGAGATCTGGACCGAGGCGACCGAGAAAGTGACCGATGCCATGAAGGCGAGCCTTAAGACCGAGAAATTCAACGCGCTCGACATGATGGTGGGCTCCGGTGCCCGTGGAAACATGATGCAGGTCCGGCAGATCGCCGGCATGCGTGGCCTGGTGGCGAACCCGAAGGGTGACATCATCCCGCGTCCGATCATCTCCAACTTCCGTGAAGGTCTGTCGGTCCTCGAGTACTTCATCTCCACTCACGGTGCCAGAAAGGGTCTTGCCGACACCGCTCTTCGTACCGCTGACTCGGGTTACCTGACCCGCCGCCTGGTCGATGTCTCCCAGGAGATGATCGTTCTCGAGGTGGATTGTGAAACCGACAAGGGAATCACGGTGAAGGTCATCGATGAGCGTGGCACCAAGATCCGCAACCTCCGTTCCCGTCTCTTCGGGCGGGTGCTTGCCGACGACCTCAAGGAGGGCCGCACCCTTGTGGCCACCCGGGACGACGAGAAGCTCCGCGCCGGGACCCTGATCGGTACCAAGGAACTGCATGCCATCGAACTGGCCGACATCGAGTCGGCGCGGGTTCGCTCCCCGCTGACCTGTGATACCCGCAACGGGGTCTGTCAGACCTGTTACGGCCTCTCTCTCGCCACCGGCAAGGTTGTCGAGCTCGGTGAAGCAGTGGGGATCATGGCCGCCCAGTCGATCGGTGAGCCCGGTACCCAGCTAACGATGCGTACCTTTCATACCGGTGGTGTGGCCGGGGACGACATCACCCACGGTCTGCCCCGCGTGGTCGAGCTCTTCGAGGCCAGGACCCCGAAGGGTAAAGCAGTGATGTCGGAGATGAAGGGCACGGTCAAGCTTGTCGACGACGACGAAGGACGACGTCTCATTGTCAGCGACGGTAAGGAAGAGGAGGTCGTCTACAAGATCTCCCGGAAGACCAAGCTCCGCAACGCGGTGCCCGACGGCTCCGAAGTGGAGGCTGGCACCCAGCTGACCGACGGGAACCTCGACCCCAAAGAGGTCCTCGAGATCCGCGGTGTTCGCGCAGCCCAGCAGTACCTGGTCGACCAGGTTCAGGAGGTCTACAAGTCCCAGGGTGTGGAGATCCACGACAAGCACATCGAACTGGTGGTTCGCCAGATGCTGCGCCGGGTCTTCGTGATCGCCCCCAACGACTCCGACTTCCTGCCAGCCGCTCTCATCGACGACCAGCTGTTCCGTGACACAAACAAGGAACTGGTCACTGCCGGCAAGGCACCTGCCCAGGGCCGACCCCAGCTGATGGGCATCACCAAGGCGTCGCTGGCCACGGACTCGTGGCTGTCGGCGGCATCCTTCCAGGAGACGACGAAGGTACTGACCAACGCAGCGATCGAGAGTCGCTCCGACTTCATGCGGGGCCTCAAGGAGAACGTCATCATCGGGAAGCTGATCCCGGCCGGTACCGGCGCACACCAGTACCAGTCGCTGCAGCCGACGCTGCCCGGCGCCACCACCGTGGAGAGCCTCGGCTTCCTCGGCGAAGGCGGCAGACGCTCCGACGACGGCGAAGAGGGCCTCCCGGAGAACCCGGCCGAATGGCTCGCCTCAATCGGCGGCTCTTTCTCGGCGGACAAGCCGGAAGAGCCCAAAGAAGAGTCCGAAGAGGAGTAACCGCGGACTGCTCGAGTAGTGGAGAAGGCCGCCCGAACGGGTGGTCTTCTCTCGTTTCGGCCCTGCTGTGTTACCGTTGCGGGGAATCGAACCGGAAATGTTCTGGTCGATTTGGTACGCGCGCAGGCAGACACGTAGAATCTGTCTGGTCCGGGTCCTCCCTCCGGTGGTGGACCAACCCGTGACAGCCGGGTATTTACGTGCCCGGTACGCAAAGTTTCACAACAGGATCGGTGCTTGGGTGCGCCCTCACCGCTTCCTCGCGTAAGGAGAGATATGCCGACGATGGAGCAGCTTGTCCGCCAGGGCAGGAAGCCGAAGACCAAGAAGAGCAAGGCGATCGGCCTTGGCGGTGCGCCGCAACGTCGTGGTGTCTGCACCCGCGTCTATACGGTCACGCCGAAGAAGCCGAACTCGGCGCTGCGCAAGGTCTGCCGTGTCCGTCTCAGCTCCGGGGTCGAAGTGACGGCGTACATCCCCGGTGAGGGCCACAACCTCCAGGAGCACAGCATGGTGCTGATCCGTGGCGGCCGGGTTCGCGACCTCCCCGGTGTCCGCTACAAGGTCATCCGCGGTACTCTCGACGCAGCAGGCGTCAACGACCGCAAGCAGGCCCGTTCCCGCTACGGATCCAAGAAGGACTGAACGTGCGCAGGGCACCAGCACAGGTTCGGACGATTGCAGCAGACCCGGTGTTCCGCAGCGTCCTGGTCAGCAAAGTGATCAACAAGGTCCTGCTGAAAGGGAAGAAGGGCACCGCCCGCTCCATCGTCTACGAGTCGCTCGAGACCGTCGAGAAGCGGACCGGACAAGACCCCAGTGTGGTCCTCAAGCGGGCGGTCGACAATATCCGCCCCCAGCTGGAGGTTCGCTCCCGGCGGGTCGGTGGGTCCAACTATCAGGTGCCGATAGAAGTGCCACCGCGGCGTCAGGAGACACTTGCGGTCCGCTGGCTGGTCTCTTTCGCCCGCAGACGCCGTGAGCCGACAATGGCCCTTCGCCTGGCCAACGAGATTTTGGACGCATCGAACAACACCGGTGCTGCCATCAAGCGAAAAGAAGATGTCCACAAGATGGCGGAGTCGAACAAGGCTTTCGCCCACTACCGCTGGTGACCCCGGGGTTCCAGCGGAGTAACTGACAACAGATTTACCCGAACGTTCCAGCAGGCGGGCTCTCATTTCCGAAGGGAGTCCCGAACCGCCGGACGAGGGACGTTCACAACCACATAACGAGTCGGAGTAGTCAAAAGAGAAGATGAGCAACGGAAACGCGCTGTCGCACCTGCGAGAGGTACCGCTGAGCCGAACCCGGAATATCGGGATCATGGCCCATATCGACGCGGGAAAAACGACACTCACCGAGCGGATCCTCTACTACACCGGCCGTAACTACAAGATCGGTGAGGTCCACGAAGGCTCCGCCACCATGGACTGGATGGAGCAGGAGCAAGAGCGGGGTATCACGATCACCTCCGCCGCCACCACCTGCATCTGGCATGACCACTGGATCAATATCATCGACACCCCGGGCCACGTCGACTTCACCGTTGAGGTGGAACGTGCCCTCCGCATCCTCGACGGGGCGGTTGCAGTCTTCGATGGGGTGGCCGGTGTGGAGCCGCAGTCCGAGACGGTGTGGCGCCAGGCTGACCGCTACGGGGTGCCCAGAATCTGTTTCATCAACAAGCTCGACCGCACCGGCGCCGACTTCTACTTCGATGTCCAGTCGATCATCGATCGCCTCGGTGCCCGCCCACTTGTCATGCAGCTCCCGATCGGCAAGGAGGCCGACTTCCTCGGCGTAGTCGACCTCGTCGAGATGGAGGCGCACATCTGGAAAGGCGACGACGGGAAGCTCTGGGACACCGCGGACATACCTGCCGACCTCACCGACCAGGCTGCCGGGTATCGCGAGAAGCTGATCGAGACGGTCGCCGAGACCTCCGAGGAGCTGCTCGAGTCCTATCTGGAGAACGGAACGCTCAGCAACGAGGAGATCAACAAAGGTGTCCGCGACGGCACGCTCGCCCGTGTCTTCACCCCGGTCTTCTGCGGCTCGGCGTTCAAGAACAAGGGTGTGCAGCTTCTTCTCGATGCCATCGTTGCCTATCTGCCCAGCCCTCTCGATCTTCCCCCGGTCACCGGCTTCAAGCCGGGCGACGAGGAAGTCCAGTTGACGAGAAGTGCGGACGACAGCGAACCGTTCTCAGCGCTGGCCTTCAAGATCATGACCGACCCCCATGTCGGCAAGCTCACCTATTTCAGGGTCTATTCGGGCCACGCCGCGAAGGGCGACACCGTCCTCAACTCGGTGACGGGCAAGAAGGAGCGCATCGGCCGAATTCTGCGGATGCATGCCAACAACCGTCAGGACATCGACGACATCTTCTCCGGTGACATCATCGCCGGGATCGGGTTCAAGAACACAACCACCGGGGACACCCTCTCCGACGTGAACCAGTCGATCCAACTCGAGTCGATGGAGTTCCCCGCACCCGTCATCTCGGTCGCCATCGAGCCCAAGACCAAGTCGGATGAGGAGAAGCTCTCTGAGTCTCTTCATCGGCTGTCCGAAGAGGACCCGACCTTCCTGGTGCGCACGGACGAAGAGACCGGCCAGACGATCATCTCAGGGATGGGTGAGCTTCACCTCGAGATCCTCGTCGACCGCCTGCTCCGTGAGTTCAAGGTCGACGCCACGGTGGGCAAGCCCCAGGTCGCCTATCGCGAGACCATCCGCCGGGCGGTGGAGAAGGTCAGCTACAAACATGTCAAGCAGACCGGTGGTAGAGGCCAGTACGGCCACGTCGTCATCGATTTGGAAC
>Ga0326597_10006926_pt1 | contig 15459 bp, 11 predicted proteins | sample RVTome_12_FD_203789 | JGI IMG/M metagenome (GOLD analysis project Ga0326597, IMG submission 203789) | Soil microbial communities from uranium-contaminated site in the Upper Colorado River Basin, Wyoming, United States - RVT100D185 | ecosystem: Environmental > Terrestrial > Soil > Contaminated >...
GTGCTCTTGCCCTTCGAGCCGCGCTGCGCCTTGAGCGTCGCGATCTCGACCATCAGCTCCTCGCGCTTCGGCAGGAACTCGTGCAGCGGCGGGTCGAGCGTGCGGATCGTGACCGGCGAGCCGTGCATCTCCTTGAAGAGGCCCATGAAGTCGGCCTTCTGCATCGGCTCGAGCTTCTTGAGCGCGGTCGTGTAGTCCTTGACGTGCTTGCCGTACTCCTTGTCGACCTTGGCGAGCTCCTTCTTGATCTCGGCCGCCTGGCCGCCCTTCGCCTCCTTGAGCCGCTCCTTGAGCCGCCGCGTCAGGTCGATCCCGCGCTGACCGCGCGCGGCCGCGAGGATCATCTTCACGACGTGCGGCAAACGCTCCGCGCCGAAGAACATATGCTCGGTGCGGCACAGGCCGATGCCGCGCGCCCCGAAGCCGAACGCCACCTTGGCGTCCTTCGGCACGTCGGCGTTGGCGCGGATCCCCAGCCGCCGCACCTCGTCGGCCCAGCCCAGCAGCTTCTCGAACTTCTGGTAGATGGGCGATTTCTCGGCCTGGAGGCGCCCCTCGACCACCTGGATCACCTCGGAGGCGCTCGTCGGCAGGGCCTTGAGGATCACCTCTCCGGTCGAGCCGTCGATCGAGATCGGGTCGCCCTCTTTGAGAGTCTTGCCGCCGACCTTCAGCGTGCGGGCCTTGGCGTTGATGTCCAATGCACCGCAGCCCACGACCGAGGGCTTGCCCATCTGGCGGCCGACAACCGCGGCGTGCGACGTCATGCCGCCCGTGGCCGTGAGGACGCCCTGCGCGACCGACATGCCGTGGATGTCGTCGGGCACCGTCTCCATCCGGACCAGCAGCACGCGCTTGCCCTTCTGCGCCCACGCCACCGCCTCGTCCGCGGTGAACACGATCGCGCCCGTGGCCGCGCCCGGCGAAGCGGGCAGTCCCTTGGCGGCGACCTCCACGCCCTTCCGGGACTTCGGGTCGAAGATCGGATGGAGCAGCTGGTCGAGCGCCTGCGGCTCGACCTTCATCAGGGCTTCCTTCTTCGAGAGCAGCCCCTCGTCGCACATGTCCACGGCGATGTTGATCGCCGCGAGCCCCGTCCGCTTGCCGTTGCGGGTCTGGAGCATGTAGAGCGTGTTCTCCTGGATCGTAAACTCGAAGTCCTGCACGTCCTTGTAGTGGCGCTCGAGCCGGCTCGTGATCTCGCGCAGCTGCTGGTACGCCTTCGGCATCACCTTCTCGAGGTCGGTGATCGGGTGCGGGGTGCGGACGCCCGACACCACGTCCTCGCCCTGCGCGTTCTGCAGGAACTCACCGTAGAACTCCCGCGCCCCCGTCGAGGGGTTGCGCGTGAAGCCGACGCCCGTCGCCGAGCTGTCGCCCATGTTGCCGAACACCATCGTCTGCACGTTCACCGCGGTGCCGAGGTCGTGCGGGATGTCGTTGAGCTTGCGATAGGTGATCGCGCGCGGGTTCATCCAGGACTTGAAGACGGCGTCGCGCGCGCCCACCAGCTGCTCGCGTGGGTCCTGCGGGAAGGGGTGGTGCTGGTCCTTCTCCACCACCAGCTTGTAGCGCGCGATCACCTCGTCGAGGGCCTTCTCGCCGAGCTCGACGTCGGTCTTCGCCTTGTACTTCGCCTTGATCGCGGAGAGCTCGTGCTCGAACTTGTCCTTCTCGATCCCGAGCACCACGTTGCCGTACATCTGGATGAAGCGCCTATAGCTGTCCTTGGCGAAGCGCGCGTTCCCCGTCTTGGCCTTCAAGCCCTCGACCGAGCGGTCGTTCATCCCGAGGTTGAGGATCGTGTCCATCATGCCCGGCATCGAGAACTTGGAGCCGCTGCGGACCGAGACGAGCAGCGGATCGGCCGCGTCGCCGAGCTTCTTGCCCTGGAGCGCCTCGAGCTTCGCCAGGGCGGCATCCATCTGCTGGTCGACCTCGCCCGGGAGCGTGCCCCCGCTCGCGTAGTAGGCATTGCAGGCCTGCGTGGAGATCGTGAAGCCGGGCGGCACCGGCACGCCGGCGTTCGTCATCTCGGCGAGGCCCGCGCCCTTGCCGCCGAGAGTGCCCTTCATGTCCTTGTTGCCGTCCGCCTTGCCGCCGCCGAAGAAGAAGACGTACTGGGTCACGATGTCCCTCCGAGCCTGGAAATGTCCGCGATGCGGGAGATGGGCTTGATCATGTAAGCCAGGAAGCCGAGCCGGTTGCGCCTGACCTTCGGATCGTCGTGCATCACGAGAACACGGTCGAAGTAGGTGTCAACGGGCTCCTTGAGCGCTGCAGTGGCTCGGAGTCGGAGTTCGTACTCCGCCTCGGTGCGGTTGTCGCCCCAGTTGAGGCGAGAACGCCCAATAGCGGCGTGCAGGTCTGTTTCTGGGCCAGGTTCAAGCCACTCGGGTTCGAAAAACCCGAGTTCCTCTTCACCTGCCTTTTCGATGATGTTGTTCGCGCGCTTGAACGCGATCGCTAGATGCTCAAACTCCTCGCGCTGGTGCTGGAGAACATTGTGTAGCGCCCGAAGCCGCTGCCAAGCATCGTAGAGGTCGTGAAGGGGTCGGACTCCAGCGCCTAGGACTGCGGCGACCTCGTCCATCGAGAAGCCCCGCATCGTCATTACATAGGCAAGGCGATCGACAAGGAATGCCGACACGGCTTCAATAGTCTCGTGTGACGGATGCTTCAGATTTCCATACCCCTCAACAGCCACCGCTACGAGCTCCTGCAGATCCGGGGCCGTCTCCCCCGCTTTCGGGCACCAGAAGTCGAGCACGGCGCGCACAGCGCCTTGCCCGGCGCGCCGCAGCCCGTAGGGATCGCGGCTGCCGGTGGGATTTTCGCCGATGCCGAAGTAGCCCGCGAGCGTGTCGAGCTTGTCCGCGAGCGCCACCGCCGCGAACACGCGCGCCGCGTCGTCGTGGCCCGCGAAAACCGCGGCCGGCTCCGCGTCTGGCTCGACTGCGATCGGGTGGTAGTGCCAGCGCACGGCCGTGGCCACGCTCTCACCGACCCCCTCGCCGGACAGGTAGATCCCACCCATCACACCCTGCAGCTCGGGGAACTCGCGCACCATCAGCGTGACGAGATCGGCCTTCGCCAGCTCGGCAGCCTGCTTCGCGGCCTCGAGCACCTCTCCAGAGAGCAGCCCGCGCGACCCCATCTCCGCGACGAGCCGCGCCATGCGCGCGCTCTTGTCCCGGTATGTGCCGAGGCCGTGGTGGAAGCTGACCCCGCCCAGGTCCGAGAGCCGCTCGCTGAGCCGCCGCCTGCGGTCCTCGCCCAGGAAGAACGCCGCGTCGCGGAGGCGCGCCACGACCACGCGCTGCATACCGCGCGTGATCGCCGCGGCCGAAGCTCCGTCGCCGTTGGTCACGGCCGCGAAGCGATCGATGCGAGAGGCGGCGTCGCGCAGCGCGATGTACTTCTGGTGGTGCACGAGCACGGTCTCGAGCACCTCGGGTGGCAGGCCGCGGAACTCCTGCGGCACCTGCCCCACCATCACGGTCGGGTACTCGACGAGATCGCGCCACTCGGCGCGCAAGCCGTGGTCATCCCCCGTGCCGCCGCTCGCGGCGGCGCGGAGCTGGTCCTCGATCCGGGATGCGCGCTCCTCGGGGGCGAGGATCACGAACCTCTCGCGCAGGGTCCGGCTCATCTCGTCGAAGGAGCGAACGACGAGTTCTTCCTGCGCCGCCCCCTTCGGGAGGAAACGGTGTCCGCGCGTCGCCGCGCTGCTCTCCACGATGATGCGCCCCCTGGCTCCTCCCTCGAGAGCGTAGATCTGGAACGGCACCACGCGGCCGTCCAACAGCACCACCAGCCAGCGAATCGGCCGACCGAACGGAAAGGCACCCTTGCCGTCCTCGAGCCAGGCGTCCCAGCTCATCCGTTTCGGGAACACGAGCGCGCGCAGCACACCCGCGAGCAGGCCGGGCACGAGCTCGCTCGTCGGGCGCCCGGCGACCTTGCGGACGAAGAGCAGGTTGAGCTCACCGGGCTTGGCTTCGTCCTTGGCCCGTTGCAGCAGCTCCGTCACCGCGACGCCGTTCTTCTTGGCGAAGCCCTGGGCCGCGGGGGTCCAGGCGCCCGCTTTGTCCTTCGCCACCTTGAGCGCCGGGCCCCACACGGACTCTTCGCGATCGGACTGGCGCAAGGGCAGGTCGGCGCGCAGGACGAGCCGCCGCGGCGTCCAGGCGACGGTAGCGTCCTTGGCCTCGAGAAACTCGCGAGTGGCCGCCTCCACGAAGCGCGCCTGCAGCTGCTCGCCGAGGCCGGCCAGCCAGGGCGCCGGCATCTCCTCGAAGCCGATCTCGATCAGCAGCTCAGCCACGCGCGGGCTCCGCGGCGGCGTCCGCCGGCTGTCCCGTGGCGGCATCGACGTACGCCTTGGCCACGGCGCACGCCAGCTTGCGGATCTTCAGGATCATCCCCGCGCGCTCGCTGACCGAGATCGCGCCGCGCGCGTCGAGCACGTTGAAGGCATGCGAGCTCTTGAGCGTCCAGTCGTAGGCGGGCAGGTACGTCCGCCCGCCCGGCATCGCGAGCAGGCGAAAGCCCTCGGCGAGCGCGCTCTCGAAGATCCGCCGGTGGAGCTCGACGTCCGCGAGCTCGAACGAGTAGCGCGAGAGCTGGAACTCCTCCTCGTGGCGCACGTCGCGGTAGCGGGTGCCCTCCGACCAGCGCAGGTCGTAGACGTCCTCGACGTCCTGCAGGTACATCCCGATCCGCTCGAGACCGTAGGTGATCTCGCCCGAGATCGGCGCCAGGTCCATGCCGCCCGCCTGCTGGAAGTAGGTGAACTGCGTGATCTCCTGCCCGTCGAGCAGCACCTGCCAGCCGATGCCCCACGCCCCGAGCGTCGGCGATTCCCAGTTGTCCTCCTCGAAGCGGACGTCGTGCTCGGAGGGGTCGATGCCGACGCCCTCGAGCGACGCGAGGTACAGGTCCTGGATGTCGAGAGGCGGCGGCTTCAGGATCACCTGGAGCTGCTCGTGCTTGTAGAGCCGGTTCGGGTTCTCGCCGTAGCGCCCGTCGCCGGGGCGCCGCGAGGGCTGCACGTAGCCGACGCGCCACGGCTTCGGGCCGAGCACGCGAAAGAACGTCTCCGGGTGCATCGTGCCGGCCCCGACCTCGGCGTCCCAGGGCTGGTGGATCAGCAGGCCGCGGTCCGACCAGAAGCGCTCGAGCGCGAAGATGATCTCCTGCAGCGTCACCGGGCGCCCTCCCGGGTGACTTCGCGGATCACGCGCGGGGAGCGCAGCTCGCGCTCGAGGTGGGCCTCGATCCGCTCGCGGTGGAACGCTTCGAGCTCCCGAGCGGGGCCTGCGAAGCCGTCCGCGAGCGTGTCGGGCGGCTTCGAGAAGAAGTGGCCCAGCAGCGCACGCGCCTCGCTCGACAGGACGGGGCCGGAAGCCGGCAGGCACGAGTCGCACACGAACCCGTGCGCGGGGCGGTGGTAGCGGAGGGCCGAGGGCGCGAGCACCCCGCCACAGCTCGCACAGCGGTCGAGCGGCGGATACAGCCCGTGCAGCCGGAGCAGCCAGGCCTCGAGGTAACGCCCGAGCAGCTCCGGGCTGGCGCCGGCTTCGGCCGCGCGCACCACGGCGAGCGCCAGGCGGTAGACCTTGTCCTCGGCCTCGCCTTCGGAGCAGAAGGCGTCGAGCAGCTCGGCACAGCCCGACAGGAACAGGGCAGCGTCGAGGCTGCGTTCGCTGGCGCGGAACGCCGAGTGCAGCAGCTCCGCCTCGCCGAGGCGCAGCAGCTCGACCCCCTGGCGCCCGTAGAGCGAGACCCGCACCTCGGAGAGCGGCTCGAGCGCGGAACGGTAGCGCGGCCGCCGGCCTCGGGCGCCGCGGGCGACCGCCCGCAGCTTTCCCCGCTCACGCGTCAGCAGTACGACGATCCGGCTGGTTTCGCCCAGCTTGTGGCCCCGGAGCACCAGGGCCTCGGTGGAGAAGAGAGCCATGGGGAGAACGTGGTCGAATGGCAAACCGGGTTAAGTTAGCACACCGCTTCCGGCATTTCTTGATGCAGAAGGATCCCGCGTGCTACTTTTTCTCGATATGGCTGTCGACTGGAAGCGATTCATCCTGATACTGGTTGCGGGCGCGTCGCTGGGGCTCGCCTGGAATGCCGGGAGCGGACGGGGCATAGCACTCGGTGAGAGCGTTCTCGTGCAAACGGGCGACGAGCTCGTGGCCGCCCCCGACGCCAAGCGCCTGCTCGACGCGGGCGCGCTCTTTCTCGACGCCCGCCCGCGCGACTTCTGGCGCATGAGCCGAATCCCGGGAGCGCTGCCGCTGCCGGAGGAGGACTTCGAGCGGTCTTTCCAGGAAGCGGAGCCCCGGCTCCGGCGCGCGAGTGCGATCGTGGTCTACTGCAGCGGCTACGGCTGCGAGGCGAGCCACCTGGTGGCGCGCAGGCTGCGGGAGAAGGGCATCGCCGCCGCCATCCTCGACGAGGGCTTGCCGGCGTGGCAGGACGCGGGCCTGCCGCTCGACACGGAGCCGCGCTCGTGACCGCCCTTCTCGCGAAGCCCCGGGTGCAGCTCGCGCTGCGGCTGCTGCTCGGGGCCTTGTTCGTGTACGCGAGCCTCGACAAGATCGCGAACCCTCCGGCCTTCGCCAAGGCCGTCTACCAGTGGCAGGTCGGCGGGCCGGTGCCGTCCAACGTAGTCGCGGTGACGCTGCCCTGGGTCGAGCTCGTCGCGGGCCTGCTGCTGCTCGCGGGAGCCTGGAAGCGCGAGGCGGCGCTGGTGATCGCGCTCCTGCTCGTCGTGTTCCTCGTCGCCGCCGGCTCGGTCCTGGCCCGCGGCATCGACGTGGAGAATTGCGGCTGCGTCTCCCTGGCCGCGAACGCGCCGCCATCGGCGTGGCCGCCGGCCTGGATGAGGGGCGTCGGCTGGTTCCTGGTCACGAGGAACCTGCTGCTGCTCGCCGCAGCCTTGTCGATCGTGCGGAGCCCAGCGCGGCTGCCGCTGCTGGGAGCCAACGAGCAGCCTGCAGGGCCCCTGCCGCAGGCCACGGGTAGCGGTGGAGCCGGAGGGCTCCCGTGATGTGTCGCCGGTCGGGCCGACGGACACGTCACGCGATCCCGGCATGAGCGACACCACCACCCGCGGCGTGCGCGTGCAGGTTCGCAGCAGCTACCTGCCCGAGCGCAGCTCGCCGCGCGATTTGCACTACTTCTTCGCCTACCGGATCCGGATCTCGAACGTCGGCGAGGAGACGGTTCAGCTCGTGAGCCGCCACTGGATCATCACGGACGGAGACGGAAGGGTCGAAGAGGTGCAGGGGCCGGGCGTCGTCGGCGAGCAACCCGTGCTCGCGCCCGGGGAGAGCTTCGAGTACTCGAGCTTCTGCCCGCTGACGACGCCGATCGGCTCGATGCAGGGCACCTACCAGATGGTCTCCTCAGGCGGCAGCCAGTTCGACGCGGAGATCGCTCCGTTCTCGCTGGCGGTTCCCACGGCCTTGAACTGAACCTGTAGACTCCGAGCATGAGGAGCAGCCTGTCCCCGACATCGGCCGGCGGCCTGCTTGCCTGCCTCCTCGCCGCCCTCGCGAACGTTCCGCCGCTGCGGGCGCAGGCGCAGGAGCCGGTGAAGCCCGATGTGCTCGCGCCGCTCCGCGTCGAAGTAGTCCGGATCGAGGTCATCGTCACCGAGAAGCGCGGCCGGGCGAAGCCAGGCCTCAAGCGGGAAGACTTCGCCGTCTTCGAGGACGGCAAACCGCAGGAGATCGTGCAGTTCCAGTCCTTCACCCGGCCTGCGCGCGGCGTGCCGACCCCGCCCGCGCCCGAGCCACCCGCCGGGGCCGAGGCCGACGAGGCGGAGGAGCTTCTGCCCGCCCGATACGCGGTGCTGGTGATCGACGACGTGCACATGGAGTTCAGCAGCCTGGCGCGGGTCCGGAAGGCGCTCGCGCGCTTCCTTGACGAGGACCTCCGGCCCGAGGACCAGGTCGCGCTCGTGACGACGAGCGGTGCAGGGGCGGTCTCGCAGGAATTCACGGCCGACCGCGCGGTCCTTCGCCAGACGCTCTCCCGGCTTTCGGTGCAGGAGCGGCGCTCGGGGTGGAGCGGGGTTCCCTACATGAGCGAGTACCAGGCCGAGCTCATCGAGAGCAACGACGCGACCGCCCTCGACGCGGCCGTGCAGGAGATCATGGCGGCCGGGCAGTTCCAGGACGTGGACTCGGCAGAACAACAAGCGAGATCGAAGGCCCGTGTGCTCTTCGCCGAGGCCGTTTACAACGCCCGGCTGACGCTCGAGGCGATCGAGAGCCTGACCCGGGGGCTGGCCGGCCTGTCGGGCCGGAAGGTGATCTTCCTGGTCTCGGACGGGTTCCTGACCGGCATGTCAGCCGGCAGCGGACTGAGCTTCGACCTGCGCCGCATCGCCGATGCCAGCACCCGGGCCGGGGTCGTCCTGTACTCGCTCGACACGCGCGGCCTGGTCGCGGCGCCGCCCGCGGCGAGCGCTTCGAGCATGACGCGGGTCCAGCCGGCCACGATCGGCCTGATCGAGGCGATGCAGCGGCGGAGTTTCGAAGCGACTCGCGACGCGATGCACGCCCTCGCCGCGGACACGGGCGGCTTCCTGGTCGCGAACTCGAACAACCTGCGCGCGGGGCTGCAGAAGATCCTGGACGACACCGAGACCTATTACGTTCTGGCCTACGAGCCCGTCAACACGAAGCGCGACGGCAGCTTCCGCCGGATCGAGGTGCGCCTGCCCGGAATGCGCGACGTCAGGGTCAGGACCCGGTCGGGATACCTGGCTCCCGACGACCGACGTGCGAGCCTGACGGCGGCGCCGGCGGAGGCGGCGAGGAGAGCCGAGCAGCGGCAGGCCGAGATGCGTACGGCCCTCAACTCGCTCGCCCCGCTCGCCGGGATCCCGGTGCGCCTCTCCGCCGACTTCGTGAGCGTCGCGAGCGGCGTGACACAGGTCGTGGTGAGTGGGCTCGTGGGCGTGGAGACGCTGCCGTTCGTCAAGCTGCGCGACCGCTACCAGGCCACGATCGAAGCCGTGGCGGTCGTCCAGGACGAGCACGGAGCCGTCGCCGCGACCCTGCCGACGGAGCGGACGGTGATGGACCTCAACGAAGCGGAGTACCGGCAGGTCCTGGCGCGGGGTGGCCTCCCTTACCAGAGGGCGGTGGCGCTGCAACCCGGACGGTATCAGGTGCGACTCGCCGTGCGCGAGGACGCCCTGGGGCTGCTGGGAAGCGCGTGGCAGCGCGTCGAGGTCCCGGACCTCGGCCCGGGTCGGCTGGCACTCAGCAGCCTCTTCCTGCTGAAGGAGAACGAGCCGGCCGCGGTCCCGCCCGACCCGCAGGCGGCTCCCGACTTGCGCACCGCCCAGGCGCTACGCCATTACCGCCGCGGCGAGAGCCTGTACGCGCAGATCTACGCCTACAACCCGAAGCGCGACCCTTCGGGAGCGACGAACGTCGTCTCACAGGCGGAAATCCTCCGCGGCGGCGTCACGCTCGGGACCGCCGCGCCAGAGCTGATGGCCCTCGGCGAGCCGCAGGGCCCGCCTCTGCCCCACACGACCAGGATCAAGCTCCAGCGCTTCGAGCCCGGCGAGTACGAGCTGCGCCTCACCGTCACGGACCGCAATGCGAGTGCTTTGGCCACGCGCCGCGTCGCGTTCACGGTCGACTAAGGCGCACGGCGCCGCTTCAGTCTCCACGCGCCGGGCGGGCAGAAGTCCTGGGCATCGACCGACGCACGCTCTACCGGATGGCTGAACGCTTCGGGCTGAAGCTCGGAGACGACGAGCCCGGCTGAGCCCTGGAGGATCATGCCGTCGCCTCCGTGATAGTGTGGCCGTCAGGGCCTGACGCAGGCGGGCGCTTCTGGTTGGCGTATGCCGCGACTCCGACCGTGGACGATCCTGATCCAACGCAACGACAGTATCGGCGCATGGCCCAGCTGAGGCTCGCCGCACTCGTGGCGGCCTTGCTGCAATCGCTGGCCGCAAGCGCCGCCCCGCCTGCGACGGAGGCCCTGACGATTCGCGGCCGACAGCAGAGCCTTCGCGTGTACGGCAGGCGAGGCGCTCCCGTGGCGATCGTGGCGAGTGGTGACGGCGGCTGGATCCACCTGGGGCCGTACGTCGCGGAGTTCCTGTCGGGCAACGGTTACTTCGTGGTCGGGTTTGACAGCAAAGCGTACTTGTCGAGCTTCACCAAGGGGGACAAGACGCTCAGCACGACGGACGTGCCCGGGGATTTCGCGGCCTTGGTGGACTATGCGTCCCAGAGCGGCAGCGCGCCGCCGGTGCTGTTTGGCGTCTCCGAGGGTGCGGCGCTCGCGGTGCTGGCGGCGACGAGTGACACGACGAAGTCCAAGCTGGCGGGGGTGGTCGGGCTCGGCTTGCCGGACCAGGCCGAGTTGGGCTGGCGCTTCCGGGATTCGATCATCTACCTGACCAAGGGCGTCCCCAAGGAGCCGCTGTTCAGCACCGCCGTGGTGATCGACAAGGTGGCTCCCCTGCCGCTCGTCGCGATCCACTCCACCAAGGACGAGTTCGTCAGCGTGGACGAAGTCAAGCGGGTGATGAGCCGGGCGCTCGAGCCGAAGCAGCTCTGGCTGATCGAGGCCGACGACCACCGTTTCAGCGGCAAGCAGCCGGACCTGAAGCAGAAACTCATGGATGCCATCTCTTGGATCAAGTCCCAGCGCCGCTGAGTGTGCCTCCCATGGAATCCCAAGTGGCCGGCCGGGTCGTATTCAGGCCAGCGGCAGTCGCTGCAGTTGCGGGCCTCGCCGTCTTCGTCGTCGGCACCGCTGGCGAGTCGCTGATCATTCGCGCCGTCCACGGTGATCGTCGCGAGCTGGAGTGGCTCAGCGACGCCGTGGTTTCCATGGCGGTCACCGGGCTCACCTACCTCTGGCTCCATCTGAGAGCCTCTCGAATGCGCGTGCTCACGCTGCGGCAGGAGCAGGTCGCCATCAACGAGCAACTGCGCCTGGCGGCGGAGATCCAGCGCGGCCTCCTGCCCGACGTGCCGCAGGTCACCCCCGGCTTCCGTTGGGCGGCGCGCATGGTCCCTGCGAGCCGCATCGGCGGCGACTTCTACGACTTCTTGCAGCCCACCGCGGGCACCGTGGTGGCGATCTTGGGCGACGTCTCGGGCAAGGGCATCCCGGCGGCGCTCATCCTGTCGTCGCTTAAGACCCTGTTTCGAATGTTCGCTCGTGAGACCGTCGATCCGGCGGCCATAGCGGAGGGCATCTCCGCGGCGCTCCACGAGGAGTACGCGGGGATGCCGTACGCGACGGCCATCGTGGCTCGCTTCGAGACGGCGCCGGGGCGGCTCAGCTACGTCAACGCCGGCCATCCCGCGGGCTACTTGCTGCGGAACGGAACTGTCACGGCCCCATTCGAGTCAGGAGGGCGACCCCTCGGGCTGCTTCCGAAGGCGGATTACCGGGCGACCGACGTCGACCTCAGCCCTGGCGACATCGGGGTGCTCGTCACCGACGGCATCACGGAGGCACTCGAAGCCGGGCCGATCACACTCGGCCAGGTCCTGGGAGCGTCATGGCTGCGCCTGGCTGCTGGACGTTCGCCGGCCGAGATCTGCGAAGACCTGCTCCGGGCCGCGGCGGCGGGCCCCGGCCCCGCGGGTGCTCCCGAATGGCAGGACGACCGCACGGTATTCGTCTTCGCGGTCGAGGCGGGCGCGTGAGCCACGCCACACCATGACCGAGAAGCTACGGCGCGCGCTGCCGGCCGTACTCGGGCTGATCCTGTTTGCTGCCGCGCTCGTGATGTTGCGAAAGGAGCTCCACGCCGTCACCTGGAACGAGTTGACGTCGGATGTCCTCGCCACCCCACGGACTCAGCTCCTGTTCGCGTTGCTCCTCACCGCCCTCAACTACGCCATCCTCACCGCCTACGACCTGCTGGCCTTCGCGTATATCGGCAACCCCTTGTCGCGCTGGCGCGTGGCTGGGGCCTCGTTCCTCGCCTACGCCGTCGCCAACAGCGTGGGCTTCGCCATGTTCTCGGGTGCCGCTGTGCGCTACCGCTTCTACACGCGCTGGGGTGTCACCGCCCAGGAGCTCTCGCGGATCGTGTTCTCCTACTCGGTCACCTTCTGGCTGGGACTCCTCGCCCTGGGAGGAATCAGCCTCCTGGTGAGCCCCCTTCCCGGCGCCCACGAGCTCCCGGGGCACGAGCTCGCGGCCTCCGTGGGATGGCTGCTGCTCCTGGCGAGCGTGGGCTATCTCGTCGCCGTGCTCGTGCGTCGCGAGCCGATCCGCATCTTCCGGCTCGAGCTGCCGCTGCCGGCTCCGCGGATCGGCTTTGCCCAGCTCGGCGTGTCGGCCCTGGACTGGGCGCTCGCCGCCGCGGTGCTCTACGTTCTGCTGCCTCAGAGCGGCCTGTCTTTCCTGGGCCTGCTGGGCGCCTTCCTCGCGGCTCAGCTCCTCGGTCTCGCCAGCCACGTGCCGGGCGGCGTGGGCGTCTTCGAGGGCTTGATGGTGGTTTTGCTCAAGCCCTTGCTCTCGTCCGCCCAGCTTCTGCCTGCGCTGGTCGTCTACCGCGCGATCTACTACCTGTTGCCGCTGGTGACGGCACTCGTGGTCCTCGTCGTCGACGAGCTGCGCCAGCGCCGCGGTCAGGCGGCGCGCGCGGGGGCCTTCCTGGGCTGGCTCAGCGAGGAGATCACGCCTCGCCTCCTGGCCGTCTTCACGTTTCTGGCCGGGGCGGGCCTCCTCTTCTCGGGCGCCACTCCGGCAGCGCCGGGCCGCCTCGTCTGGCTCGACAATCTCCTGCCCCTCGGCGTGATCGAGGCGTCGCACTTCCTGGGCAGCATCGTCGGCGCAGGCCTGCTGCTCGTCTCGCAGGGGCTTTCCCGGCGACTCGACGCCGCCTACTACCTGGCCGTGGCAGGGATTGCGCTCGGCATCGCGGCGTCGCTCTTCAAGGGGGCGGACTTCGAGGAAGCCGTGCTGCTGGGCCTGCTGCTCCTGGTGCTGTGGCGCGCGCGGCCCGCGTTCGATCGCCGAGCGGCGCTCTTCGACACGCGCTTCCCGGCCGGCTGGGTCCTGGCAGTCGTGGGGACGCTGGGCGCTTCCGTCTGGTTGGGTCTCTTCGCTTTCAAACATGTCGAGTATTCCCATGAGCTGTGGTGGCAGTTCGAGCTGGGGCAGGAGGCCTCGCGCTTTCTGCGGTCATCGGTCGGGGCGGCCGTGGCGCTGGCCCTCGTCGGCTTCGGACGGCTGATGCGCCCCGCCCCCCACGAAGCCCCCGAACCCACGGACGCCGATCTGGAGGCCGCCGGCTCCGTGATCGCCGCGCAGGCCGCCACGTTCCCATACCTGGTGTACCTGCGGGACAAGGCGCTGCTCTTCGACGAGGACCGCAAGGGCTTCGTGATGTACGGCGTCCAGGGGCGGACCTGGGTCGCGCTCGGCGATCCCGTGGGGCCGCCCGACCGGCTGGCAGCGCTCGTCAGGCTATTCCTCGAACGCTGCGACGACTTCGGCGGGGTCCCGGTGTTCTACGAGGTCGGCAAGGAGGGCCTGCACCGCTACGCCGACTTCGGCCTGACCTTCGTCAAGCTCGGCGAAGAGGCGAGAGTGGACCTCGCGTCCTTCTCTCTCGACGGGGCGCAGGCCAGCAAGCACCGTCAGGCGCTCAAACGCCTCGAGAGGGAGGGCGGGACGTTCCGGATCGTCCCCGCCGCCTTTGTGCCCGGCGTGATGGACCAGCTTCGAGCGGTCTCCGACGACTGGCTCCACGAGAAGGCCGGCGGCGAGAAGGCGTTTTCGCTGGGCTTCTTCGAACCCGGCTACGTCCAACGCTTCCCGGTGGCGGTCGTCGAGCGCCAGGGGCGGATTCAGGCCTTCGCCAACGTGTGGCCGGGACCCGGCAAGCTCGAGCTGTCGGTGGACCTCATGCGCTACCACAAGGACGCGCCCAAGGGCGTCATGGAAGCGCTCTTCGTCCACCTCCTGCGCTGGGGCCAGCAGCAGGGCTATCGCTGGTTCGTACTTGGCATGGCTCCACTCTCCGGCTTCGAGAGATCACCCGTCGCTCCCCTGTGGACGCGGCTCGGCAGCTTCCTGTATCAGCACGGGGAGAGGCTCTACAACTTCCAGGGCCTGCGCGCGTACAAGGACAAGTTCAATCCGATGTGGCAGCCCCACTACCTCGCCTATCCCGGCGGGCTGGCGCTTCCACGCATCCTGGCCGACGTCGCGGCCCTCATCGCGGGTGGCTACCGCAAGATCTTCCTGAAATGAGGCACTTCGTCGCGGCACAGGCTCTCGCCCTGGCCTTCGCCGTCACGCCCACAGCCCCGGCCGGTGAGCCCTCCGAGGCACTCACCCTGCCCACGTTCGGCAAAGTCGCGCTCTACGCGCCTTTGGGTACGCCCGAGGAGGTCGTGTTGTTCGTCTCGGGCGACGGCGGCTGGAACCTGGGGGTCGTCTCGATGGCGGAGCGCGTGCGGGACCTGGGTGCCCTCGTCGTGGGCATCGACATCCGTGCGTTCGTGAACAGCCTGGAGGCCTCGAAAAGCTGTGCCTACCCGGCGGGAGCGCTGGAAGAGCTGTCGCGCGCGGTCCAGCTCCACCGAAAGCTCCCCGCGTACAGGCGCCCGATGCTGGTGGGCTACTCGTCGGGGGCGACGCTCGTCTACGCGGCCCTGGTGGCGGCACCCCCGGAAACGTTCGCCGGGGCGATCAGCCTCGGCTTCTGTCCGGACCTCGAGATCCACAACACGCCGTGCCGGCAGCGCGGCCTCGCCTTCGAGAAGAAGCTGAAGGGCGCCGGCTACGATCTCGCCCCCTTCCCCGGCCTTGCGGTGCCTTGGATGGTGCTTCAGGGCGAGGTGGACCAGGTGTGCGACCCCGGAACGACGCGCGCCTTCGTGGCCGCCACCGGCGCCACAAGGATCTTCTCCCTCCCGAAGGTCGGCCACGGCTTCTCGGTGCCGCGCCACTGGGAGCCGCAGTTCGTCGAATCGTACCGGGCGATCGCGAGCGCCCACGCGCCGGAAGTGGCGGCGCAGGGCTCGATGACCGGCGTCGAGGACCTGGGCCTCGTGGAGGTGATGGCGAGCGGTGATGCCGACGCGGGCGCCATGGCCGTGATCCTGACCGGCGACGGCGGCTGGGCCGACATCGACAAGAGGGTGGCCGCGGGCCTCGCCGCCGCGGGCGTGCCGGTTGTGGGCTGGAGCAGCCTGCGCTACTACTGGACGCCGCGTACGCCCGAGGCCGCCGCCAGGGACCTGGCGCGAATCGTCGAGCACTACTCGGCGGCCTGGAAGAAGAAGCGCGTCCTGCTCGTCGGCTACTCGTTCGGCGCCGACGTGTTGCCGTACCTCGTGAACCGCCTGCCGTCGCCGGCGCTGGCTCGTATCGGCAGCGTGAGCTTGCTGGGCCTGTCCAAGACGGCTGCCTTCGAGTTCCACGTCTCGAGCTGGCTGGGCG
>Ga0326597_10006927_pt1 | contig 15458 bp, 19 predicted proteins | sample RVTome_12_FD_203789 | JGI IMG/M metagenome (GOLD analysis project Ga0326597, IMG submission 203789) | Soil microbial communities from uranium-contaminated site in the Upper Colorado River Basin, Wyoming, United States - RVT100D185 | ecosystem: Environmental > Terrestrial > Soil > Contaminated >...
ATCATCGGGGTGACCGTGTTCACGGTCGCCGTGACAATCGGCGCCATGGCGCTCGGGCCCCTCGGGGCAACGTTCACGCCGGGCCAGCCGACCGACTGGACGACCGGCCCGATCAGCGGTGTCGTCAACTCGCTCAACGGGTCCCTGAACGCCAGCGGCCCGCTGTACACCGTCGTCGACCCCACGAACGCAGACCCGCGCGTTCCCCCGCCGGGAGCGGATGGGACGCGTCCGCCGACGGCGACCTTCGATCCCGCCACGGGCGCGATCTCGGTCCTGCCGAACTTCCTGTTCTGGGCGCTGTTGCTGCTCGTGTTCAGCTACCTCGGGGCGAACATGGCGATCTGGCGATTCGCCCAGCCGGTGAACTACATCGGCTTCTGGATCACCGCGATCGTCATCGGGATCAGTGCGATCGGCGCCCTGCTGGCGCCGTTCATTACCCTCCCTGGGGCGGAGGCGTCGGCCGGGACGTTCGCCCTCGGAGCCTTCAAGGGCTTCGAGACCGGGACCGGGGGGGCATTGCAGCCCCTCTGGCCGATGCTGTTCGTCACGATCGCCTGCGGCGCGATCTCCGGCTGGCACGCGTTGTTCGGGTCGGTCGGGACGGCTCGTCAGCTCGAGTACGAGACCGACGCACTGCCCGTGGGTGGCGGCGGGATGTTCTCCGAGAACACGCTCGGGCTCCTGTCGCTGACCGCGGTCGCGATCGCCGGAGGGGCCGGCGCCGGCGCATTCGCGGGTGGCGTCGGTCGCTTGATCCACGTCGCATCGTTCCAGACGATCCCGCTCGCATTCGGGACGGCGCTCGGGTTCGGGGCCTTCGTGGTCATCGTCCTGACCGTCGTCCAGCTCGTCTTCCGCGTCATGCGGGTGACGCTTGCCGAATGGCTGGGCGATCGGTGGGTCGGCTTCAAGAACCAGCACATCGCCTCGGTCACGGGGATGGTGCTATCCCTGGCCCTCGTGCTCTCCGGGACGTGGGTCTACCTGTGGCAGCTGTTCGGGGCGTCGAACCAGCTCCTGGCGGCGCTCAGCCTGCTACTCGTAACAGTCTGGCTGAAGTCGGTCGGTAAGAACCCGACCTACGCGGGAATCCCGATGCTCTTCATGTACGTCACGACGATGGCCGCGACAATCGTCACGGCCTACAACCTGTTCGTGACGATCGCGACGCGTCCAGGTCAGGCGGCCATCTCGGTCGCCGGTGCCTGGGCGATGATCGCGGTGGCCATCTTGTTGATCGGCGCCGCAGCGCTCATCGCGTGGGACGCCTGGCAGGCCTGGAACCGCTACCGTGGCGCTCCGACCACCCCGGAGCCGGCGCCAGCCGCGCTCCGCTGAGGTCCATATTTCGCAGCCACTGAAGGGCCCGCGCATCGCGCGGGCCCTTCGGATCTGCCTTTCCAGAACCACCCCCTCGTACGCAGCCGACGGTCATCGGTCGAGGGGTTGTGTTTCGGAAAGGCTCAGTCGCGCGCCAGTGTCGCCGCCAGGTCCCGGATCGGGCCGAGAACCTGGTCGGACGCGACCCGCTCCGAGGCTGGCGGCCGCAGATGGACCTCGAGGTGTGGCACGACCGGCTGGACCGTCAGGCGCCAGACGCCCTCGCTCGCCTTGCCGAGCCGGTCCCACGTCGACCGGATCACCGCCACGTCCGCACCCGGGCCGGCGAGGGCGATACACCCAGCCGGCCAGTCGACGGTTCCGACGCCCTCTTCGGCGGGATCCGGGCGGCCCGTCCACCCGCGTGGGTCGCCCACGTCCATGCTGAACCGCGGCGCCCGGCGCAAATTGGCCCGGACGATAAGGAAGTCTCGCCGGCCGCGCGACCGGGCATACGCCCAGAGGAAGCTCACGTCACGAGGCTCGAGGACGACGACGACCGTCGCCTCGCGGAACGGCGCCTCCGCCTTCGCGATCCCCAGCTCAACGGCCGACGACCCCAGCCAGCGCATCGTCGTCCTGCGCCCCAGCATCGGCAGCCCCGTCTGGAGCCAGCGGAGCAGCTCGTTGCCCTTCCGGATGTTCCGCTGGGTCCCCAGCGCGAACCAGAGCATCACAAGCAGGATCAGGGCGATCGCGATCGACGGGCCGAACGTCTCGAGGGGCGGCATGGCCCGAAACGCTACCACCCGGCGACGCCTGTTCCACCCTCTGCTAGATTCGGCGACGAGGAGCACGCCCGATGAGCGAGCACGGAATGCCCGGGTCGCCGTTCAAGGGGATTCGGGCCGCCCTGGCCGAGTTTGCCTTCGGCATGACCGGCTACGAGTTCGCCCGGCAGGCGATCGAGACCCGGGCGGCCCTCGAGAACCTGTTCATGGTCGTCGTCGTCGGCGACATGATCGGGCTCCCCGTCATCCCGCCCTACTACTCGCTCCGCCTGCTGCCGTTCGTGACCCCCCAGGTCGCGACGTGGAAGCGGCGAGTCCTGCGCGAGCGCGACTTCACCGACCAGCACGACGCCCACCTGCACGGCGTGTAGAGCAGAAGGAGGATCCGGTGCCCGACGATCCACGGAAGGGCGACGAACAGCCGGGCGGCCTGAAAGGCATGCTCGGCCATCTGCGCGAGATCACTTACGGGATGGCCGCCCACGACATGACCCGCTCGGCGCTGCGCACCCGGGCGAGCATGGAGCACCTGTTCATCCTGGTGACGATGGGCGACATGCTGGGCGTGCCGATCCTGCCGCCCTACTACTCGCTCCGGCTGCTGCCCTACGCTGTCCCGCAGATCGCCACGTGGAAGCGAAGGATGCTCCGTGAGAAGGACCTCACGGACGCGATGTTCTAGCCGTGGTTACCGAACGCGCACCCAGGGACAACGCCTCGCTGACCGGCTCAACCCAGTTGGCGGCGGCCCTCCGCGACAACCCCGAGCGCCAGTACGTCATGTTCGGCGGCAAGGGCGGCCTCGGCAAGACCACGTTCTCGGCGGCCACCGCCTGGTGGCTCGCCAAGCAGGGCAAGAAGGTCCTCGTCTTCTCGGTTGATCCCCAGGCCAGCCTGTCTGACATCTTCCAGCAGGACATCTTCGGCAAGGGCCCGGTGAAGATCGTCGACAACCTGTGGGCCCAGGAGATCGACGCCGACCGCCACATCAAGGAGTACCAGGAAGAGATCCGCCAGAAGATCCGCGACATGTACGGGCTAGACGAGGTCCCCTCGGAGATCGAGGACTACATCGCGGCGACGTCGGCCGAGCCGGCGATGGAGGAGTCGGCGATCTTCGACTCGGTCGTAGATATCGTCAACCAGGGCGACTACGACTACTACATCTACGACCTCGTCCCGCTCGGCCACGCGCTGTACTACCTGTCGATGGCCAAGGTTTACGACGAGTGGATCGGCAAGATCACCCAGCTTCGCGAGGAGATGCGGGAGTACGAGGAGGTCGCGGCGCGGATGAAGCGCCAGAAGGAGGTCGACGAGGACGAGATCCTCCGCGAGCTCCAGTACATCCGGACGCGAATCAACAGCGCCTCGAAGATCCTGACCGACCGCACCCGGACCGCGTTCTTCTTCGTCGTCACGCCGGAGCAGATGATCCTCATCGACACGAAGAAGGCAGCCGAGCTGTTCGCGAAGTTCGACGTCCCGATCGGTGGCTACGTCGTCAACCGGGTGCTGCCCGAGGAGCTCAAGGGCCAGAACGTGCCCGCCTACCTGCGCAACCGGATGGAGATGCAGACCGGCCAGCTCGAGGAGATCCGGCGGACGCTCGGGTCGCAGATCGTCGGCTATATACCCGAGCTCGAGCGGGACGTCACCGGCCTGCCGATGATCGAGCGCGTCGCCGAGCTGCTGTACGGCAATTGACCGGGAGGAGCGACCGATGACGATGACGGCCGACGCCCGTTCTCGGGCGAGCATCGACACGTCGATGACCGACTACTTCCGCCAGCACGAAGGGCTGCGCTACGTCTTCTTCGGCGGCAAGGGGGGAGTGGGCAAGACGGTCATGGCCGCGACGACCGCCGTCCATCTCGCCCGGAGCGGCAAGCGAACGCTGCTTGCCTCGACGAACCCCGTCCATAGCCTGTCCGGCGCCCTCGACCAGAACGTGTTCGGCAAGGCGACCCCGATCCAGGGCGTCGACAACCTGTGGGCCCAGGAGATCGACACGAGGGACGCGATCGAGCGCTCGAAGCGCGAGATCCGGGAGAAGATCCAGTGGTTCCTCAAGTTCGCCGAGATCTCGACCAAGGCGGACGAGTTCGTCGAGGCGGCCACGATGAACCCGGCGTTCGAGGAATCGGCCATGTTCGAGAACATGGTCGACATGATGTTCAAGGACGAGTACGACGTGTACGTCTTCGACACGGCACCCACCGCCAACGCCCGGCGGCTGCTCGGGATGTCGAAGGTCTACGGCCTGTGGGTTGAGAAGATGCTCAAGTCGCGCGAGGAGGCCCAGTCACTCCGCGAAGTCCTGTCATTCACGAAGAAGAAGGAAGAGGACCCGCTGATGCTCTACCTGGTCGACTTCCGGGAGCGGATCCGGCACGCCCGGGAGCTCCTGACCGACCCGGGGAAGACGGCGTTCTTCTTCGTGACCCTGCCCGAGGCCCTGCCGATCGCGGTCATCAGCCGGTTCATCGACTGGTTCACCGACTTCGGCATCCCGGTCGGCGGGGTACTCGTGAACATGGTCATCCGACCGGAGGAGGGCGAGGCCGAGGTGGACTTCGTCCGGAACCGGATCGAGTCGCAGGCTGGCCATCTCGACGAGATCGGCCGGCGCTTCCCGGGCCAGGTTCGGGCGGTCGTTCCCCTGTACGACTCGGACATCCGGGGGATCAAGTCCCTCGACCGGGCGACCGGGGCCGTCTTCGGCTGACGGGGCTCGGACGTGGATGAACGGGATGCACGCGATCGTCGAGTCCATCCAGATCGAACCCTGAATCGACACCGGGTCCAGTGGCTCCCACCACTCGACCCGCCCGCCTGATGTGTAACGGGTTCAGTCGGCCTCGACGACCGGATCCCTGATGAGTGGTGATTGTCTGGACCTCGGGCCTGAGCCCGCTGATTCGGTCGCTCCTTCGAGCGAACGGCCGTTCCAAGTCTAAGCGGAAGACCGTCAGCCTCGAGCGTTGCATGCTCACAATCATCAGCTATTCGAGCGTTATGCTTCCCGGTGAATAGGATCCTGAGCGTGCTCCCCGTGCAGTGAAGAGTTGATGTCTGAGAGCATCGCCTATACTCGCTCTCGCGCCGACATAGCTCAGCGGTAGAGCAGCTGTTTCGTAAGTATCCCGCGCTCTGCGCAGTGCTACCGTGCTCGGCGGGTCGATACGAACGGTCGCACTTATCAGCTGTTCGTTTCGAAGGGATGCCCGCCCAGGATCGACGTTGCGGCCCCGTAGCATCCAAACCGACCCTGAGCACCCGAATCGTCACACAAATCGGTCGGGCTACAGGCCCAGATGCAGGCGCAGGGCCTCATCGATGTCGAGCATGATCGTGTTTGGGACGACGCCCAGCCGGTCACCCACGCGCTCGACGGAGATCGAGCGGATCTGTTCAGCCTGCGCCTTGGAGTCGCGGTCGAGCCCCGTCTCGCCGGCTGGAAGCAGGACCTGGAACGGATAGATGCGCTCGACGTTCGATGTGACGGGAACCACCGTGATGACGCCGCGACCCAGTCGCCCTGCCGTCGCGTTGGCCGCGTCGTTGCTGACGATGACGGCCGGCCGGCGCTTGTTAGCCTCGGAGCCGCGCGCGGGATCGAGATCGACGAAATGGATGTCGCCGCGCCGCATCACGACCCGAGCCCATCACCTGTAGTCGATTCCCAGAGGGTGCCATCGTTGTGAGCGGCCCACTCCTCCCACGCCGCTTCGTACGTCCCGGCCAATTCGGCCGTGCGCAGCAGCCGAATCGCTCGATGGAGCGCTGCCGATCGAGACTCGAGCCCCTGCTCTTTGGCGTATTCGTCGAGGAATTGGACGTCCTCGCCCGGTAGGCTAACACTAACCTTCATACCGGGATGCTACCACCGGTAGGGCACGGGTAGCAACATTGGTCGGCCCATTGCGACTTTGAAGCGTTCCTTACACCACTTCAGCCGACTTGACCGCTACCCCGAGTGGAGGCCCGATACAAACGGGCACACTTATCAGCTATTCGAATCGGGTGCCTGCCCGCGGTAGATCGACGGTACGGGCCGCTGGCGTTCCAGGCCGACCCAAATCACTTTCCGACGCCTTGCGAGATGCAGCACGTGACCACTTGCGCGACGCGCAAGATCGGATAGTATCTCCTGCATGACACAGGATCCACAATCCGAAGTTACCAGCCGACATATCCCCCAGTGGGTGTCGCGGGCCGTCGCCGACTTCGAGATCTTCAGGCGCGATGTGGTGTCGACTGACGATGTTGCGACGGCGCTGGGCGTCGCCGCCGATTCGCGGCGGCTCAAGAACGCGATCCAGGCGCTGGTTCAGCTCGGCTGGCTTCGGCCGCTGCCGACACGCGGGTGGTACGAGTTCCTCGGCGCGCGAGGGGGGCCATTCCCGTCGGGCGACCCGCTCATCGAGGCTCGCGCCGTGCGGTCGCGGCGACCCGACTTTCGGCTGGCCGTCGTCGGTACAGGCGCCGCCTTCCTGCGCGGGTTCGCCGAGCGCGCGCCGGACCGGTACGCCGTGGCGATCGACCGCGAGCAGGGCGGTTCCGTCGCCCTCGCCGCGGCGTACGACGTGATCAAGACGATCGAGACCAGGCTTGCGGGCATCCCCGACCTACGGGACGTCCCGGTATCAGATCCGGCGCACCTCCTTGCCGACGCGGGACTGTGGCCATCCGCCTGTGGTGACCTTCGGGATGCCGACCACTGGCTGCGGCGGGCGCTCGAGGTGGCGAGCCCACAGCAGGTGGCGGCCGTGGCCGGCCGCGTCGGGCATGCGGCGGCAGCCCGGATGGCGTATCTCGCAGACCGTTTCGGCGCCTCGGACGTCGCCGCGGCAATTTCCGAAACGCTCCCTGGGCGCGCACGCACCCGGATCGGGCCGGCCGGGGCAGCCGTCGTTGTTCGCGACGCCACCCTGGGCGTCGAAGATCGGCTGGGGGTGGCGACCCGGTGATCCCGCTCGCCGCCATCAATCTGCTGGCAGCCGTCTACCGTGGCCGGGGCCGGAACGAGGCCTACCTCGAGTTCGCCCAGGAGCACTTCCTCGATTGGCTCCGCCGGGAGGGGCTCTTCGAGGACGAGGCTGTCGTCTTCAAGGGCCGGGACGGCGATCCGCAAGTTCGTCCTCGGCCATGAGGGCCGCTTCTCAACCGACCTCGACTTCGCGGTTGCCGATTCCATCTACGCCGACCACATTCTCGAGCGCCTGGGCCAGCAGACGACGCACGAGGGCGTGACATTCGTGCTCGACAAGTACGACGCCGCCGCGCGCAAGGGGACCTGGCATGCGGAGACGGCCGAGCACGGCTCGTCGCTGCCCGCAAGCCTGGACTTTTCTCCCCGTCCCCTCCTGCTGCCGGCAACCCATCCCGAGCGCGCAAGGATCCCCGGGATCGAACGCCGCTTCCTTGGGTTCGAACCCGTCAGCCCGCCGGTCGCCGACCTCCTCGAGACCGTCGCCGAGAAGCTGTCGCGGTTCCGCCGAACGATGCTCGGTCGCGACGTCTATGACCTTGCGACCGTCGCGCGCCGTGTCGACGACCGCCTTGGGCTCCTCCGCGAGATCCTCTGCTTCAAGGCCTACTTCGATCGCGTGGAAGAGGGGCGGGACACGCTGCCGGTCCCATTCACTGGCGGAGACGAGTTCGTCGGGCGGGACCCGGGTCTCGTGATCGGCGCTGCCGATCTCGGTCTTCTCGCCCGCGATCGGACTGACGTCACCGCGCTCCTTGAGACGATCGCCGCGATCTACGGGCGCATGGGCGAACCCGCAGGCGACATGGAGACGCGGCTGGCCGCCTGCCGATACGGCGACCTGCATTGGGCGCGGGCCCAGTACGCGGAACGGGCGGCCGAGTTGCGTCGGGCGGGGGACCCGAGGTGAGCCAGGACTCGCGGGGCGCGTCGAGGGACCACCAAGAGCCTGTGTAGGCGGCCCTTGCAAACGCGCGACGGCCGGATCGCGCGTATCTGCGTCTCACCGACGGGATCGTCGAGGCACACCTGACCGGTCGCGTGCATGTCGGCCTGTACCCGCTCGTCAGCGGTGATACACGGGCCGATCTGGCCGTGGCCCTTCGTCGAGGCGCGGATCCGAGCCGAGCCTCGCCGGCCTGGTCTCCTGCGTGGCCAGATCCAGATGGCGGGAGAAGGCTACCCGCCTTCATGCGTCTGCGGGTTGAGGTGCGACAGCGGCAGCGTCTCGCCGAGGATGCCGTCGTCTACCCCGAACACCTCGAAGCCACGCTGCGTGACCGGCGAATCCATGTCGGCGACGGCGAGGTTCGCTGCGTAGATCCGGCCGTTGTACCAGTAGGCCGAGTCGGTGAACGAGTGTCCGCCGTCGGGCTCGCCGGCGACCCAGAACGCGACCTCCCGCGGATTGGCGGGATCCGTGAAGTCGACGAGGTTCACGCCGCCGCCGAACCAGCCGCTCACCAGGAGGTCCCGGTCGCCGTTCATCGGCACGATCCCCGACTGGTGGGCGTAGCAGAAGTGGCCCGCCGTGTGGCGCGGGAGCTGGAAGGTGCTCCGGAGCTGCGGGTCCTGCGGGTCCGCGATGTCGAAGAAGCGCAGGGCGCCGCCCGTCGAATCGGAGCCGCCGGGGCACGACCCGCCCCAGTCCTCGGCGAAGATCTCGGCGTTGACGACGAGCGAGCGGCCGTCGGTGGAGAACACCGCCGAGTGCCAGCTCGCGCCATCCAGGAGCATCTGGGGATCGACCATGTGCGAGACGATCTTCGGACGCTCGAGATCCGCGATGTCGAACAGCGTCAGGCCGCCGAGGTAGCCCGCGCACGCCGCGAGCTGGCGTCCCAGGTGAACGGAGACTTCGTGGCACGTATCCGTCATGCCGTTGTCGAACGCACCGACGGTTCGCGCCGCACCAGGGTCGTCGAGCGGGATCTCGACGATCGTGGCGTCCGGGGTGGCCCCCGGGTAGTAGAACATGCCCGCGTAGACGAGCAGCCGCCCGTTCTCGAGGTCGGGGACGATGGTGTTGGTGTGCGAGCCGCGAACGGAGCGCAGTCCGGCCGACTCCCCGACGCCCGTCGGCACGCTGGCGAGGAGCACGGGGCTGGCGGGATCCTCGATCGAGACGATCCGAAGGCCTGCGAACGCCGTCGCGTCGAGCTCGCCGGCCGGTCCGGCGCCACAGGTGTCCCCGGCCGTGATCCGATCCTGGGACACGACCGCGAGGTCCTCCCAGACTGAGACGTCCTGGAAGCTCCCGGCACACGCGAAGCGGCCCACGACCGCGGGCGACGCGGCGTCGCTGATGTCGATCACGACGAAGCCGTCGTCGGCGCTCTGGAGGTCCCAGTCGACCACGTTCGTGACGATCGCAAGGTCGCCCCAGAACGCGAAGTCGGCGTTCGATCCCGGCACGGACCCCAGCAGCCGCATCCCCTCCGCACGCAGCGGCGGGTTAGGCGCCTCCGTCGCCTGGCCCGCCGGCGTTGCCGCCGACGTCGGGGTGCCCGTCGGGGACGCCGCCGCGCCCGCGGTCGGCCCGTGGCTGGTCGATGGGACCCGCGTGTCACATGCCCCCGTGAGAAGGCTCACGAGGGCCACCCACGCGACGAATGATCGGAGGTGCATCAACCTGTATTTGGCGATTCCTGCTCGAGTCGCCGGCGTCACGGGGCGACTCGCTGCCAAGCCGGGATGCCCACGTCGACCCAATCCAGTTCCGTCACTTGACCGGTGTTGGGGTCCGCCAGCAGATATTGCTCCGTGACCTGGCCCTCGGCGTCTTCGTCGCCGGTGTACCCGATGAGCATCGAATCGTCCGGCGACCAGATCCAGGAGAGGCCAACCGTCGGGCACTCGATGTCCGTCACGGGGCTGCACGCGAGCACGACGGGCTCCTCGTCCCCATTGATCGGGACGATCACCGCCCAAGGCTCCGCCTCGCCATCGCCGCCGCCTTGGGCGACGATCCTGGTGCCCTCGTTGGAGAACGGGCTGACTCGCCCACGCAAGGCGTCGAAGGCTTGGTCACCTGATCCGTCCGCGGCGACGACTTGGGGGTCAAGGTTGAGGCTGTACGTGATGTGCTCCCCGTCCGCGAACCACGCGACGTCCCGCACGTACCGTTCATCGGCCGGCTCCACGATGGACCGGATCCCGCCCGTCGCAAGGTTGTACACGTACAGCCCAAGCGGACCGTCCGGAACCAGCTGCGCCACGACGAGGATCTCCTGAGGGTTCGTCGGGCGGTAGCTGGGAGGCCCCGATTGATAGATCAACTGCCCGCCGTCTGGCAGCCGGATGTCCAGGACGGTGAGTGCCGCTGCGGGGTCGACCGGGCGGATCACGACGCGATATGCGCCGTCGATGCGGGCGACGGTCATGAGCGATCGGCCGTCCGGCGCGAAGCTCCAAGGCCACCCAAAGGTCTCCGACGGTTCCGGGGAGATCTGGACGACGTTCGTACCGTCGGCGTCGGCGACCATCAGGGACGAACCCGGATGGGTATCGCGAATAAAGGCGAGCCGCGTTCCGTCGGGCGAGAACATGGGACTTCGGTCGTCCTCGGGACCGGCGACCAGCGGACGGAGGTCACCACCAGGCCGATCGGCGACGAGGATGTCGCCGTCCTTCGCCACGGCGATGACGCCGTTCCCGGCCAGGCCGAGGGGGGGCAACGTGACGGTCGGCTGGGTCGGGCGAGGTCCGCCGAATCCCGAACCCCCTGGAAGGAACTGGTAGCCGACGATCGCCACTACCAGCACCGCAGCGGCGGCAGCGACCAGATTTGCCAAGGCTTTCATCCGGTTTGTCCTCCACGCCGGCCACCAGGATCGGCGCTGTGGCGTCGTGTCCACCTCGTCGAGGGCGCGCAGAAGCACGCGCTCGGCGTTCTCGTGCGCATCCTCGCGAAGCCACGACAGGACGGCGCGCGTGCGGGGATCGCGTTCGGTGGTCATCGGGTAGCCTCCGCTGCCGCCGGGCGCGCGTCGGCATTGAGTGCTGCCCGCATGGCGCGCATCGCGTGATGGAGTCGCGAGTAGACAGTGCCGATCGGGACGTCCAGGATCTGGGCGACCCGCTCGGCCGGGATGTCAGCGTAGTGGTGCAGGACGAGCACGGTCCGGTGGTCGACCGACAGGCGTCGGATGGCCGTCTCGAGCTCGTCCCGATGGATGACGGTGTCGACCCCTCCGGACGCCGCCTGCTCGTCAGCCGGCAGGATGCGCAGGTTCGGCAACCACTGGCGTGAGCGACGGCCCTCGGCATAGCAGGCATGTACGAGAAGCCGGTACGACCACGCGTCGAAGCGCGCGGGGTCGCGAAGCTGCGGCAGGTCCCGCCAGATCGCGACCTGCGCCTGCTGTGTCGCGTCCTCGGCGAGATCGAGGTCGCGCAGGATCCTGCGCGACACGGCGAGGAACCTCGTCGCGAGGTCGGCGGCGACCGTCCCGAAGGCTTCCCGGTCGCCGTGCTGGGCCCGCTTCACGAGTTCGGTGTCCACGGCCCTCATCCGCATCGAGGCGACGGTTGCGTCCGACGCCTTCGTAGGGTATGGGTCCGCAACACGCGGGCGCCTTCAAAGTTCGATGGCCCTCGCCGGATTCGATCACGCGGTGCGAACAGCCCGAGGAGGAAGGGCTCGTCTTGCCGCTCAAGGGGTTATCTGCTGAAACCCCGTTGGGCAAGCGACCGAAACCGACATTGATGGGGTGGTCGCCAGCTCGTTACAGCAGCTGTCTAAACTCATCTCCTATACTGCCCGTCCGGGCCGACATAGCTCAGCGGTAGAGCAGCTGTTTCGTGAGTCTCTGGCCGTGTGCGCAGTGCCACAAGCGTGGCAGTCCGATACAAACGGGCACACTTATCAGCTATTCGATTCGAGGGGTTGTCTGCCCAGGATCGCCGCTACGGCTCGTTTCGCCTCCGAGCCGATCCCAAGCACTCGAAATCGTGTCACAAGCCGGTCGTGAGGTCCATCCTTCGCTGCCCGAAAGGTGGATCGACAGCGCCCCTTCGACCCTCCTTGAGTTGGTCCGCCTTCAGCTCACGGGAGGATCCGGAAACGTCCGCCACTGAGCGGCCGCAGGACGTCGAAGTGCCGGCGATCAAGAGTCACGATGGTTCGCGTCCGGTAACGGTCGGCCAGGATCACGTTCGAAGCGTCCGCCACGCCGACATTCTGGTCGGCATATCGCGCGATGACGGCGCGAGCCTGAACGAGCTCCTCGACACCGACCGCGGGCAGGTCCCAGGCACCGCCGGTCAGCTCCCGCAGAACAGCCAGTTCGGCCGAGACGCCGAGCCGAGACGCCACGAGGTAGTCGAGTTCGGCGACCACGTAGGGCGAAACCACGAGGGGCTCCGCCGCCGTGCCGAGAACCGCGGAAACCGTCTCGTGATCGGGCTCGTCGGTGTCGAAGAACGCGAGGAGCGCGCCAGTATCGACGATCACCGCTCGCCGAACCCGGGCAGATGTTCGTCCGCCTCGCGCGCGATCGGAGCGCGGCTCGCGAAGAGGCCACCGCGGGGGCGCGGTCGATCATCGCCGACGGCGTCGCGGATCGAGTCGCGAATGACCTCGGCCTCGGACACTCCTCGCTGCCGGGCAACGCGCTTGATCGCCGACTTAAGCTCCGTCGGCAAGTAGATGGTCGTCTTGTCCATGCTCGTATGGTACCACCGCTGGCGCTGGCGTGCTTTACCTCGTCATGCATCGGTAAAGGATAGCCTGCATCATTGCCCAATCTGCGTGGTGTTGTTGATCGCTACCACACGGTCGTTCTGCATGATGACGTGGGGCAGGTTCGTGTAGTCGACGGGGCAGAAGTGAAAGTCCGAATTGCGGTCGATCGTGTCATACAGGTGGCGCGAGCCGAGCGCAAACGTGCAGGTGATCTTGCCGGGATTGAGCTGCTTGCGCGCGCCGGTGATGCGCCCGTCCTGGTAGAGATCGATGATTCCATCGGTCACCATATCGGTGTGGATGCCCAGATCCTTCACGGGACTCTCCCGCAACAGGCTGCAGACGGCGTTTGGCATGCCACCGATGCCGATTTGCAGGCAGGCCCCGCCGTCCCATTGCGCCGCGCCGCTATCTGGCACCCTCCTGCCAGGTAGGTCATCCCGCGAGGTCAACCGGATAGATGATGTCGACCTCCGTGATCGTCTTAGGGAAGTCGGCTGCGTTGTTGGTGATGAAGCGATCGGCGCCAGCGTGAACGGCGGTCGCCAGGTGGACCGCATCCGCTGCGCGGAGCCGATAGGCGGCACCGAGCGCGGTTGCCAGCTCGGCGGTGGCTTCGTCGACTGGGCGGAGGTCGAGTCGACCGAGGAGCGCGCCGAGCTCGGTGAGCTCGTCGGTGGCTCCCTCCCGGAGCGGCTTCGTCAGAAGCTCGGGGAGCAGCAGCACCGAGCCGATTCCGGCGACGGTTCCAGTGCCACCCTCGACGGGTTGGATCGGGAACAGGGCTCGCACGCGCATTCCTAGTTGGTGGTCGGCGACCGCGGCATAGATGAGAACGTCGGCATCGAAGGCGTCCATGTCCGACCGGGTTACCGCTTCGAACGGGCTGCCTCAACGTCCGCCAGGAGCGCATCGGCCTGCTGCTCACTCAGGGTCGGGCGAGGATGCAGCTTCGCTTGACGGCTGCTGGCGATGAGATCCCGCACCCGGTCGGCGTCGCTTAGTCGTTCCCTGGCCCGGCGCGCACGAAGCGTGTCGGGCCGGACGACGACGGCGACCGGCTCACCGTGACGCGTGATGGTGACCTCCTCGCCGGCGAGGACGCGCTGAAGGATCATCGGGAGGGCCGCTCGAGCCTTGCTGACCGTTATCGTGTTCGGCACGCCCGCATAGTACATCGTTGTACAGCGCTGCACAATACCCGCCGGGAAACCACGCGCCCCTTGATCACGCCGACGCGCGTGCCACAGCTGCAGCCGACGCATTCGACGCCGGCGCCGGGGCCAGCCAGTTCGGGAGGTTTGAGTCACTGCACTCGGGGCCGAACGCGGCGACGTCCACAGCAGTCTGTAGCGAGAGTGGTGGGAAAGCGACAAGGGCTATGAGTGCCGCGAGTAGCAATCGTAGACTGGTCGCCCTGAACATCCCTGCCTCCCCACTCGCCTACACCCAGGCGAAGATCTCCCCGCGTTCATTCACGCAGAACGCGTGCGGCTGCTCGTTGTAGTTGCCGTCGGTGTCCGGCCCGCGATCGAAGTCGGCCGTCTTCGGAAACCGCACGCCAATGCTCGTGTCGATTGCTTCGGCGCGGTCCACGCCATTGACCGAGAAGACGTAGCAATGTCCCGCCTCGCCGGTCGATGACCCGCCCGCGATCACGACGTACCACGTGGCCTGATCGTCGCTGCCGACGACGAGCAGATCGCCAACGTGCGGTGAACCACCACCCGCAGGGTAGAGGCCGTCGTCGGCTGCGATGTCGACAGTTACCGAGCCCGATTGGAGCAGGAACCGCGTGGCCTGCGTGTCAGTCGGCTCGATTGCTTGCACGACGCCGGCGATCGTTGGGACCCTTGCCTGGCCCTGGCAGCTGCCCGCGGACAGCATGGCAAGGGCGACGAACGCGAACCAGAGCCAACGGCGTTCCCCGCGCGTGGCGTCGACTCCGCAGCGTATGCCCGTCGGGTCCTTGACGCCGAGCGCGTGACCTTTGTCCGAGGCATCCGCCGGGTGGTGTCGCCCGACTAGAGGGAACGCTCTCTCCTCTAGCAGCGCCCTGGCTTCTGGGGACCTCGAGCGCGCAACCGTCAAGTCGTCCCTCCTGCGCGCTCGGCCTCGACCGAGGCTCCCAAGAGCATGAGCAATTGTCAAATGTTGTGGATAAGCCCCGGTCAGGCGGCGGCGGCGTCCTCGGTGATCGGCTCGTCTCCCTGGGGCTCGCTCGTTTCCTGTAGTTGACCGTCGATGAACCGGGCATCGGCCCGGACGAGGGCGACAAGATGCGGCGCGTTGACCTTGCGCCAGCGCTCCGATGCCGCCTCGAGCAGCTTGAACGCCATCGCCAGGCCGGCCGCCCGGGAGCCCGCACCCTTCGTCACCCGCGTTCTGAGCCGGACGGTCGAGAAGGTCGACTCGATCGGATTCGTGGTCCGCAAGTGGATGTGGTGCTCGGCCGGGAAGTCGTAGAAGGCGAGCAGTGCGTCGGGGTGGTCGGTCATTTTGGCGAACGCCTTGGGGTGACCGGCGAACGTGGCGCCGAACCGGGCCTGCCTTGGGCCGACTCGGCTGGCATCCGTCGGTGATCGCTCGCTCTGCGAACGCCTGTTTCATCTGCGGACAAGCGCCGGGCCGTCTGCCCCACCAGCGGCCTCGGCAGTTATCA
>Ga0326597_10006928_pt1 | contig 15458 bp, 14 predicted proteins | sample RVTome_12_FD_203789 | JGI IMG/M metagenome (GOLD analysis project Ga0326597, IMG submission 203789) | Soil microbial communities from uranium-contaminated site in the Upper Colorado River Basin, Wyoming, United States - RVT100D185 | ecosystem: Environmental > Terrestrial > Soil > Contaminated >...
TGCGCGCCTGGGATCCGATCGCGCTGCGCTCCCACATCGGCCTGGTGTTGCAGGACGTATTCCTTTTCTCCGGCGACATCCAGTCCAACATTCGCCTGGGCGACAAGTCCATCAGCGATCTTCAGGTACGCCAGGCCGCGCGCGAAGTGAACGCCGCGCGTTTCATCGAGCGCCTCCCCGACGGCTATGCCGCCACGGTCAGCGAGCGCGGCAGCACGCTGTCGGTGGGGCAAAAGCAACTTCTGGCCTTCGCCCGCGCGCTCGCCTTCGATCCCACAGTCCTCATCCTCGACGAGGCGACTTCATCGGTCGACACCGAGACCGAAATCCTGATCCAGGAAGCGCTCACGCGCCTGTTTGAAGGCCGCACGGCCATCGTGATTGCGCACCGCCTGTCGACCATCCGCGACATGGACCGCATCATCGTCCTGCACAAAGGCGAGATCCGCGAAGAGGGCACCCACGACGAGCTGCTCGCCAGGCAGGGGATCTACTACCGCCTCTACCAGTTGCAGTACAAGGACCAGGAGAAGGCCCTGGCCGTTTAGTTTTCAAGATCGCGTTGCGCGTCACTATTGTATTGCACACCAACTAATTAACGCTTCACATCGCGGCCGGAAACGCGAATCGGCCGCTTGCACCGGCGACTCTGCCGGCAATAGCAATCAGTAACAAACATGAAAAAACATTTGCAAAACACAACATAATCCGCTACCTTTTCACTGCCACGGCTCGTGGCTCTGTAAAGGAGGGTGACCGATGGCGAATATGAGCGCGTCTTCTCTGGGATTCATTCCAACGCTTGCAGAATCCGACGAGACTCTCAATCGCATCCTGGAGTATGACGGCATCAAGCGCAGGATAGCGAAGCTCTGCCTTCTCATGGCGCTGTTCGCGTTTCTCTACGGACTGGTGATGGGCAGCTATCAAAGCCCGCTTCAGGCCCTTGTCGCCGGCGTGAAGCTTGTGTTTCTCTTCGCCGCGACGCTCATCATCTGTTTTCCGGCTTTCTATGTGGTCCAGAGTGTTCTGGGCTCTCAGCTGAAGCTGTTCCAGATCCTCTCGATCGTGCTGTCAGGGATCGTCCTGTCTTCTGCGATCATGATTTCATTCGCTCCCATCGTCGTGGTCTTTCTTTTGACGGGGGACAATTACGATTTCCTCAGGCTTCTTCACGTCGCCGTGTTTGTGACCGCCGGCCTGTTCGGCGTGTTGCGGGTCGTGAGCGTGCTGAAATATGCCTGCGAAAAAAGAGGCATATATCCGCAGAGGGGAGTGGTCGTATTCAGGTTCTGGGCCGTGATCATGGCCTTTGTGGGCATTCAGATGGCCTGGAGTCTGAGGCCTTTCGTGGGCGATCCCGGGGCGGCCTTTCAACTCTCCCGTGAATACGAAGGCAATTTCTACACGGCGGTCGTTCATTCCGTGAAGCAGCTTTTCGCGACCCAGGAGCATCCGGCGATCCAGCAGGCGCCCCCGTCCAATGAGCCTGCCGACACGACGATCAATCCATCCAACCTGTTTACCCCCTGACCCCATGGAATCCGACATCATGACCCTGGAGGAAGTCGCCAGGTACCTGAGAATGAAGCCGCAGACGATCTACTCCTGGGCGCAGGCCGGAAAGATCCCGGCCGCCAAGCTGGGCAAGGAATGGCGTTTTCGAAAATCGATTATCGATGAGTGGATCCTCTCTCACATGGACGAGAAGTTCACCGGCTTGATCGAGAAGACGAGATCCAACTCCGGCAGCAAAGGGACTCAGGGATCCGCGTAGAGCCGGGGCGGAATCGAATTCCGCTCTACGGAGACTCGCTCCCTGGCGTCCGTTGGCCACGCGGCACGAGCTTCAGACTTTCCAGAGTGATGTACTGCTCTGTAATCTGAAACAGACTGTCCTGGCCGTAAGGATCCTGGTAACTTGTATAGAGCGTCTCGAAGTGCGCGCGGAGCCCCAGGAAACCGTCCCGCCCGTACCAGACTTCAAGCCGGTCCTCCGGGCCAAAGACGCTGCTTTCGATGCGGATACGATACCCATTCATGCGGCCCGCGGGCAGGTCGAAGACATCGTGGCTTTCGACAAAACAGGATAAGTCAAAGAGCGTATCGTCGCGAATCGCCCAACGCTGGCCAGGGTGCAAGGGGTATTTCAGCCGCGTTAACTCGTCCGTCTGGGCGCCCCCCGGCGGTCCGATGCGACGCGGTGTTCGTGTGGCGCTCGCCTGCAATGCCGCATCTACGATTCGCATCTTGCGGTCCACGCGATCCAGGAGGCGAGCATACGCCTCGCGCTTGTTTGAGGAGACGGCCGCTTCCACTTGCCCCCGCAGGCGAAGCCATTCGGTTCGGCGCACGCTCGCCACGCCGAACTGAGGCCCGTCGAATTCGTAGAGACCGGCTCTGTCCTGACGATAGCGGATCAACTGCACGGACGAGTCGGATGGTGGGAACGGAAACAGCCGATTCCACTGCGTTTGTCGTTCGACGGTGTACACTCGCCCGAGAAACTCGTCGGTGCCGATGATCTGACGTCTTTCGCCTAAGAGCGTAGCATAGATGAGCGAGTCGCCTTCGAAGCGCAATGTCAGCTGGCCATCATAAACCCACTCGTTGCCGACGTCCAGCGGGAAGAATCCGGATGGCGATGGGTCTCGATCGTAGCTCGGCCACTTCTCCTGGGACGTAAGGAACGGCTCCTCCGATGGGGCCGTCGGGTCTGAATCGAAGCTGCTGCACGCCGCGACCATCGCGGCGACCAGTGCGGCTGTAGCGAAGGCTGGTCGGCGCAGGGCCGTGCGTTGAAAGCATGTGTTGGAAGTCACTGCATCAGCCTTCTGAAGAGCGCCAGCCGGCTCGAGCCGGGTAGCCGGCGCGCCTGCTACAAGTGCAAGATAATCGGATTCGGAGCCATTTGGAAGGCTTTTCTAAGGCTCAACATCCCCAGAGATGGGGTGAGAATCGAATGTTGTCGACCACCCGGAGCTACTTCTTGCCCACCAGCAGGGTCGGATCGTCGACGACGAGCGGCTCGCCGATGACGAAGCCCTGGCCGTACTTCGTGCCGCACTGCGCGCCGTAGCTGCGCGCCAACGTCTCCAAAGCCCAGAGATAATCGCGCGGTTTCTCCGGGTTCTGAAACTGCGACTGGTGCGCCTTGAGCGCCTCCATCCAGCGATCGTACTGCTCGGTGATGTCGACGACGAAAGTCGGTATGACGCCCGGCGGCAGGAAGTAGTGATACAGCCCGCGCACCACGAACGGCTCGCCGGCGATCGGCATTTTGCGCAGTGCGGCGTAATTGCAGGCGTTGACGGTGATCATGCCGGCCGCCAGGTGGTCCGGGTGGCTGGCGCGCTTGCCGTGGCCGCCGGTCCAGTAGGGGGCAAACACCAGGCGCGGGCGGTACCTGCGCAAAAGCGCCGCCACGGCCATGCGGTTTTCCGGCGTGTCGACCAGGCGCGTATCGCCCATGTCGAGTGTGTCGAGGAGATCTGCGCCCATGATCTCGGCGGCGCGGCGCGCTTCGTGTGCGCGCACCTCGGGCGTGCCGCCCGTGCCCATTTCGCCGCGCGTCAAGTAGATGATCCCGGTCTTGTAGCCCAGGTCGGCCAGCTTGATGAGCACGCCCCCCGTGCCGACTTCGACGTCGTCGGGATGGGCACCGATGGAGATACAGTCGTAGGCGGCCCCGGCGGATGGCGCCTCGGTATGGACAGGTGTCACCGGCATAGGCCGAGAATGTACTACATAACAGCAAGCGTCAGAAGCGCGAAATCGCCCCCCTCAAATGCTCCCACGGCCCGGTGAGAATGAAGCGCACTCCCACACGGGCAGAGGCGTGCGGCCGCCGGACTCCAGGCCGCACGCGGTGCTTCATCCCTTAAGGGCGAACAACTCCGCCAGCATGGCCGGCTGGTGTTCTTCGACTCCCGGGATGTCGGCCAGCTCTTCGGTGGTCGCCGCAAAGACTCCCTGCAGCGATCCGAACTTCTTGATCAGTTCCTTGGCCAGCGTAGGCCCGATTCCGGGAATCGATTCGAGAACTTCGGACTGATACTGCTTCAGGTCGCGCTTCCTCTTGCGCTGGTCCTCCGCGTGCACTTCGTACCCGAGCCCGAACTGCATCTGGTTCGTCGCCATGAAAATGATGTCGGCCGACTCTTCCGCATCGCTCGTGAACACCACGGGCATGCGGTTGAGCACGTTGATGAAGGCCAGAGCGCCGTTGATCACGTGGACGTTGGCGTCCTTGTGCTCGTAAACGTTGGGCCCCTCGACGATCAGAAGCGGCTCGGGGCAGGAGCGCTTCAGATCCAGCACCTGGCGATAGAGCCGCTTTTCATTGAGGCCGCGGATGAACGCGTCCGTCGTCATGTACGACACGAACACGTTGTCGGTGATCTGGTAGTCGCCGATCTGCAGGTTCGAATAGATCACCCGCACCTTCTTGTCGGCGAGCGCCTCCAGGATCAGGTTGCCTTTCTGGGCGGCATCCGCCACAAGGGTGACCATCTCTCCTGCCGACGGAAACCAGTCGCGCCGGCGCGGCCCATCCTGAGCTACGTTTACCGTGGAGCTGCCGTGGTTGTCCCCCCCCGGCTTGCCTCGGCCCGGTCCTCCGGACGGCCTCCTTGGTCGCATGGGTCTCATCAGGTTTTCCTCTCTTTCTTCCGTGCCGCCGGAAACAGGATGTTGTTCAGAATCAGCCTGTAGCCCGGCGAGTTTTTGTGAAATTCGAGCTTCGTGGGCGGATCGCCCACCCAATGCTGGTAGTCTTCGGGATCGTGTCCGCCGTAAAACGTGAACGTGCCGCGTCCCATGTTGCCGTGCAGGTAGCGCACTTCTCCCAGGGCCGGCGATTCGGCCAGTATCGTGACGCGGTTCTTGACCAGCGGCTTGCGGAACGCCGTGGTCTGCCCCATGAAGCCGTTGACGGCGTTGACATGGTTCTGCACGAGCATCGTCGGCACCGGGTCGAGCTTGGCGGAGAATTCGAACAGCGTGAAAAAGTCGGAGCCGCGGTCGGCCACCTTGGTCATCCGATCGGGCGAGGTGTCCACGTCGGAGTGCTCATAGGCCATGGGATCGAGCGACACGGAAAATCCGGTAAAGGCGAAGGTGTGGCTGTAGTCGAGCCGCGACTGGCAGCCCGGATCGGGCGGATCGCCGTCGAATTCGGAGGGGACGATGTCGGTGTTTTGGGCCGCCAGCGTAATGTCGATGGTTTCGGGCGCGGAGCACATGGCGAACAGGTAGCCTCCCTGCTCGACGTAGTCGCGGATGGCCAGCGACACGGCGCGTTTCAGCATGGCGACCTTTTGGAAGCCCAGGGCGCGAGCCGTCTCTTCGGCCGCCTGCTTTTCCTGGCGGTACCAGAGCGCGTCGCGATAGGCAGCGTAGAACTTCCCGAACTGACCCGTGAAATCTTCATGATGCAGGTGCAGCCAGTCGTAGTCGAACAGCTTGCCAGCCAAAACGTCGGGGTCCCACACGGTGGCGTAGGGAATCTCGGCGTAGGTCAAAGCCAGGGTGACCGCATCGTCCCACGGTTCGTTGGTCGGCGGCGTGTAGATGGCCACCTTCGGAACCTTTTCCAGCCGGATCGACTCCATGTTTTCCTGTTCCACCGTCGCGTAGATGGCCGCGGCCGCGGCGTCGTCCAGACGCTCGAACACCACGCCCCGCAAAAAACAGATATCTTCCAGTCCGGCGGCCGACTCGCAGATGAACGACCCGCCGCGATAGTTGAGCAGCCAATCCACGCGCGCACCCTGCGTGAGTTCCCAGTAGGCCACGCCGTACGCCTTGAGGTGGTCGTTCTGCGCGTCGTCCATGGGGATGAGAATTACGCCGGCCCGCGCCGCCGCGGCGGCACCAAGCGCCCAGAGCAAAAAGACTGCGTTTCGCAACCTAGACAATCTCATCCACCCCTCACCCGTTCGTCACTATCGGTGATTTCGCTGAAGCTTCGTTATTAAACACCACCATCACGGTCCGGGTTCCGGGTCCAACCAGCGCGATCCCTTAAGTTTCTGGGGCAGATAGCTCTGACCATCGGCCCTGGCAGGATCGTCCGGCGGATAGCGGTAGTCCTTGCCGTACCCCGCGGCCTTCATGAGCGCCGTGGGCGCGTTGCGCAAATGCAACGGCACGGGCAGATCGGGCTCGCGGTCGATCAGTTCCTTGAGTGCACCCTCCGCTTTGTACACGCGCACATCCTTCGGCGCGCGGGCCAGGTAGGCGGTCGCCTGGGCCAGCGCCAGTTCTCCCTCGGGCGAACCGAGCGCGTGGTAAGCGTCGCGCGCCGCCACGGTCAATATCAACGCCTGCGGGTCGGCCAGCCCGACGTCCTCCGAGGCGAACCGAATCAGCCGCCGGGCGATGAACATCGGATCCTCCCCCGCCTCCAGGATGCGGTAGAGCCAGTAGAGCGACGCGTCCGGGTCGGAGCCGCGCAGCGACTTATGAAGCGCCGAAATCAGGTTGTAATGTTCTTCTCCATCCTTGTCGTAACGGTGCGTCCGGCCGCCGAGCACGGCGGCCACGGCTTCTCTGTCGATAGTCCGTTCGGCAGCCTGGCCCCGAGCGCGTGCGCGCGTAAACTCCGCGGCCAGCTCCAGCGTCGTGAGGAGGCGCCGCGCGTCTCCGTTGGCGTTCCCGACGAGCAATGCCCGCGCGTCGGTGTGAAGTGTCCAACCCTCGGCACCCAGGCCGCACTCGTGATCACTCAGCGCGCGTTCCAGAAGCAGGCCGAGGTCTTCCAGGTCGAGCTCGTTCAAAATGAACGTTCGCATACGCGAATTGAGCGCCGCATTGATCTCGAACGACGGGTTCTCGGTGGTAGCTCCGATCAGGGTGATGGTGCCCCGTTCCACATGCGGCAGGAAGGCATCCTGCTGCGCCTTGTTGAACCGATGGATCTCGTCGACGAACAAAATCGTGCGCTCTCCCCGCGACCGTGCAAGCTGCGCGGACTCGATGACTTTACGCACCTCGGGAATACCGCCCGTCACGGCGCTGAAATGGACCATACGCGCATCGGTGTGCGCGGCAACCACCGCGGCGAGCGAAGTCTTGCCGGAGCCGGGCGGTCCCCACAGGATCATCGACGGAGGCCGTCCCGATTCGATGGCCGCCCGCAACGGGCAACCGGCACCCAGCAGGTGCTTCTGCCCGACCAGCTCGTCCAGACGCCTCGGGCGCATGCGGTTCGAAAGCGGCGCGTGCACGTCGCTTCTGACCTTAACTACATCTGTGAACAGATCCACTGAACCCTATAAATCCCCAGGACAAGATGGGTGAAGCCGGTTACTCCCCCGGGTGGGGACGGGGTTTGAATTCTAGGCCGTAAGCCTGAGCGCGATGGAAGTATGGCATATCGGCGCCAAAAAGTCAAGAAGTCGGAACGCCTACAGGCAAAAATTTACGCTTCCATGACACGCAAAAGGCGCGCGGCGAATTCGTCCGCCACGGCCATTCCGGCGCGTGTCAACGCCGCGTGCCCGCTTTTTTCCAACGTGGCGAGTCCGGTTTGCACAGCTTCCTCCATCAGCGGCATAACGACATGGGGCAGCCAAACGACCGGAATGCCCTCCTTGGTCCGTAAGCCGAGCCAGACGCGCTCGCGCGCTATGGTCCGGGGCGTCAGGACTTCGACCTGCGCCACGGGGCTAAGGCCGCCGCGCAATCTGGCCAGGTACTGCGGCAGCGAACGGATATTCTCCGTGCGGCGTTCAGCCAGGTGCGAGCTGGCGGCCGGGCCGAGGCCGAGATACGGCAGCCGGCGCCAGTAGCGGCTGTTGTGGCAGGAACGCCGTCCCTGCCGCGCGAAGCTGGAGATCTCGTACTGTTCAAGCCCGGCGGAGTGGAGGCGCTGCTGCGCGTGGCTGTACAGTGCCGCCTGACGATCGAGATCGGCCAAAGCCAGTCGACCGAGACTCTCAAGCACGCCGAAACGCGTTTTCTTTTCCACAGTCAACTGGTAGAGGGACACATGCGGGGGCACAAACGCGAGCAGGCGGCTCAAGTCCTCCTCCCACTGAAGTTCGGTCTGGCCGTCCCAGCCGAAGATCAAATCGGCGCTCCAGGCCGGCCAGTTCTCGAGGAGCCGAAGCGAGCGTTCGACTTCCCCGGGATCGTGATCGCGCCCGAGATACCGGAGGGCTTCGGGGAGAAACGACTGGACGCCGAGCGAAATGCGGGTGACGCCGATGTCCGAGAGTCCCCTGATGAATTCCGGGCGCACATCGCGCGGGTTGGCCTCGATCGTGATTTCGCAATCGGCGAGGCAATCGAATTGAGCTTTCAGGGCGTCCAGAATCTGCCGGAGCTGCGCACACGACAGCGTGGACGGCGTGCCGCCCCCGAAGTAGATCGTGGAAACCGTATGCTCCTCAAGGCGCAGGCGAAGCGGCGCCTGGGCAATCTCCGCCGAAAGCGCGGCCACGAAGTCCGCCTCCCGGCCCCGCCCTGTCGGGTAGGTATAGAAGTCGCAGTACGGGCAATGAATGCGGCAAAAGGGAACGTGCACGTAGATGCCGAGATCGATTCGGGCGCCCACGTCAGCGCTTCTCCAGCCGTTCCCAGGCGGACGTACGGTGCGTGACCATCGAATCGCCGTCCGGCTCCACGAAGAACGCCGCGGCCTCCGGAAACCGCCTCAGCAGTTCCGCGGCGCTATCGGGACCGAGCACGAAGAGCGCGGTCGAAAGTGCGTCGGCGATAAACGGATCGGGATGCCACACGCTCACCCCCCAGCGCCGGGGCACCGGCCGGCCGGTGCGAGGATCGAGGATGTGGGAGAAGCGCAGGCCGTCTACCTCGAAGTAGCGCTCCCAGTCGCCGGAGGTCGCCAGCGAGCCGACCGCGAAACGGATCACCGAGATCACCACGGAGTCGGCCCGTGGGTGACGCACAGCCGCGTCCACGGTGCGCGTGCCGCGACGGAACAGCTGCCCGCCGAAATCGAAGTAAACGCTTGCGAGGGGAAACGACGCAAGCGCGCTGTCGGCCCGGGCCAGGGCATAGCCCTTTCCCGCCGCACCCGGATCGAGCGCCATGCCGGAGTCCATCTGGACCGTGTTCGCCTCGGCGTCGACTCTCACCCTCCGGTAATCGACCAGCGACAGGGCGCGTGCCCGATCCAGCGAGTCGGGGACCGACGGGTGTTCGCCGTAGAACCCCCAGACTTTCACCAGCGGTTCGATGGTCGGCTCGAGCACGCCGCCCGTCCGATCGGCCAGCTCGAGGCTCCGTCGCACGAAATCCAGAGTCGGCGGCGACACCTGCACGGCCGCCGGGGCTTCGCGTCCGATGCGTGAGAGCTCGGATGTGGAGTCGTAGTTCGAGAGCAGGCGGTCCAGCCGGCGGACAACCGCAAAGGCCGTGTCCACCGCCGCCGCAGCGAGGGCGCTGTCGTCGGCCTCCACGCGCACTTCCAATACCGTGCCCATGACGTACTCGGTGCGGCTGTGAACGAACCCGACTGAGGGGCGCCCGCAGCCCGACGCATAGAGTGGCAAGAGGGCAAGCGCGAGCCTTGTTCCCCCGCGCATGACCGGTGGTCGCCGTGCCGGGCGGTACCGATTCCGCGCGAGGCAAGCGACTAGCCGGAGACGCGATGGCCGGGACCCGGAACGGAGGGTCCCTGCGGAAAGTGCGTGGAGTTTCGTGGCCACCACATCTCCTTAATGGGCACGACCAGAAGGGTCAAGATGGTCCCCGAGAGGACAACCGTGCTGACCAGAAGAAACGGGGCGAAGCCCCCGGCAAAATAGCGTATGAGCCAGGGGAGCCCGGCCTCGGTGAGCACCGATCCGAAGGCTATGCCGTAGAGCGCGATCTTCAGCCTGTCACTTGTCTGCGTGAGGCTGAAGATGTGGCAGAGGAGGAAGAACATGATAGTCTGGAAGAACAGGTGCGGATGGGTAACGTCCAAAAGCTCGAGCGTCGTTTTGGGAAACTTGAGCACGGCTGGGGCGGCGTCCCCTTCGTTGCCGCGGTACCACTCCTGGGTTCCCTTGACCGTCAGCTCTGTGCGCTGGTGATAGTTGATCACGCCCACCAATAGGGCAACCGTAAGGGTGAGAGAAAAGAGCGTGATCAGGATCCTGTCGGGCGTGCGCAGCGCCCAGAGCGGCCGCCGCGCCGCCATGTAGTTCGTCATGGCCTTCCCTCTCCCACGGCGAAGGCGCGCCCGGCCCACCAGAGAGTCTTCTTGATGCCCCTCGTCACCGCCTGGGCGGAGAGTGTTGCCCCGGATATACCGATGATGTCGCGGTTGAGGTCAATGGGGCTGGAGGCGGTCTTGCCGCGGAACTGGCCGGTGAAGCGCGTCCTTTGCACCTGGCCGCCACGCGCTTCCCGGTAGTTGAGCACGACCACTTCCTTCACGGCGAGTTCCCCGTCAAGGGCCACGAGAAATTCGAACGGAAGATACTTCCCCACCTCGCTGGCCACGCGGTACGCCCCGAGCAGCTGCCCGTCCGGACCACGCATCCAGTGCAGGATCACCGGCGACTCCAGCTCCGTCAAGCCGGTCGCATTCCTCAATTCGAACCAGGCCGCCGAGTCCACCACGACCAGAGAGTCGATCCAGACCCGCCCTTGGCCGAAGATGCGATCACGGGTTTCCAGCTCGGAGGCGTAGATTTCCAGGCGCCGATTCGATGCGGGGCCGGCGTCTTCAGCCGTGGCCCAAGCCGGGAGCGTGCAGGCCAAAGCGAGCGCGCAAAGAAAGAGCGAGCGCATCAGAAATAGGCGGCGGCGGAAACGAACACCCGGTGGTTGTCCCGCTCGGTCGGGCCGCCCGGCAGCCTCGTCCAATTGGTCTGGAAGTCGGTTTTCAGCACCGCCTTCTCCACCGGGCGGAAGTTGAGGCCCAACGTCAGCCTCGAAACCCGCTCGTCCGGCGTCCCGCGCACACCGAAGTCCACCCAGTCGTAGCGGACGACGCCCGTGAAGGTGGACTGCGGCAGGAGTTTGTCCTGCAGGAAGTGCAGGTTGCCCTGAAGGTAGTAGCCGCGCTGCGTCTGCCGCGGAAGGCCAAGGTGGTCGCGGTCTGTTTCGGCCTGCGCCAGTTCGCCCATGAACTCCACGGGACCGCGCCGGAGACCGGCATCCATGGCCACGATAGTCAGAACGTCCGAACCCGCCGAGTCGTACTTACCCACATGGGTCGACAAGCCGAAGTCTATGCCCAGGCGGGGGCTGTATTCGACGCGCGCGACGAACGATTTTGCCGCGTTGTTGTCCTCCCCGACCGAGCCCCGGCCCGAGCGCACGCGCACGCGGTCGCCGGCCCCGATGAGCCCATCGTCGAAGCCGTTGACGATGTAGACCTCGTAGCTCACGACCGCCGTTTGCGACGGGTAGAGCGTGCCGAAGAAGCCTGCGCCGGCCTCGCTCAGCGTCGTGGGGATGATCAATTGATCCACGAGGGGCCGGTCGGTGAGGTCGTTGATCGGCGAGTCGTGCACCAGGTTGAATCGTCCGACCGGGGCGAGCAGGATGCCGGTGCGAAACTGCGCCAGGTCTGTGAACCGATAGTCGAGCACCATGTACTCGACTTTGATCTCCCCGCCCTTGTCGACGTTGGCCCCGTGCTCGAATTCGATTTCGGTGGAGAAGTGCAGAGCGGGGGTGATCTCGGCGAAAAGGAACGGGATCAGGCGGTGCTGGTCGAACGTGCTTCGGGACTTGGACGACGTGTCCGCGGGGTCGGTATACTCGAATTCCATATCGACATAGCCCCCGACCTTGACCTGTCCCTCCTCCTTGAGATAGGGCTTGTCGTAGATACCCCCCCGGGGGCCTGTCCGCTGCGCGGAGGCACCGGAAAAGAGTCCAAGGACCATGCCCGCCACCAGGCAGGAGCTTCTTATGCCGGCAAAACTTCCCATCGATATTCTCATTATCCCTTCCTCCCCAAGGAGTTCGGCGCCGATCGGAGAACAATCGGCTGGACTCCAGCTCTGCCATTTAAGTTAGGCCAACCTAACTCTTACGCCCGAAAAATGCCGCCCTGGGGCAGCCATGCTCGTTGGGCACCAATCCTGGTGGCCCCGTGAGTTTGGTCGAGCTAACATTCTTGCTTGGCCCTTGTCAAGATATTTTTTTCACAGTCTCCCCGCCCGCTCACGGTATCTCCTTGCAGGGCAACGCAAAATTCCCCTTGCGTTTTTTCCGGGGGTGCCGATATTGTCAACAGGTAAATTGTACTGGCTGGACCAAATTGATCTGTGCTTCGAGCGACCGACTGCAACCGATTCGATTCTGTAGCCCCCGCTACGGTCAAAAGACTCAGGGCTGTCCCCAATCGTTAGGCGCATATCCCAAGGCTCGGCAAGTACCAGTATTCAACATGTTCAAGTAAGGATCAACGCAATGGAACAGGGAACCGTCAAATGGTTCAATGCCAACAAGGGTTACGGCTTTATCAAGCGTGACTCGGGTGAAGATGTGTTCGTGCACTACCGCGCCATCACCGGCGACGGATTCAAGTCTCTCGACGAGGGAGACCGGGTCCAGTTCGAGGTGCAGCAGGGCCCCAAAGGTCTTCAGGCTGCGAACGTCCAAAAAGTTTAGCGGCGCTGAGCCGTTTGACGAAAAAGCCGGCCCCTGCGTGGGGCCGGTTTTTTTTGTACGTGCCTCGATGCGCGCAGATTGCGGAGGCCCGGAAGGCTCGACTTCCGTATACATGGATCAAACGCGGACAGACTCACTGAAGGAGATTTCGGTCATGAATCGTGTGGGGAGAGTGCTCATCGGATTGGTTTTGGTGTCGGGGGCGGTCGCGCCGGCAACCACGGCGTGGGGGCAGACGGTCAAAATCCCGCAGCGCCACGAAATCGAAGGCAAGTACAAGTGGAATCTCGGCGACATCTACTCTAGCACCGAGGCGTGGGAGTCGGATCTGGCCAGAGTGAAGGCGGATCTGCCGAAGCTCTCCGCTTGGCAGGGACAGCTGGGCGCGTCGGCCGAAGCCCTTTACGGAGCACTGGTCCTGCGCGACAGCCTCGCGAATATTGTCGATCGGCTCTATGTCTACGCCAACATGAAACTGGATGAAGACTCGCGCCTGTCGGAGTACCAGGTGCTGGCCGACAAGGCTTCGCTCATCAATACCGAGATGTCCAGCGCCGCTTCGTTCATCGAACCGGAAGTCGTGGCGATGCCCGAGTCGGCTCTGCATGGGTACCTGAACAGCCACGCTCCGCTCGGCCTGTACCGGCACCATCTTTCGAACATGGTGCGCCTGAAGGCGCACACGCGAAGCGAGAGCGAGGAGAAGATTTTGGCCGAGGCCTCCGAGGTGACGCGTGCTCCGGGCAACATCTTCAACATGCTCGAGACGGCCGATCTCAAGTACGGGACGGTGGTCGACGAGAAAGGCGACACCGTGCAGCTCACGAAGGAGCGCTACTCGAAGTTCCTCGAGTCCACCGACCGTCGCCTGCGTCGCGAGGCCAACTTCATTTACAACGACGCCTACGAAAAGCTGCAGAACACCTTCAACGCGTCCTATTCGGCATCGGTCCGCGGCGACATTTTCTATTCCACCACACGCAAGTACCCGTCGGTTCTGGCGATGCGCCTGGACGCGATCAACATTCCCGTGGCCGTCTACGAGAACCTGATCAACACGGTGCGGGCCAACCTGGAGCCGTATCACGCCTACCAGGCGTTGCGGAAGAAGGTCATGGCGCTCGACACGCTGCACGGTTACGACACCTACGTGCCCCTTGTCCCCGAGGCAAGGATCGAATTCACCTACGAGCAGGCCAGGGAGGCCGTCAAGAAGGGACTGACGCGGCTGGGCAAGCAGTACTCCAAGGACCTGGCGAAGGCGCTCGACGCCGGCTGGGTGGACGTGTATGAAACCGAAGGGAAAGCCTCGGGCGCCTACAACTGGGGCTCATACTCCACTCACCCGTTCGTGCTCATGAACTTCAACGGCACGATCGAGAGCATGTTTACGCTGGGGCATGAAATGGGCCACGCCATGCACGGATTCTATGCGCACGCGAATCAGCCCTACGTGTACGGCTACAACCCCACGTTCACGGCCGAAGTGGCGAGCACGACCAACGAAGCCCTGATCATGAACCAGCTGCTCAAGGAAACCAAGGATCCGGAAAAGAAGAAGTACCTGCTGAACTACTACATCCAGCAGATCCAGGGGACTTTCTACACGCAGGCGATGTTCTCGGAGTTCGAGCACACCATCCACGAGAAGATGGAGGCCGGCGAGCCGGTGTCGGCCGAGGGGATGCGGCAGATATACCGCGACGTGTATCAGCGCTACGTGGGGCCCGATGTATTCATCGATCCCAACAACGACATGACCTGGGCGCGCATTTCGCACTTCTACCGCTCCTACTACGTGTACCAGTACGCCACCAGCTACACGGCCGGCATCTACGTGGCCCGGCAGATCTTGGACGGCAACGACAAGCTGCGCGACAAGTACCTGGAGTTTCTCAAGAAGGGGAGCAGCTCTTACCCGGTCGAACAGCTGAAGGAGATGGGGGTGGATCTGACGCAGCCCGAGCCGGTGCAGGCCGTTACCGACCTGTTCCGCGACCTGGTCAAGCAGCTGGGCGATTTGATGGTGAAGAGCCCAAGGACTTCTGAGTGATGCCGGGGCCGTCGGGCGAGGGGACCCGACGGCTCCGATCTTTTGTTTGCGCTTACTTCTTCCCGAGGTTCGGGGCGATCATTTTCTCCGGGCGCACTTTGGCGTCGAATTCCTCGGCCGTCAGAAACCCCAGCGCCACGGCTGCCGCTTTCAGCGTGGTGTTCTCCTTGTGCGCCTTCTTGGCGACTTTCGCGGCGTTGTCGTAGCCGATGTGCGGATTGAGCGCCGTCACCAGCATGAGCGAATTGGTGAGGTGCTTCTTGATCACCGTTTCGTCCGCCTCGATCCCCACCGCGCAGTGTTCGTTGAACATCTCGCAGGCGTCGGCCAGAAGCCGGATCGACTGCAGCACGTTGTAGATGATCACCGGCTTGAACACGTTCAGCTCGAAGTTGCCTGAGGCGCCGCCGATATTCACGGAGACGTCGTTGCCGATGACCTGGGCACAGACCATGGTCATGGCTTCGGTCTGCGTGGGGTTCACCTTCCCCGGCATGATCGACGAGCCCGGCTCGTTTTCGGGGATGCGCAGTTCGCCCAGGCCGCAGCGCGGACCCGACGCCAGCCAGCGCACGTCGTTGGCGATCTTCATAAGCGAGCAGGCGAGCGTTTTCGACACGCCTGAGAACTCCACCAGGGCGTCATGGTTGGCCAAGGCCTCGAACTTGTTGGGCGCGGTCAAGAACGGCTTGCCGGTCAGCTTAGCGATCTGCGCGGCCGCCTTGACGGCGAAGTCGGGATGCGTGTTCAGCCCGGTACCGACTGCCGTGCCTCCCAGCGCCAGAGGATAGAGCCGCTTTAACCCGTCGTCGATGCGCGC
>Ga0326597_10006929_pt1 | contig 15458 bp, 10 predicted proteins | sample RVTome_12_FD_203789 | JGI IMG/M metagenome (GOLD analysis project Ga0326597, IMG submission 203789) | Soil microbial communities from uranium-contaminated site in the Upper Colorado River Basin, Wyoming, United States - RVT100D185 | ecosystem: Environmental > Terrestrial > Soil > Contaminated >...
GCGGGCCAACTTCTTCGCTTTGCTCAGAATGACAGGGCGGCGCCTGTGGCACGGGCTAGGCGTATTCGCCGAGGAAGGTGCCGCCGAGGACGTGGATGTGGCCGTGGGGCTGGCTCTGCATCGCGTCGAAGCCGAAGTTGGAGAGCAGGCGAAAGCCGTTCGGGCAGTGGGCGAGCCCCATCTCGACGGCGACCTCCCCTACCCGGCCCAGGTTGCTCCAGACGTCCTCCTGCGAGCGATGCGCCTTCGGCACGACGAGGAGCATGACGGGCACCCAGCGCAGGCGGTTGCGGAAGACGAGCACCTCGTCGTCCTCGTAGAGGACGTCGGCGGGCTCCTGGCGGGCGACGATGCGGCAGAAGGCACACCACTCCATGGCGCTTGGGGCATTCTATAGTAGTCAGTTGTCAGTTGTCAGTATTCAGTAGTCAGTCGTCAAGAGCGGAGCGGGCGATCCCTCGTGAGAGAGACCGCCCGCTGGGCTACGGGCCCAGAGCACGCATCGCGCCCTGACTCGTCTGCGATAGAGTGTACGGCGTACTCGCCTTAGCAGCAATAGTCCACAAGCTCGATTCGGATGCCCCACCCTGCTATAGTCGAGCCGATGCCCGCCGAAGCTTGTCGCGTCGCCCGTGGTTGACTTCCGGCCGTTCCACGGCCTCCGCTTCGACGCGGCCGTCGCGGGCGACATTGGAACATGCCTGGCGCCGCCCTTCGACGTGATTGACGCCGGCGAGCAGGCCGCGCTGCACGAGCGGAGCCGCTACAACGTCATCCGCCTGGAGCTGGCGCACCTGCGGGCCGGCGAGCCGCCGGACGGGGAACGGTACTCGCGGGCCGCCGCGACGCTGGCGGACTGGCAGGCGGCGGGCGTGCTGGTCCGAGATCGGGCGCCGGCGTTCTACGTCTACGTGCAGGAGTTCGAGGACGGGGGGCGCCGCTACACGCGCAGGGCGGTGCTGGGCCGGCTGCGGCTGGAGCCGTGGGAGGCGGGCATCGTGCGGCCGCACGAGGAGACGATGCGCGCGCCGAAGGAGGACCGGCTGCAGCTCCTGCGCCATCTGCGCACCAACATCAGCCCGGTCTTCGCCACGCTCCGCGCCGGGCGGGCGCTGCCCGCGGGAGATGAGCCGCTCTTCGACGTCGTGACGCCGGACGGCGGACGCCACCGCCTCGACGCGGTGCGCGCACCGGCGGCAGTCGAGGCGGTCGCGGCGACGTGGCGGGACGAGCCGGCGTACATCCTCGACGGGCACCACCGCTACGAGACGGCGCTGGCGTATCGCGAGGAGTGCCAGGCAAAGGCAACAACGTGGACGGGCGAGGAGCCGGAGAACTTCGTGCTCGCGGCGCTGACGACGGCAGACGACCCGGGGCTCTTGTTGCTGCCGACGCATCGGCTCGTGCGACCGCCATCGATGCCGGCCGACCTGCCGCAGCGTCTCGAACGGTGCTTCGACATCGAAGACGTGACGCCGAAGAGCTACGACGGCACGGCGTTGCTGCGGCTGCTCGCGCGGCTCTCGGCGGCCGGGGCGGCGGGGACGGCGTTCGGCGCGCTCGGGTTGGAGGAAGGGCGGCTACATCTGCTCAAGCTGCGCGACGCGGCGGCGGTGCGGTCGCTGATGCCGGCGCGATCGCAGGTGTGGCAGTCGCTCGACGCGAGCGTGTTCGAGTACGCGGTGCTGCGCAATGCGCTCGGTGTCGAGCCGGACACGCCCGGCGTGCTGGAGTACCCGGACGATGCGCAGCACGCGCTGCGCGAGGTCGAGGCCGGGCGCTGGCCGCTGGCGTTCCTGTTGAACGCGACGCGCATCGACCAGATGCTGGCGGTGGCGGACGCGGGCGAGCGCATGCCAGCGAAATCGACGTATTTCTACCCGAAGCTGGCGACGGGGCTGGTGCTGAACCCGCTGGATTAGTGGTCAGTGGTCAGTTGATCAGTGGTCAGTGATCAGCTGTTAGTGGTCAGCGAATGCGGCGACCTGCGGTCGCCGGACAGAGCTCCGCCTGCGGCGGACAAGTTCCGCTCTGTCCCTACGAGGTCTGGGGCAGGGGCAACCGGGTGCCAGGCTGAAGCCTGGCCTCCGGCGTTGGGCTGGCGACGGGGCTGGCGCTGAGCAGCTTCGGCTGACCAGCTTCGGGGCCACGGCGGGGGCGAAAGTCGCCCAGAAATGCACCGATAATCCTACGGAAGAGTCCATAACAGGCGGGTCGAATGCGCAACCACAACGGATTGGGGAGGCGAGGGGCGCTGGCAGCGCTGCGCTCGCCGTTGACTCTCAACATGGCGATGGTCGCCTTGCTGCTCGCGTCGCCTATCGCCGTCACGCTCTTCTTATACGCCAAGCCAGAAGCCAACCGCCTGCTGTTTGACCCGGAGAAACACTTCTACCTGGTCTCCGGCGGCGCCCTGGCATCGCTGGCTATAGGCGCGTCCACGATCGTCGGAAGCTTCCGCCTCGGGAACACACGCCTCTTGCTGATGGGCCTGGCGTTTCTCGGCGGGGCGGGATTCTACATTATCCATGGGCTGACGACCCCCGGTTTCATCCTGCACGGGACTTACCATACGGCGGCTCTTTCAGAGGGCCTGGCGCTGTTGTGGGCCGCTGTCCTGCTCGCTGCAGCAAGTCTGGACCCGCCGGACCGCATCAACGCGTGGATCAACAGCAAGCGGGGCTGGCTGCTCGCGGGCGTCATCATCCTGCTCGCCGCGTACGGCGTCGTGGGCACCGTCGAGGACGAGCTCGTGAGGGCGTTCGTGCCTGATCAAGATCCGCTCTTCGCCTGGAGTCTGGCGGCCACGGTCCTGCTGTTGATGGGCATCGCGGCCTACCGGACCCTTCAGTCGTATCTGATCTCGGGGCTGGCGGTGCAGGGCGCGTGGCTGGCGGGCATCTTCCTGCTGATGCAGAGCCAGGCAGCGTTGGCTCTCGTCCCCCGTTGGCATCTCGCCTGGTGGTTGTACCACGCGTTCGTGCTCGCCGGCTTTTTGGTGATCCTCTACGGCACGGCCCTGGAATACGCGCGCGGCCGCTCGCTTTCTGAGGCGGTGTCCGACGTGGCCCTTCCCGACACGGCCACGGAGATCAAGCGAGGCTACAATCAGGCCATCCTCGCCCTCGCCGCAGCCGCCGAGGCCCGGGATAACTACACCGAGGGGCACCTGACGCGCGTGGCGGACCTGGCGCTGCGCATCGGGCAAGAGATGGGGCTCCCGCGGAGTCGTTTTCGAGCGCTGACCCAGGGGGCGCTTCTGCACGACATTGGCAAGCTCAAGACGCCGGACGCGATCCTCGGCAAGCCGGCGAAGCTCACTGCGGAGGAGACCGTCCTGATGCGGCAGCATTCCACTGCGGGCTACGAGCTTCTACGCCGGATCCCGGGCTGCGATCGGGAGGCCGTGATCGCGCGCCATCACCACGAATGGTGGGACGGTACTGGTTACCCGGACGGCCTGGCCGGGGAGGAGATCCCTCTCGAATCACGCATCGTTGCCGTCGCGGACACGTACGATGCCATGACCACGGACCGGCCATACCGCCCAGCCGTCAGGCACCAACAGGCACTGGCGGTCATCCTGCAGGAGGCGGGAAATCACCTCGACCCGGCCTGCGTGGCGGCCTTCCTCCGCATCGCCAGCGACCGGCAGGCTGCGGAAGCACAGAGCGCAACAGAGAGACTGGCCGCGTAAGGCCGCCCCATCGCAGCGGGCCTAAGGGCCGCCGGCGATGGCGTTGAGCTCGTCGAGGCGGGCGAGGATGGCGACGGCCTCCTGCTCCGTCGCCGGGCGGGGGCGGTTCTCGCCGGGATCGATCGTCACGGGCTCGGCGCGGACTTCGAGCACCTCGCCGGTGCGCAGCGTGACGTAGAGGACGACGGTATCGAACGCGCGGCGGCCGAGGTTGGCGAGGTCGTCGCGGTCGAGGTCGAAGACGAAGTTCCCCAGGCTGTAGGCGATCAGCCCATCGCCGTAGTATTCCCAGCCCTGAAGCGCGTGCGGATGGTGGCCGAGCACGAGGAGCGCGCCGGCGTCGATCGCGGCGCGGGCGAGGCGCTGCTGTTCCGGCTGCGGCGCGTCGGTGTACTCGACGCCACTGTGCAGCGAGACGACGACCACGTCGGCCTGGGCGCGCGCGGCGCGCACATCGGCGTCGATGACATCCGACGTGGCGAGGGCGACGCCGGCCGAGGCGGGTCCGGCGAAGGTGTTCTCCATGACGTCCGTGTAGGAGAGGAAGGCGACGCGCAGGCCGTCGACGTCGACGAAGGCCGGGCGGCGTGACGACGCCACGTCCGGGCCGGCGCCGGCGTGCCCAATGCCGGCGTGGTCGAGGGCCGCGATCGTGTCCGCAACGCCCTCGGGCCCGAAGTCGGCAGTGTGGTTGTTGCCGAGCGAGACGACATCGATACCGGCTTCGGCGAGCCCGCCGGCGTAACGGGGCGCCACGCGAAACGTGTAGAGCTTGTCGGAGGCGACGCCGCGGTCGGTGAAGGCGAGCTCCAGGTTGGCGATCGTGAGGTCGGCGTCGCGCAGGAGGCCGGCGACGCGCTCGAAGGGGTAGGGCGCGCCGTGCTGCTCCATGAGCGTCTCGATGTCGCGGTCGAGCATGAGGTCGCCGACGGCGGCGATGGTGACGACGCCGTCGGGCGTGCCGGTAGCGGCAGGCGGCGCGATCGTGGGCGCGACGGCCTCGGGCGCGGGCGAGGCGGCGTCGCCGGCGCAGGCGGCAGCGAGCGCGAACAGAGCGGCGAACGCGAGGAGCGGGCGCATGGGGCTCAGCATGACAGAGCGCGGGGCACTGGCGGAAGGGGCGGCGGAGCGGGCAGAGGTAAGCTCCGTGCTTACGGGGTCCTGTTCTGGACGGGCGTCTACTTAAGGGCCGGACAGAGCTAAAGCTCTGTCCCTACGAGGTCTTGCTAGATCTTCGCGACGCGGGCGGAGTAGATGTCCGGCAGCTGTTCGATCTCGTGGACGACGTCCGTGGCGATTTCATCGTCCAAGCCGAGGACCATGAGGGCGCGGCCACGCACCTTCTCGCGGCCGAGGCGCATATGGCTGATATTGATGTCGTGGTCCTTCAGGACGCCGCTGACCGCCCAGACCATGCCCGGCCGGTCGAGGTTCTCGCAGAGGAGAAGATAGCCGTCTCCTGGCGGGATGTCGACCCAGAAGTCGTCGACGCGCTCGATGTGCGTGCCGTCGTGGAAGACCGTACCGGCAACCGTGGTCTCGCCCTGATCGGTGTGGACATGAACGGAGAGGAGGTTCGCGAACTCCTCGGACGGGCCCTTGCGTTCCGTGATACGCAGGCCGCGCCGTTCCGCGATCAGGTTGGCGTTGACGATCGTGACGTTCTCCTCGCTGACCGGCGCGAGGAGGCCCTTGATCACGGCGGCCTTGAGCGCCGTGACGTCGTAGTCTGCGATGTCGCCGAGGAAGTCGATCTCGACCTCACGTAGCTGGCCCTGCGAGATCTGCGTGGCCAGTGAGGCCGTCCGCTCGGCGACGTCGAGGAAGGGGCGCAGCACCTCCATCGTCTCCGCCGAAACGAGCGGGGCGTTCACGGCGTAGCGGGCGGGCTCGCCACGGAGGACGGCGAGGACCTCCTCGGCGGCGTCGACGGCGACGCGCTCCTGGGCCTCCTCGGTGAGCGCGCCGAGGTGCGGCGTCACGATGATCTTGTCGTGCTTGAGGAGGGGGTTCTTGCCGGGCGGTTCCTCGCGGAAGACGTCGATCGCGGCGCCGGCGACGTGACCGCTATCGAGCGCGCGGATGAGCGCCGCTTCGTCGATGAGCTCGCCGCGGGCGGCGTTGATGATACGCACGCCCGGCTTCGTCTTGGCGAGCTGTTCGTCGTTGAGCAGGTCGGCGGTCTGCGGCGTGAGGCGCAGGTGAAGCGAGATGAAGTCCGCTTGGGCGAGCACCTCATCGAACGTGGCCGTCTCGGCGCCGAGCGCGAGGAAGCGTTCGTTGGAGATATACGGGTCGTGGGCGATGACCTGCATTTCGAGTCCGCGCGCGCGGCGGGCGACCTCGCTGCCGACCTGGCCCAGGCCGAGCAGGCCCAGCGTCCGCCCGCGAAGCTCGACGCCGATGAAGCGCTGGCGCTCCCAGCGGCCGGCGCGCAGCGACTGGTGCGCATCGGGGAGGTTGCGCGCGAGGGCGAGCATGAGCGCGATCGTGTGCTCCGCGGCCGAGATAACGTTGCCGGTCGGAGCGTTCACGACGACGATGCCGCGCTCCGTCGCCGCGTCGACGTCGATGTTGTCGACACCGGAGCCGGCGCGGCCGATGACCTGCAGTCGCTGGCCGGCGTCGATGACGGCGCGCGTGACCTTGGTCTCGGAGCGGACGATGAGCGCGTCGTAGCCGGCGATGAGCTTGATCAGCTCGCCGGGCGCGGGACGCAGCTTAACGTCGACCTCGCACTCGCGGGCCAGGGCATCGATGCCGTCCTGGGCGATCGGGTCGGTGACGAGTACCTTGGGCATGGACTCCTACGCGGCGACCTGCGGTCGCCAGGACAGAGCTGAAGCTCTGTCCCTACGAGCGTTGTGGCGCCATTGTAACGCGGAGGCCGTTCTGGGGCGATGTGCCCGGAGCGGCGGGCAGGCGTGTGGCCTACAGGCGATCGCCGTTAGCTGGCGGCTGCGGCTTCGGGGAGATCCCTCACCCCATGTCCCCGCACACCGCTGCGTTCTCGGGTGCCGCCCCTCTCCCGCGCGCGGGAGAGGGGAACGATCGGCGGACGGAGCTAAAGCTCGGTCCCTACTGCCCGTACATGTCACGCGGCGACCTACGGTCGCCAGGACAGAGCTGAAGCTCTGTCCCTACGAGGGTCGTGGCGCCATCGTAGTGGCCATGCTAGAGGCGATCTAGGGGCGCACAGCCGTGCGCCCCTACTGGTAGGCGCGGCTAGCTCGCGGCGGCGGCTTCTGGGAGCTTGTAGCCGAGGCGCGGGAGGGCGGCACGCAGGGTATCGATGGTGGCGGTGATGTCTTGCTCCGACACCCAACCGAGGTGGCCGATGCGGAAGATCTTCCCCGCGAGCGGCCCCTGGCCGCCTTCGATCAGCGTGTCGTACTCGTCCTGGAGGAGCCGGTAGAGCTTGGGCCAATCGACGCCGTCCGGCACCTTCACGGCGGTGACCGTGTTGGAGGCGGAGCGCTCGTCGGCGAGGAGCTCGAGGCCGAGCGACTTCACGCCGCGGCGGCAGGCGTCCGCGATGCGCTGATGGCGAGCGACGATGCCATCGATGCCCTCGGCAACGAGCGTCTTGAGCGCGACATCGAGCGCGAAGAAGATCGAGATAGCGGGCGTCCAGGGCGTCTGGCCCTTGGCGAGGAAGTCCCTGGCCTTGCCCAGGTCGAAGTAGAAGCGCGGCATGGTGGAGCGCTCATAGGCCTGCCAACCGCGCGGGCTGACGGAAACCATGGCGAGGCCGGGCGGCACCATCCAGCCCTTCTGCGAGCCGGTGGCGACGACATCGAGGTCCCAGGCGTCGACGCGGCAGCGGAGCGAGCCGAGGCTGCTGATGGCGTCGACGAGGAGGAGGATATCGGGGCGGACGCGGCGCACGGCGGCGGCGATCGCCTCGATGTCGTTCGTGACGCCGGTGGAAGTCTCGTTGTGGGTGACGCAAACGGCCTTGTAGGAGGCGTCCTGCTGGAGCGCCTGGGCGACGGCTTCCGGGTCGGCCGCGGTGCCCCACTCGAAGTCGATTTTCGTGACGTCGGCGCCGTACGTCTTGGCGACGGTGGCGAAGCGATCGCCGAAGACGCCGATCGAGACGACGAGCACGCGGTCGCCGGGAGAGAGCGTGTTGACCGTCATCGCCTCCATCGCCCCGGTGCCGGACGCGGAGAGGCAGAACACGTCGTGCTGCGTCTCGAAGAGCTGCTTGAGGCCATCGGTGACGCGACGGATGATCTCGGCGAAGGCGGGGCTGCGGTGGTGGATCATCTGGTGGCCCATCGCCTGCAGGACATCGTCCGGACAGGGAGTAGGGCCGGGGCTACGGAGGTTCACTGCTCGGCTCCTTCTTGGGGGGATGTACGGGCATGATACGGGAACGAAGGAACCAGGAACAAGGAACGGGTACGGAGGAACGAGGAACACGGAGCAGGAACTAGGCGCGCGACCGGGCCGATGAGGTTACGGGACGGTGGGTGGCGAGAGCGAAGGGGGTGAGACGAGCGGATCGGGGACCACGGCGCCGACATCATGCGGCGGCGGCGTGGGGGGGAGCGCCGGCGCCGGGGGCAGCGGCAGCGGCGGTTCGACGCCCGGGAGGCCGCCGTCCGGTAGGCCGTCCGCCACGCCGGGAACTTCGGGAAGCGCGTCGGCGGCATCGTCGGGTGCCGCAGGCTTATCGACGGCCTGCTCGACGGCGCGTTCCAGCTTGTCGAGCGCTCCTTCGGTGGCGGCGACGGCGGCAGATTCGAGGCTGGAGAGCGTGGAGCCCGGGCCGTCCGCCGCCAGCGACGCGTCGCCGAAGATGCCGAACGCCGGCACGGGGAGGACGGCGTCGAGGCCCTGGGAATCTCGTGCAGCGTCAACGCCGGCATCCAGGCCGGCGGCCAACTGCACGGCCGCATGCGGCGGCCGCGCCGAGACCGGCATGTCGGCCGGGGAGAGGAGCGCGCCGGCCGTGACACCGCCGCCGATGGTCATCGTGGCCACGAAGAGCTTCGACTTGGCCGCGAGCAGGGCGGCGAGCTTCGCGGCGCCCCCCGTGCTGAAGCCGGCGCTCGCGCCGGCACCCGCGCCAGCGCCTGCGGCCACCAGGGCGGCGGGCGCGAGCTGCTCGAAGATGCGCTGGGCGAGGAAGGCCGGCACGGGGAGCAGCGGCAGCACGCCGTAGGCCGCCGACGCTCGCCGCAGGCCGTCGATCTCTCCCCGACAGGCCGAGCAGCCATCGACGTGGGCACCGAGGGCGCGGCGCTGGACAGGGGTGCCCTCGCCGTCCAGCAGCACGGCCATCGCCTTGCGGGCCTGGCCGCAGCGCTCCGCGCGCGAGCCCTGGAGGCGTACGTACGCCTCGGCGACGCCCTTGCGCGCGCGGAACAGCAGCGTCTCGATGGCCGATTGCGATGTGTTCATGATCTGCGCGATCTCCCGGTAGTTACGGCCTTCGACCTCGCGCAGGAAGAGCGAGAGGTGCTGGCGCGGCGGGAGCGCTCCCAGCGCCTCCCAGACGAGGCGCTCCTGCTCGTGGTGGATCGCCGCCTGGTCGGGAGCCAAGTGCGACGGCGCGGCGACGCTGTCAGGCAGCTCGGTCGTGACGACAACGGCGCGTTTGCGAGCGGTGTCGACAGAGGCGCGCGCGGCGATGCGGTAGAGCCAGGTCGAGAAGGCGGCGTGGTCGCGCAGGCTCGCGAGCTCCCGGTACACCTTGAGCCAGACTTCCTGGCAGACGTCCTCGGCCGTCTGGGGATGTCGCGTCGAGCGAAGGACGAGGTTGTAGACGTTCTTTCCATAGCGGTCGTACAGGGCACTAAACGCCTCTGTGTCGCCGCGCGAGGCGGCCGCAACAATAGGACCCAGATCGGGTGGAGAGGGAGACTGAGGGTTGGTGACCAGAGCTGTCATCGGCGTGACACCTGTAGCTCCCCGGGCCACTCCCATCAGTATACCTCTTCTCGGTCACTCCAGCGGGCAGTCGGCCCGCCGGCGGCGGACCGACTGCCCCGAGCGCACGCCTAGTGAGGCGTGATCGAGCCATCTCCGTGCAGGGCCCCCTGTAGCGTCGAATCGATGCTGCCTTCCACCTGCGGGAGCGCCGGTGGCGGTGGAGCCGGAGGCAGCGCGGGCGGCGCCGGCGGAGGCGGTAGCGTCGGGGGCGCCGGCGGAGGCGGCAACGGCGGCAGGGCGATCGCCGGCGGCGGTCCAGCGTTGATGGACACCGTCAGCGAACCCTCGAGGTGGCTGCTGCCGCTCAGCTGGCCAGCCGCGCCTGAGCCCGAAGCCGAACCAGAGCCTGAACCTGAGAAGCCGCCCGAGAACTCACCTTCGCCGGACGAGCCGGAGCCCTGGAACGACCCGGTCGCCTGCGACGTACCGGTCATCCCGGCGCCGCCGCTCGACGCGGCCAGATGACCGCTGCCGCTGGACGCCGCGGACCCGCCGCCCTCTACCCCGCCACCGGCAGAGAGTGCGGTCGCAGCGGCACCGAGGGCGCCTGCCAGCAGGCCCGCGAGCGCCAGCCCTTGCATCGTGTGAACAAGCCGTTTCATCTCTGTACCTCCTTCTGGGATCCGACGCCCTCTTTCGCGGCGTCACTCTTACGGACGGGGCGAGGCCGGGAATCTTGCGGCCCCATGGGTGAGCAACGGTGGCGTTCTTAGGGCAGCAGGACAGCGGGTTTACGAGAGGGCCCGCCCAGGCTGCGGTACAATACGGTCTGCTCCGGCCTTCGGGCGGGCTGGGCGCGGGCGATACTAGCTCGGGAGAACGAATGACGGCGAAGAATCCCTACCGGTCGCTCCCCTCCGTCGACCGGATCCTGGCCGACGAGCGGGTGCGCGCCCTCTCCGCTGAGTACTCCGGCGACGCCGTCGTGGCCCTCGTCCGCGAGGAGCTCGACCTGGCGCGAGAGGCAGTCGGCCAGGGCGCGAGCGCGCCTGAGATCGAAGCGATCGTGACGGCGGTGGGCACGAGGGCGCGTTCGGCGTTGACGCCGCCGCTGCGGCCCGTAATCAACGCGACGGGCGTGATCATCCAGACGAACCTGGGGCGGGCGCCGCTCTCGGACGAGGCGCTGGCGGCGATGGCGGCGGTCGGGCGCGGCTACTCGAACCTGGAGTACGACCTCGAGGCAGGCGAGCGCGGGTCCCGGCACGTCCACCTGGAGGAGCAGCTCCGGCGGCTGACGGGAGCGGAGGCGGCGCTGGCGGTGAACAACAACGCCTCGGCGGTGCTGCTGACGCTGTCGGCGCTGGCGCGGCACCGCGAGGTGGTGATCTCGCGCAGCCAGCTTGTCGAGATCGGCGGCGGCTTCCGCATCCCGGACGTGATGGCGCAGAGCGACGCCTTCCTGGTCGAGGTGGGGACGACGAACCGCACCTACCTGCGCGACTACGAAGAGGCGATCGGCGAGTCGACGGCGGCGCTGATGCGCGTGCACGCGAGCAACTTCAAGGTGATCGGCTTCACGGCATCGGTACCCGTCGGCGAGCTGGCGGCGCTGGCGCACGAGCGCGGCATCTGGATGATCGACGACCTCGGCAGCGGCTGTCTGCTGGATACCGCGCGCTTCGGCCTCGAGGCGGAGCCGACGCCGCAAGAGAGCATCGCGGCGGGCAGCGACCTGGTGCTCTTCTCGGGCGACAAGCTGCTCGGCGGGCCGCAGGCGGGGATCATCCTCGGCCGGCGCGAAGTGATCGAGCGGCTGCGACGGCACCCGCTGGCGCGTGCGCTGCGGATGGACAAGGCTAGCATCGCCGGGCTGGCGGCAACGTTAAACCACTACCTGCGCGACGAAGCGCTGGAGAAGGTGCCCGTCTGGCGCATGATCGCGATGCCTGTCGATTCGATAGCGCGCCGGGCGCGTCGTTGGGCGAAGGCTGCCGGACACGGCGCGACGGTAATCGAGGGGCGCTCGATGGTCGGCGGCGGGTCGCTGCCGGAGGAGAGCCTGCCGACGCAGCTGCTGGCGCTGAGCGCCGGCGAGGCTGGAAAGCCTCGCCTACGGGAGCGCGACGCCGGCGAGGCGGGCAAGCCGCGCCTCCACGCTGTCGGTTCCACGCCCGGTTCGGCGGAGACGATCGCGCGGCGGCTGCGCGAACACGACCCGCCGGTGATCGCGCGCATCGAGCGCGACACGGTGCTGCTCGATCCGCGGACCGTGCATCCGCGCGAGGACCGCATCGTGATCGAGGCGCTGCGGAGCGTCATGAACTACGGCGACGACCTCCGCTCGCCAGGACAGAGCTAAAGCTCTGTCCCTACGAGCGTCTCTCCACGGTCTATACTAGCACCGCCATGCCGCTCGTCTACGCTTGCATCTGCCCGCACGGGGCCGCGCCTGAGGGGTCGCGGACGGCTGCTGCGTTGCAGCGCGTCGCGGAGGAGCTGGCGGCGTATGAGGCGGAGACGATGCTGCTCGTCACGTCGCGCGGCGCGCAGCGCGAAGCGATCGGCGTGCTGACGGCGCCGCGCGCGGGCGAACGCGAGGTCGATGTCGAGCTGGCAGGTCGGGTGCTGGAGCTGGCGGCGGGATGGAACGCGCGCACGACGGAGCTACGGCGCTGGGACGCGCCGCTCCCCTACCCGGCCGAGGCCCTCGCCGGCGCGCGGCTCGCGGTCGTGACGACGTCGTGGCTGGAGCCACGCGCGCACTTCGACTTCGGGCGCGCGGCGGGCCGGGCGATCGCGGACGACGAGCGCCGCGTCGCGATCGTCTGCGCCGCCGAGCTGTCGCGCGGCACCGATCCCGCCGCCGGCGTGTTCGACAAGCAGTACCGGCGCGCGATCGAGGAGTGGGACGTGAAGTGGCTGACCGGTCTCGACCGCGAGTTCCGGCGGCGCGCGGGCGAGGACGCGGTGGCGCAGACGGCGGTCCTGATGGGCGCGCTGAGCGCGTGCCGCATCCAGTCGCGCGTGCTGTCGTACGAGGCATCGGCGGGCGGCGGGCGGCTCGTCGCCGCGATCGACGTGCTCGGACGGCGGATGCGGGCGGGCGCGGGATCGGGGGCGGGGGCCGCGGGTCGGGAAAGGAGACCGAACATGGCTGAGGTGTGGAACCACCAGTTCGCACAGGTGAACGGCGTGCGGCTGCACTACGTGCGGCACGGCGCGGGCAAGCCCGTGTTCCTCGTTCACGGCTGGCCGGGCTTCTGGTTCGAGTGGAACAAGAACATCCTGCCGCTGGCGGAGCGGTTCGACGTGATCGTGCCGGACATGCGCGGGTTCGCGTACTCGGAGAAACCGGACCTGCCGCCGGAGCAGGGCTACACCGACGGCGTGATGGCGGCAGACCTGGCGGCGCTGGCGCGCGAGCTCGGGTTCGACCAGGTCAACGTCGTCGCGCACGACTTCGGCGCGGCGTGGTCGCAGCGGTTCGCGCGCGAGTATCCGGAGCGGCTCGACAAGCTGGCGCTGTTCAACCCGCCGTACGCCGGCATCGGCGGCCGGTGGTTCGAGATGCCGCAGCAGTTCGAGAGCTGGTACATGATCTTCCACCAGCAGCCGTGGGCGGAGGAGATCGTCGGCGCGACGCGCGCGGCGACGGAGACGTACCTGCGCCACTTCCTGCGCCACTGGTCGCACGACGCGGACGTCTTCCCGGACGAGGAGATCGCGGAGTTCGTCGAAGCGTACTCGCAGCCGGGGGCGATCCGCGGCGGCTTCAACTGCTATCGAGCGATCTTCCGCAGCGCCGGGCAGCCCGCGCCGAGCGGGCCGATCGCGACGCCGACGCTCGTCCTCTGGAGCGACAACGACCCGATCCTGCGCTTCGAGTGGAGCGACAAGCTGGGCGAGACGTTCCCCAACCACACGCTGAAGCGCATCGAGGGCTGCGGGCATTTCATGCACCGAGAGGCGCCGGAGCGGATCAACAAGGAGCTGATGGAGTTCCTGGGCGCTTAGGCAACGGCCTGCGGCCGTCCGGACAGAGCTAAAGCTCCGTCCCTATTTCGTCTTCGTCGCGGTCGCGACCTGGTCGGACGGGGCCGGACAGACCTGAAGGTCTGTCCCTACTGCTTGCTGATCGAGTTGCTGCGCTTCGGCGCCCGCCTCCGGCGGGCAGGACAGAGCTAAAGCTCTGTCCCTACTTCCGTCCCATCGCTCCGCGCCGGATGCGCTCTGCTACAATCGACGGGGAGGCGTCGATTGGACGATCACACGCTGCGCGTCCTGGAGTTCGACAAGGTGCTGGCGCGGCTGGCGCGCCACGTGTCGTTCTCGGCGGGCAAGGAGCTGGCGCTCGGCCTGCGGCCGTCGACGGACCGCGGGGAGGTCGTGCGCCGGCAGCGGCAGACGGCGGAGGCGCGCCGCCTGCGCGAGCTGCAGCCGCGGGCGGGGCTCGGCGGCGTGCGCGACGTGCGGCCGCTGGCCGACAAGGCCGGGCGTGGCGGCGCGCTCCAGCCCGCGGAGCTGCTCGACGTCGCGTCGACGCTGGAGGCGGCGGGGACGCTGCGATCGGCAATCTTACGCTTTCGCGAGGAGCTGCCACTGCTCGCCGAGCTGGCGGGGCAGATCGAGCCGCTGCCGGAGCTGGTCTCGGAGATCAACCGCTGCATCGACCAACGGGCGGAGGTGACCGACGCCGCGAGCCCGGCGCTGGCGTCGCTGCGGCGGAACGTGCGCGTCGCGCACGACCGCCTGCACGAGCGGCTGCAGGACTTCATCCGCTCGCCGCAGTACCGCGAGGCGATCCAGGACCCGATCGTCACGCTGCGCGACGGCAGGTACGTGATCCCCGTGAAGGCCGACCAGCGGAGCGCGATCCGCGGCATCGTCCACGACGTGTCGGCGAGCGGCGCGACGCTGTTCCTGGAGCCGCTGCCCGTCGTCGAGCTGGGGAACGCGTGGCGCGAGCTACAGCTCGAGGAGGAGCGCGAGGTCGACCGCGTACTGCGCGAGCTGAGCGCGCTCGCGGGCGAGAACGCGGAGGCGATCGTCGAGACGGTGGTCGCGCTGGCGGAGCTGGACCTGGCGCTGGCAAAAGCCGCGCTCGGGGAGGAGCTGGGCGCGATCGAGCTGCCGCACGAGAGCCAGGAGCAGCCGTGGGTGATCGACGCGCCCGGGACGCTGCACCTCCTGAACGCGCGCCACCCGCTGCTGACCGGCGCCGTCGTGCCGATCACGCTCACGGCCGGGGACGGCTATACGGCGCTGCTGATCACCGGGCCGAACACCGGCGGCAAGACGGTCGCGCTGAAGACGGCGGGGCTGCTGACGCTGATGGCGCAGGCCGGGCTGCCGGTGCCCGCCGACCGCGCGTCGAGCGTGCCAGTGTTCGCGTCGGTCTACGCCGACATCGGGGACGAGCAGAGCATCGAGCAGTCGCTCTCGACGTTCAGCAGCCACATGCGGCAGATCATTCGCATCCTCGGCTCGGCGACGCGCGAGAGCCTCGTGCTGCTCGATGAGCTGGCGGCTGGCACGGACCCGGTCGAGGGCTCGGCGCTGGCGCGCGCGATCCTGTCGCGGCTGCTCGAGGCCGGCTGCACGGTGATCGCGACGACGCACCACGGCGAGCTGAAGGCGTTCGCACACACGACGCCGGGGATCCGCAACGCGTCGGTGGAGTTCGACCTGGAGACGCTGCGGCCGACGTACCATCTCACGATCGGTCTGCCCGGGGGCAGCAACGCGCTGGTGATCGCGGAGCGACTCGGCTTGCCGCGCGACCTGATCGAGTCGGCGCGTGGCTTCGTCGCGCCCGACCAGGCGCGGGTCGAGACGATGCTCTCGGACATCCGCCGCGAGCGCGACGAGGCGACGG
>Ga0326597_10006930_pt1 | contig 15457 bp, 15 predicted proteins | sample RVTome_12_FD_203789 | JGI IMG/M metagenome (GOLD analysis project Ga0326597, IMG submission 203789) | Soil microbial communities from uranium-contaminated site in the Upper Colorado River Basin, Wyoming, United States - RVT100D185 | ecosystem: Environmental > Terrestrial > Soil > Contaminated >...
GAGCAGCTCCTCGGCCACGAGCGGCAGACCACCGGAACGCTCGGCGACGAGGAGCAGGAGGCTGGCCGAGGCCCGCTCGCCCTCGATCCCCTCGATGAGCGCCGCCAGCTCGTCCCGATCGAGCGGAGGGATGACCAGGCGTCCCGGTGGACGGGGGCCGGTCACGATCGCGTCCAGGTCCGCCATCCACGGGTCGTCGCGGGCCACCACGTCGGACTGGTGGGTGCCGATGATGGCCAGCCGTTGTTCGCGCGCGATCCGCGCCACGAACGTGACGAGCGCTCGCGTGGCAGCGTCGGCCAGGTGGAGATCCTCCAGCACGAGCACGACCGGATGCCGCTCGCCGAGCCGTCCGAGGAGACCGAGGACCCCCTCCAACGTCCGCGCCTGACGGCGCTCCGGGGCGGTCGTGCCACCGCCCCCGGTCGGAGCGCCGATCGCGGCGAGGCGGGGGGCGAGATCGGGCAGGAGTCGGACGACCTCCGACGTCGCCGGGCCGAGGAGCTCGGCGAGCAGCCCGTCGGGCAGGTCGCGCAGCGTCGGACCCATCGCCCGCACGATGGGTCCATAGGGCTCGTCGGTGTGGGCGGGCCAGGCGGCCGCGCGCAGGACGGTCATCGGCTCGCGAAGGGCCTCGATCCGCACGATCGCCTCGTCGAGGAAGCGCGTGACCCCCACACCGGCGGTCCCGTCCAGCAACATGGTCCGGGTCCGCCCGTGCGTCGTGTCGTCGAGGGTCGCGGCGAGGCTCGCGAACGCCTCCTCGCGCCCCACGAACCGCGCGCTCGTGTACCTGACCGGCATCGGTTCATTCTAGGGGCCCCGTCGGCTAGGCTGGACGGGCATGACCGACATCCGGCGCCAGCCACATCCTGCCAACACCCTCAACGAGCTCCCGGGCGAGGAGTGGCTGTACTTCACGAAGTCGCTGCTCACGACGGCCTACCCGTCCGAGCTCGGGCACGCCGCGCGAAAGGCGCACGGAGCGAACAAGCCGCCGCGACTCATGGCCAGGCTGATCGAATTCTTCAGTCGGACGGGTGAGGTCGTCCTCGATCCGTTCGCCGGTGTGGGCGGGACGCTGCTCGGCGCGGCGATCGCGCGCGGGCCGCGACGTGCGATCGGGATCGAACTCGAACCGCGCTGGGCCGCGGTGTTCGAGGGAGTGGTGCGCGATCTGTCGGCCGAACGCGATGGTCTCGGCCCGGACCTCGCCGACCTGGGCGCGTCCGATCCAGGCGGACCGCGGCCATTCGATCCGTCGGGGCTCGAGTTGGGGGTCGGGGACGCGCTCAGCGTGCTGCCGACACTCGCGAGCGGTTCGATCGACCTCGTCGCCACCGACCCGCCCTACAACCTCCAGCTGCCGATGACGATGGCCGGCGGCGCGCTGGCCGAGGCGCACGCGAACCGCCGCACCGACTACGCCATGGTCACCGACTCGGCCCAGGACCTGGCCAACGCCGCCGACTATCCGGCGTTCCTGGCGCGGATGGGTGATGTGTTCGGAGAGCTGCGACGGGTCCTGCGGGACGGCCGCTACGCCGTCGTCATCGTGCGCGACGCATACCAGGACGGACGCTACGTGTTCACCGGCTCCGACCTCGCCGCGCGTGCCGCCGCCGTCGGGCTGGTCCCCAAGGGCGACCTCATCTGGTACCAGGCCGGGACCCGGCTGCGACCATACGGCTACCCGCACGCGTTCGTGCCGAACATCGTCCACCAGCACATCCTCGTGCTGCGCAACGAGCGGGCCCGTCAGGCGTTGCGGCGGCGCGACTCCAGGTAGGCTTCCAGCACGTCGCTGTCGATGTCGGCCTCGGCCATCGTCCAGCTCTCGGCCGCGGTCGGCATCGAGGCAGTCGGCCCCTCGGCCGCCGCTCCATCCCCGTCGACGACCTCGCCGAGCGTCATCTTGTGCAGCCAGCCCTGCTGCCCGTCGGGTGCGATCACCAGACAGTAGGCACCGTATTTCTCGATCAGCTGGACCTCATCGCCCTGGTCGAGGTAGCCGATCTCGGTCCCGCGCAGTTCGTCGGGTGAATCGAGCAGGCGGACGACCCGATAGCGGATCAGCCGTCGCTCGTGCCCGGCGATCGACCCGACGAGGCCCTCGTCGAAGGTGAGACGCGGCGCCGGCGTGGCGTCGCGGATCGGATCGGCCTTGCGTGCCTGGAGGAGCGATGGTCGCCTCCAGCGTGGCAGGAGAGCCTCCATGTCGGCGTCGAGCCCCGCAGCGCCGATGGCCGCGAGACCGAGCTGGCCGGCGCCCATGGCGTCATAGGACGCGACCGCGACGCCGTGGCCCGCGGCCGCGGAGAGGACGTCATCAGGCGGGTCATCGTCACGGCGGCGACGACCGAAAAGGCTCAGGGCCATCACGGCCGTGACGGCACCGGTCGCCGTGACCAGTGTCGGGACGAGGCCGAACCCCGGGAACGTCGGGCCCTGCAGGCCGGCGATCGCGAGGACGCTCGCGAGCGGACCCCAGCCGCCGTTGGAGTCGCCGCCGATCGGACCGCCTCGCGCGTCGGGTGCGCCATCCGTTCCACCGGCGCCATCCGCTCCGCCGCCCGTCGGAGCGCCCGGTCCTGAGCCACCGACGGCTGCCGCGGTGGTCGGACGGTCGGTCGGGGCGGGCGTCGGCTCAGGCGCCAACGCCGCGGTCGGGATCGGAAGGCCGGTCACGAAGGCCCCTACATGCGCCGTGGCCGTCGCTGTCGGTGTGGGTGCGGCGGTCGCAGCCGGGCCAGTCGGCGGCTTCGGCGTGGCCGCGGCGGTCGGCTTGGGGGTCGGTTTGGGGGTCGGCTCGGGGGTCGCCTTGACCGGCACCGCGATCGTCACCGTGCCCGCCGCGAGGCTGGCCTCGCTGTTGTCCTTCGCCTCGGCGCTGATGACGACCGCGTGGCGACCAACCGGCAGGGTTCCCGACCAGCGGAAGGTGACGCCCTTGCCCCAAGAGCCGCCGGGATCGCGCGCCATCTCGTACTGCAAGCCGCCGAACGACACGTCCACGTGCTCGGCCCGGGATCCGTTGGCGTTCTGGTAGACGACCGCGACGGCGATCGTGGTCGCCGGCGTCCCAGTCCGCGGCGAGACGACGGCGGCGGACAGCTTCGTCCTGCCCGACGCCGCGTCCATCGGGATCGCGAGCGCGACGAGCAGCAGCGAGGCCGCAGCAAGTGCCCCGACCCATGACCGCGCTCCGCGCGGTGCCCTCCGACGTTCGGTGACGAGCAAGATCAGCCTCCCGGCCCGGGTGGTGACCCGATGCGACGTCGAGGATGTCGCGGACGAGGGGGCCGGGCAATGGTACGGGGGTCCGGGTCAGCGACACCGTCAGGAGGACCCGACGAAGTTCGTGGTGCGCCCTGCCACCGCGGCGGGGCCGGTCTGGTGCGGTCCGGACGGGCGCATGGTCCGACCGCCGCGCGGTGGTGACCCGGATCGGTCATTGGCGACCGCCGGGCCCTCCGTCACGGTACGGGGATGCAGCCGATCTCCCCTCCCCGACCCGCCCCGCGATCCGGCTCGCTCGTCGGCGGAGCACTGCTCGGCGCCGGCCTCGTGGCCGCCGGTCTCGGACTCGCCTTCCTGACCGTCGAGACTCCCCTCGTCGTGCGTCTCGTCTCGGGCGGCTGGGCGGGTTCGGGTCGGCTCCCATTCGCCACGGTCCTGGGGCTCCTCGGACTTGTCGGCGGCAGCGCGCTCCTGGTGGCCGGCACCGACCGACTGGCGGTCATCGTGGCGACCGTTCGGTCCTCGGTGGCGCGCGGCTCGTCCTTCGCCCGCGCGCTTGAAGCCCTCGGCGGCGACGTCGACGTCGTCAACGGCGTCGTCCCCTACGATGGCCGACCGATCCCGAGCCTCGTCGTCGGGCCGTTCGGGGTCGCGATCGTGGACGAGATGGGCCCCACCGACCGGCTCCGTCGCATCGGTGAGTCATGGGAGGCCCGGACCCGCGACGGCTGGCAGCCGACCGAGCATCCACTCGACAGAGCCGCCCGCGATGCCGAGCGCGTCCGGCGCTGGCTGAACCACGGCGAACTGGATTTCGTCGTGCGCGTCTACGTCGCACTCGTCACGCCGGATGGGACGATCCCGCGATCACCCCTGTGCGCGGTCCTCACGGTCGAGCAGATCTCGGCCTGGATCGGGGGCCTGCCGCGCCAGCGCAGCCTCAGCGACGGGCGACGCAACCTCGTCCTGGCGCGGGCGCGGGCCGCGGCCGATACGGGCGGCCGCCAGGGCGATTGGTAGGGGAGCCAGGACTCGAACCTGGAACCAGCGGGATATAAGCCCGCCGCTCTGACCGATTGAGCTACTCCCCCACGACGATGCTACACCCGACTCGCGAGCGACCCGAGGCGTCAGTCGCCGCCGCGGAGTCGGCCGGCGATGGCGCGCAGGTCGAACGATCGTGGCCGCAGTCCCGGATCGCGCCCGTCGCCGCCGTGGCCATTGCGGCCGTTGTGGCCGAGGTCGGCCCCGCCGGGGGCATAGGCGCGCGCCGGGAGCGTCTCGACGAACTCCTGCTCATCCTCGGTCCGGTGCGCCTCGAGCGGCAGTTCGTCAGGGTCGAAGGGACGTTCGACGCCGGCGGCGGGCCTCGGGGGACGCGCGTAGGCAGGCGCACCGTAGAGCTTGGGAAGCGCAATGTGCTGTTCGTCGATGGACACGCGCGATTCCTCAGAAGGCTTGGCGGAGCGACCAGACTTGCCGGACCGCGCCTTGATGATTACCTGCTGAGCGTACCGTGGAATGGTACGGAAGGACCATCCATGCGTGCGATATCGTCGAGAAGTGGTGCGCCACGTCACCTCGGGGCCCCCGCGGTCCGCGTGCCGCATCAGCCGAGCAGCGGCCGGACGACCTGGACCGCCACCACCAGCACGAGGTAGGCGATCGGGACGGCGGCGAAGAAGCCGAGCGCCGCACTCCACGCGTTGCGGCGGGCGACCGTGCCCGAGCCCGTGGGTTGCGGGACGACAAGGTAGGTGACGAGGCTTCCGATCACGAGGACGAGGAGGACGTAGACCGCGACCGCGAGCGTTCGAAGGTCGCCGCCGGGGAGGACGGAGCCGCGGCTCAGTGCGATGTCGTAGGCGAGGTAGGCGACGGCGAGCACGATGGCGACGCCCAGGCTGGCGGCCACCGCGCGAACGACGGGGCGCGGCGCGTGCCTGAACTGCCGCCAGCGGACTTCGGCCCACGAGCGCCGCCGGGGCGCGGCCGCCGGATCGCGCCCGTCGGTCACCCCTCCCCCAGGACGGCCAGCACGCGCCGTGGCGGGAGGCTCTCGGGCGTGTGCGAGGCGAGGAGCTCGACCGCCCCGGCCAGTCGCTCCAGCTCCTCCTCCGTCGTGAAGAAGCCGACGCTGATGCGCAACGCGTCGAGGTTCGGGATCGTCCGGGCGATGACGAAGACCCGGGCACCGAGCTCATCGAGTGCCGCCTGCGCCGTCCAGCCCGCGATCCGGAACGTCACCAGCGTGGCCATCCGCGTGGTCGGGGTCAGGACGCTCACCCCTGGGATCGCGGCGAGGAGCGTCGCTGCCTGGGCCGCCATGGTCGTGCCCCGCCGGTAGACGAACTCGAGGCCGACGAACATCGACAGCCAGCCGATGGAGCGGGCCATCCCGACCACGGACGGTCGATGGAAGCCGGTCGATTCGAATCGCCGGCCGTCGCCCCACCAGGTCGCCTCGCCAGTGCTGTCGACGCGTTCGAAGCTGAGCCAACCAGCGAGGGCTGGGGTCAGCCGGTCGATCGTCGAGCGATCCACGACGAGCGCCCCCATCCCCTCGGGGCCGAGCAGCCATTTCTGGGCGGATACGGCGTACAGGTCCGCCCTGAGCTCGTCGAAGCGGAACGGGATCGCGCCGGCGGCCTGGGCGCCGTCGACCACGACCAGGGCGCCGCGGGCGTGGGCGATCTCGGCGATGCGGGCGACCGGCATGACCGCCCCGGTCGTCCACAGGACGTGCGAGATCGAGACGAGGCGCGTGTCGGGCGTGATCGCCGCGTCGAACGCGTCGAGCGTGCGCTCATCGTCGCCGTCGTCGCCGGCGTCCACGAACGCCAGCTCGACGCCGCGGCGGTCTCGCAGCGCGTAGAGTGGCCCGACCCCGCCGGGGTGCTCGTGGGCGGTCGTGACCGCCCGGCCACCCGCGCGCCAGTCGGGTAGCAGGGTCGCGGCATTCATGCCGTCAGTCGTCGAGTGGGTGAGTCCGACGGCGCCCACGTCCGTGCCCAGCACGGCCGCCACGCCGGCCCGAGCCTCGGCCATGCGACCGAGCGCCTCGGGGATGTCGTCGGGGTGGGCACGCCCGACGTCGCGCTCGTGGGCCGCCATATCGGCCATCGCCGCGGCCGTCTCGGCCGGCAGCGGCCCCACCGATCCGGCATTCAGGTAGATCCCCGCGGACAGGGCCGGGATCGCCTCGCGAACGGCCCCCAGCTTCTCAGGATCGGGCAGGAACGGGACGACCACCGCCGTATGATACCGACCATGAGCGGTCTGGCCCGACCGGAGATCCTGGCCACCACGGAGTGGCTGGCCGAGCACCTCGGACGGTCCGGCATTCGCGTCCTGGACCTGCGCTGGCGACCCGACGGGAGTGCGCCGGTGGTCCATGCCAGCGGTCACATCCCGGGGGCCGCCCTGGTCGACTGGCGCGCCGACCTGGTCGACGACGGGGAGAACGGCGAGACGATCCTGCTCGCGAGCCCGGACCGGATGGCGGCCATGGCCGTGCGTGCCGGGATCACGGACGACACGACGGTCGTGGTCTACGACGATACGCAGAGCCTGTTCGCGGCGCGTGCGTGGTGGAGCCTTCGAGCCTACGGCCTCGAGTCGGTGCGGGTCCTCGACGGCGGCTTTGGGGATTGGGCCGCCGAGGGGCGCGAGATCTCGAACGCGCGCGTCGAACCGGGCATGGCCGGGTTCACGGTCCGGGGCCCGAACCGGACGCGCCTGACGACGGCCGACGTCCGCGGCCTCCTCGGGTCGCCCGAGGTGACCCTCCTCGACGCCCGCGCGCCGGCGGAGTACCGCGGCTTCGAGGGCAACACGCGACGGCTCGGGCACATCCCGGGCGCGGTCAACGTCCCGGTCGGGGCGACGAGTCGACCGGGTGGTCAGCGGCTGCGCGACGGCGCGGAGCTGCGCGATCTGCTCCACCGCGCCAACGTGTCGCGTGGCCGGCGGATGGTCTGCTACGACGGGGCCGGCGTCGCCGCGGCCAAGCTCGCGTTCGTCCTCACGCTGCTGGGCCACGAGGATGTCGCTGTGTACGACGGTGGCTGGGCCGAGTGGGGCAACCGGCTCGACCTGCCGGTGGATCGCTGACGGTCAGGCCTCGTCAGGCGGCTTGGCCCAGCCGTTGGAACACGCGGTGTTCCAACCAGCGATCGATGAACCTCGCCCTGGGGCTGGCGAGCCCTTCCACCGAAGTCTGGCACCCCTCGCGTGCAATCTGGCGATCGAAGGGCGCCCGGAGACGGCTGGGAGCTGTTCCGACCTCTCGTTGGAACGTAGGGAGACCCAAGGGTGGGGCCAGGGGGGCCACGACCGCACCACGCTGGAGTGTCGCACCTGCGGGGGCCCCAGCCGGGCGGCGAACCAGGAGTGCGCGACCCCGATGCCTACATGCACATCGGCAGCACGGGCGTCGCACAGCCTGCGATCAGCGTGGCCCAGAGCAGAGCCACGACGACCGTGCTTGCTGGCACGTTCACAGAGCGTAGGTTGCCGACCATCTCATTCAAGCCGTCGGCTTCGCGCCGGCCGTCACGAGGTGCTCGGCGCCATGCTGCAGGCCCTCGTACAGCGCGGTCACGGTCTCGACGGTGTCGATCTCGTCGGCCGTCTTGTCCGGGCGCAACCGGACGATCCGCGGGAAGCGCAGCGAGAAGCCCGAGCCGTGGCGCGTCGAACGGACGATGACGTCGAAGGCGATCTCGACGACGACGGTCGGCTCGACCTGGTGGTAGCGCCCGAAGCGGGCGATCGTGTGGGCCTCGAACCAGCGGGTCATCTCCGCGATCTCGGCATCGGTCAGGCCGCTGTACGCCTTGCCGATGTTGACGAGGCGACCGGCTGTCGTGTCGCGGACCGCGAACGTGTAATCGGACAGCACGCCGTGGCGCTTGCCGTGCCCGACCTCCACGCCGACGACCACGCAATCGATCGTCGCCAGGGCCTTCTTCATCTTGAGCCAGCCGAGACCACGCCTCCCCGGCGCATAGGTGCTCTCTGGGTCCTTGACCATGAGCCCCTCGTTCCGTCGGGCGCGCGCGTCCGCGAAGGCGGCCTCGAGCGCCTCGGCATCGGCCGCGACGGCCAGGTGTGAGCGTGCGAACCGGCCACCGTCGGCGGCCGGCGGGAGGTCGACGGCATCGAGCCGGGCGCGGCGTTCGGTGAGTGTGGCGCGGAGGAGTGGCTCGACCGGCCGGCCGTCGCCGGGTCCCAGCGCGAGCGCATCGAAGGCCACGAAGATGACCGGGACCTCTGCCTGTATCGCCTCCGACGGCGCCTTGCGCCCGAGCCGCGTCTGCAACGCGATGAACGGCAGGACGGTCCCGTCGCGCCAGGCGAGGATCTCGCCGTCGAGGATGCCGTCCCAGGCGAGGGGCGCGGCGGCCGCGACGACTTCCGGGTAGCCACCGCTGATGTCGTGCAGATCTCGCGAGTAGAGGCGCACCTCTGCCCCAAGCTTGTGGAGTTGCGCCCGGATGCCGTCGTACTTGTCCTCGACCCAGACCTCCGGTCCGAGACGCGCGACGATCTCCGCGGCGTCCTCGGCCGGCGACGCGAGCATGAACTTGAGCGGATGGAAGAGCGCGAGTGAGGCGGTCGCGAGGGCATCGTCGCGGGCGAGCGCGGCCAGCCGACCGACGTCGCCGACGAGCATCCCCGCCCACCTGACGTCGTCGAGGCTGCGCGCGAAGGCCCGCGCGATGGCGGCCTCGACGAGTCCCTCGCGGAGCCCGATCCGCAGGTCGCCGCCAAGGACCTTGACGATGTACTTGGCGGTCAGCGGGTCGGAGCGCTCAAGGAGCGAGCGGAGGACGGCGGACTTGCGCGCCGGGCCAGAGACCGCCTCGATCTCGGCGAACGCGGCGGCCACCTCGGGGAGCGTCGGGCTGGTTTCGGGCGACGGGGCGTGGCCGGCGGCGCGCAGCACGTCCGCGACCGCGATGCCGAGGTCCGACGAGCGGTCGTAGGCCTCACCGAGCGCCGTGCGGGGGACCCCACCGAGTTGCGTGACCGTCGAGGCGATCGCCGACCAACCGAGCCCGGCGGCGCGCTCGTCCGCCTCGGCGAACGGCCGGCCGGTCAGGAACAGTGCCGCGATCGGAAGCACGTCAGGCTCCAGGCCGCGCAAGTATTCGGCCAGGAGGGCCGTCTTCTCGGACGTGCGAGTCGTCGCCGCGAGGCGCTCGGCGAGCTCGCTCCAGCGACGCATGGGTTCGATGGTATACCGTGCCCGAGATGGTGCCGAAAACCTGGTTCCCGGAGTCGCTGGTGGGGTCGAAGGTGATCCTGCGGCGGCATGCGCCGGCGAACGTGGCGGCCTTCCTGCGCTGGTACGCCGACCCGGAGATCGCGCGCCTCGCGCGCTATCAGGCGACGCCCATGCGGCCCGAGGAGATCGAACGCTTCTTCGCCGCGCGGGTCGTCGGGCCGAGCACCCTGGCCATGGCCGTCCACCAGAAGACGACGGATCGCCTCGTCGGGACATGTGCGTTCAGTCAGCTCGACGGCGAGAACGGCTCGGCGCTGTACCACATCACGATCGGCGAGTCGGACGTATGGGGCCACGGGTTCGGCACCGAGGCGACGCAACTCATGGTCGATCACGCCTTCGGGACGCTCGGGTTGCACCGCATCGCGCTGTACGTGTTCGAGTTCAACGAACGCGCGATCCGGGCGTACCGGCGCTGCGGGTTCGTCGTCGAGGGGCGGTCGCGCGAGTCGATCTGGCGTGATGGGCGATGGTGGGACGAGATCGCGATGAGCGTCCTCGAATCGGACTGGCGGGCGAGCCGGGCGGCGCCCGGCGAGGCGGTGCCTGCGGCGACGGTCCGTCCCGGTGACGTCGGCCAGGACACGCACGAGCCCGTCGCGGCCGGCCCGTCGGATCGGCTGCGGCGGACGATCGGGAGGTGGCGATGACGACCGAGGGCGCGGCGGCCGCCGCGGCACGGGCCCGGGTCCGCGAGCTGATCGCGGCCAAGGGTCACACCGTGGACAACGCGCGGGCTGTCGTGGCGCGGCTGGACGCAGCGTTTGCGGCCGGGGAGCTCCTGCGCACGACGTCGCTCGACCTGTACCTCGGCGACCTCATGCGCGCGCTCGAGCAGGACGAGGGCGAAAAGCTCGGTGGCAAGAGCGCCGAGGCCGCGCGCTTCATCCTGCGTGCCATCGACCGGGAGCTGGACCAGGCTTGACACTGGAGGACGCGTTCGTGGCCCCCGGGTCGCCCCGTGTTCCATCCAGCGGTCGAGCGGGCTAGGAGGGCTGGCGAGGAAGCGTCCAGTCGCGGAATGGCACGCGGGAGAGGCCGAACGACGCTTGGCAGGGTCGCGAGCGCCGACCTGGCACCGTTCGATCGCTCGTTGGAACACCGAGCGTTCCAGCGCAGCGATCGCTGCGGAGCTGGATTCTCGGGTAGGTCGAGGGTCCACGATGGCGCCGTGGACGACCTGTTGACGAGTTCGGAGGACCCCAACGCCATGACGACCAGCCCCACCCCGACCGAGATCGACCCGACGACGCGCCGCAAGCTTGCCGCCGACCTGTTCAACCACACCTGGACGCTGCTTGAGAAGCCCGACCGTACGCCGGGCGAGGACGATGAGATGATCCACAGCTCCCACGCGTCCCGCTTCCACTGGGGCGAGGTCCGTAACGGCGAGCCGGTCAACCTCGCGCGCGGCGAGTGGCAGTGCTCGCGGGTCTACGCGGTCCTCGGGCGCTCTGAGCCGGCGCTCTGGCACGCCCGCCGATGCCTGGAGATCAACGAGGCGAACGGCACGGCCGATTGGGACATCGCCTCGGCCTACGAGGCGATGGCGCGGGCATATCTCGCAGCCGGCGACCTCGAGGCGGTCGCTGCCTGGAAGGCGAAAGCGACCGCAGCCCTCGACGGGATCGCCGACCGGGACGACCGCGAGGTCGTCGAGGGCGACCTCGCCACGCTCCCCTGACCACGCGCCTACACTCAGGTCTCCGACAACCACCCTGGAGGCCCACCCATGTCCGACGTCGAGCTGGGGATCCTGCTGTGGAGCCAGGCCGCCACCTGGCCCGAGATGCTCGACGCCGCGAAGCGCGTCGACCGGCTCGGGTATGCGCACCTGTGGACATGGGACCACCTGTACTCGATCTTCGGCGACCCGTACCAGCCGATCTTCGAGGGCTGGTCGCTGCTGTCGGCCTGGGCCCGCGAGACCGAGCGGACGCGACTCGGCCTGCTCGTCGGCGCCAACCCGTTCCGCAACCCGGGGCTCGTCGCGAAGACCGCGACGACGCTCGATCACGTCAGCGACGGCCGGGCGATCCTGGGCATCGGGGGCGCGTGGATGGAGCTCGAGCACCGGGCCCACGGGATCGACTTCGGGAGCGGCTTCGGCCAGCGGCTCGACTGGCTCGACGAATCGGTCGGCGCCATGCGGCGCGTGCTCGACGGCGAGTCGGTCACCTCGGCGCCGGGGGGTCGCTACGCGTTCGACGACCTCCGCCACAGCCCACCACCCATCCAGCGGCGGCTTCCGATCATGATCGGCGGGAGTGGCGAGCGAAAGACGCTGCGGACGGTCGCGCGCTATGCCGACATGTGGAACGCGATGGGCCCGCTCGACGTGATGACCCACAAGGTCGACGTCCTGCGCAGCCACTGCGACGCCGTCGGGCGCGACATCGCCGACATCGAGTTCACGCTCGGCGTCAAGGTCACGATCCGGGACACGGAGGCCGAGGCGGACGACGTCTGGAAGGCCGCGATGGCGCACAACCGGACCCCGCTGGCCGAGGTCGCCGACGACGACACGTTCTGGAACGGTACGCCGGAGCAGATCGCGGACCGCCTCCGACCGTACGTCGAGCTCGGCTTCCGGACCGTCATCAGCGAGCAGCCAACGCCCTACGACATCGAGACGCTCGAGCGGTTCATCGGCGAGGTGGTGCCGCTCATCGGGTGACCGATTCGGCCCGGCTCCAGAGTTCGCGCAGGGCGGCCGCCACTCGCGCCGGTTCGATGCGATGCGGGGGATCGAAATGGTGGCGCTCGTCGTAGACGTCGAGCGTGAAGTCCGGGAACACGTCACCGAGCCGTGCCGCCATGCGCGCGTAGAGGTCCGGATTGCCGCGCCCGCCGAGCGCGAAATAGACGGGACGATCGAACCGGCGGAGCACCTCGAGGTCGGGCTGGTAGGCGTCGAACGCACGCATGAACCCGCCGATGCCCGCCAGCCGCGAGGCCATCCACGGCGGAGGGGGGCCGGGTGGCGGGGGCGAGGGCTCGACGCCGTCGGCCAGTTGCGTTCGGATGAACTCGGGCATGATCCGGTCGGGCGGCAGCCCCGGGATCGCGCGGAATCGATCGAACACGGCGGCCTCCTCGGGTGACTGGCCGTCTCGCCCCGCCCAGGCGGGCTCCATCAGCGCGAGGCTGCGAAGCCGTTCCGGATAGCGCGACGCGAAGGCGAGCGAGGATGCGCCGCCGGCCGAGTACCCGACGAGATGGAAGGTCTCGAATCCCGCTTCGCCGGCGACCCGGCGGATCCCCTCGACCTCGGTCTCGAGACCGTATCCCGGTGGCGGGACGGTCTCGCCGGCATACAGCTCGAGGTCCTTGGCCCGGGCGTCGACGTCATCGCCAAGCTCGGCCAGTAATGCCTGGTACGCCGGTGCGGCCGGGAGGATGCCACCCGGCAACAGGACCACCGGCCAGGGGTGCGCTCGCGCCATCGGTCCCTCCTCGACCCCCGGGAAAGTGCCAGTGTCCTCCGCGTGACGATGACTCACAAGCCTTCTTCGCTGTCAGTCGAGGACGGACGCCAGGATCGCCCGAGCCTGCCCCAGGGTCGGCAGCCGTGGTGAATTCCTGATCGCGGCGTCGTCGATGGCGTCCTGGGCGACCACGTCGAGGAGCGCCTCATCGAAACCCAGCGAACGGAGGCGCGGCCGCTGGCCGACATCGACGCACAGGCGCGCCACGGCGCCGACGGCCACGGCGGCGGCCGTCGCGTCCGATTCCGCGGTCGATGCGACGCCGAGGGCGACGCCCACGAGCGCCAGCTCGCGGTCGCGGACGCCGATGTAGAAGCTGAGGACCTCCGGCAGCACGGTCGCGAGCGCGGTCCCGTGGGGCAGCCGGCCGCGCGTCCCGATGGCATGCCCGAGCGCGTGCACGAGCCCGACCCCCGTCCCGCTCGCCTGGCCGACGCCCGCGAGGTGCGAGGCGACGAGCATCTGCGACCGCGCCTCGAGGTCCGAGCCGTCCGCCACGGCCTGGCGCAGCCACTCCCCCATGGTCCGGATGACACCGAGCGCCATCGCCTCGGCGAAGGGGTTGGGGTTGGCCGACAGGAGCGATTCGAGTGAGTGGGTCATCGCGTCCACCCCGGTCGCGGCGGTCGCGGCGGGGGGCAGGCCGACGGTCAGGGCCGGGTCCAGGATCGTCGCCACCGGGAGCAGCGACGGATGGCCGATGTACGCCTTGCGGCCGGCCGCTTCGTCCGTGATGACGCCGTATGAGTTCGTCTCGGCGCCGGTCCCGGCGGTCGTCGGGACGGCCACGACCGGTCGCCCGGGGGTGAGTGCCGGATCGTCGTAGCCCAGTTCCCAGACCGGCGCGTCGTTCGTCGCGCGCAGGTCGAGCGCCTTGGCCGTGTCCATCGAGGACCCGCCGCCGACCGGCACGACGACCGTGCCCTCGAGCCCGAACGCCCGCAGCGCCGCGGCGCCCCGTTCGACGGTCGAGCCGCCGGGGTTCGGCTCCACCTCGGCGAAGACGCCCACCTGCAGCCCGGCGGCCGCGAGCACGCCGACGACGCGGTCGATCACCCCTGACCCGTGGACACCCGGATCGGTCACGACGAAGACGCGCGTGCCGCCGACCGCGGCGACCACCTCGGGGAGTCGCCCGATCGCCCCGACCCCGAAATGGACCCGGTTGCGCAGGACGATCTCGATCTGCCGATCGGCAAGCCGGCTCACGCGACGACCTCGACGACCGTGTCGGTGGACGTGTCGCGCCGGACCGTCAGCCAGCGCCGGCAGCCGAACGCGTGGAACCAGCGCTCGGTCGTCGCCCCATCGGGGTTCTCGAACACCCAGACCTCGTCGAAGTCGCGCTCGTCCGGGTCCGTGATCCAGTCCGGGACCGGGCGCCGCTCGCCGCCGAACGAGAACTCGTCGATCGGGCGGCGGCCACAACGTGGACAGCTGAGCCAGAGCATCAGCGCGTCCCCGCCGAGCCCTGGTCGGCCAGGACGTGGTCGCGCCGGAAGCGGTCGAGACCGAACGGTGCGATGAGCGCGGGCGGCCGCCCGGTGGCGATCAGCCCGGCCATCCCCTCGCCCCCCGCCGGGATGGCCTTGAAGCCCCACGTCCCCCAGCCGGTGGTCACAAGGAAGCCGTCCACGCCAGTGGAACCCATGATCGGCGAGTAGTCCGCCGAGATGTCGCAGATGCCCGCCCACGTCCGCAGGATGCGCATGTCGCGCAGGAACGGCAGCAGCCGGGTGATCTTGTGCGAGTAGCTGCGCAACGCCGCGTACGAGGACTGCCGCGAGTAGGACGGCTGCGCGTCGAATTCGGCCCCGATGAGCATCTGCCCACGCTCCGTCTGTGACACGTAGCAGGCGAGCTCCGTGCTGGCCAGGATGGGCCCGAAGCCGAGGGCGTAGTCGTTGGTCACGAAGGCATGCAGCGGGTGGGTCCGGACCGGCAGCCGGACGCCGGCGTGCGCCGCCATCCGGGTGACCCGGCCGCCGACGGCGGACAGGACGACGCCCGCGGCGATCGGACCGTTCGGCGTCTCCACCCCGACGACCCGCTCGCCGTCGCGCAGCAGACCCGTCACCGGCGTGTGCTGGACGACGTGGACGCCGCGCTGGGACGCACCCGCGGCGTATGCCCAGGCGACCCGGTCGTGGCGTGCGGTCGCGCCCTCGAGGTGATGCGAGGCACCCAGGACAGGGTAGCGGCCGCCGCCCGTGAGATCCACCTGCGGGACGAGCTCCTTGAGCTCCGCCGGGGTGACCATCACGGTCTTCGCCCCGCATGCCGTGTTGATGAGGCAGCGGGCGCGCTCCGTGCGCATCGCCATCTCCGTATGCGCCAGCCAGAAGATGCCCTTGGTCTGGTGGAGGATGGCCGCGCCCGTCTCCGCTTCCAGGCCCTGATACATCTCCAGGGAGTGCTGGTAGAAGCGCACCGCCTC
>Ga0326597_10006932_pt1 | contig 15451 bp, 15 predicted proteins | sample RVTome_12_FD_203789 | JGI IMG/M metagenome (GOLD analysis project Ga0326597, IMG submission 203789) | Soil microbial communities from uranium-contaminated site in the Upper Colorado River Basin, Wyoming, United States - RVT100D185 | ecosystem: Environmental > Terrestrial > Soil > Contaminated >...
CGGGGTGGACGGGCTGGATCGGAGAGCGTGTTACGCTCGCCACGAGGAGGGCTTCGTGGCGTTGGAGCAGGAACCGAGCCGGATCGTGCATTGTCGCGCCGCCCACCCAATCACGACAGCGCTCATCGCCCATGAAGCGAAAATTCATTAGGAGCCCGCGTCGCGGGCGTCTCCACCGGCGCGCGCCGCCGGTTACCGGCTGCGCCGGGAGTTTCCACCGCGCGGGCTCCTAGTGCGGAAAATGGCGCAGACGCACCACGACCGGGGCCTGTACCGGGTGCTGGACAAGGCCGGGGTTTACGACCTGGTGCAAAAGGCGCTCCTCCGGTCCGGGTCCCGCGGCCGCTATGTGCGCGAGTTCGTCAGGCCCTTTGCCGGCTGCCGCATCCTCGATATCGGCTGCGGTCCTGCGGACGTGCTCGCCTACCTCCCGGAATCGATCGGCGGGTACGTCGGGTTCGACGGGAACCCGGACTACATCGAAGCGGCACGGCGGCGATGGGGCGGCCGCGGCCGCTTTCATTGCCAAAAGGTCGGGGCCGCGACCCTCGCACCGGGCGAAGCCTACGACATCGTGCTCGCCAACGGCATCGTGCACCATCTCGACGACAACGAGGCAGGCCATCTGTTCGATGTTGCCCGCCGCGCGCTGCGTCCCGGCGGCTGGCTGGTCACCTACGATAACGTCCAGGTCGAAAGGCAGCACTGGTTTGCGCGCTGGCTGATCGCCCGCGATCGCGGCAAGGCGGTGCGCACCCGCGAGGGCTACGAGGCGCTTGCCAGGAGAAGCTTCTCGCACGTCGAGGACACCATTCTGCACGACACGCTGCGCGTTCCGTATACCATTCTCGTCATGCGTTGCATACGGGAAGACCATGCGGCCTGACCCTGCTTCGCCGGCGCTTGGCCGCAAGTTCTGGGCACTGTACGCGCTCGGCGCTGCCGCGTTCCTTCCGGCTGTCGCGTTTCGCTATGTCGGCGAGGAGGCGATCTTTCCCCTCGCCTCGCTCGAAATGTGGTTCTACGGGGAGCGGATACGACAGGTGTTGTTCGGCGGAAACCTTCAGCATAACCCGCTTTTCAATTGGATCATCATCGGCGCATGCCAGGTGGTCGGCTGGGAGCACGTGCTGGCGGTCGCGCGGACCGTGACCATCGGCGCGACCGTATCGTCGGGCCTGGTCCTCGCCTGGATGGTGCGCCGCATCTCGGGCGACGCCGTGTTTGCCGCGTTCTCCGCGGTCGTCTACCTCTTGCTCGCCGACCCTGTGCTTTACCGCGGGTGGCTCTCGTACGTGGATCCGTTGTTCGGGTTTCTCACGTTCTCCTCGGTCGCTCTGCTCTGGGTCGCGTGCCACGAGCGCCGGGTGGCGCTGCTCGGTGCCGCCGTTGCCGCACTCACGGCGGCCTTCCTCGCCAAGGCGTTCACCGCGTACGTCTTCTACGGCATGGCGGTGCTGGTACTCGCTTGGAAGCGCGAATGCCGGCGCTTCCTGCTGAGCCCGGCATCGCTCGCGGTCCATGCTGCCGGCGCGATTGCCTTGGCATTCTGGCTTGGCGCGCTTCCCGCCACCCAGGGGCAGGGGCCGCGCATGTTCAAGGAGATCATGGACAAGCTCGCGCCCGAGGGCGCGGGCGCCTACCTCGCGAAGCTCGTGGCGTATCCGCTGGAAACGCTGGTGAAGCTCGCGCCGGCGTCGCTGCTCGCGGGCTATTACCTCTACCGGTCCAGAGCGCGCTTGGCGGCGATGCCGGGCACGTTTCATATCGTCGTCCCGCTCGCCGTCTTGAGCTATCTTCCGTACTGGCTCGCGCCGCAGAGCCACACGCGCTACCTCGTGCCGATCTATCCGCTGGCGGCGCTGGTGTTCGCGCACCTGATCTGGAACGCGCGGCCGGGGTCGATCGCGGTCACGCTACGCTGGTTCTACGGCCTGCTCGCGCTGAAGCTCGTTCTGTTCATCGGAGTGTATCCGTACTACCAGGAGGTCTACCGCGGCGAGAACTACGAGACGGCCGCCCGGATGATACTCGAACGCACGGCCAAGCATCCGCTGTACACGACCAATGTAAGCGCGAGCGGGCTGAACGTAAAGGCTTACATCGACATCAAGCGGCTGCCGCACCAGCCGCTCGCGTTTCCGCCCGCGCAATGGAATTCGGGGTTCGTCATCGCGTACGAACCGGACCCGAAGGTGGGCACGGTGGCCGAGCGCTACAGGCTGGGCGGCAACGATCTTTACCTGTTGTGCCGCGGCGATGCGTGTCAGACGGCCCGCAGGTAGGCGCGCAGGTCGTGTCCTTTGCCGAGTAGGCGCGCAGGAAGATTGAGCGCCTCGGCCGCCAGCTTGCCGGCCGAGTAGAGCCAGCGCGGCGCCTCCCCCTTCTCGAAAAACCTCACGCGGGAGGTTTCCAGGCACGCGAGCTCGAAGCCGCAGTGCTCGGCGAGCCGGCGCACCGACGCCGGATTGAAGAAGCTCACATGGCCGCCGTCCATCGTCATGTCGAAATAGTCCCAGCGCGCGCCCAGCGCGGATGCCGTCCAGCTCGCGGCGTTGCCGGTGGTGATGACGAGAATCCCGCGCGGCTTGAGGATGCGCCTGCACTCGGCGAGCAGCGATCGGGGATCTTTCAAATGTTCCACCACTTCGAACAGCGTCGCGGCGTCGAAAGAACCGGCGGGGAATTGCTGGTCCTCGATCAGCCCGCCGTGAACGGTCAGCCCGGCCGCGCGGGCGGCGGCGGCGATCTGCGGCGCGGGCTCGACCCCCTCGGCGTGAAAGCCCAGCCGCGTGGCGGCTTCCAGGAATTGTCCCCGCGAACAGCCGACATCGACGATGCGGATTTGCGCCGCAGGCCGGCCGATGAGCGCGGTAATCCGGTTGAGGCGCCTGCGCGCAACGGAAAACCGCCGCGCGAGCTCCCGCCCGGCCGGCTGGTTGAAGTCGGCGCGGTCGAACTGCTGCATGGCGTTCCAGTACCTTGCGCTGCTTGCCTGGCTGACGAGTTGGCCGCAAAGCGCGCAGCGCAGCAACGGGCCTTCCGGCACCACGATGTCGGTTTCACCAAGCGGCGCCGTACAGCCAATGGGGCAGCTCGTGATGTAGCGCGATGTATCGGCCGCGATGGACGATTTCATGCCGCTCGGTCGAGGAGGTCCCGGAGCGCCGAGATCACCTTGCGCGCAGGCAGTTCGAGCAGGCAGTCGCTGAAGCTCGCGCTATGCCGCTCGCATCCTTCGAGCATGCACGGCACGCACGCGATTGCGCCCTGGACCAGGGCGACATTTCCGTTGCGCTGGCTGCCGCAGCGACGCCACGGATTCGTGTCGCCCGAATGCGTGCGTGGCCAGGGCCCCCACTTGACCGCGTTCGTGGGGCCGAACAGTGCGACGGTTGGCACACCGCGGGCGGCGGCGATGTGCGTTACGGCAGTGTCCGGCCCGATGTAGATACGGGCGCGCGACATCAGGCACACGACGGCGCCGAGGGAAAGGCGGCCCGCGACGTTGACCGTGCCGGCGGGCATGTCGCGCATGAGACCGGAAACATAAGCTAGCTCGGCGGCTTCATCGCTTCCGGTCATGACCACGCCGTAGCCGCGGTCCACAAGCCAGCGCGCGACTTCGAGCCAGCCCTCCCGGTGCCACATCTTGTAGTTGAACTTCGGATACGGGTGCAGCACCGCCAGCGAGCGGGACGGGCTGCCGCCCAGTGCCCGGTCGACCTGTAGCGCGTCCTCGTCGCACCAGTGCGCAGCGACCTCGTAGCGCGGTGGCACTGCGAGCGCGCGGGCCAGGGCCAGGTGCATCCGCACCGTGTGGGTATTGAGGTCGTCGAAGGGCTCCCAGTGGTGAAGAAAGCGCCGCTTCCATCTTTCCTTGCGCGTGTCCAGCAACAGTCCGGCCCGCCATCGGCCGGCGAAGAACGCGTAAAGGGTCGGCCGATCGCCCGGGACCAGCGAGAGCGCGAGCTCGTAGCGCCGGTACAGGCCGATGAGAAGTGCGAAATGCCGCGCGAGCGACGGACGATCGGAAATCGTGAGCACGCGCCTCAGATCCGGGTTTCCTGCGAGGATGCCCTGGGTTCCGTCGAATACCAGCGCATCCACCGCGGTCCGCGGCCAGGCGTGTTTCAACGAACGGATGAGCGGGGTTGCAAGAAGCACGTCGCCGATGCGGCGCGGTACGATGACCAGTATTTCGTCCGGTGGACGGCCCTCGAGCAGGCACGGCGGCAGCGCCATAGCGCCGGTCATAGATACCGATCGAGACCGGTCTGGGCTCGCACGCGGTTCGAGGCCAGGATCTCGGCGAGCCGGCGTTGATTCTCCGCGAGCCCGCTGCGGTCGTTCTCCCGGTGCCAGAGATGGAATACCGGCGCGGCGAGCCGTGCGCTCTTGTGCCGGATGCCGGCGTGCAGCAGGCGGATCACGAGATCCGAATCCTCCAGCCCCCAGCCCGAGTAGGCTTCGTCGAAGCCGTTCGCGTGCAGAAGGTCCGCGCGCCGGGTCGAGAAGTTGCAGGTCTTGACGCCTTCCCATCGCGCCGGGCTGCGCTTGCGGAACTTCCCGTCGGGCAGCTTGAGCAGGGGAAGCGCGCGGTTCACGTCGCGCCGCACCCACGCCGCGAGCCAGCGGGCCGCGCTCCAGCGATGTATGGGAATCCGGCGCTGCAATACCTCGTCCGTAAAATCAGCCGCAAGCAGAATGCGGTTGCCGGATAGAAAATAGCCTGGCTCGCGCAGTGCGACGTGCTGTGCAACGAAATCCCGGGGCGGGACACAGTCGCCGTCGGTGAAGACGATGTAATCGGCATCGGTGGCGGCAAGCGCCCGATTGCGCGCCGCGCCGGGGCGGAACCCCCGGTCTTCCTGCCAGACGTGGAGCAATGCAAACGGCGCGCGCGCCGCATACTCCTTGACGAGCGCCGCGGTGTCGCCGGTCGATCCGTCATCCGCGACGATTAAATCGAACGGGCCTCCGGCCTGGGCGCAGAAACCCTCCAACACCGCGGCAAGTGCGTCGGGCCGGTTGTAGGTGGTGACGATGACCGCTGTTCGCATTCGCTTGGCCGGGTGATGAGGTGATCCGGACAAGGCCGGCGCCTGGCGGTGGAATCACCTAATTGCACAATCACTTGATCACTTGCTTCTCGCAGAGCAGCATCAGCTTGACGTAGCGGTAATACGAGCCTTCGGCGTTTGCCATCGCGAGCATGAAACCCTCGCGACCATCAAGGAATCCGAGCCGCAGAAAGTAGGTGCGCATGAACGCCCACCAGCCGTGCAATAGAGCCGTGGCGAGCGATGCGCGCCGCCCGTTGGCGTGGAACATGCGGGCGCTGCTGGATGAATACATGTTCATCTTGAGCAGCATCTGGTCGAGCTCGACGATCGCCTCGTGCATGATCGGCTGCTGGAGCCTGCCGGTCGTGCCCTTGACGATCAGGCGATCGTGGGCGTGGTCCTCGGAAAAGCGGCAGGCCTCGCGGCGGAACAGGCGCACCACGTGATCCGGCCACCAGCCCGAGTGGCGCATGAAGCGGCCGCAGAAGCTCGAGCGCCGCGGAATCGCGAAGGCGGCGCGGCCGCGCGGCTCGGCGATCGCTTTCTCCACTTCCTCCCGCAACTCGGACGTCATCCACTCGTCCGAATCGAGCGCCACGATCCATTCGCCGCCGGCGCGGTCGAGCGCGCGATTCTTCTGCGGACCATGCCCCGGCCAGTCGGTGGTTTGGTGCGTCCTGGCCCCCATTTCGCGGCAGATGCCGAGCGTGGTGTCGGTGCTGCCGGAGTCGACGACGACGATCTCGTCGGCCCACTGCACGGATTCGAGGCAGCGGCGGATGGTAGCCTCGGCGTTCTTGGTGATGATGATCGCGGAAACGGTCACCGGGCGGCGCCTTGCGTTGCAGATCGGGTTGATTTTAACCCGCCGTACAGCACGGCGCTCAGCCAGATGTAGAGCAATCCTTCGGTATGATCGAGCAGGAACGAGTTGAACAGGCAGCCCGCCGCCATTGCCAGCACGAGCCCCCGCGCAAGGTGAGTCTCCGTTGAGGTGGCAAGCCGGGCCGCGAGCCGCCATTGCGCGTAGAACAGCGCCAGAAACGCGGCGAGACCGATGAGGCCCAATTGGACGGTGAGGTGGATGAATTCGTTGTGCGGGTTGCGTGATTTGGCTCCGCCGCTGCGCTCGGCATACGCCTTCGGGAATCCGCCGGTGCCGACCCCGAAGAGCGGATGGTCGCGCACGATCATCAAACCGGTGTAGTAGAAATCCAGCCTGGCCTCGACTGACGCATTGGGGTTTCCCTCGCCCGGACGCCATCGACCGAGTTCCTGCCAGCCTTCCGCCATCCGTACCTGCACCGGCCCGGGCGCCGCCAGGAGCAGGGTGAACAGCGCCGCGGTGCCGGCGATCGTGTACCCCAGTCCTTTCCAGCCGCGCCAGGCGTAGCCGCCGTACAGGGCGAGCACCGCGAGGACGAGATAACCGGTCCGGCCGTCCACGAGCAGAACAACGTTGACCACTGCGAGCGCCGCCAGCCCCGCCCACGCCAGCCGAAGCCAGCGCGCGCTGGCGGTCACACCGAGATTCGCAAACAGAAAGGCGGCATAGGCCATCAGATAGTTGTGCGTCAGCCGATACTTGAACACCACCGGACTGGCGGGGTCGCCGCTCAGAATGAGCCCGCGTTGGGGCAAGATGCCGGCGTAGACGAGGTAGGAAAGCACCAGCACCAGTCCGAGACCGGCCGCCAGCGCAAACAACGCGTGCCTGCGTGCCGGAGCAGCGCGGAAAAAGTACACGAGTACCGGCAGGGCGAGAAGATCCGCGTATTTCACGAGGTAGGACGTTCCGTCGCCCGGGTAGCGCTCGCCGTAGAGCGTTCCGAGCGCGAGCAGGCCAAACAGGATCAGCGCCGCAATCGCCACCGGGTTGCGCCGGATCGCGCGCCACTGGTCCTTGTGGCCCCCGCAGGCGAGCCAGCCGGCCAACACCAACGCAAGCAAGACGTTATCCAGCGCGATCGATATCGGGATCGAGAAGCCGATCGCTATGGCCGCCCAGCGCCCGACCCGGTCAGCCGAGCGAGCTATCGGCCCGTATATTCCGGAGTCCATTGCGCGAGTTCACTCTTGGCGGACTGGTCCGCGGGGGCGCCGTCGCGCGCAAGCCGGCTGGAGACCCGCGCGAGCCGCTGGCCGTCTTCCTGCCGGGCTCGGGCGATCCGCAGCTTGGGGCGCGGGGTCGGCAGCGGGCTCTCGTCGACGGCAAGCGGCTCCTCTTATTCCAAGGGTGAGCGCGCACCAACCCGCGCATCATACCACTGCGCGGTGCGTCTCAAACCTTCGACGAGCCGGAACGGGGGCGTCCAGCCAAGATCGAGCCGGATCTTCGAGCTGTCGATCTGCAGTGAACCGATGAGCCGTCGCGCCTCCACTCGCTTGCCGAGCAGCGCTGCCGCTGCGGCGAGCATCGGTATGGGGCACGGCAGCAAGCGCGCGGGGCTGTTCATCGCATTCGCGAGCAGCCGTACGAGTTCCGGCGTCGATACGTCCTCGCCGTCACTGACGAGATAGGTGTTGCCGGCGGCACGGGCATCGATTATGACCGCACGGATCGCATCAGCGAGGTTGTCGACGAAGATGAGGCTGCGCGCGTTGCGGACCGATCCGAGCGGGAGCGGGACGCCGCGCGCGACGAGCCGCATCAGTCGGAGGAAGTTGCCCTTGACGCCCGCGCCATAAACAAGCGGCGGCCGCAGCACGACCAGATCGAGACCGGACGCCGCCGCGTGCCGGGCCAACGCCTCCTCCGCTTCGCGCTTGGTAACGCCGTAGGCATCCTCCGGCGCCGGCGCGTCGCTCTCGGTAAACGGCCTCGTGCCGGTGGCCTCGCCGTTGACTTTGATCGAACTCAGGAAGACGAAGCGCAGGACACCGGATGTCGAAGCAGCGCGCACGAGCCGTTCCGTTCCCAGCAGGTTTACCCGCCGGTACTCGGCCAACGGGTCTGTCGCGGTCTCGTGAAGCACGTGGGTTCTGGCCGCGAGATGAATGACGCACTGGACATCCGCGAGCGCGGCGCGCCAATCCGTATCGGGTCCGATGTCGCCCACGGCGACCGTATCGACCGCTGCGCCGGGTTCGGCGGTGCGTACCGCACGGCGAACGCGAAAACCGGATTCCCCGAGCCTCCGGCACAACGGGGTCCCCACGAAGCCCGCGGCGCCGGTGACCAGGACCCGCGGGCCCGGGGCTTGCGCGACGTTGCGGTCTACTTGAACCAAACCGTGCGATTGACGTAATCGATGTAACCGAGAACGATGCGCGCCACCTTGAGCGAGACGTTGTCAGCCTCATAATCCGCCGCCAGCCGGAACGGCCGCTCGAGCCGCTTATATTGGCTGATGGTCACGTCGATCGCCGCCAGGACGCGCCGCGGCTCCAGGCCACACATGATCAGCGTGCCTTCATCCATGCCTTCGGGCCGCTCGTGCGCCTGGCGGATCATCACCGCGGGGAATGAGAGGATGGACGACTCTTCGGTGAGCGTGCCGCTGTCCGACAGCACGCAGTAGGCGTGCGTCTGCAGCTTCACGTAATCGATGAAACCCAGCGGCTTCAGAAACTCGACCTTGGCCGGCAGCGCCTTGCGGCCGAGCGCGGCCAGCCGTTTGCGTGTGCGCGGGTGCGTCGAGACGATGACGCGCTTTCGGTACTTGCGCGCGATCGCGTCGAGGCTTGCGAGCAAATCGGCCAGGTTCTTCGGGGCATCGACGTTTTCCTCGCGGTGTGCGCTCACCACGAAGTAGCCCTGCGGCCCGAGGCCGTGCCTTTCCAGCGCGTCCGAGGCCGCGATCCGCGCTCCATGATGCACGAGCACCTCGCGCATCGGCGACCCGGTCTTGATCACGGTCTCCGGGCGGATGCCCTCGCGCAGCAGATAGCGCCGCGCGTGCTCGGTGTACGGCAGGTTGATATCGCTCACGTGGTCGACGATGCGCCGGTTCAGCTCTTCCGGCACGCGCTCGTCGAAGCTGCGATTGCCCGCTTCCATGTGGAAGACCGGTATCTTGCGGCGCTTGGCGGCGATCGCCGCGAGGCACGAGTTGGTGTCGCCGAGCAGCAATAGCGCGTCCGGCTGGACCTTGGCCATGACTTTGTCGGCACGCGCGATGACGTTGCCGATGGTCTCGGCCGCGGTCTTCCCGGCCGCATCGAGAAAGAAGTCGGGCTTCCGGATGCCGAGCTGCTCGAAGAAGATCTCGTTCAGCTCGTAATCGAAATTCTGCCCGGTATGCACCAGGACGTGGCGGACCTGGCGGTCGAGCTCGGCGATCACGCGCGAGAGCTTGATGATTTCCGGTCGCGTGCCGGCGATGGTCATCACCTTCACCGCGGGGGCGCTGCGTCGCGTCGCCATGACTACCTCAGGAGTTCCTCGCCTTGCGAGAGGTCCTGGTCTTCGAGGCGGAGGTGGTTACGTTTGAGCAAGTCGGTCGTTGAGGCAAGATCGAGGACATCGTGCTCCGAGCTGTACTCGCGCTCGAGCGCGTCGGGCTCGGGCGAGGCACTGCCGCGCAATTCCGGCAGCATCGGGCGGATCGCGTAGAACCTGCCCCGGCGCACGCAGTGGCGCACCTCTTCTTCCGATACCAGAATTTCGTGCATCTTTTCGCCGGGTCGAATACCGGTGACCTGGATTTCAATGTTTTTATTGCCAATCAGCGACTTGGCGATATTGATCACCGAGGCGGATGGTGCCCTGGGGATGTAGGTTTCCCCGGGCTTCGCTTCCTTGAGCGCCGCGAACACGGTGTCCACCGCCTCATTGAGCGTCAGCAAGAAACGCGTCATCTCCGGCACTGTAATCGTCACCGGCCCGCCGTTGCGGATCTGGTCGTGGAACAGCGGGATCACCGATCCCCGTGATGCGAGCACGTTACCGTAACGCACGCACATGAATCTGGTCCCCGGATTGAGCACGTTGGCCGAAATGAGTATCCGTTCCTGCAGTGACTTTGTCATGCCCATGACGTTCACCGGCTTGCAGGCCTTGTCGGTGCTGATGCCGATCACGGTGCCGACCGGATAGCCGTTCTCCTCGATCGCGCGTACGATGTTGTGGGCGCCGATGCAGTTGGTCATGATCGCCTGCGCAGGGAAGTACTCGCACGTCGGAACCTGCTTCAGCGCCGCGGCATTGACGACGATGTCGCTGTGCTTGACCGCCGAACAGACGTCGCCCAAGTCGCGCACATCCCCGATCCGAAACTCGAGCACACTGCGGAAATTGTTGAAGATCACCTCGTCGGTCGTGACCGTGCGGTGCAGGTAGGACATGCGCATCTCGTGCTGCTTCGCCTCGTCGCGCGAAAAGACGATCACCTTCTTGGGCGTTCCAAGCTCGCCGCTCAGGACGCGATGGACGAAAGTTTTGCCCATCGACCCGGTGCCGCCGGTGACCACGATGCGTTTGCCTTCCAGGATCATGTGCGTGTCTTTCCGATGTGTTGCGCCAGCTCCTCGATCATTTCATCCCATGCGGGCGGCGTATAGCCGAACTCCGTCCGGAAGCGGCTGGAGTCGAGACTGCGGTCGCAGTGGAACGCATCGTCCGGCGAGATCTCGATCCTGCACCCCAGCCGGTCTCTGAGCTTGCACAACAGCTCGTACTTGCTGATCGGCGCGCTCGAGACGTGATAGATACCGTGTGCATCGGGGAACCGGGTCGCGATGCGTTCTATGATGCGGCTCATCTCAATCGTCGTAAACCCGGAGAAGACGGCCTTGCGGTAGCCGTTGATGGTTCCTCGCTGCGCGAGAAACCAGTCCAGCAGCCCCGAGTGGCGGCTCAATTCCGGGCCGATCATCGAGGTGCGCAGCGTGATCGAGGGGCTCCCGTCGAGCTCACCCAGCAGCTTGGACCGGCCGTAAAGATCCTCGGCGTCGGGTGTCGAAGACTCGCTGTAATTGCCGGTTTTTCCGGAGAATACACAGTCCGTGCTGAAGTGTATCAGGCGCGCACCCGCGGCGCGGCACAGCACGGCCAGCCGGTGCGGCAACAGCGAATTGATCTCGAGGCTCGGGATTGCGTCGTTCGCCTCGCTCCGCTGCTTGACGATGCCCACGGCGTTGACCACCACCTCGGGCCGGAAATCGGCCATGACTTCCAGCACCGACTCCGTGCGCCGCACGTCGATCCCGCCGTACGCGTTCTCGCGGGCGAACAGGTCGAAGGCCTTGTATGTTGCCAGATCCTGCCGCAGCGTGAGCCTCACCTGATGCCGGCCGCGCACATGAAGGAAAAACCGGTGCCCCAGCATGCCGTCACCGCCCAGGATCAAGATGCGCACGCGCGGCTCCCGGCAACCTCGAGCATCCACGCCTGCAGGCGATCGACCAGCATCTCGCGCTCGAAGTTCGTCTCGTAATAATGCCTGCCCCTGGCGCCCATCGCCGCGCGGGCATCCGGGGGCGTGCGGTAGAGTTCGAGGGCCGCCGCGGCCAGCCGCTCGGCATTGCCTGCCGGACAGGCAATGCCGGCGCCCGAATCGGAGACGATGGCCGCGCCCTCGCCGTCGAGCGCGGCGAGAATCGGCCTGCCGCAGGCGAGATAGGATTGAATCTTGGTCGGCACGGTCAGTGAGAAGGCAGGATCGCCGCGCAGCGTTACCAGGAGCGCATCCGCCGCGGCAAAATAGGCTGGCATGGTATCAACAGGCCGTCGCCCGAGCAAATGTACCTGCTCCGACAGGTCGCGCCGGCGAACTTCTTCATTGACCCAATCCCTCATGCTGCCTTCGCCGAGTACCACCCAGTGGATGTCGCGTTGACCTCGCGTGCGCTCTGCCGCGGCCAGCACAGTGTCGAACCCCTGGGCGCGCCCGATGTTGCCGGCGAACATGATGCGAAACCCGTGGGGCAATTCGGACTCGATCGCTGCCGGGGGCTGTGCGAGCGGCCGGTAGAGCGCCTCGGCCCAGTTCGGCAAGTAGGCCACGTGCCCGCGAGGGATGCCGCTGGCCACGGCGTGATCGGCGAATCCGCGCGAAGACACCAGCACGCGGTCGCAGTGCCGGTAGATGAAATCCACCAGCCTTCGTACCAAAGCCAGCACGCGCGCCGAGCGAACCGCACCGGTTGCTGAAAGGCTCTCCGGCCACAGATCCTGCACCCAGAAGAAGAGCGCCGCGCGCGTCAGTTTCTTGATCAAGATGGCGGGGAGCGCCACGGTAACCGGGGACGGCTCGTAGACGAATATGAGGTCATAGGGGCCTCGGCAGCGCAGCGGCCCCAGCAGGCTCGCCGACAGAACGAAGGACAGGTAGTTGGCGGCGAGGCGCCAATTGGCCTTGGGGCCGCGCGTTACGAACGGCACGCGCACGATGCGGATGCCTTCAAAGCGGTCTTCGGCGGGAGAGAAGATTCCGTAACCGGGATAGAGGCTGCCGGCAGGATAATTCGGCATGCCCGTCAGCACCTCAACCTCGTGGCCACGCTGCTTCAGGCCGAGCGCGAGGTCGTTGATGCGGAACGACTCCGGCCAGAAATAATGGGTGACGATAAGAATGCGCACGTCAGGCGTCGGGCTCGAGCAGGCGCTGCACGAAAGCCTCCGCGCTCAGGGGCTGCTGCGGCGGATCCGCCCGCCCCATGAAGCGCCGCACGGCACGGGCAACGGAGAGGGGGGAATCCGGGTCGAACGTCTCCACCGGATTCACGACGTCCCGCACGTAGTCGCGTTCGGCGGCGATGATGGGCAGCCCTGCTGCACTCGATTCGAGCAGGGGCAAGCCGAACGATTCCATGAACGAGGGATAGATGAGCGCATCGGCCTCTCCATACCATCGCGTCAGCTCCGATGGCGGCAGTACTCCCAGATTGCGGATTTTCAACCCGTGCCGCTTGGTGAACGTGTCCACTTCGACGGCCAGTTGATTGTGCCGGTCCGGGTCTATGGTAAGAAGCAGGGACGGGCGCAAACCCGCCTCCGCGAGCGTCCGCCACGCCTCGATTAACCGCCGGTGGTTCTTGTGCGGTTCTCCGGAGGCCACATATAGAAAGCGCATGCTGTCCGGATCTCCTGGCCGTCGCCTGGAATCGGCATCAACCAGGGCGCGATCGGGTAGAAACGGCAGTACTCGAGCCGGTCTGTTTACATGGCGCTCCACTTCGCGCTGGACCGAGGCCGTCTGGACCAGGATCACGTCGACGTTCGCCGCCCGCCAGCGCATCCATCGCCGCTCGACCGTGAGCTGCATGCGCGCGGATGCAGGAAATCCCGCGAGAGATGCGTCGCTGCACAGGTAGCGATTCTGCAGGAACAGATACACGCGTGCGTGCAGACGGAACAGCGGCGGAAGGTTGGCGAAGCACAGCACGGTCGACCCCGCGCGCGCCAGTCCCTTGAGCCGGAACTCGGCCGCGAGTCTTTGCGTGATCCTCGGTCTTACACGTATGACGTTGGTAGCGCGTGCCAACTCGAACCCGGCATCGAACCGCTCGTCAAGAATTGCCGCGTAGCCACCGCGTGCCTCGAGCGCGCGCAGCAGCCCGCGCAAGAGCTGACGGCCGCCCCCGACGTGGACATTGGGCGCGTGCACGACAAGGCTCAACGTGCGGTCCCCGGACGCGCGAGCACGATCAAGGTCTCTCCACCGAGCAGCCGCGCGCCGAGGTCGCGCGAAAGCGCGTATACCACGCGGCGCGCGAAGGCGGCAAGACGCGTCCGCCACGTTCGCTGCGGTGCGCTGAACGCGGCGCCAGTGTAGCGCCAGCCAACGACCTCGAAACCGCATTCTGCCAGCAGCGCCAGTGCAAGCCGGCGCGTGTAGTAGTGAATGTGTCCTGCCTTGTCGCGTACGTAGAGCAGCGGCGTCTCGCGCAGGACGCTCGCTGCGGACAGGTCGAGCGGGATGTGAAAAACAAACAAGTCCGCGTGCCCGCGCAGCCGCGTAAGGAACGCGTGCGGGTCCGGAAGGTGCTCGATGACATCCAGTACCAGAACCACGTCGCACCGATCGCGGTTGATTTCCAGGAAATCGCCGACCTCGAGCTCAATGTTCGCAGAGTGGTGATCTCGCCAGAACTTTGCCGCTTGAGGAGCAATGTCGTAACCACGAAGCTCGGCATCGGGATAATGGCGGCGGAGCTCGGCCAGCACCCCGCCGGCGCCGCACCCTACTTCCGTGATCTGGCGCGGCACAACCCCGTGACGATCCAAGATCCGCCGGACCTGCAGCGCCTTCCATGGAGCGTCCTCGATATCCCAGCTGGGGTTTTTCTCGGCGTAGTCGCTACCCAGATAACGCTGCTCCACGGGGTTCATGTCGGCCATGCGAGCACCCCCGATCAAAACAGCCGCTATTCTATGTTGCGGAGCGGATTTGTAACAGGGTTCGCGTCCGCGCACGCGCCCTGGCTGTCAATTTCTGGGCCTGAGCGCGCGCAACAGGCGATGCCCCAGGCGATTGAACAATGCATTGAACAGCAGGCGAAGCATATTCGCTGTCAGAAGATTCGGCCAGTAAAGGCGTGCCCCGTCGACCAGGCAGGCGAGTCCGGGGCGGAATCGCCCGGCCCGCCAATGCAGTTGCGCGCTGACGAGATGAGCGTTGCTCAGCGCGCGCGGCCTGAGCGCGCTGATATGCGGCGGGAGGGCGCTCTGGAAAAAACTCGTCAGGATCGCAATCGGCTCCCCCGCGCGCCGGCTGTCGGCCCGGGAAAAGGTGGCTGACGATTCATGTACCCGAAAGCCCGCAAGCGTTTCCGGAATGCGAACGAAAGGGCCGCGTAGTCCCATTCGTAGCCAGAAGTCGTAATCGGGCATCTGCCTGAAGTCCGGGTTCCACCAGAATTCGTCGTCTGCGGGACGCCTGAAGAACGCTCCGGGGCCAGGCGGGCAGGCGAGTTTCGCCACCATGTCCAAGAAATCGAAATCCGGCGCCCGGACCCGCCGCACGATGCGTGAATCCCGGTCGATGAGGTTGAAATCACAGTATGCGACGATGGCATTCCGATGGGTTTGCAAGCAGTTCACGCAGCGACCCACCGCGCGCGGCAGCAAAATGTCGTCGGCGCCGAGGTAGCCGAGGATGTCGCCCTTTGCCAGGCGCCACGCCTTGTTGAGCGTGCGGGCTTGCCCCATGTTCTCCTGGGTCTCCCAGAAAAATTTACCGGTGTGACGAGCAAGCACCTCGCGCGTATCGTCGGTGGAGCCATCGTCGAGCACGATCAGTTCGATATGGGGATAGTCCTGCTCGAGCACGCTGCGGATCGCTTCGCCCAGATAGCGGGCGTGGTTGTACGCCGGGATCGCGATCGAAACCAGCGGCAGATCGGTCGTAACGTTGGACCGCATCATGCTCCTGGCGGTGCGGCCGTGGTTTGCACCGGACCCTCGACGATGTCCCAGGCTGGCGGGATTACCTGCCTGCAGC
>Ga0326597_10006933_pt1 | contig 15449 bp, 8 predicted proteins | sample RVTome_12_FD_203789 | JGI IMG/M metagenome (GOLD analysis project Ga0326597, IMG submission 203789) | Soil microbial communities from uranium-contaminated site in the Upper Colorado River Basin, Wyoming, United States - RVT100D185 | ecosystem: Environmental > Terrestrial > Soil > Contaminated >...
GATCGATCAAAGAGTCAAGGACATCATCGTGGAGCAGCTTGGCGTGAATCCGGCCGAGGTCACCGAGTCCGCCACGTTCGAGGGCGATCTCGGCGCCGACTCGCTGGACATCATGGAGCTGGTGCTGGCGTTCGAGGAAGCGTTCAAGGACGACAAGGGGGCCGCCCTCGAGATTCCCGACGAGGATGCGGGGAAGATCAAGACGGTCGGGGACGCGATCAACTACATCAAGGAAAAACAGGGCGTCGCTTCCTAAGTCGCCCTGTTCAAGGGATCGTCTTGGCCACCATGAAGCAAAGGGTCTTTATCACGGGCATGGGCGTCCTGTCGCCCGTGGGGAACGACCTCCCGACATTCTGGGACGCGCTTCTTGCCGGAAGACCAGGCGCCGGCCCGGTTACGCGATTCGACGCCGCCGATTACCCCACGCGCATAGCCTGCGAAGTGAAGGACTTCGATGCCGACCGGTTCCTTGACCGCAAAGAGCGGCGACGGATGGACCGCACCGCGCAGTACGCGCTGGCGGCGGCCCAGATGGCGATGGACGATTCGGGATTCAAGCTTGATGGGGTCGACCCCTACCGCTGCGGCGTGATCTTCGGATCCGGCATCGGCGGTATCGACACGTTCGAGCGGCAGCACCGGCTTTTGATCGAATCCGGCCCCCGGCGGGTATCGCCATTTTTCATTCCGATGATGATCATCGACATGGCGGCCGGCCTTGCCGCTATGCGTTTCGGCTTCAAGGGACCGAACTACGCCACGGTTTCCGCGTGTGCCTCTTCGGCGCACGCTATTGCCGATGCCTACCGCATGCTCGAGCGCGGCGAGGCGGACGTCATGCTCACGGGTGGATCGGAGGCGACGATCACCGAAACCGCGCTGGCCGGATTTTGCGCCAACCAGGCGCTTTCCACCCGCAACGACGATCCCGCGCGCGCCAGCCGCCCGTTCGACAAGGACCGTGACGGTTTCGTCATGGGCGAGGGGGCGGGAATGCTCGTCATGGAGTCCCTGGAGCATGCGCAGAGGCGCGGCGCACGAATCTACGGAGAGATCTGCGGGACCGGCATGACCGCGGACGCTTACCACATGACGGCGCCGGAGCCCAACGGCGACGGCGCGACCAACGCCATGCGCATCGCGCTGGCCAGTGCCGGTTTAAGACCCGAACAGGTGCAGCATATCAACACGCACGGCACCGCGACCGGCCTCGGCGATATCGCCGAGACCAAAGCCATCAAGAATGTCTTTGACGGCCATGCCGCCAAGATCGCGGTCAACTCCACCAAGTCCATGACCGGCCACCTTCTGGGTGCCGCGGGCGCGGTGGAGATGATCGCGGTGCTTAAAGCCCTCGAAACCGGATGGATTCCGCCGACCATCAACCTGGATGCGCCGGACCCGGAGTGCGACCTCGATTACACCGCCAACGTGAAACGGCAGGTAAATCCCGAGGTCGCCCTCTCCAATTCCTTCGGTTTCGGCGGCCACAATATCACGCTGGTCGCACGTCGCTTCGACAGGTAAGTTCCTTCAGGCCCCGGGGTGGAGTCCCCGTCCCGGGACCGGTGATGTTCGTCCGGCAAAGGGCAAACCATCCCGCGCGGGGTAAAAGGTCGTCGTCCGGTCGCCCCGGACGCTCGCCTGCCGCCCGTATTGGGGAACATGTTCCGTCGCCTCCTCGACCGCCTGCTCGGGCGCGCCGACCCGCTCCGTGAGCTGGAACGGCGCCTGGGCCACCGCTTCAAAAACCGCCAGTACCTGATCGAAGCGATCACGCACCGTTCGTACGCGCGGGGCGTGCGCAATGACGAAGTCGACTCCTACGAGCGGATCGAGTTTCTGGGCGATGCCGTTTTGGGACTGGCCGTCACCGCTTACCTCTACCGCCGGCACAGAGGGCAGCGCGAAGGGAATCTCACCAAGATGAAAGCCACGCTCGTCAACGAGCGATCATTGTCGCGCGTGGCTGAAGATCTGGATCTCGGTGAGTTCATCTACCTGTCGCCCGAAGAGGAGCAGGGGGGAGGCCGTGAGCGCCGCTCCATCCTCGCCGACGCCTGCGAGTCACTGTTCGGCGCGGTTTTCCTCGATGCCGGGCTGCCTGCCGCGGTCAGGCTGGTGGATCGCCTGATCCTGGATAATACCGAGCAGTTCCTCGAGGACCCCGACCAGATCAACTACAAGGGCGAACTGCTCGAGCACTACCAGAGTCTCGGGCTCGGGATGCCGCGCTACGATACGATTTCAGAAGAGGGCTCCGATCACGAAAAGACCTTCACCGTGCGCGTAAAGATGGAAGGAAAAGTGATCGGTGAAGGCTCGGGCAAAAGCAAGAAGGCCGCCGAACAGCGGGCGGCGCGCGCCGCACTCAAGCACCTGAACCTGAAGCCACGCTCGCTGAACAAGAAGCGCTAGCGCAGCGGGCGCGGATCCCGGTACGCGGGGAAAAGCGACTCAGTCCGCGGCCGGCGTGCTGGTCGCTTCGACTACCCCCACGGCCGTCAGGTTTACCAGGTCGTGCACCTTCGCGCCATACTGAAGCAGGTGCGCCGGCAGCCGCGTGCCGACCAGAATGGGGCCGACCGTGACCGCTTCCGCGGTGTTCTGCAAAAGGTGGAGCGCAATATTTCCCGACTGCAGGTCGGGGAAGATCAGGACGTTCGCGTTCTCCTTCAGGTCGGACCAGGAAAAGTACTCCTCGCGCACGGCGGCATTGATCGCGGTCATGAGTTGCATTTCGCCGTCGACAATCAGGTTCGAAGCCCTGCTCTTGGCGAGCACGGCGGCGCGTCGCACTTTCCGGCAAAGCGCGTGATCGCTGCTCCCGAAGTCCGAGAAGGAGAGCATGGCCACGTGGGGCTCGATCCCCAGCCGGCGTGCCGTCGCGGCGGCCATGAGGGCGATCTGGGCTAAGTCCTCCGCCGTGGGTTCGATATTCACGGTGCAGTCCGCCAGGAGGTAAACGCCTTTGGGAAGCAGCACCATGTTAACCGAGGCGATCTTCTCCACCCCCGGTGCGGGCCCGATGATCTCGAGAATGGTGCGCAGGGAATCGGCATAGTGTCGCCCCACGCCGGCGATCATCATGTCCGCGTCGCCCGAGTGCAGCGCCAAGGCGGCGAAGCACTCGGGGTGTGTCAGGCGCTCCCGGGCCGTGGCCGGCATAATCCCCCGACGGCGACGCATCCGAAAATACTCCTCCTCGTAAAAAGCCCGTCGCGGCGTGCGCAAGGGATCGAGAATGACGGCCCCGCCCAGGTCGAGTCTCAGGCGGGCGGCTGTCTCCCGAATCGCCTTCTCGTCGCCCAAGAGCACCGGGCGGGCGATGGCCTCGTCGAGGACGATACGACAGGCGCGCAGCACCGTTTCGTTCTGGCCCTCGGAAAAGAGCACCCGCAGGCTGGCCTGGCGGGCGCGCAGCATGAGGCCGCGCAGGGTGTCGCGCCCCGTGCCCATCCGGACCGCCAGGCGCTCCCGGTAGGCTGTGGTTTCGACGGCCGTGCGCGCCATGCCTTCCACCCGCGCCGCTTCTGCTACGGCCGCGGACTCGCGCATCAGGATTCGCGGGTCGGTGGGTTTCGGGAGAATGTAGTCGGGGCCGAAGCCTGAAAGCTGATTTCCGTAGGCGAGCTGAACTTCCTCGATGACTTCCTCGCGCGCCAAATCGGCGAGCGCCTGCGCCGCGGCGATCAGCATTCCTTCCGTTATGCGCGTGGCCTGGGCATCGAGCGCGCCTCTGAAGATGTACGGAAAACTGAGCACATCCAGGATGGCGTTCGGATACTGTCCGAGCGCGGTGGCGAGAATCAGGTCGCGGCGGCTGGCGCGCGCGAGCTCATAGTCGATCTCAGGCTCGGGGGTGGCCAGGGCGAAGACGATGGGGTAGCGCGCCATGTCCCGTATCATCGCCCCGGAAAGCACGCCGGCCGCCGATGCGCCGACGAACACGTCCGCGCCGCCGAGTCCGGCGGAGAGCGTACGTGCTGAATCCGCCTGCGCCAGGGCGCGCTGGTACGGGTGAAGGTCGTCCCGATCCGGATGCAGCAGTCCGTGGACATCATAGACCAGAAGATTCTCTCCGGGGAGACCCAGCCTGCGGAACAGTCGGGCACAGCCGGTGCCGATCATGCCGGCGCCGCAGATGACCACGCGGACCGAATCGATCCGCTTCTCCACGAGATCCAGCGCGTTGCGAAGTGCCGCGCATGCCACGACGGCGGTCGAATAGAGGTTCTCATGCAGCACCGGGATCTGCAGCGATCCGCTCAACTGATCGTTGAGATCCATCCCTTCGGGGGCGCGCACGTCCTTGAGAAGTATGCCGCCGAACGTGGGCTCCAGAAGGCGGATCATCCGGGCCAGCTCGCCCGCGTCCTGTGTGTCCACCTCCAGGTCGAAGACATCGATGTCCGCCAGGCGCTTGAACAGCACCGCCACCCCCTCCTGCACCGGCTTGGCCGCGGCGGGGCCCACGGCGCCGAGGCCCGGGACCGCCGAGCCGTTCGTGATGACCCCCACGAGATTGCCGCGGGCCGTATAGCGGAACACCAGCTCCTTGTTGGAGGCAATCTCCTGTGCCGGGTAGAGCGCCCCGGGCAGGTAGGCCAGTCGCATTTCGCGAGGCGTAAGGCAGGCCTTCGTCGCCCTCAGCTCTATTTTGCCGGCCCGCTCGGCCGTGTGATACTCGATGGCGTCTTCTTTCCTGATCATCTTGCTATCCTCGTGATTGACTGTCGCGTGAGGGGGGAACCAGCGGATGGTATTGAAGCGTTTCCGAAACGTCCGCCAAAAGCGCCGGTATCGGTCGCGCCTGGAGGATCCATAGCCTATCCTTTGCCAGCGCGAATTCGATATCGAGGGGATGCCCGAAGGCGGCTTCGAGGTTCAGGGCAATCCGCACGAGCAGGACCAGCTCGGTGTATTCCAAAGCGGGGCGAAACCTCTGGTGGTAGAGCGTCTGCGTGCGCACCGTGCCGAAGCCGGCCGGTTGGTTGAAAATCACCTGCTGGGTCTTGTCGCCGGTGACGTAGTGCACCCGCAGGGGAGAGGAGTCTCCGGCGCTCGATCGGTCGACCACGACGTGGTCGGTTTCGACCACGCCCGAGACGACGCCCTCGCCCTGGCCGAGTCCGACGTTGATCACCATCTGGTCGAATCTGCGTTCGGCCGCGTTGACGGTGAGCAGGACACCCGAGGCACGTGACTGCACCATGCGCTGGACGATCACGCCCCCGCCTGTGTCTTCGGTCCCGGTCGAATAGAGGCGGCGGTTGTGAATCGCGCGTTCCGTCCAGAGCCCGGCCCAGGCGCGCTTCAGGTAGCTGAGCACTTCCTCCTGACCGCGGACGAACAGAAAGGTGTCGAATTCGCCGGCGCGGGCCGCCGTCTGGGCGTCTTCGACCTGCGTGGAGGAGCGGACAGCGACGAATTCATCCGCCCACGGAACCCCCTCCTCCCCAAAGCCGCCTTCACGTTCGCACAGCCCGGCATAGGCAGCGCGTATGGAGGCGCAGAGCGCAGGGGGGAGGTCCGCGTGCTCCCAGAGTTCGCGAATTTTCAGCGATTGCGCTTCGGCCTGTAGCTTCCGGTCGGCCAGCACTTCTTCAATGCCGGAAGCCAGAGTCCCGGACCGACCCGGTCGGCCCAGGACTTCGCGAAAGGCCCGATCGCTGACCGCAAACCAGGGGGGCACGCGTCCCGGTCCGGCCAGGCGCTCGATTTCGGCCAGATGCGCGGCCTTCCATCCCCAGAGCGAGTGCAGCTCTAGGCCGCCGTCTGAGGCTCGCAGTACTTGTTTTTTTGCGCACGTCCTTACCGTGACTTCATCCCTCGCACAGAGCAAAGAAGCGACGCCGGCCGCAGGCTCCCTCGATCGGCCCAGGATGTTCCCTAGCTGTTCGACCTGGCGCACCACGTGGCGCAGGCGAGGGCTCTCTTGCGGCAAGCACGCCAGTGTGCGCGTGAGATTCGTGTGCAGTAACTGAAGCCGCCTGGCCGCTCGGAGGTCGATCTCCCCGGGCATGTCGTCCTGCGGTGGCGGACAGGGGAGCCGGCAGGCGCTGAGCGTTGTGAAGATTTCGGCCAAAAGGCTGTGCGACTTGAATGCGCAAAGCCGCGCAGAGATGACGTGCCAGTACGAATCGGCCTGGGGAATCCGGCGGCAGGATTCCTCGGCCTCCCTCCGGCTTCGCGAAGCCACCTGCGTCGCCAGCCTCCGGAGTTCGTCGGCCGCCAGGGCGCCCACCTTGGGTCCGGCAAGCAGGACAGCGAGAAAGCGCGCCCGCGACGCTCCCGATGAAGCCGCCGTGGCGATGTGCTCGCCCTGCAGAAGTTCGCGCACGGCGTACTTCGTGAGCGTCGGATCTTCGAGGCGTCTCAAGGCCCGGTCGATTTCGTGCTCCGCCTGAAGCACGCGTCCTCGCAGCATGAGCCGGTCCTCTGGCTCCGCGGCGGTTCCCAGGCTGCGGCGGGCATCTTTCAGGCGCACGAACAGGTCGTAGAGAGCGAGCGCCTCGGGGTCCTGGCCGAGGATGGTGAGGCTCCCCGCGGTCGCGTCCAATACGACAAGATCGCCATCATGGAGACTCTCTTCGGCTGTGCGCCGATAGCGGCGTGCGGCAAGCTCGAATCCGTCGATCTCTTCTTTTGTCTCCTCGTAGTGCATCGACCGATACCGCAGCACGGGGCTGTGATCGGCGTCGGACGGCCACCGGCCGGAGATGATGAGTGCCGGTTTTCCGAATTGTGTGGCGATCAGTCCCGCATGGCTCAGGATGCCGCCGCCCGTGGATACGACACCGGCGGAATGGTAGATGTAGCTGTTGTGATCCGGTCGCACGGCAGGCAACACCAGAACGGCGCCGGCGCAGTCGGACGGCGGCCGCCCCGTAGTGGTCAAAAACGCTCGTCCGGTCGTTTGCCCGGGCGAGGCACACATGCCTTGAACTGTTCTCGTGCCGGTCTGCGTTTCATCCCAGGGAGGGGGGGCCTGCGTTCGAAACAACGCGCGGCAGGCGGCCGCATCGCCCCGCAGCTGTTCGACGGTCTGCGCCTCGACGGTGGTCACGTAGTTGCCCTGTCGCAGCAATAGACCGAGTTCGGCCGCAGGGCAGGACCGGCTCTCCTCCCACGCTTCCGTTTCGCTCCGGCGCCGGCGCCAGAGTGCCTCTCCTCCGGCGCAGATCCCCAGGCGTATGACGCCGGTCCGATCGCGCAATACGTAGACCTCCAGAATGTCTCCACGGAGCGGAAGCTGTGCACTCTGCACCTCGTAGCCGTTCACGCTGCCCGTTGTCGCGAACTTCAGGATTCGTTCGAGGGGCCTGAGCTGCGATGCGACGGCGGCCGCATCGAGCAGAGGCTCGTCGCCGCCGGTAAGAAGCCGCACGAAGCTCCGGGTCTCGTGAACGCTTTGAAAGGAAGTCTCGGGGGCCGCGCGATACCCCTCTGCTGCGTATTCGACCTGTCCCCGTCGGACGGCCTCACGCAGGGGCTTCAGATAGGCTTTTTCCAGGCGTAGTTGACCGAGCGGCTCGCCCTGGGCGACCCCCTCGGGCACCTCCACGGCGAGCCCCAGTGCCCCGAAGCGAACCGCAAGCTGGAGGGCCAGTCGTCTCAGCTGGGGGGTGTCCAGGCGATCCGTGTATGGGGTTGCGCCCTGCCAGCAAGCATCCCCGGATTCCGCGAATCCCGGCCGTCGCGGTGTGCGCACGTGCTTTCCGTCCGAGGAAAGCAAGGAACGCACGGGCAAAACACCCCAGTTCGGCAGTGCCGCGGCCCAGCCGCTGGCGATTTGCCGTCGCGCGGACGCTTCGAGTTCGATGCCGGCAAGAATCCATTCGAGGTCGAGAAGGTAAGGCACGAGGCAGAAGAGTGCTTCAGCCTTTGAGCAGAGGTCCGCCACGGTCACGGCCTGCTCCTTGTCGTAACGGGCCTGAAGGTGCACGCCGTCCACCAGGATATCGAACTCCAGCGTGCGAAAGAAGGCACGCACGTTGTCCAGCGCGAGGGCGGGATGCCCGGACAGCTCGTATTGACTCACGGCGTAGTACCGGAGGTCGATCATGCCGCCGCGGAGCGGGGGAGAGAAGTCGATCCGCAGAAAGGCAGGATGATTCATGAACGCCAGGTAGTAGTGCACCTCCGTGCCGTAGCAAAAAATCTCGACGGCGGGGAAGTGCTCGTGGCCGTAGAGCGCCTGGCGGGCAAAGCTCTCTGCCACCATGGCCACCGGGAAAGGAACGCCCCGGAGTCTCGAGGCGGTGCTCCGGTCGGAGGCGAAGTCCACGTACCGGATCTTGCGGAATGATTTGGGTTTTCCCCGATCCGGCAGCACCAGGATGTCGACCGTGCGGTCGGCCTCGCCGTCGCCGCGGGCGAAGCGGACGCCCAGTTTCAGCCCGCGCTGATGCAGATGGCGTTTGAGTCCGTGAAGCGTCTGGACACAAGCCAAGGAGCTCGGATCTTCGAACATCTGAATCAGGCGGGTGACTTCGGCCGGAAGCGGCTCGTTCTCCTCGCACGCGCGCAAACCGGCGGCCACGCGGTCGTGGAGATCCGCGTAGACCTGGGGCAAAATCGCGCACTCGGGCGCCTGGATTCCGAACAGGACGATGAAATCCTGCACCAGCCGGTCCATGCGAGCCAGGATGTCCCAAGCCTTGCGAACGCTCAAGGGCGCAACGTCGAGAATGTCGGCCAGGAGTTCGGCGTGAATCAGGTTGTAGGATCCGAAATGGGCGACCTGACGTTCGCGCCGGGGGTCCTCGCGCCGAACCGACGGCCAGCCCCCGTGCGCGATCACGAGATCCTGATCGCCGATCCGGCGAAGGTCGGCGATCCCTTCGAAGAGAGCTGCCTCGGGAGCCAGCACCCAGAGCGGCACGGAATCGCCCAGGCTCAGGCCCGTGTATGGCCGCACGTCGAGGCCCAGGTTGATGGCCGGCCAACCCAATTCGGCAACGATCTGTCGAAGCCGATGCGTACCACACTTGCGCTCGCATGCCTCTATCGCCGCGGCCGCCGGCACCGGGCAGCCGGGACCGGGGGAGAGATAGAGCAGGTCCATGTGGCTGGCGCGCGTGTAATCGAGGTAGCCCTGAAGCGTGGCGAATGCCTGAAGGCCCAGCAGGCGGCGCGCCAGGTCGGCCGGGGCGATCTCTCCCCCGCGGTCGAGCAGGCGGGCGGCGAGTCGGCGCAGCGGCGCGTCCTGGGCCTCAAGATAGATCCGCCGCAGTACATCGCGGCCGGTAGCGGACGCATCGTCGCCGCGACAGGCAAGGTGAAGGATCTCCTCGAGGCAGAGGAGTCCGCGATCGTCCGTTAAGAGCTCCGCATGCCGCTCCACCGAGTCGGCGATGAACGCGGCTTTTTCGCTGTCGACGACAAGGGCGCCGGTGCCCAGGAGTTTGTGGCAGGATTCCAGAGCCCGCTGCACGACCGCGGCGCTGCGCGCCTCCAGCCATCCGGACAAGAGCGGCCAGGGCTCACGCGCCCGTGACAGGGCGAAGTCGAGCAACTCCTGGATGGGTGCCAGCTCCGTGTCCGTGCGTTTCTGCAGGAGCGGGAGGAGAGCCTGGAGAGGGGAAAGGTCCGCAGGCAACGGAGCAACCCGCAACCACCCCTGCAGCCGTTCGCAGGCTCTGCGCACGGCATCGATTCGCGGGATGGCCACGTCTAACGCGGTCACGACGGCCTCCACCAGTTCGCCTGGCGGGGCCTGATCCTGCTCTGGGCCGCCGCTCTGGCCGGCAGGTCTGCACCGCATCGAAATTCGCCCCCTGAACTGCACTCCAAGCTAGCGATTCTGCCCCTGTGACGCAAGCGATGCCGCACCTCGCGACGCCGCCGTTGCGAGGGGGCGCTCCAGCCTTTCAGGCAAAAAAGGACCCCGCCCTGGAGCGGGGCCTCGGGTGCGCCTGAGGGCGGTGCCGGACGGCGTGGGTATGGGAGTACGGGCCGTTTCGGTCGCCTTAGGCGCCCACCTTATGCGGACACTACCTTCGTGGCCGTTTACGGAAAGATGCCGCGCTCCTTGTAGACGGTCTCCAGCCTGGTCAGCGCCACCATGTAGGCCGCGGTCCGCCAATCGGTGCCGAATTCCGCTGCCTTGCTGCGCACGCTCCGATAACCGGCGAGCATCTTCTTGTGCAGCTTCGCATCCACTTCGTCCAGATCCCAGAACTCGCTGCGCTTGTTCTGCAGCCACTCGAAGTAACTTACGATCACGCCGCCGGCGTTGCACATGATGTCCGGAAGGACGTCGATACCGCGCTGCTGCAGAATGAGGTCACCATCGGGATCGGTGGGACCGTTGGCCCCTTCGGCCACCAGCTTGACGTTCAGGTGCGGGGCCGTCACGGCCGTAATCTGGTTCTCCATCGCCGCCGGAATGAAAATGTCGGCCGGCGTGCTGAGGAACTGATCGTGATCGATCAGGCGCGCGTTCCAGTAGCCGTAAATCCCTCCGTGCGCCTGCACATAACCTGCCAGACTGTCCGGGTCGATGCCGTCCGGGTTGGAAATGGCCCCGGTGACGTCTTCCACGGCGATCAACTTCGCCCCGTGCGACTTCAAAAGCCGGGCCGTCCAGGATCCCACGTTGCCGAATCCCTGCACGGTGTACGTCGACCCGTCCAGAGTGAATTCGTGATCTTTCGCCCACTGCTCGATGAGGTACACCACCCCCTGCCCGGTGGCCTTTTCGCGCCCCAGGCTTCCGCCGGACTCGATCGGTTTACCGGTCACGACGTGCGTGCAACGCTGCCTTTCGTGCGGCGGCATGGTCGACAGGAAGGTGTCGAGGATCCACGCCATGATCTGCGCATTCGTGTTGACGTCGGGCGCCGGAATATCGTACTCCGGCCCGATGTTGCTTCCCAATGCGAACGTGAAGCGCCGGGTGATATGTTCGAGTTCGGCCGCCGAGTAGCGGCTCGGATCAATCTGGATGCCCCCCTTGGCCCCTCCGAACGGAACGTTCATGATGGCCGATTTCCACGTCATCCATGTGGCCAGAGCGCGCACCTCGTCGATGTCCACGGAGGGGTGATAGCGCAGGCCCCCCTTGTAGGGACCCAGTACGTCGTTGTGCTGAACCCGATAGCCCGTGAAGATCTCGAGTCGCCCGTCGTCCATGACCACGGGGAAATGCACGACGATCTCATTGTTCGTGGTTCCCAGTATCTTCCGGATCTTCGGATCCATGCCCATCAAATCCGCGGCTTTGGCGAACTGCCGCAGGACATTGTCGTATACCGCGCCCTTCGGGGTTCGCGGCGTCGGCTTCTGTGGTGTCGGCGTCTGGGGTGTCGGTGCCGTATGCCGCACCGGACCGATCCGCTCATGGCGCACTTTCGTTGACTCTGTCATATCTGCCTCCCATCGTCTCTGCGGTCCGTCTCGAGCATGGCCCGCAGTCCCGCTCCCTTTTTTACCGTGATTGCGTGCGCGTTCCTCATTCGAATTCTTCGCAGTGCCAGACGCCACCGGCCGGCTTCGAGAAGGTGCAGCCCGAAAGCCGTGCGCAGGTCCGGCAGAGGCCGCGTGCTTCCGGCTGCTGATGGGCGTCCGCGCGCTCCTGACGCACGGGTGTAGCGGCCGGCGCCGCCGCCGAAGGCAACACACTGCTTCGCCTCGGCGGGCCCCCGTCGAATTCGTCGCATGAACGAACGGGACGGAGCTCGTTGCGCGGAAATGTGCAGTCGCTGGAGCGCACACAGCTCCGGCAGAGTCCTTCGTATTTGGATACCGATGGGGTCCTATACTCCTCCAGCGGTACCGCAGGGTCGTGACGCGGCCCCTTCGCTCTTTCCGATTTTGCCTTGTTCAACATGGCCATCCTCCCTGTGTTTTCCAGTCCTCGCGCGGCCGTCTCAACTCGCCGCGGCGGGCGGAGTTTTCAGCTCCGCACCGGCGTCCAAAGCAACCGGTGTTCCCACATGCGGGATCGTCATCGGGCCCCGCGAATACTTCCAGCTACTATTCATAACAGGTTAATATGTAACGGATTAGGGAAGGCAGCCGGAGTGCGAAAAAGAGCGTCTCAAGATCGGGATCTCCCCAGCGCGCAGTTTACAGGTGGGGTGAAACGCCCCACCGGGGTGAAATTCTCCGTTGCGGCGCGCGGGTCAGTCACTCTCGCCGGGTGCCTTCAGTTTCTCACGGAGGGTCTTGCGGTCGATGCCGAGTATGGCGGCAGCCCTGGTTTTGTTCCCCTTTACGCTGGCCAGCACGTTCTGAATGTGCTGCTGTTCGACCTCGGCCAGAGTACGCTGCACGCCGTGTCCCCGGTAGGCGGAGAAGCGCATGAGCGACGGCAGGTCCGGAACATCGATGTTGTCCCCGTCGGTCATGATCACGAGGCGCTGAATCACGTTTTGCAGCTCGCGCACGTTTCCTGGCCAGTTGTAACTGCTGAGCACGTCCAGCACCTCCGGTGAGAGCTTCGGCGTCTCCTTTGCCGCATCGCGCGCGTACCGGGCCAGAAAGTGCTGAGCCAGAAGAGCGATGTCCTCGCCCCGGTCGCGTAGCGGCGGCAGAGCGATCACCAGCACGTTGAGGCGAAAGTAGAGGTCGTCGCGAAACGCGCCCCTGGCCACCTGGGCTGAAAGATCTTTGTTCGTGGCGGCGAGTATCCGCACATCGACGTGGCGGGTCTTCGAGGCGCCCACCATCGTGACTTCCCGGTTCTCCAGCACGCGCAGCAGCTTGACCTGCATGGCAAGGCTTGTTTCGCTGATTTCGTCGAGAAAAATCGAGCCGCCGTCTGCCGTCTGGAAAAAACCGGCGCGCGATTCCGTGGCGCCGGTAAAAGCACCCTTCATGTGGCCGAACAGCTCGCTTTCAAGGAGCCCTTCGGGGATGCCGCCGCAGTTCACGGGGACGAAAGGCGCGGCCGCGCGGTCGCTGTTGTAGTGGATCGCGCGTGCGACCAGCTCTTTGCCGGTGCCGCTTTCCCCGGTGATGAGCACGGTGGCCGTAGTGGCTGTTGCTCTGGCCACCAGCGCGTACACCTGCTCCATCGACCTAGACCGGCCGAGCAGCCCGAAACTGGAGGGCGCGGAAGGGTGGGCGGCCGCCAATGCACGACGTTCGCGCAGCTTCTCCAGCGTGCGGACCACGGCGCCCAGAAGCTCGACGTCGGTGAACGGCTTGGCGAGGTATTCGTCCACACCGGACTTCACGGCGGCGACGGCCCCTTCAATGGACGCGTACCCCGTGATCATCATCACTTCGATGTTTTTGAAGTTTTCGCGGACATGCCGCACGAGATCGAGCCCACCGATCACCGGCATCTTGAGATCCGTGATCACCAGGTCCACCGGCACTTCCGCAAGCACGCTCAGGGCAGCTTCCACGCCGGAGGCGGTGTAGACCTGATAGCCCGCCCCTTCGAGGTTGCGGCGCACCATCTCGAGCGTCGTGGCGGCATCGTCTACAACGAGAATGCGCTCGTTCACCTGCTCATGTCCCACCGTGCTCCGGTTCGGCGTGGCAGGGGAGGCGAACCTCGAAGCGCGCGCCTTTTCCGGGTGCGCTCTCCACCTGTATCGATCCCTGGTGCGCGGCCACGATGCCATGGACGACGGATAAGCCCAGACCTGTCCCCTGGTCGATTTCCTTGGTCGTGAAGAACGGGATGAAGAGCTTCGACTGCACCTCTTCGCTCATTCCCACGCCCGTGTCCTGTACGGAGAGGCAGAGCATGTCCCCCTCCTGTCGCGTCTCGATCGTCAGGACGCCACCCATAGGCATGGCCTGCAGCGCATTCACTACCAGGTTCACCACGATCTGATTGATCTGCGTCGGGTCGGCCGGGAGTTCGGGCAGCGCCCCGGCCAGATGTTTTTCCACCTTGATCCCGGCCTTGGCGCAGCGCGCCGCCAGAAAGTAGAGCGCCTCACCGACCACCGTGTTGAGCTGGATCGGTTGCTTCTTCGTGGGCGACTGGCGGGCGAAGAGCATCAGTTTCTTGATGATTTCGCGCGCATGGAGCGAGCCCTTGATGATATTTTCGAGATCCAGGCCGATCTGGGGCGGCAGCTCAGGCGATTTTTTCGCCAGCTGGGCAAACCCGAGAATGTCGGACAGCGGCTCGTTCAGTTCGTGAGCAACCCCCGCGGCCAGCTGGCCGATGGTCGCCAGCCGATCGGCGTGCTGCAGTTGCTGCCTCAAGCGCGAGCGCTCCAGGTCCGCCTGGCGGCGCTCGACTTGAAGCCCCAGTTGTGCGGCCACGGCGTTGATCAGGTTGCGCTCCTCTTTAAGGAACGGGCCTTCGGCGAACTCGGGGCGCGGGCGAAAATAGCGAACTTCAACCGCTCCACGCACATCCTGGCCCACGGCGATCGGCGCGGTCTGCACGTGCAAGGCGTCTAGGAAGCGGCGCGTCCGGTAGCTTTGGCCGTCCAACGTGATCTGAGCGCACGCCGCATCGGGAAACTGCCAGGCCGGCGGCAACAGCTCGACGGCCTCCTGCAGAACCGCTTCGAGGGACAATCCCGCACGGGCGACCACCAGCGCCAGCCCGTAAAGACAGGTCAATTCCTTGATACGCTCGCGCAGCGCGGCCTGCGCCCGCCGGTCGGCGATGGCCAGACCGAGGGTACGCGCCACGGCCTCGAGGAATTCGACCTGGGTCGGCGTGAAGAAGTCAGGACGACGACTCTTGAACTGGAGCAGCCCCATGGTCCATTCGTCCACGGCAAACGCAATCATGGCCAGGGAGCGAAACGGGCCGCCGATTGTGACCGGCCGATCGTGTTCGGACTCGACCAGCTGCCCGGGCAGAAGCATAGTCGCGGTCGTGTTCCCTGTGAGAAAACTCCCCGCTTTCGTGAACCCGCGGTGCGGACTGCGGAGGCGACCGTCCACCACCACATGACACAGCCGCTCGAAACCGTCATCGCCATTCTGCCAGCCGCTCGGATCGGACCAGGGGGGGTGCGGCCCGGGGACCACGGCAAAAGTGAAGTCGACGTCGGGTCCGCGCGTACAGGTCCAGCGGTAGTGCAGGTCTTCGTGGGTCAGTCGCAGCTCCAGGGCGTCGGCGCCGGAGGAGTCCAAAAGGAGGCCGGAGACTTCGCGCAGGAAATCGATGCGCGGCCCGCCGCGGTTGCCGTAGCGCAGGATGCGCTCCGACAGGTCGTGGAATTCCTGCTCGCGCGAGCGCGGGAGATCCACCCCCTGGCGGCGCGCCGTTTCTCTCTCGTCCACTTCACCTCCCCGCATTCGCAGCGTGCGGCTCCGGGAGCCCCGGTCGGGGAATAGCCGGTGATCCCGCAAGCAAGCTATATAAACTCGCAGGAGGCGGGAGAAAACGCAAGGGGAACCGAAGTGACCGGTGCCTGGAAACGGCGACTGAGTCGGGAGGCGTAGAGCGGCCCCAATGGACAGGACCGGGTCAAAGCGTCGCGCAGGCATAACTCGCCGCAGGGGTCGCAGGG
>Ga0326597_10006934_pt1 | contig 15448 bp, 4 predicted proteins | sample RVTome_12_FD_203789 | JGI IMG/M metagenome (GOLD analysis project Ga0326597, IMG submission 203789) | Soil microbial communities from uranium-contaminated site in the Upper Colorado River Basin, Wyoming, United States - RVT100D185 | ecosystem: Environmental > Terrestrial > Soil > Contaminated >...
TACCTTGACATTCTGGTAGTTGACGAACGCCAACCTGACAGATGTCGACTTGTCACAGAACCCCACCGGGTCCAGCATATCGACCGGAATCCAGTTGTCGCCGTTATCCGTCGTGAGGTAGACCGTGAAGCTCGTAGGCTCCTGGTCGGTCTCTTCCAGCAATCGAGTCGCCGGAGTGTTTGTGTCCGCGAGCGCACCGTAGTCCGCCGCGATATCGTGCGTCTCGGAAAACGAGTAAATCTTCCAGAAGACCGCGAACTCGTCCGCCCCCACCGGGTTACCGTCACAGTCGAGCGTGTACGGTCCAATGTCGATCTCGTCCGTGATGATCAGCCCCGGGCGGATTGGGGAGACTCCTGCATTCGCCGCCAGGCACGCCGTGTGCGTCGGCATCTGCCCGGGGTCCGCTGCCCCCGTTTCACGCCCGGTCTGCATCCGGGAGTAGTTCACGATAGGAGGATCAACGGTTCGGTCGATGAACCCGAACGTCTGGTCAAGCACCAGTTCGTTGACATGATCGCTGGTCAGGAGCGGGTTGAAGTAGATGTTCGCGAACTGAGGGTAAAGCGCCAGCAAGTGTGCGTAGCTCTCGCCAACAACCCCGCCTCCATCGATCTGTCCTGCGGCATCGAGGATGTAGCTCGTCTCGTCAACGGGGAACTCCATGTCGAGCGGGACGGGGATGGCGTACTTGCCATTGATGATCTCGCCGTCCGCCCCGATGGCGGGCGTCCGCTGCACCTGGACGATCTGCGGTGCCGCAATCGGCGTCGACAGGTGACTGGTCAAGTCTACGAGAATCCTCATCGGCTACTACCCCTAGATGTCCGCGTCATCCTTGACGTTGAGCGACGTGGCAATCGCCGTCGAGGTGGTCGCGGGGGCCACTGCGAAGATCGTACCCTGCGTGCCGTCCGTGGTTGCGTTCACCTTGTTGCCTACAGCGACTACATGAAGGGTGGGCAGAGCCCCCGCAGCACCGTCCCCTATGAGTTGGGCACGATTGCCCATCATGATACCCCCAGTCACAGCACCCGCACCTGCATCTATTAGGATGTTCCCCTGAGTCCGGTTGCCCATGATGATGTAGTCGTCCGAGTTACGGGAATCGAGATTTCCGACCAGTCGGTTGCCTGTGAAGGTCGTCCCGACATTGTACTGCGCATCGCAGATATCACCGAAGTAGTTGCCCGTCACCGTGCAGTCGGTGAGAGACTCGACGCCTCCCCCGCCAGTGTGAGCAAAATCTGCTGCGGCATCGAACCTGTTGTCGGAGATGGAGGAATTCTTGATGGAGAGTCCCGCCGAGACCTCGACTCCCAACAGGAAATGATTCCCGACGATGTTCTGGGCGGCTCCCCCAGCCTTGCCCAAGTAACCCTTGCCAGCGACATAATTGCCCGTGAACGTCACCCCATCGCCGGAAAGGGCAAACGACGAAAGGATGCGATTCCCAGTGTAGTTGTTGGTATCCCCCACAAGATTGGCACCTGCCTCACAGCGATTCCCTGTCATAACGGAGCCAGTTGCGTTGAACGTGAGCAACCCATTCAGGTAGTTGCCCGTGAGCACCAAACTTGTCCCAGCGACAGTCAGGGTGTTCACGTAGGAGTTGCCCTCGATCACGTTCTCATCGCCCGTGAGCGTGAACCCGAACGCACCTACGACCTGGTTGACAGCGAACAAGTTTCCGTTGCCCGCCACACTCAACGCCGCCAGAAGCTCGACCCGGCAGCTAACGAACTGGTTGCCATCAGCATCAACGCCGCTATCCCGGAAACCATCCGAGAAGAAACATCCGTCGAAAATGGTGCCTGAGAGCACTTCGACCCGGCTGCCCGCCACCGTTGTGGCGCCGAAACGATCCCCGGTGTGCCGACAATACGACCCGGCGAAGTGACTACCGGTACCTGCGAAATGGTTCCCGTCGAACTCTGTGTGAACCGCGCCCGCCGCCAGCAAAGCGCCACCGACAAGATTCGAGGACACAGTTCCGTAGCTGCCCGGCGTCAAGTCCCCTGACACCAGACGGTTGCCTCGAATGAAACAGGAGAGACCCCCGACGATGGCGCCGCCGGAGATGTGGTTGTCGATGATGTGGGCATTCACTGTTGCTTCGATGTCTCCATCGAAGTTGTTGTGCGCAATGATACAGTTCTCGGCGGTTACACCCACAAAAACCGCGTCATCCCCTGCGCCGCCCCCACTAATTGTGTCCTCGTTGTTCAAGACACGGCAGCCATCCGCGTTGTTCGCCAGGTAGATCGCCACCTTCGCCGTGTGGAAGGTCGCCGCGGTCGTGTGAACCCCTGTGAGCAGGTTGTTGCTGGCAGTGTTGGACACACCGTCTAGATAGATGCCCGCCTGGTCCGTGTCATTGACCTGGCAACCATCGATCAGACCATTCGTCCCCAGCAACCGGATGCCGTGATCCCCTCCCCCAATGAAGCTATCTCGAATGATTGGATGGGTAATTGCAGCCGACAAGTAGACCGCAGCACCATCCACCAGACCCAGTTGGCGTGTGACGCCCTTGCCCGCTTCGAGTCCGCAGTTCTGGACTAGAAGCCCATATCCCGTATCGATTGCGGCTTCAGTTCGGATACCGAAGTCCGTCACTTCACTCGCCAGACAATTCTGGAACGTGATGCGCCCAAAGCCCACGTTGCCCAAGGCACCCGGGTCGTCCGCGTAGAAGAAACCATGGGCGGGACCGTGAAGGAGCACGTTCTCGAACACGCAGTCAGTTGCCACGCCTGTCAGAACCGTGAACAGGCAGCGAGCCTTGGGATCTACCGATGCCCCCGCACCATTTTCGTCGTACCGAAATACCAGGTTGCGGAACACCCAGCTTTCAACACCAGACAGGTCGAACAGGTACGACGTGGCACTTTGCCAGGTGATCGCCAGGGGCACACCAACCGTGCCATCGAGTGGCCAGCCCGCACCTTCGATGATGACGCCATTCAACCCTGCCGGAGCGATCGGGTACTTGGTCGGGTCTTCGAGCGTCGGTCCGATGACCTTGATCCGCCGGAACTGCCCGTCCGAACTGGCTGCAACCGACGTGCGGTACGTCTCCGTTACGAACGCAATAGCGTCCGCCAACTCACGGAAATGAGCCGTTCCCGGCTGGGCATGTCCGATGGGCACACCGACCGTGATGTCGAGTCTCTTGTCGATGTCGACGAGCGGCTGCCGCAGGTCGGCATACGCCAGAACATCCACCCCATCATGCGTATAGAGCCCGATGAGGATGTCGTCATTGCTCGGGAGGGGTAGGGCTCCCGTTGTCGCGTAAGCAGGGCACTGGGCGTTGCTGCCGTCGATGTAGACGTACTTCTGCAAGGGAGCAACGACGCTGACCGTCAATTCCTGCTGCGGAAGCACCGTCCGCATCCCAGCGATGAGCACGACGCACTCGCTGAACAGCAACTGGGCGCCGAATGCTGGACCCAGACCAACCGAGGACATCACACCACCCGAGATACACCAGGACGAGAACAACTCGGAGAAAAGTTGCTCGTGGGCATCCGTTCGGGGATCGGTCGTGTCGACCGTAGAGGAGCCATCCGACTCAGGTGTGACCGTTGCATTCCGGAACCGGAGCGCCTTGCTACGCTTGGCCTCTCCGTAGGTCGTGTCTGCCTGGTAGTCCGTGCCGGCTCGACCATCGCTTGTGTTCGGGATGACGACATCTCGTCGCAGACAGACGGTCGCAGGCAAGGTATTCGGGTTGATGACCGCGGTCGCTGCAGGAGCAGCACCGCCGAACACACCCAGCAACGTCGTGTTGCCACCATTGCCTGCGTCGATGTAATCGACCTGGCTGTACCCGAAGGTACTGAGCCGCTGATTCGTGGTGTTGACCTCGATGGGCGTGCCGTTCGGATTGTTGGTTCCGAACACCACATCCACGAACCCGGAGAAAGGCAAGTCCACCGGCGTCAGCAGCGCATCCAGTTCGAGGATCTGCTGTTGCCCACTCGTGATCGTCTGCGCGGCTGCCGGCCAGAACAAACGGGAGCCGTAAACATCGGAGTGCTCACCAGGTTCGGTTGCCGTGCAGTAAGACCCTGCCGGTCCCAGCGTCCTCCCCACCGTGACACGGGGGTTCGCCCCCATCTGCCCTGGCTCTTGGCTGAAGGGCACACACGAAGCGAAGATCACCACCTCGCTGCGAGGGTTCTCCGCGTTGGTGAGAATGCCTAGCGTCGGCAACAGGCTCCCACCCACAACCGGAGGATGGGAGAGATGGACGAGTCCCGCCGAGTAGTCGATCTCGATGAACTGGTTGCTGTCCGAACTGGTCGGGTCGAGTACGACCTCATTGGCATCGATAGGATTGTCGAAGTCGGGGATCAGCGTCGCACCCGACTCCTTGGCAGGGAACAGAACAACCCGGAACCCCAAGTCGAGCAAGCTACCCGGATTCGCATTCGACCCTGTGACACCCGAGTTGCTGCTGGATGTGTCGAAGATCGCCTTGTCTGGAACACCCGGACTGCCGTCCATGTCTGCGACAGTGCGCGATTTGAGGGTTGGCTTGACCCACCTGGGATCAATGAGATTCTTGAGCCGGGCGTTATCCAGTTTGGCAGGGTGCAGGTACGTGCTCGTCCACAGGGTCTCGATGGCGTCATGCAGCGTCCACTTGAGGTAGACCGCCTCTCCTACTGCCGTTCCCGTACCCATCCGGAACAAGTTGCCTGCCCCGTAGAACGGGGTGGCTGTGTTCGGATCGATCTGCGACGTCATTCGCAGATCGTAGTAGTTGTTCGCCCCGACACCCTGGTCGACATTGCCCGCCGCCATGATCTCGAAGTAGCCCAACAACCGGTCAGTACGTGTCTCTGCCGTGTAGGGTGCCCCTTCCGAATCCGGGGTTGCCCAGTTGCCAGCATCCGTATGACGAACGTCGTAGATGGAAAGGAGCTTGCCCACGTCGGTAGCAGCGTCGAAATGAGCACCCGCTGCCACAATGAGACGCAACCGACCCATCGTGAGCTGAGCGGGAACTTCAGCGTTGATCCCCTGGAGACGACCTTCACCTCGATTGACCGGCATCGGGATAGGGAGGGCGGTCGCCTGCGGGTAATCCGCCGCCAGACCCAAGTGCCCCCATGCCGGATTGGAAGTCATCTCGGCGCCGCTCGTCCACGGGTCGAAGCTACCCCCTGTTGTCCACGACCAGTAAACCGGCTGCATATCCGCGTTGAGTGCCGCCTTGGGGGGCACGAACGCGAAGACCTGCTCGGCACCCGTCGTGCCGGAACCGGGCACCGCTACCAGGCGAGTAGCTGCCGGCTTGATGAGTGTGATACCCCGGATGACAGGGGTATTGGCTGCCGAGTTGAAAGTGAAGTACGTCGAGAGCCGCTTGCCCGAGTCGAGCACCAGGCTCGTCGCGGTCATGCTGACAACTCGGAAAATCTCGTACTTCGAGGACTCAGTCGTTGGGATAATCGCCAGGCGGGCGAGTCCACCTGGCGCCGTAGCAGCATCAAACCCGATTTGCCCGTCGCCAACGCCACCGACCGTACCAGCGGCTCCGTTGTCGTCCACGTAGCCCGCAGATCCTGTCATCGAGACGACGAGGTACAACCCCTCTGCTGGCACCGCGTTGATGCCGTACAGCTCGACGATGGTGTCGGTGACCACGGGCATCACAACAGGGACAGCAGTCGTCGAGAAGATGGTCGCATCGACGTCCAGGTGAAGCTCATCCCACCCACCGACGTTCTCGACCACGTACCACTGGTGGAAGCAGTTACCTTCCTTGACGGTGGGACCAACCACCTGGAACGAAATAGGGTGCCCGATGAGGCTGGGACCGTAGGCGCCGTGCCGCGTAGTGCCAAAGTCGTATGGACGGAAGTTGATCTCCGCCATACCGGGCTGACCCAGACGATTCGTCCGAAGCTGGAGCGGGGCAGGGCTGTAGGCGAATCCGGAATTCTGGACGCCGCCATCCAGGGCGTAGGCCGCCGCCCACGAGCCGCTGAACCCGGAGAGGACATCGGGAGCCTGGAGAGCTTTGGTTGCCGGCACCGTGTCGTGCCGCTCCATCAGCTCACGCCAGGCAGGGCGCGAGGAGGAAGACTGCCCGCGGCGGGCCAGTGCCTTTTCCAGCTTCGTCAGGGGGTAGTCAGCCATTGAACCTCACTCCATCTGCCTTTGCGCAGGTATAGGCTCCCCACCGCATCAGTCCGCAACGATCAGGGTGTCGGTCGGGTGGACAACGCGCATCGTGAACAAGCCGCGAACCAGGTTCGACTCACCACCCGGCTTGGACGCCACCTCGAACGACCCCGCCACGTAGCGGTGTTCCAGGTCGTAGTCCGTTGCCGTTGCATCCATCGTCACCCGCACCAACACCGGCGACTCAAAGGCAGGAGACCCGATCGTGTAACCAGAAAAGGCAGCAGGGTTCGAGAACAAGCTGGCGACAGGACCAACGTGACACTTGACGTAGCAACCCTTGTAGCCCGTTGCAGGGTCCGTGAAGTTGTACGTCTCACTACCTGCGATCAGGCAGCCAGCACCGTCGAGCAACGGGTCCTGCTTGCTAGGACCACCACCATCCCCACGACCCACATCCATCCAAGTCGTCAGTCCTGGCACCTTGAGCTGGATCGCCAGCTTGCTGCTAACCAGTGCGCCCGGACCCGGGGCGGTATATGCGAAGTCTTCCAGTACGATACCGTCGAACCGCAGTACCACCTCCGCCTGACCCGCGACCACCACTGGAACTGCCGCGTTGGTGAACGCTGCGTCAAAGCACCTCTGGTAGAACCGGCGACCCGCGGCAGCCGAGTAGTCCGGTTGTACGGGGGTCATATGGGTCACAGTGACGGGGAAGTGCCCCGTCCCGAAGTCCGTCTTCGGGTAGATGAGCACGCCCGCCGAAGGGTACGGCATCGTGTTCAAGTTCAAGATAGGCGGGTTGCGGTCGGGCAGCCCCGCCACCTGAAGACCGTTCGTCCCAGTCAGGTCGACCAGGTGGTCTTCCATCAGGAGATACGACTCTTCATCCCAGGGGCTGGTTGCCAACGAGATGCGAACCGGCGTCTCGATGGGACCACCAGCCCACCCACCCATACCAGGACCGTCAAGGTGGGCAATGGTCGCCGCCGTGTAGGGTCCGTGCCCGTTGAGGGCAGCAGGGGCGGCTTGGGTGTAGCGATGGGTCTCGTCGAGGAACCGTTCCGCGTAGTCCTTGATTGGCTCGTTCAACCCGATGTACGACGTGTTCGGCGGAGCACCCGTAGCTCCTACCAGGAAGTTGCCGAAGTTGCCTGTCAAATCGGTCTGGTTGAACCGGGTCGTGTGCATCAGCACGGTGCCAACCACGGTGTGAGTCAGTAGTTGCCCGTGCCCATCCGCAGCCGTGAACGGCAAGTTCGTTGAGTCCGCCGCGATATGATCGAGCGGTCGCCGGAAGTGAACCCGCATCACCGCGTTGCGAGAGAAGGACGGATTCTCATCATCACCCAGCAACTCGATGGTCGAGGGCAGTGCCAGGACAAGGGAATCAGCATCCAGCGGGGCATTCGCATCGGTGAACACGCCTCCGGCATTGCTACCAAGGTGTGTGAACGGCACCTCCAACCGGAACTGATCCTGGTACGCCGTGGTCGGAATGTAGCCGGCACCCGCGGCGCCTACGGGAACTGTCAGTGAGCTGGCGAGTACCGTCGTGGGGTCAACGTCATACGCCCACGGCGCCGTCGCGACCATCACCGGGTTCTGTGCAGCAACCACAGCCGGGCCAGTCGTAGGCCAGATCGCCAGGTCTGCATAATCCGTCCGGTACGAAGTCCAGAACCCTGGACCGACCGTGATATCGCAGGCGGTGATGTTGAAGCTCGACGCCCCGCTAACGTATTGCCGCGGGGTGAAGTAGGCGACACCTGACACCCAGACGATGGCGTTGGTCGCCGGAATGGCTGCCGTCGTCCAAGTGAACGCAGACGAAGCCACCGCAGGCAGAGTCAGACCTACGGGGTCCATGAAGATGCGGTTGCGGGTGCCATGCCACGGATTTGCGGCGTACCCATACAGTGGAGCCGGACCATCCGGGGAGATGGGGGCCGTCGCTGCGGGCCACGGGTTCGCCAGGTTGTCCTCCGACTCCGGAGAATCTACTGACGAGACACCGTAGACCTCATAGGGGTCCACAGCATCCCAAGGGAAGATGCCGTCGCGTACGCATCGTTCGAAATCCACTTCGGACTTGAAGTGGATGAGCATGTAGGTGCCGATTTCCTCACGGTCACCGTCTGCTTCGAGGGACGGCATCAAGAACGTCTGCCGGTAGCGGGCAATCTGCCAAACCCAGTAGTCCTCGTCGAAACCTGTGTAGAGCCCCGCCGTCCGCCAGGTGGAACCAACTGCCGTCCCATCCGCATAGGTGGTCGTGTTGGCCGGGGCTGCCTGTGCAAAGTAGCGTCCCGTTTCAGCGGTGAGAAGGGGGTTTTCACCCCGAGGCGTCCACTTCAATCCCGTTGCCGGCGTGTAGTCTTTGAGGACTGGCAGCCGGTAACGGAAGAAGTTACTGTCCTCGACGATGGCGTCGCCGTGGATGTTCAGCGTGAGACTGCCGTTCTGCGGAGTCGGTGGCACTGCGAAAGGCGCTGTCGTCCCACCGAGAATCGGGATGCCATTCCCTACTGGTGTCTCACCCGCGTAAGGGTCCGTACCGAGACGTACCTGACCTGGTGCGGGAGTGGTGTCAGTGACGGTGCGGCTTGTTCCTGTGACGGCATCCCCATCGAAGTCGTCCCAGGGCGCTCTGAGGAGAGTGCCCAGCCCATCCATCCCATCGTGGATCTCCTTCAAGCTGTATTGACCTGAAGCACGTCCCGGATAGGAGAAGGGATCGTACGGCCCCCCGTCGTAAGCGGCACCCTTGCCAAAGATCCCACCTGGCTTGCCATCGCAGGAAGCAGGGTCATCGCAGGGGTCGAAGAAGTCGTCGTACTTGCTCCCAAGGATGCCTCCGCCAAGCAGCAATGCTGCAACCACTCGTCCCTGTGCCGAAAGTGGGGCGGTCTCATCAGAGATGAGGGGCTGCGCCAGGAAGTCCGCCTTTGCCGTGCCACCAATGTTCGGTGCGAAGTGTAGAAGTGCCAGCACTCCCCGATCCGCTGGAAACAACGTCCCCGAGATGGTCACGGGCACCCTAGCAGGAGTACCAGTTGCTGCATCCACACCAGTCGGACGTGGGTAGAGCCTTGCCGAACGGAAGATGGGCAATGGAGCCGGACCAACATCTCCATCGCGGGTGAAGGCGCCGATGTGGCAGCGCCCGTCGCCCATACCTGGAGCACCCAGTCCTTCCATCCCCGTGTTGAACGACCAGTCGGTCCCCGGGTCCGACATGCCCGTCCCGAACTCTGTGTCTCGCGCAGGCCCTGCCACCGTGAGCAGATAGGGGTAGACGTTCTGAGCGGTCTGCACCGTTGGGTCGGTGAAGGTGAATCCGGAACCCGAGTACAGGTCCAGGCTACCATCCCGTAGCTTGAGGAAGCCCCAGTCCGGAATGCCCAGGTAGTCTTCCTGCAAGTCCTGCGACCACTGCCCGAGCATCGGCGGCTGTTTCATCACCGTGCCAATCAACTCGTCCAGGGCACCTTCGACGTTGGTCGAAAGGATGGTGTCCGGATACCCGTCGATCGTGATGGAAGACGCCTTGTGGGCGCTGTTGTCGACGATATGGGCGTACACAGAGTCTGAAGCCACGCCGCCGGGCATCGACTCCACAGAGGCATCAACCTGACCGATGTTTGGACCGGCGCCTACCAGACCGGCACCTTCCAGCGTGGGTCGAGGCTTGTTCTCGTCGGGGGCGACCTTGCCATGCCCCGCCGTCAGTTCACCGGGGTTACGAATTACAGGCATGTCCGGTCTCCCACAGTCAGAAGAAGGTTGCGGGTACGGTAGACCGCAACCGACATCCGGTTGTTAGCAATGGGGTCCACGAACCGAACCGTGTTCTCATCGTCCAGCTCGGCGAATCGGGAGAGCATGACAAGCAGCAACTCCGACTTGCGGAACAACAACCCACCCGCCACACCCGAGACATCCTCGACTGCCCGTGCCAGGAACGGCACGAAGCACTTGTGGCGCGTCGCACCAAACAAAGGCTGTGAGAACACCGTGGGGCGGTAGGACGTGTCGTCCGCGAAGGGGTAATACGCTCGGAACTCCGCATCCTTGCGCGGCTTCTCTGTCGCCCCAGCGCCCCCGAACGACACGATGTCCTGCACATCCATTTGCACGAAGGCGTGCAGGTTGAGCAGTCCCGTGTCCGCATCGAAATCGTCGATAGCAACTTCAGCGGTCGCTGCGAAGTACCACTCCTCGGTCGTCCCACTGATCTGATCCAACCCCGCTGGCACCAGCGTGCCGTCATTGATCGGGATCTGGTCCAGCGGGGCGAGGTATGGGTAACCCTTCTCGTGCCCACCCATACCGACCTGACCCGTCCAGACGCTGGGGCTGGTGAACAGCGGCTCTACCTGCAACGTGGTTGGGCATACACCCGAACCTGTCGAGGTGATGTCGCCGTCCTGCGTTCCCGCCGTCTGGGGAGAGTTGGACCGAAAGTAGTAGGCGATCTGGTAGCCAGCACCGTTGACTCCCCAGTTGGGGATCGGGTCCTGCGCATAGTATTCCACATCACACAGCGTGTGACCGACACCCGACAAAGGTGCCGTCACTGTAACCAACCGGCTCGATGACCCCAATTCCGTGTTGGGGATGTCGATCACCTTGGCAGCCGCAGCTACAGCATCCGTGACTGCCAGCCCCGTGGCAGCCACATCGCCCCAGACCCGACGAGGGAACCGCAGGGTCAAGGTAGTTGCACTCACCAACTCCTCGGCAGTCACCGACCCAATCGGAGCCCCGACAAGCGGGACACCGTGGGTGATCGTGTCGTTGGCGACGTACTCAGTCTGGACCTCACGGAATGCCGCCCGGTACCGAGGAGCTAGCAGCTCCTCCAAATCGTCGGGACGCTGGGCAATGGCATTCTCGATCTGCGGCCCAGGCCCTGTGATCGTGAGCAAGCTGTTCGTGTAAAGCGTGGCGTCCGGCGTGACTTCGTGGTCCACCGTGTCAGTCGTACCCTCTGCGATAGGGTACGTGATCTCGACTTCCAAGAAGATACGACGAGGCGAACCCGCATCCGCAGCTCCAACCGGCGGAGCCCCAGCAATGTTCGAACCAACCATCTTGTGTGCGATGTTTGGTCCAGCGATGGGTTGCCCCTCAGTGATCAGCGTGTCATTCGCGTCGAGCGTGACTTCCAGATGGGTCGTCCCCAGCCCCTTGATGATCCCCATCTGAACGTTCTGGTCGGTCACGATGTCGTAGTGCCCATCATCGTGCCAGGCATTCAGAACGTCCGTGATGATCGTTCCCACCGGGGCAAAAGCGATCCAGTTCTCATCCGGCACACCAACTGCGGAACCACCACCACCTGTTGCAGCACCCGGTCGAGCATCGAAGATTCCGCCAAGCGAGGAAGCGAGGAGGAACTCCAGGTCAAGATTCAGGACATCGCCCTCGTACCAGGTGGTCGTCATCGTGGCACCACCCGCCTTCACGACGTACTTGCCCGGATTGTTCGTGCCCGGGAGTACCGCGACGCCGTCACGGTCGCCCGGCCAGAAGGCAATGATCACCCTCTCTACGACCGGCTGGTCGCCAAACCTACGAGCAATGTGGTCGAAGCTGCGAACCAACACGCCCTTGTTCGTGCTCTCACCCGAGAGTGGTCCGCCACCACCACCCTGTGCAATGGTTCGTCCGATCTCATTGCAGATGAGGTAGCGGGTCGAGACGTCACCGGAGGCATTGCCGAGGATCTGCTTGTCCGCGGTGTCCACTGACCAGGTACGCAGACCCCCGTCCATCAGGCTCTGCACCTGGTACTTCAGCTCGGATGCCAGGTCGATGCCCGATGGAACTACGTGGCGTCGCAGGTCGAGAATGTTCTCCTGCGTGATGACGTTGCAGAAGTGCTCATCCGGACGATCCGACAACCCCGCCGGGATGACACCAACCACGCCGACAAACCCTGCGTGGTCATAGACCGGCGCCCCATTGGTGTTGTTCGGTGGGTCAAACCCCTGGATGGCTGCCAACACGTCGCTCGCGTTGTTGTGCCGGTGGATGAACCCAATGGGAATCGCGTACACGAACCCGTCAATGGCGCCGAGCATCTGGGCAGAGAGCGCAGACCCGTCGCCCGCCACATACAGTCCGTCATCTTCCCAACCAAACGCGGCTGCCGACGTTTGGAGCCAGGTGCTCGTTCCATCCGCCGGAACGAAGGGGTAAGAAACGGCGTCTACGCCATTGCCTGCCCATACGGGAATAGCTCGGTTGCCCTGTGCGTAGACGGCGGCATCCCCGGGACCCCCACCGGAGATGATCGAGGAGAAGCCATCCGGGTGCGTCTTGTAGTTGATCGCCTCGGCATCGCTCGTCGTGCGGATGCGGTACTGGACCTGCAACCGCTGGCTGCTCTCCACCGCAAGGGTGGGGTCCATCATCTGGTCGTCGAGCCAGGTCGCCGCCGGGGACTGCACATTGCCGTGCCGATAGAGCTGATCCTGACTGGTCGCCGGCTTGTTCGGACGGTCAGCACCGCCCGTCAGCGTGGCACCCGAAGCAAGCATTGCTCCCGGGACGCCGACTGTGACGGACAAGGTCGTGAAGTTACCGGAGAGGGCAGGGGCGGTACCTGCCCCCGCCGTAACAGAAGTCAGCCAGACGAGATCACTCGCAGCCCGGGCAACGACAATCGTATCGAAGGAGTTGGCTGGGGCATTGAGGGCGGTTGCAATGTTGAGGGCGGTCGCTGTCTCATTGGCTCCAATCTGAAACTGATCCACACCCGGAGCGCCCGCCACCGCGGTCAAGGGCAAGGCATTGATCGTGACCAGGTCGCCTGGTGCGAGGCTAGCGTTGACTACGACCTGCACCTGTCCTGTCGCCCAAGGGGATGGAGCAACTGGGGCTCGCCAGACTTCGAGGAACACGAAGTCTGTCCGCTTCACCGTGGCAGAGGTGCCATCGTAAATCTTGGCTTCGGTGAGCCCAATGAGGTTGTAGCCTTCGGTCGCCGTGTTCACGTACTCGACGACAACTGGATGTCCCGCGACAATTGCTTCCATCCGCGGAAGAACGATGGAGTCGAGCAGCGTCCCATCCGCGTGAATGAGAGTGCCACCCGAGTCATCGGTCAGCCCAACTGGAGCGGTTTCCAGCATCCAATCACAGTAGGCGTCAAGGTGGGTGCGACCGCGAAGCCAACCCGAAGGTGTGTGCCAGCGGCGAAGGAGGTAGTCCTCCATCCACTGGGCGTCTTGCCACAGGTTCAGCTCGGCATCGAGCACCGGCTTGCCCGACTCCGCGATGACCCCAATGAGCGCCCGGTCGCTGGTATCAGCAGACCGGGAAACCGTATTGGGCACCTGGAGATTCGTGGGCGTGGGCGCCACTTGCAGCTCGGCGAAAAACCGAGTGTTGTCCTTCTCCGCCATCGCCTATCCCCCTAGAACGTGAGTCGCCAGGTGATCGCGAGGGTCGCGGTGGCTGGTTTACTTATGACGGCGAACGTTAGGTAGTTCACCATCAGATCGAGACCTGCAACATCGATGCTCGGGTCGTAGCCGGTCGGACCGTTGTTGATGGGATTCGTGACCGCCGGGTTGGGCGAAGCCGTCACCATCAGGCCCATCTCATTGAGAGCGCCGACGGCTTCGGGTTCCGTGAACGTCGTGGTGAAGTCCACGATGTTCGTCATGTAGCTCACCGCAACACCGGAAAGCGTTCGATACTGCACGCTTGCGAACGCCTTGCGCTGGATCTCGGTGTTGAGCTTGCGTTGCGTGTTCGTCGGAGCGTCCGGCGACAAAGCGGCACCCGTCGCACCTGTTCCCACCCCCAGCATCACGAGCCCACCGGTGAGCGTGCCCGCGAAGTGGGCGGCACCCGCAATCCCAGCGTCGAGCGTGATGATGTTCTGGAACTCCTTGTAGACGAGAATCTCCCCCGTCTCGGTGTCCACCATCTCGACGATGAGAGCACCCTTCTTCGCCCGCATCATTTCGGTGAAGCTGAGCCCCAGCCCCATCGTGACTTGCTGCCCGGCTCGCTTCACTCGCTCGCTGTGAGCCATCTGCGTTTCCTCCACGGATCGCTGAGTCCTACATTGGCTCCGCCATAGGCGGAAAACCGCATCACGACGGGATGAAATTCAAGTTGGTTGTCACGGGACCGACCGAGTCCACCATTACCCCTACAGCGGACCCGAGTACGTTTGGAACGCCGTCTACGTTGGGGTCAGCGGTCGAGTCGTGGATGCTCGGAGGCGTTGCATCCCAGGTCGGGCTGGGGAACACGTCTTCGTCCAGATCCTGCGAAGTGGGCGCCGTTGCATCGGTCAGCACTCCCCGCAGCACCATGTACCAGTCCACCCGCTTGTAGATAGCTCCGTGATCCCCGCCCATCGGTCCGATAGCTGGGAACGTCGGGTAGAGGACAGCACTGCCCGGACCCAAAGTCCCGCCCGCTGCCACGAAAGACCCGGGGATGACCAACCCACCACCGTCGAGCACTGGAAGAACGAAACTACCACCCGAAGCGAACAGGATACCGCCAGGCATCCCACCCTTCTGCTGCCAGACGGGTTGCGGCAAGAACTCCGCATCGTTCCACAACATAGTACCGCTGAGATCGATGACCTCAGCACCAACCGGCTTGCCGACCTTGTCGCCCGTGGCGAAGTGGTTTGCCATGCTGCCAACGCCGCCAAGAGCAGCCCCGCCGCCGGTAAGCGAGTAGATGTCCTCGCCTTCCGTTGTTGCAAGACCCGAGAACCCCGAATCGGGTCCTCCCTCACAAATGAACGCGATGAGCCCTTCCTCACCGTCGTTGTCGACCTCGATAAACTCAAGCTCTTCGTAGTACGTGCCAGCAAGGTCGCTATGAACGATGGTGCCGCTGCCTGTCGCGTACGTGCTCGTCCCTACCTGGTTCTTCGGTACCGGGGGCGTGCCCTCATTGAGCAACGTGATGCTGTCGAGGAGCGGTTGGCTTGTTAGATAGGTGTTCGTAACCGGGTTGCCCGGGATGAACATCACCGTAACATTGGCGTGCTCAGACGAGAACTCCCGCTGCACCCCAGTCGAGGGGTCCGGCTGAAGTGAGAGCATCTGAGACACCGTGTCGAATGTCCAGTCGGCACTCGTCCAGATTGTTGAGCCGTCGATGACCTTGTAGACGATCTTCGCGTAAATGTGCGTCGGCAACAGCGTGAGCCTGGTCGAGTCCATCGCCTGGACGATGACCGTCTCCAACCCCTTGTCGAGCGCCAACTCACCCGAGTACATCATGTTGAACTGGTTGAGGACCATGTGCTGCGGAGCGA
>Ga0326597_10006935_pt1 | contig 15443 bp, 29 predicted proteins | sample RVTome_12_FD_203789 | JGI IMG/M metagenome (GOLD analysis project Ga0326597, IMG submission 203789) | Soil microbial communities from uranium-contaminated site in the Upper Colorado River Basin, Wyoming, United States - RVT100D185 | ecosystem: Environmental > Terrestrial > Soil > Contaminated >...
TCGGCGGTATACGTATCGAAGACGATGTGCTCGTCACGGCCAGCGGCGCGCATAATTTGACGCGTGCCGCGCTCGGCTAAGCCGCGAAATCGAGTACTATCCCTACGGAGCATGTCACACCGAACTAAAGATCTACCGGCACTGACTGGACTAGCGCGCATCATTCGCGAGCTGCGTTATCACGAAGCTTCACGACAGCTGTTGGCCTTCGTGTTGATCGCGTGGTTTGCGGCCGCTGGAAACGCCACGAGCGTGAGCTTCGTCGCAGGCGCCATCGTCGTATTGCTCGGGACCGCCGCAAGAGTCTACGCGAGCGGCTATATATTGAAGAATCATGAACTTGCCACCAGCGGCCCTTACGCGCTCGTGAGGCACCCGTTGTACACAGGTAACATATTGATAATAATCGGTTTTTCGATCTGTTCGGCGACGTGGTGGACGGCGCTCGTTGCGCTCGGCTTTTTCTGGTTCTACTATCCGACCGCGATCGAATACGAGGATCGCAAACTGCGCCGGCTGTTCGGCGAGCGCTGGGGATCATGGGCTGCCGATGTGCCGGCATTGTTACCGCGCATTGCAGGGATGCAGGGTGTGGCCGATGGCGCTTGGTCGCTGAAGAAAAGCTCGAAGGAAAACGGCGAACCGCTCATCGTGCTCTACATCGTGTTCTGGCTTGCCTATCTCGCATGGCCACTGGTGTAGGTCCCGGGGCTGATGCATCGAACGCCGCGGCTGGCTTGGAACGCTTTGCCGCCTGGTACGCCGCCGCTCCGAATAAGACCGGCATTCCGCTCGGGCGCGGCTATCAAGCCAAAGCCGAACTGTTTGATTCCCCCGCCGGCCGCTTCGTCCTCAAGAAGGCACGCGGCATCTCCTTGTGGCGGCTGCTTGGGGAAATATCGATCCGGCGCGAGTACGAGGTATACCGCAGAATCCGCGGCGTGCCCGGCGTGCCCCGCTGCCTCGGACTGTTGGACGAGCGGATCCTCGTGATCGAGTACATCGACGGCGCTACGTTTCGTCAGTATGAACAGCAGCTCAAGGACTGGGATGCCTTCTTCGCCAAACTATTCGAGACGATCCAGGGTGTGCACGCCGTGGGCGTCGCCCACGGCGACCTCAAGCGCAAGGACAACATTCTCGTAGGCCCTGGTGAACAACCGTACATCGTAGATTTCGGCGTGGCGAGTGTCGCAAAACCTGCCACGACCATCTGGGCGAACGCCATGTTTCGCTGGATGCGCCAGTACGACTACAACGCTTGGGTCAAGCTCAAATACCGGCGGCGGCTCGACGACCTACCGGCCGCCGACGCCGGACTTTACCGGCCGACTTGGATGGAACGCATCGCGCGAACGATTAGGGTGGTCTGGCAGAAACTCACGTTACGGCGATTGCGGCGCAGGGTCTGGCCGCGCAACCCCTAACGTGGACCGGGCCGCGGCTATTGTTTCGGTGCCGCGCTCGTCTCGGGCGCGTCGGGCTGATCGAGTAGTTGCACGAGCGCCATCGGCGCCGAATCGCCCGCCCGATAACCCATTTTTAAGATCCGCAAGTAGCCCCCGGGCCGGTCTTTGAAGCGTGGGCCGAGCTCAGCGAAGAGCTTACCGACCGCCGTATCGTCACGCAGCCGCGCAAACGCCAGGCGCCGCCGGGCGACGCCATCTTCCTTCGCGAGGGTGATCAAAGGCTCGACGACCCGACGCAGCTCTTTCGCCTTGGGCAAGGTCGTCGTGATCGTCTCATGGGTCAGCAACGATGCTGCCATATTCCGATACATCGCCTTGCGATGCGGCGAGTTGCGACCCAGCCTACGGCCGGTCTTCTTGTGACGCATGATTGTTCCTCGTGCCTAGAATGCAACCGAAACCGGTTCCTCTGCAGGATGCAATCCCGGCGGCGGCCAGTTGTCCAAGCGCATACCCAAGGCCAAACCGTGCGCTTCGAGCACCTGTTTGATTTCGGTCAGCGATTTCTTGCCGAGATTCGGCGTACGCAGCAGCTCTACCTCGGTGCGCTGCACCAAGTCGCCGATATAGTTGATGTTCTCGGCCTTTAGGCAGTTCGCCGACCTGACTGTGAGTTCGAGCTCATCGACGGCTCGCAGCAAGATTGGATCGACATGCGTCTCCGCAGCACCGTAGCCGATCTCATCCTCGCCCTGGAGATCGACGAATACGTCGAGCTGGTTCTTCAGAATGCTTCCCGCGCGGCGGATTGCCTCCTCGGGATCGATCGTACCGTCAGTTTCGATGTCAATGATGAGCTTGTCGAGATCCGTCCGTTGTTCGACACGTGCGCTTTCGACCGTATAGGTGACGCGGCGAACAGGGCTAAAGGACGCGTCGAGCTGCAGTCGGCCGATCGGCCGGGTCTGCTCGTCGAATACGGTCTGCTGTAGGGCCGGCTGGTAGCCGCGGCCGCGTTCGACCTTGAGGAACGCGCGCAGCTCGCCGGCCTGCGTGAGGTTCGCGATGACGAGGTCCGGGTTGACGATCTCGATATCGTGATCGCACGCAATATCACCAGCGGTCACCGGCCCTGGACCCTTCTTCGACAGCGACAGCTCCGCTGCATCGCGGCCGTGCATCTTGATGGCGACTGCTTTGAGATTGAGAAGGATATCGACGACATCTTCTTGAACGCCTTCGATACTCGTGTACTCATGCAGCACACCGTCGATCTCGGCCTCGATGATTGCCGCACCCGGCATCGAGGAAAGCAAGACACGCCGGAGCGCGTTACCCAGAGTATGGCCGAAGCCGCGCTCGAAAGGCTCGACCGTGATCTTGGCGTGGTTCGTAGTCAGAGGCTGAACCTTGACAGTTCTGGGCCTCAAGAATTCTGTAGCTGATTCCTGCATTTGGATTCCTCTGCTTTACTTGGAGTAGAGCTCGACGACCAGATTTTCATTAATGTCGGGAAGAATTTCTTCCCGCTCCGGCAGCGCTTTGAGCACCCCCTCCATCTTCTTCTCATTGACCTCGACCCAGTCGGGCAACCCAACCTGCGTCGCGATATCCAGAGCCGCCTTGATCCGGGTCTGCTCCTTGGCACGATCTCGGACCGCAACCTTGTCGCCGGCTTTGAGCTGATATGACGGAACGTTGACGATATGCTCGTTGACGTTGATGCCTTTATGGCTGACCAGCTGCCGGGCTTCTGCACGCGTTGACGCAAACCCCATTCGGTAAACCACGTTATCGAGCCGCGACTCGAGCATTTTCAACAGGTTCTCACCAGTCGAGCCCCTGCCCTTGGCGGCTTTCTTATAGTAGTTGCGAAATTGCCGCTCGAGCACACCGTACATTCGCCGAAGCTTTTGCTTCTCCCGCAACTGCAGGCCGTAGTCCGAGAGGCGTGAGCGTCTCTGCCCATGCCCGCCCGGTGGCACTTCGAATTTGCACTTCGCCTCGAGTGGCTTGACGCCGCTCTTGAGAAAAAGATCGGTGCCCTCGCGACGGGAGAGCTTACAAGTCGGACCTCTATATCTTGCCATTTGTAGTACCGTTTAAACTCGACGCCGTTTGGGTGGCCTGCAGCCATTGTGAGGAATGGGCGTCACGTCCTCGATCTGGGTAATCCGAAAACCTGCTGCATTGAGCGCGCGGACCGCCGACTCTCTGCCCGGCCCCGGTCCTTTGACCCGAACCTCCATGTTCTTGACGCCAAAATCCTTGACAGCCGTGCCGGCGCGCTCCGCCGCAACCTGAGCCGCGAACGGCGTACTCTTCCGTGACCCCTTGAATCCACAGCCGCCGGCAGTCGCCCACGAGAGTGCATTACCCTGCCGATCGGTGATCGTGATAATCGTGTTATTGAACGACGCGTGCACATGAGCCACGGCATCGAGTATCTGCCGTTTCACTTTCTTCTTTGGTCGGGTCGGTTGAGCCATCGTTTCTCCGTGGGAAGTTCCCGTTTCCTCGCGCCGTAAACCTTAATTATTTGCGAATCGGCCGGCGCGGTCCCTTACGAGTCCGCGCATTGGTTCTTGTTCGCTGCCCGTGCATGGGTAGACCGCGGCGATGCCGGATTCCGCGGTAAGCGCCGAGATCCATGAGCCGCTTGATATTCATCGCCGTCTCGCGGCGCAGGTCACCCTCAACGCTGAACTTGGCGATCACGTCGCGGAGCTTGGCGATTTCGGGTTCCGTCAGGTCCTTGACCTTCACGGTCGGTTCGATATCGGCAACCTGGCAGGCCAGCCGCGCGCGGCTGCGGCCGACGCCGAAAATATGGGTCAACGCTATGCCGACATGCTTATTGTCAGGGACGTTGATTCCAGCAATACGTGCCATGTTCTAGTTCCTCAGCCTTGGCGCTGCTTGTGACGAGGATCCGAGCAAATGATGCGTACAACGCCATGCCTACGAATGATCTTGCAGTTGCGGCAGATCTTTCTGACTGATGCTCTGACTTTCATCGCTCGACTCCTACAAACCCTAAACGTTCTTACGCCCGTAACCGCGAAGATTTGCCTTCTTCAGTAAACCTTCGTATTGATGGCTCATCATGTGCGCCTGCATCTGGGACATGAAATCCATCGAGACCACGACAATGATCAGCAGCGAAGTGCCGCCGAAGTAGAAAGGCACGCTGAACTGCAGAATCATGAACTCCGGCAGCAAGCACACGCCGGTAATGTAGATTGCGCCCCAAAAAGTCAACCGCGTCAGGACCTTATCAATGTATTCCGCGGTCTGCTGGCCGGGCCGAATACCGGGAATAAAAGCACCGGATCGCTTGAGATTGTCGGCCGTTTCGCGTGAGTTGAATACCAGCGCCGTGTAGAAGAAGCAGAAGAAAATAATCAGCGATGCGTACAGCAAGATGTAGATCGGCTGTCCTGGCGAAAGACTCGCGGCGATGCGTTGTAGACCAGAGACAGCCTGACTCGTCCCAAACCAGCTCGCAATCGTCGCGGGAAACAGTATCAGGCTCGAGGCGAAAATCGGCGGAATGACGCCGGACATATTGATCTTGAACGGTAAATGCGATGTCTGGCCCGCGTACATTCGCCGACCCTGCTGGCGCTTGGCGTAATTGACTGTAATGCGTCGCTGGGCGCGCTCCATAAAGACGACAAAGAAAGTCACGCCCAGAACTAAAACGCCTAGTATGAATGGCATCGCCTGGTTCATGCCGCCGGTGCTCACAAGCTCCAGCGTCCCGCCGATGGCCGCCGGTAATCCCGAGATGATGCTCGCCAGAATAATCATCGAGATGCCGTTACCGACGCCGCGCTCGGTAATCTGCTCACCGAGCCACATCAGAAACATCGTGCCGGTCACCAACGTGATGGCCGCGACGAGCACGAAGTTGCTACCGGGGGTGATTACGACACCCTGATTCTGCAAAGCGGTGGCGGCTGCCATCGATTGAAAACAACAGAGGATCACGGTGCCGTAACGGGTGTATTGGGTGATTTTGCGTCGGCCCGATTCACCCTCTTTACGGAGCTGGCCGAGGCTCGGCACAACATGCGTCGCCATCTGCATGATGATAGACGCGGAGATATACGGCATGATGCCAAGCGCAAAAATCGACAAGCGCGACAAGGCGCCGCCGGAGAACATGTTGAACATGCTCAAGATCGTGCCCGACTGCTGCTCGAAGAACTGCTCGAGCGCGACCGGGTCGATACCCGGCACGGGAATGAATGTGCCCACCCGATAGACGACGAGCGCACCAATCAAAAAGAACAGGCGCTGGCGTAGCTCGGCAAAACGAGTAGCCTCGCCGAGAATTGCTGCAGGATTTGCGGTGCCAGACTTTGCCATAGCGAACTATTCCACCGAACCGCCGGCGGCTTCGATCAATTTGCGCGCACCGGCCGTAACTTTGACGCCGACAACCTTGACCGCCCGGTCCAAAGTACCTGACACAATAACCTTGGCCTGTTCCGCGTGCTTCGGGATCAACCGTGCGTTCTTCAGCACAGCGAGATCGACTGTATCGCCCTCGACCTTAGCGAGTTCGTGCAGCCGGACCTCAGCATGCAATCTGGCCCGCAGCGAATGAAATCCGACCTTGGGTAAACGGCGCTGCAACGGCATCTGGCCGCCTTCGAATCCGACTTTATGGTAGCCGCCCGCCCGTGAAGTCTGGCCTTTGACGCCACGCCCGGCGGTTTTACCGCCGCCGGCCGCAACGCCACGACCGACGCGCTTCGCCGTTTTTTTCGCGCCCGCCTTGGGCTTGATGGTGTTCAGGCGCATTTAGGCTTCCTCGACTTTCAGCATGTAGGACACTTTTGCGATCATGCCGCGATTCTGGGGCGTGTCGCTGACCGCCACGGTTTGATGTAGCCGACGCAGGCCGAGCCCGGCGACACATTCCGCGTGCCCAGGCTTACGACCGTATTTGCTCCGCACGAGCGTGACTGCCAGCTTCGTATCCTTCTTCGCCATGATCCGCCCTACCCGAGTATTTCCTCGACCGTCTTGCCACGCTTGTTCGCAATCTGTTCCGGCGAACGCATGTCGGCCAGCGCTTCGACCGTGGCGCGCACGACATTGATCGGGTTTCTAGATCCGTAACTCTTCGCCAGCACGTTGCGCACACCGGCGCATTCGAATACCGCGCGCATCGCACCACCGGCGATGATGCCCGTACCCTCCGATGCCGGCTGCATGAAGACGCGCGTCGCGCCATGGCGCCCGTTGAGCTCGTAATGCAACGTGTCGTTTTTCAAGTTGATGGCGCGTAGATTCTTTCGCGCCGCCTGCATGGATTTCTGAATTGCCAGGGGCAGCTCACGTGCCTTGCCATACCCATAACCGACGCGGCCACCGCCGTCACCTACGACCGTCAACGCGGTAAAGCCGAACTGCCGGCCGCCTTTGACGACCTTGGCCACGCGGTTGACCGCGACGAGCTTTTCCTGGAGTTCCTCTGTTTTTGCCATGAGTTCTCGTTCCGCGCTAGAAATTCAATCCGGCTTCGCGCGCTGCATCAGCGAGCGCTTTCACCCGGCCGTGGTATACGAATCCCGAACGATCGAATGCGACCGTATCGACGCCTGCCGCCTTGGCTTTTTCAGCAACGAGCATACCGACTGCAGCAGCAGCCGCCTTATTACCCGTGCCTTTGAGGGACGTGCGCAATTCTTTGTTCAGTGTGGACGCGGTCACGAGCACACGCCCATCCGCGGGCGAAATCACCTGCGCGTAGATATGCCGCGGCGTTCGGTGCACGCACAAACGGTTAACCGCAAGCGACCGGATCTTGGCCCGCGTACGTTTTGCTCGACGTTGTCGTCTTTCTCTTTTGTCCATCGCTCGGCCTGCTACTTCTTCTTCGCTTCCTTTAGAATGATCCGCTCATCGGAATAACGAACCCCTTTGCCTTTATAAGGCTCCGGCGGTCGGAACGCTCTGAGCTCCGCGGCCACGTGGCCTACGACCTGCTTGTCGGTTCCTCTGACGAAAATTTCCGTCTGACTCGGGGTCTCAACCGTGACCCCTTGGGGCACGTCGTAGACGACCGGATGAGAGAAGCCCAAGGTCAGATTCAGCTTGTTGCCCTGCGCCTGCGCGCGGTAGCCGACCCCGACCAGCTCGAGTTTGCGCTCGAATCCCTTACTGACGCCGACGACCATGTTCCTGATCAGCGCTTGAGTCGTGCCCGCAATCGCTCTGGAGAAACGGCTACCGGAACGTGCGCTCACCGCAAGCTCGGCGCCTTCGTTGACGACCTCGACCTCCGGGTTACATTCCAGAGTCAAACTGCCTTTTGGGCCTTTGATCGTCAGTTCGCGGCCTTTGAGATCGACTTCGACCCCCTTGGCAAGAGCGACTGGACGTTTTGCAACTCTAGACATTTCTGACTTCTCGGCCGCTGGTTACGAAACTACGCAAAGAACTTCGCCGCCATGCCCTTCAGCACGTGCCTGGCGATCCGACATGACGCCTTTAGACGTCGAGACGATTGCAACGCCGAGTCCGCCCTGAACTTTCTGGATATCCGCGGAGCGCGAATAGACCCGCAGTCCCGGCCGGCTGGCACGTTCCAGGCGTTCGATTACCGGACTGCCTTGGTGGTATTTCAACGTAATCGTCAATGTTCGCTTCGTGCCTTCGCCTTCCTCGGTGACACCGGCGAGGTAGCCTTCGGCCACGAGAACTTTCGCCACGGCAAGCTTCAGTTTCGACGCGGGCATCGACACGGTCACTTTCTTAGCCTTCTGGCCGTTGCGAATCCGCGTCAACATATCTGAGATGGGGTCGGTCATACTCATAAGTCTTTACTCCGATCACCAACTCGCTTTTGACAAGCCCGGAATTTCCCCGCGCATAGTCGCTTCGCGCAACTTGCTACGGCTGAGCCCGAAGCGCCGGTAATAGCCACGTGGACGACCCGAGATCGCGCATCGATTTCGGAGTCGCGTGGGGCTCGCGTCGCGCGGCAACGCCTGCAACTTGAGCTGCGCCTGATAGCGCTCCTCGTCGGACGCCTTGGGGTCGCGAATCGTCTTACGATATTCCGCTCGCTTGCTTGCGCAACGCTTCACCGTGGCGACACGCTTGGCTTGACGAGCGAGCATTGATTTCTTTGCCATTACTGATAAGTCCTCATCAACTGCGCAGCGGAAAACTGAACGCCTCCAACAGCGCTCGCCCTTCTTTATCGTCGCGCGCCGTCGTCGTTATCGCGATATCCAGCCCGCGAATTGCATCGACCTTGTCGTACTCAATTTCCGGAAAAATAATCTGTTCCTTAATTCCCAGGTTGTAGTTTCCACGTCCATCGAACGCGCGGGAATTAAGCCCTCTGAAGTCGCGGATACGCGGAATCGCAACATGAATCAGACGATCCAGAAACTCGTACATCCGCTCGCGACGCAGGGTGACCTTACATCCGATCGGCACGCCCGCGCGAACCTTGAAAGTCGCGACCGATATACGCGCATTGCATACGATCGGCTGCTGGCCGGAGATTCTCTTGAGATCATCCATGGCGTGGTCAAGCACCTTACGGTCCACCAAGGCCTCGCCAACGCCCATGTTGAGCGTGACTTTAGTGATGCGTGGCACGGCCATGACGTTCGTGAACTCGAGACGCTCCATCAGTTGCGGCACGGCATCCTTTTTGTAGAACTCGTACAACCTACTCATTTCAGCTATCCACAACTTCGTCATTCGATTTGAAGTAACGAACTCTCCGGCCATCTTCGAGCTGTCGAATACCGACCCTATCGCCCTTGCTGGTCGTCGGGTTGAAAATCATCACATTCGAGATGTCGATCGGCATTTCCTTTTCGACGATTCCGCCAGCAACACCCGCATTCGGATTCGGGCGTTGATGTTTCTTGGCGATATTGATGTTCTCGATCAATACACGATCATCAGAATAGACTTTCAGAACCGTTCCACGGCGCCCTTTGTCCTTTCCGGAAATCACGATGACCTCGTCGCCTTGTTTAATTCGTTTCATCGTAACGCCCTACAACACTTCCGGCGCAAGGGAAATAATTTTCATAAATCGGCTCGTCCTAAGCTCACGCGTGACCGGGCCGAAGATGCGCGTGCCGATTGGCTCCAACCGCGCGTTCAACAGCACTGCCGCGTTGCCGTCGAAGCGAATGGCCGAACCGTCGGAACGGCGGACTCCAAAGCTCGTGCGCACGACGACCGCGTTATAAATCTCGCCTTTTTTCACGCGGCCACGAGGAATCGCGTCTTTGATCGTCACCTTAATGACATCCCCGATTCGCGCGTAACGGCGCTTGGACCCACCCAGCACCTTGATGCACATTAAGCGCCGCGCACCGCTATTGTCGGCCGCGCTTAAGATTGTCTGCACCTGAATCACTGCTCTACCCTCGCTACCATCAAGAGGCGTCTGCAGATTTGACGATCTCGACGACTCGCCACGCCTTTCGTTTGGAGATCGGCCGGCACTCGACGATCGCGACTGTATCGCCTTCCTTGCATGCATTGGCTTCATCGTGAGCCAATACCTTGCTCGTTCGGCGGATGAATTTTCCATACACGGGATGGCGTATTAGGCGCTCGACCGAAACCGAGACGCTTTTGTTCATCTTGTTGCTGACGACGCGCCCGACAACCGTCCCTGCTTGCGCGGCGGCTGGCTGTGCCTGCGCGGCACCTGCTGCGGTGTCCTTTTGGATCTCACTGCTCATTTAGTCTGTCCTGTCACTTCTTCGCTCAGACGCTCGCGCAAGATAGTTTTGATCCGGGCGATGTCCTTGCGCACCTTGCCCGGCTGATCGGGACGAGCACCTTGCCCTGTCGCCGCCTGCATCCGCAGGTTGAACTGCTCGCGCCGAAGCTTCAGCAACTCGTCTTGAAGCTCCTTGGTGTTCTTAGCGCGGATCTCTTTTGCTTTCATTACGCCACCTGCCGCGAAACGAACGCGGTCGCTACCGGTAGCTTTGCCGAGGCACGCTTAAAGGCCTCGCGCGCAATTTCTTCGGTGACGCCGGACATCTCGTAGAGCACTGAACCGGGCTGGATGAGCGCGACCCAATACTCGACGTTGCCCTTACCCTTACCTTGACGCACTTCGAGAGGCTTCTTAGTAATCGGCTTGTCCGGAAATACGCGAATCCAGATCTTGCCGCCGCGCTTGACATGACGGGTCATCGCACGCCTCGCGGATTCGATCTGCCTGGCAGTGAGCCGCCCGCGCTCGGCAGCTTTGAGCCCATAGTCGCCGAAGCTAACTTCATTGCCACGCTGCGCGAGACCGCGATTGCGACCTTTGTGCTGCTTGCGAAATTTTGTGCGTTTTGGCTGTAGCATGTCAGTCCTTACTGGCGGGTAGCCGCCTCCGATGATTCGGTTTTCGCCTCACCGGAATCGAAAACTTCGCCACGGAAAATCCAAACCTTGACGCCGATGACACCGTAAGTGGTTCGCGCCTCCGCGAGCCCGTAATCGATATCGGCGCGAAACGTGTGCAGCGGTACTCGGCCTTCACGGTACCACTCCGACCGCGCGATCTCGGCGCCGTTCAGCCGCCCGCCGACTTTGACCTTGATGCCTTCGGCGCCGACGCGCATCGTATTCGTCACGGCGCGCCGCATTGCGCGACGGAACTGCACGCGGCGCTCGAGCTGTTGGGCGATCCCCTCGGCGACGAGCTGCGCATCGAGCTCGGGCTTACGAATCTCGGCGATATTCAAGCGGACGTCCTGCAGCGCCATGCCCAGAAACTTCGCGACCTCAACGCGAAGTTTCTCGATGTCTTCACCCTTCTTACCGATTACGATGCCCGGGCGCGCTGTATGGATCGTAATATTGGCGCGCTTGGCGGGCCGGTCGATCTGGATCCTGCTCACCGATGCTTCTTTGAGCTTAGTGCGCAGGAATTCTCGTACACGGTGATCCTGGTGAACGTACTCTGGAAAATTGCGCGCATTCGCAAACCACTTGGACGACCACTCCTTGGTGATCCCCAGTCGAATTCCGATCGGATGTACTTTCTGACCCATAATGTTTACTCGTCGGCGACTTCGATGGTTATGTGGCTATTGCGCTTCAAAATTCTATTGCCTCGCCCTTTGGCTCCCGCCCGGAAACGCGCAAGCGCGGGCGCCTCACCGATCATGATTGTCGAGACGCGCAGCTCATCGATGTCCGCGCCATCATTGTGTTCCGCGTTCGCGATTGCCGACTCCAACACCTTGCGAACGAGATGCGCTGCCTTTTTCGGGCTGAACTGCAATATCTCCAGCGCTTTGGCAACCGGCTTGCCTCGAATCTGATCGGCAACGAGCCGGCATTTCTGCGGCGAAATCCGAGCATAGCGAAGTTTGGCTGCTGTCATCATTTGCAGTGCTCCCTAGGCTGTCGTCTTGACCTTACGGTCACCCGAATGCCCGCGGAAGGTGCGCGTTACGGCGAACTCGCCGAGCTTGTGACCGACCATGTTCTCCGAAATCAACACGGGCACATGCTGCCGGCCGTTATGGACCGCAATTGTCAGACCGACCATATCGGGAACGATCATCGATCGGCGCGACCAGGTCTTGATCGGTCGGCGATCGTTCTCCTTGACGGCACGGTCCACCTTGCGAGCGAGGTGCGTGTCGACGAATGGGCCTTTCTTGATCGAACGGGACATACCTTTATCCTTAGCGAATTTCCTGCCTCGTAATCCGGCTTACTTCTGCCGTCTACGACGCACAACCATGTTGGTCGTGCGCTTGTTGTGACGCGTCTTGTAGCCCTTGGTCGGCATACCCCAGGGCGTAACGGGGTGCCGGCCGCCGGAGGTCTTGCCTTCGCCGCCACCATGCGGATGATCTACGGGATTCATGGCGACGCCGCGCACGGTAGGCCGCACGCCGCGCCAACGTTTGGCGCCCGCTTTACCGAGCTTGGCGAGATTGTGCTCGTAGTTGCCGACTTCGCCGACTGTTGCCCGACAGTTGACGTGGATCTTGCGCATCTCGCCGGAGCGCAGCCGCAATGTTGCATAGGCGCCGTCGCGCGCCACGATTTGTGCGGAACCGCCGGCGCTCCGCGCGATTTGCGCGCCCTTACCGGGCTTGAGCTCAATGCAATGCACGAGCGTGCCGACCGGTATGTTCTTCAGCGGCAGCGCATTGCCCGCCTTAATCGGTGCCTCAGGCCCCGACTGAATCGGGTCGCCGGCCTTACAGCGTCGCGGCGCAACAATGTAGCGCCGCTCGCCATCCTTATAGAGCACGAGCGCAAGAAACGCGCTGCGATTCGGATCGTACTCGACCCGCTCGACGGCACCTGGAATGCCATCCTTGTCACGCTTGAAGTCGATGATGCGGTAGCGCCGGCGGTGGCCGCCACCGCGATGCCGCACCGTAATGCGTCCATGATTATTGCGGCCGCCCGTGCTCGACTTATGAGTTACCAGCGGCTCGTGGGGATCGCCTTTATACAGATCGTCCCGAACGGCGCGTACGACGAAGCGTCGGCCTGGCGATGTCGGGTTGGATTTTCGTACTGCCACGATGCTGCCTCTGTCTGCTGCTTACTCGGCGCCCATGAAGGAGATGTCGTGACCGGCAGCGAGGCGCACATAGGCTTTTTTCCAACTCGCTTGGCGGCCCTTACTCAGCCCGTGGCGCTTGATCTTGCCGAGCGTTCGCGCAACCGTCACGTTGTCGACCTTGACTTCAAACAGAAGCTCGACCGCCTCGCGGATGTCCTTCTTGGTCGCATCCAGGCGCACCTTAAACACGACCTGATTACGTTTGTCGGCCAGAGCGGTCGTTTTCTCCGACACGTGCGGGCCGACAATCACGCTCATGAGCTTTTCTTGATGGCCGGCCTTACTCATCCGAAACGCTCCGCCAAAATCTTGACGGCGGCGACTGTCATGACGACTTTGTCATGCTTCGCAAGACTGACCGGGTCGACAGCGCGCGCCTCGAGAATCGCGACGTGCGGCAGATTTCGCGCCGCCAGCCAGAGCTTTTCATCGAAACCTTCCACGACGATCAGAACATTGTCAGCGCCGATCTCCTTGAGCTTGAGTCGGAGCTCTTTGGTTTTCGGCGCACTGACGCCGAATTCGTCGGCGACGACGAGTCGCTCTTGGCGCACGAGTTCCGACAACATCGCTCGGATCGCACCGCGATACATCTTCCGGTTGACCTTCTGGGAAAAATCCCGCGGCCGCGCGGCGAAGGTCACGCCACCGCCCTCCCAAATCGGGCTGCGCGACGTACCGGCACGCGCCCGGCCCGTGCCTTTCTGTCGCCAGGGCTTGGCCCCGCCGCCACGCACATCCGAGCGGTTTTTCTGCGCCTTCGTGCCCGCCCGCCCGCCGGCTAAATAAGCCGTGACAACTTGATGGACGAGCGGCTCATTGAACGCCGCACCGAACGCGGCATCAGCCACTTCGAGCGTCGATTTCTTGCCGTGCAGGTGCAGCTTCATTGATCTACTCCGCGCTCGGGCTGGCTTTAACGGCCGGTTGCAGAATGACCCGTCCACCCGGTGCACCGGGCACCCCGCCTTTGACGAGAATGAGATTACGCGCGGTGTCCACGCGCACGACCTCGAGATTCGGGACAGTGCGACGGACGTCGCCCATGTGTCCCGACATCTTTTTGCCCTTGAAGACCCGGCCAGGACTCTGGTTCTGGCCGATCGATCCCGGTGCGCGATGCGACAGCGAATTTCCGTGCGTCGCGTCCTGCATGCTGAAATTGTGCCGTTTTACGGTGCCCGCATAGCCTTTACCTTTGGAGGTACCGATGATATCGACGCGCTGGCCGTCGGCGAACAGGTCGACCTTGAGCTCGGCACCCGCGGCTAGATCGGTGCCTTCATCGTCGCCTAGGCGGAATTCCCACAATCCGTCGCCGGGCTCGATTTCGGTCTTGGCAAAATGCCCGAGTAGCGAGCGCGGCGTGCGGCTGGCCTTGCGGCGGCCGACGGTGACCTGAATCGCCCGATAGCCATCCGTATCCGCAGTCTTGAGCTGCGTGATGCGATTGGGCAGGGCTTCAATCACCGTGACCGGCACGGAATCACCGGCATCAGTGAATATGCGGGTCATACCGCATTTACGGCCAACAAGACCGATAGGCATTTGTCTATTCCTCTATATCCGCGCCGACTGCGTCCGGCCGGCACTTCAGCCAGCGCCTCGTCCTGTGCGCTGGCACCTGATGGCTTCGAGCAGGCAAACCCGCTAGAAACCGCAATTTTGTTGATGATCAGACCCGGGCGAACGACGCGCCCGCGGGCCCCCTAGCACCAAAGCGGCCCGGCAGGACAAACCTCACCGAGCCAACGGGAAGCCGCGCATTATAGCACTGCCTTCCCAGCGATCAACGCGCTTAATTGAGCTTGATCTGAACGTCCACGCCGGCCGGCAGCTCCAGGCGCATAAGCGCATCGACCGTTTTATCGGTCGGATCCACGATGTCCATGAGGCGTTTGTGCGTCAGCAGCTCGTACTGGTCCCGGGCGTCCTTATTGACGTGTGGGGAGATCAGGACCGTATAGCGCTCGACTTTGGTCGGCAGCGGGATCGGCCCCTTGACGGTCGCCCCGGTGCGCTTGGCCGTATCGACGATTTCGCGCGCCGATCGGTCGATGAGCCGGTGGTCGAATGCCTTGAGCCGGATTCTGATGTTCTGATTGGTCGCCATTTCTACCTACCTTAACCGGCCCTACGCAGATATTGCGTGGGACAGCGGAAATACACTCCAAGCTGCCGTTAACGACGGCCCTATGGATTGATACCCATGCGTGCTGCTCGCTTTATCTCGCCTCGCCGTCCTGGCTCGGCTCGAATCGTCGCCTCGTCGCTTTGGGCCGTCCATGGCACGCTCCTCGGCGGCGACGCTCGCAGCAGCATGGGCCATCAATCCGCAAGCGCTACCCTGACGCGTCGCCTTTACTCGATAATCTTAGCGACGACGCCGGCGCCGACCGTTCGGCCGCCTTCGCGAATCGCAAATCTCAACCCATCTTCCA
>Ga0326597_10006937_pt1 | contig 15442 bp, 13 predicted proteins | sample RVTome_12_FD_203789 | JGI IMG/M metagenome (GOLD analysis project Ga0326597, IMG submission 203789) | Soil microbial communities from uranium-contaminated site in the Upper Colorado River Basin, Wyoming, United States - RVT100D185 | ecosystem: Environmental > Terrestrial > Soil > Contaminated >...
GTCATGGTCTGCGCCCGAACCGTGGCCACGACCAGGCGCTCGTTCGCCTCGCGGACCTGGAGCATGACCTGGTCGAGCTCCGATCTGACCCGGGTCGCCTCTTCCCGGGCGCGGATGACCTCCTCGCGCGCGACCTTGGCGCCCTCCCGTTTGGCCGCGGATGATTCCTTTCGGGTTTTCGGGTCGGCCACGCGGTCGCGTTTCACGGTTGGCGTTTCAACGCCCTCGCCGGCGTCGGCTTCGCCCGTCGGCCCTGGGTGTTTTTCCTTTGGTGACCTCCGGCTGACCCGTCAGAAGTCCCACATGGTCACTGAGCTTCTCGCCCACGACGATGCCGTCCGTGGTGATTTCGAACGCCCGCAGCTCCTTCCGGTGTGCGCTCCCGCGGACCTTGACCACGGCCATGATGCGCTTCATCTCCCCCTGGAGCTCGATGTACCGCTGCATGATGATCGCGTCGGTCAGGAACGCCGTCCCGTGCGGGCTGAAGCGCAGGTCGACGTAGCTGTCCTCGACCTCGGCCGTCATCATGACCGTGACGCCCATCGCCGTGATCGCCGTGACCATGCGATAGAGCGATTCGCGGAAGTCCTCGCGGAACGTGGGCGCCAACGCGAGCTCGAATCCCAATAGCGAGTCGATCACCAGCCGGCGCGCGTCGAGCCGGCGTATCGCTTTGGTCAGCTCGTACAGGGTCTCGTCGATCGAGAGGTCGAGGGGACGCGCCTGGATGATTGCGATCTTCTCGTCGGCGATCAGCCGGCCGCGGGTTTTCCCCTCCGCGCCAAGCTGATACTCGCGCGGGCGCTTCTCGAAGATGGCAAGGACGCCCGGCTCATCGCGGCGCACGCCTTCGTTGAGGAATTCCGTGGCCAGGACCGTCTTGCCGGAGCCGGACGGCCCCGCCACGAGCACCGAGTATCCAGCCGGGATCCCTCCGCCCAGCATCTCGTCCAGGAGCTTGATCCCGGTCGAGACACGTTCACGCGGCCGCCGTTTGCCGCCCGAAGGCGCCGGTTCCGGCTTCTCCTCGGGACCGACGATGACGCGTGGAAAGACCTGTATCCCGTCTCCGGTGATTCGAAACGTGTGCAGGCCGGGAATCGACGCGTGGCCGCGACTCTTCACCACCTGCATCTTGCGGACGACCGAGTTCCGATCGACGGTCTGAGACAGCCACAGCAGCCCGTCCGCCACCGTGAAGATCGGGTTGTCCGAGGTCTCGGCGGTCAGGTATTCGCCGACCAGGAACGTCGTCGCCTCCCATCCGGTCAGATGGATGCCGAGCTGCTGCACGAAGTGCTGCATTTCCAGCGGACCGGCAGGCTCTCTTTCCGCCTTTCGAACTGCGGATCGAAACGAATCGACGACCACGATGCTCGGGGATGCCGCCTCCACCTCTTGCACGATTCGTTTCAGGATCTGGCTCAGACCACCCTCGAGGACTTCCTGGGCGACGTTGATGAAACGAATGGAATCGTTCACCTTGGCCGCATCGAAGAAGGTGAACTGCTGTTGATAGCGCAGCATCTTCACCGCCGGCTCGCCCAGGACGGTGCAGTACAGGGCCGGACGAGCCGGCTTGGCGAGGTTGAACATGATCTGCTGCGCAAGCGTCGTCTTGCCGGACCCCGGAGCGCCGGCGATGAGGTTGAAGGAGAACTCCGGCACGCCCCCGCCCAGGACCGCGTCGAGGCCCGGTACGCCCGTTGGCAATTGGCGAATGGGCACCTTGTCGGTCATCAGTTTCGCGCCTCCTGCTGGGTCTGGTCGGGGAAAGCACCTGGCCAGGCGGCGCGCACGACGCGCATGGTCAACGCCTCACCGATGAGCGTTTCAAGCAACCCGCCGAGGGTAGCCAGGGCGGCCGCGGCGGCTTCCGTCGCGACGGCTGGCTCCTGTCGCTCCAGGCAGAAACCGACTTGCGCGAACGGTCCTTCGGACGGGTCGCGTTCCTGGGCATCGGCGAGCCACGGAAAGTCTCGTTGAACCAGGTGCAGGCTGCGGGCGGTGAGCGCCCTGACCCCTCCCTCGCCGATGAGCAGTGCCAGCTGGCCGGCGAGCGTTTCGTACACACGAAGCGCCGCCGCGGCCAGCCCTTTTGCATCAGCGTCCGTTCCGGCTTCCTGCGTCAACGCGCGCTGGACGGCCTGACGCAGGTCGGCACTTCCAGGCATCGGCATCGGGATGACTCGCCGAACCACGCTTACTCTTCGCCGCGCACGACGCGACCGAGATAGAGGGTGAGCGCCTGCACGTCGACATGGAGCGGGCCTTCACGCCGATACCGCACAAGCCCGCGATGGCGGAGCCGTCCCATCGTGACCGTGACGTGTGAGCGGGTCATGCCGGCCATCTGGGCCAGCTGGTTGTGACTCACCGACAGCGTCACCTTGTCCCTGCGGTCGACGTGGCCGTCGCGCGCGCCCGATGTGCCGAGACGAAGCATCAAGCGACCGAGCCGCTGCTCCGCCCCGCGATGCGCGAACACCTCGACTCGATGCTCGGCGTCGGTCAGCCGCAAACAGAAGGTGTACAGCAACGCGTCGAGCGCCTCACGGTTCTTGTGCAGGTAGGCCAGGAATTGCCCGAGCTTGATCTCGATCGCTTCACACGCGACCAGGGCAGAGGCCGTGGATCCCCGGGTATGCGCTCGGGTGGTGCATAGGCACAACTCGCCGAATGGCTGGCCCGCCTCGATCATGCGCAGGAGGACAGGCCGATGCTCGGGTGTGGCGGTCATGACCGCCACGCGGCCCCGTCGAAGGAAATAGATACGATCGGTAACGTCGTCCGATTCCCACACGTGCTTGCCCTTCGCATACCGCCGGACGCGCCCCAGCGACCCATCGCGCGGCAGATGATCCAACGTGATGCCGGTCAACGCCTCGCAGTCGAGATGATGAGGGAACTTTGGCGTGTCCATGGCCGCCCGAATTTACACAGTCGGCGGACGATTACAAGTTCGCCCGCGAACATCGGCGCCAGCGCGCGTTGAACTCGCGGGAGCGCAGACGAGGGCACCAGGAAAGCCGGTGCCCTCGAGTTTCTGGCGTCTTCGGCGGCGCTATTCCACGACGAACTGAAGGACGTTGGAGTCATTCCCGTCAATCGACCCCCGGACGCTGAACGTCCCCGGGCCCTCGGTGGTCAGCTTCAGCAGGAACGGCTGGCTGCTTCCACGGCGAAACACGACGCCGTTGGACGTTTCGAACGGCATGTTCTGGTCGTTCACCAGATATACCGGCGGGTTGATCCAAGCGCAGATCTCGTTGCTCGCGTTCTTCTGGGTTCCGTCGACGTCGATCCGCTGCCCGCGGCGCAGGATGAAGTGCCCCTGGGCGTCCTGGGCGGGATCGGGGACGTCTGGCTCGACAGATCGAGGCTTGATGGTGAAGCGGGTGATCGGTCCTGGGGCGAGCCCGGCCCGCGGATCGGGAGTTGGCGTGGGCACCGGTGTCGGCGCGGCGGTCGGGCCGGGGGTTGGGTTGGGACCCGGGCCGGCGGGCGATCCGCCGCCCCCGCAAGCGATGGAACCAATGACGGCGAATGCAAGAAGCACCGCGGCACGGCGGGATGGAAGGAACATAGGGACCTCGCAAGTCACGAACGGCTGTCGCCGCTCAGGAGAGATTCGATGGCGGCGGCGGTAACTTCCGCTGCGACCGCAGGTCCCCTCGGGCTCACGTGTTCGAAGGGTTCAGGCATTATCTCCTCAATCATGCGCCCCATCTTCTCCCTCGCACGGGACAATCCGGGTCCTTCGCGCCGAGGTGAGCGGCCTCAGAGGCGGGTGTCGCCTGGAATCCTGACGCCCCACAACCGCCACTCCTAGCTCGCAGCACGATCCATCTCCGTTTCGCATCCGCTGAGCCACGCCGGCTGCGCTGCGGCGATCCCCGTCCTTTCTTCGCACTCTCAGGAGCTTTCTCTGACTCTTTTCCTGCTGGCCGCGGCCGGACCTGGTCCGGATGCCGTGCCAGACATCCTCCTCATCCTCGCCTTCATCCTGATCGCGGCCAAGCTCGCAGGCGAAGCCGCCCGGGCAGCCGGGTGTCCTCGGCGAGCTGACGGTGGGAATCCTCGTGGGCAGCTCGCCCATCCTGGGCGGCCCGAGCCTCGGCGACGTCGCACAGGACGAGACGTTCACAGTGCTCGCCGAGCTGGGCGCAATCCTGCTGCTGTTCCAGGTGGGCCTGGAGTCCACGCCGCGCGAGATGCTGGCGGTCGGCGGGCGCGCCTCGCTGGTGGCGGTCGTCGGTGTCGTGACCCCGATGCTGTTGGGCTACGGCACGGGCATTCTGTTCCGCCCTGGCGAGCCGTGGATGCTGACCATGGCACCCCCCCGCTTCTGCTGTGGTCCGTGAGAAGACACCTCCGCCGAGGATGACCTGACCCGGGCCCGGGCCTATATTCGGGGTGGAGGGCAGTGCATATGCGCATGGATCAGTTCACCGTCAAGGCGCAGGAGGCGATCGCCGCCGCGCACACCCAGGCCGAGAAGAGCGACCACCCGGAGGTCGGTCCGGAGCACCTCCTGCGGGCGATGGTCGGCCAGGAGGGGGGCGTCGTTCCCGCCGCGCTGGGCAAGATGGGTGTTCCGACCGGCCCCATCCTCCAGGACCTCGATCGCGCGCTCGGCGCGCTGCCGCGCACCCAGGGCGCGGCCACCCAGATCTCGCCCAAGCTGGACGGCGTGCTGAAGGGCGCGCTGCGGGAGGCGGAGGCGCTGAAGGACCAGTACGTGTCCACCGAGCACCTCCTCCTCGCGCTCATCGAGGCGAAGACGGTGGCAGGCGAGATCCTGAAGCGGCACGGGGTCGCCCGCGACCGCGTGCTCACGGTGCTGCGGGACATCCGGGGGAACCAGAGCGTCGACGATCCCAACGCGGAAGACCGCTACCAGTCCCTGGAGAAGTACGGGCGCGACCTCACCGAGCTGGCCCGCAAGGGGAAGCTGGATCCGGTCATCGGCCGCGACGACGAGGTGCGCCGGGTGGTCCAGGTCCTTTCCCGGCGGACGAAGAACAACCCGGTGCTCATCGGCGAGCCGGGCGTCGGCAAGACCGCGATCGTGGAGGGCCTGGCCCAGCGCATCGTCTCCGGCGACGTGCCGGAGTCGCTGAAGAACAAGAAGCTGGTGGGCCTCGACCTCGGGGCGCTCATCGCGGGCGCCAAGTACCGCGGGGAGTTCGAGGACCGCCTGAAGGCGGTGCTCAAGGAAGTCCAGGAGTCCGGGGGCGACGTCATCCTGTTCATCGACGAGCTGCACACCATGGTGGGCGCGGGCGCGGCCGAAGGGTCGATGGACGCCTCCAACATGCTGAAGCCCATGCTGGCCCGCGGCGAGCTGCGGTGCGTGGGCGCGACCACGCTGAACGAGTACCAGAAATACATCGAGAAGGACGCCGCCCTCGAGCGGCGCTTCCAGCCCGTCTACGTGGGCGAGCCCGACGTGGAGGGGACCATCGCCATCCTGCGCGGCCTGAAGGAGCGTTACGAGGTCCATCACGGCGTGCGCATCCGGGACGAAGCCCTGGTCGCCGCCGCCACGCTGAGCCACCGCTACATCGCCGACCGGTTCCTCCCCGACAAGGCCATCGACCTCGTGGACGAGGCGGCGGCGCGCCTGCGCATCGAGATCGACAGCCTGCCCCTGGAGATCGACCAGTTGGAGCGCCGCACCGTGCAACTGGAGATCGAGCGGCAGGCCCTGGCCAAGGAGAGGGACAAGGCCTCCAAGGAGCGCCGGGAGAAGATCGAGAAGGAGCTCGCCGACCTGAAGGAGCGCTCCTCGGCCATGAAGGCCGAGTGGCAGCGGGAGAAGCAGGCCCTGGAGACGGTGAAGCAGATCAAGGCGGAGATCGAGAGGGTCCGCTTCGAGACCGAGCAGGCGACGCGAACCGGCGACCTCGGCAAGGCCGCCGAGCTGCGCTACGGCAAGCTGCCCGAGCTGGAGCGGAAGCTCCAGGAGGAGGAGGCGCGCCTCCAGAAGACGGAAGGGCCGCGCATGCTCAAGGAGGAGGTCGACGCGGAGGACGTGGCGGAGATCGTCTCCAGGTGGACGGGCATCCCGGTGACCCGGATGATGGAGAGCGAGCTCGCGAAGCTTCTCCATATCGAGGACCGGCTGCGGGAGCGCGTGGTGGGCCAGGACGACGCGCTACTCATGGTAGCCAACGCCGTGCGCCGCTCGCGGGCCGGCCTCGGCGACCCCAAGCGTCCCATCGGCTCATTCCTGTTCATGGGGCCCACCGGCGTCGGCAAGACGGAGCTGGCCCGCGCGCTGGCCGAGTTCCTCTTCGACGACGAGAAGGCGATGGTCCGCATCGACATGTCGGAGTACATGGAGAAGCACGCCGTCTCGCGGCTCATCGGCGCGCCCCCGGGGTACGTCGGGTACGACGAGGGCGGCCAGCTGACCGAGGCCGTGCGGCGCCGCCCGTATGCGGTACTGCTCTTCGACGAGATCGAGAAGGCCCATCACGACGTATTCAACATCCTGCTGCAGGTCCTCGACGAGGGCCGGCTGACCGACGGTAAGGGCCGCACCGTGGACTTCCGCAACACCGTGCTCATCATGACCAGCAACGTGGCCTCCGACGTCATCCAGGAGATGGGGGGGCGCGACGACTCGAAGCTGAAGGACCGCCTGATGGAGGCGCTGCGGCGCACCTTCCGTCCGGAGTTCCTGAACCGGATCGACGAGATCGTGACCTTCCGCTCCCTCGGCCCCGAGGAGATCCACCGCATCGTGGACATCCAGATGCGCGACCTCCAGAGGCGGCTGGCCGAGCGCAAGATCACCATCGAGCTGACCGAGGAGGCGCGGAAGACGCTGGCCGAGCGCGGGTACGACCCCGTGTTCGGCGCCCGGCCGCTGAAGCGCGCGATCCAGCGCATGGTAGAAAACCCGTTGGCGGTGGAGATCCTGGGCGGCCGGTTCCGGGACGGCGATCACATCGTGGTGGACACGAAGAACCGCGAGACCTTCACCTTCCGGAAACGAGCGGCTGTGGAACAGCCGGCGTAGCCCCGCCTAGCTTGCCGCGCCACCGCGCATCGTCTTGTTGCGCGCGTTGTGCGCGCCGTAGAGCCACAGCAGGACCGGCACCTCGCGCACGTAGGCGGCGCCGCCCTTCTCCATCTCGTGCCAGGCGCAGGCCCCCCCGGCCTCGGGGCTGGCGACGCACTCGAAGCGACGGAGGTCGCGGCCGTCCCGGTCCCACTGCAGCTTCTCGGTGGTGGGATAACGCACCTTGTCCCTCGGCACCGGACCGAGATCGGTGACGCGGTAGCGGACCACCTCGTAGATGGCGGGACGCGCGGGGTTGACGTAGAACTCGTACTGGACGGCCACCCGCTGGCGGGCGAACTCCAGGTCGCCCGTGATCCGTTCCCAGCCCTCGACGGACGGGATCGCCATCGGAACGTCCTTCGAGAACTGCGCGACCGCGAGAGGCGTAGCGGTGAAGGCGAGGACCGCCACCGCGAAGGCCTTGAGGGGACGCACGACAAGATGATATGTCGGCCGCGCGGGAAGCCCAATCCGGCGGGTGAGCGGGATCACTCCGCCGCGCCGCGGTAGACGATTCCCCGCAGCCGCGCACCGGGCGCGCCGTCGCGCGCGGAAAGCGTCAACTGGTTGTCGCCCCGGACGAGGGCGGCGCCGGGTATCGCGACCGTCTCCGGCGCGCTGTCCGGCCCGACCGCCCACGATCGCAGCGGCCGGCCGTTGATCGACGCGTCGACCACCAGCGGCCGCGGCGCCTGCACGTGCAGCGCGGCCGACAAGTCCGCTGGCGCGAGCACCGGCACCAGCACGGAGGCCCGCTCCGCGTGCATGGTCACCTCGCCCGTCCCGTAGTGGGCGCGCTCCCCCCAGCCCTCGCGGAGGAACCAGCGCATGCGGTCCATCTCGGACGGGTGCGAGTCGCCCCACGCGTAACGGCGCTCGGACGGGTCGAGCGCGACCTCCTCTCCGCGCGCCAGCCGGCGGGCGGTGCGCAGCGTCTCCCGGCAGACGACGAGCACATAGGGCCCGTCCCGGGGGCCGGTGAGGTCGGCGCGGCGGTAGCGGTCGACGATGGCGAGGGGCGCGAGCGCGGCCGCCACGGCCAGCACCGCGGCGACGGCGCCGACCTTTCGCCGGCGGGGCCAGTCCGGCCGCGGCGCGCGCGACGCCGGCGCCATCACGGCGCAGACGGCCAGGGGGATCGCGACGGGGAGCGCATAGATCAGGAGCCGCGGCACGTCGGACGGGAAGAAGGTCACCGGGTTGAGGAAGGGCGGGATGACGGCCAGCGCCACGACATAGACCGCGACCGATCGCGCCGGCGCCGCGGCCCCGCGCAGGGCGCCGAGCACGGCGAGCGGAGCGACCCCCGCCAGCAGCGTCGACCGCCACCATTCGGGGAACGAATCGTGGAACCGGTGCAGGGCGAGGAGGAACGTCGCCGGCGAGGCGGCGGGAAGCGGGGCCGGCAGGTGCGGGGTCCACCACCACCGCAGGGCGAGTGCCGTGCCCAGGGCCGCCGCGAACAGCACGGCCGCCTTCCGCGCCCGCGGGAGCACGGAGCGGGGGCCGACGACCAGGGCAACCGGCACCAGGAGGACGAAGAACTCCTTGGCCAGCGTCCCGAGCACGGCGATCAGGCACAGGGGCCCGAGGCCGGCGCCGGATTGCAGGGCCAGGAGGAGCGCCACCTCGAGAAGGACGGCGAGCGGCTCGGCGAGGAACACGTAGCGCAGGCATTCCGCGACGGGAGGGAGGAGCGTGAACAGAGAGGCGCCGAGGATTGCCGCCGGTATCCCGTGGCCGAGAGCGCGGAGGTAGAGGAACAGCACGCCGCCCGCGGCCAGAAGCGCGGTGAAGGTCACGATGCGGAAGGCGCGGGCGATGTTCCTCACCGGGATGGACGACGCCAGCCACGGGGTCAGGATGCGGTGCCCCCAGGGAGCGACGGTGAAGAACCGTGGCTGCTCCGCCATCGCCACGTACACGTAGGCGTCGAAGGCCGGAAGCCGGGATCGATCGTAGGAGACGTGCGGGTCGGCGACGCGGCGCGCCTGCCAGCCGAGGCCGGCGCCGCACAAGGCAAGGGCGAGGAGCGCGCCGGCGGCCTCGCGCCGGCGATCAGGCGGCAGGTGCTTCCGGCCGGAACAGCTGGCGGGTCAGCGCGTGGGCGCGGCGGCGGAGGCAGGCGTCGGCTTCCGCGCGGGTCGCGAAGAAGCCGAGGGTCTTCACGACAGTGCTCGTCCCCCGCCACGTCTCGGTGACGAGGAAGCCGGCTTCGTCGGGCAGCCCCTCCACCGGGCTCGTGTCCGCAGGCCGCTCGAACAGCGTCAGCCGGACCTCGCTGGCCTGGGTCGGATGATGGAAGACCTGCTCCTCGAGGAGCATCAGTGGACCGTCCTCACTTTCTTGTTGAGGTAGTCCATCAGCACGAACTGGCCGAGGGTGTAGGGCGAGGTGAAGTAGGCCTTGCCCCGGCACATCTCGCTCACCTTCTTCACGAACGCGACCAGGTCGTAGTCGCGGGCGAGCATGAAGGTGTTGATGAGGATGCCCTTGCGGCGGCAGTCCGCCACCTCCTTCAGGGTCAGGGCGACCACGCGAGGGTCGAGCCCGAAGGGATTGCGGTAGATGCGGCCGTCGCTCTCGGTGAGCGCGGAGGGCTTGCCGTCGGTGATCATCACGATCTGCTTCATGTCCTTGCGCTGGCGGGCGAGGATCCGCTGCGCGACCCGCAGCCCTTCGCGGGTGTTGGTGTAGTACGGACCGACCTTGACCTTCGCGAGCTGCGAAAGCGGGACCTCCTGCGCCGAGTCGTGGAACACGACGAGGTTGAGGCTGTCCCCGGGGTACTGCGAGCGGATGAGATGCGAGAGGGCGAGCGCCACTTTCTTGGCGGGCGTGAACCGGTCCTCGCCGTACAGGATCATGCTGTGCGAGCAGTCGAGCATGACCACCGTCGCGCACGACGACTGGTACTCGGTCTGGCGCACCAGCAGGTCGTCGTAATCGACGTCGAGAGGGACCTTCAGCCCCTCGCGGGCGATCGCGGAGAGGAGCGTCCCGCTGACGTCGAGGTTCATGGTGTCGCCGAACTCGTAGGTCTTGGACGGCCCCGAGGCCTCGACGCCGGTGGCCAGGTCGCGCGTGTCGTGGCGGCCGAAGGACGATCGGCCGAGGGATCCCAGCAGGTCGCGCAGCGTCTTGTACCCGAGGAAGTCCGCGCCCTTCTCGGTGAGCTCGAACTTCACCGGCGGCCCCGCGGGCCCCACCCCCCCGCGGCCGGAGGTCGGGTCGTTGAAGGGACGGCCCTCCGTCATCTTCAGGTAGCCCTCGCGGACCATCCGCTCCACGACCTTGTCCAGGAACTGCTCGAGAGCGTCGCCGTCGTCGAACAGCCGCTGGACGTCCTCGTCGGACAGGAGGCCCCGGCGCATCAAGGCGTCGAGGATCGCGTCGTGCAGCGCCTCCGTCTGGTCCTCGTCGAACTCGCCGTCCTCGGACCCGAAGCCGCTCTGCAGGAGGAAGTCGGACATCTCCCCCACGAGCTCGCCCAGGTCGAGGTCGTCCCACAGGTCGCCGACGTAGCGGTGGTAGCGCGTCTCCGCCACTAATTCACCTGCTTCTTCAGCTTCCGCAGGCGCTCCAGGCGCTCGATGTCGGCATCGCTCTCCACGCGCCGCTCGGGGGCGGTGAACCCGCGGTCGTCGGAGCGCCCGATCTTCTTCTGCGCGTACAGGCCCTCGAGCACGAACTCCGCCGCGGAGGCGAGGAGCGGCGCGGGGTCGCCGGCGTTCGCGCCCAGGAAGTGCAGGTGGTCGAAGAGGCCGGGCACGGCCTTCAGCTGCTTGACCACGTCCGCGCCCGAGGCGTCGTCGCGCACCTTCAGGCTGCCGCCGCCTTCGAAGAAGGCCACTACCGGCTTCAGGTCGGCGGAGCCCAGGTAGACGGAGAACGCGTCGCCCACCGAGGCGCGGATCAGATCGCGGGCGACGTTGTCGGCGCCCATCAGCTCGCCTTCGTACTCGAGCTCGAACTTGCCGGTGAGCGAGGGCAGCGCCGCGTAGAGGTCCGACACCCGCGGGACGACCAGCGCCTCCTTGCGCATCAGGGCCCGGCGCTCGGCGTTGGAGACCGCGTTCTCGAGGGCACTGATGGGCAGCCGCTGGCTGACCCCGCTCCGCTTGTCGACCTTCTTGTCCCGCCGCGCGGCGAAGGCCACGCCCTCCGCGACCTCGCGGATGAAGCGGGGCACGCGCAGCTCGATGCCGCGGTCGGTCCACGCCTCCTGCTGGGTGATGGCCACGCCCTGCTCGATGGTCACCGGGTAATGGGTGCGGATCTCGCTGCCGATGCGGTCCTTGAGCGGGGTGATGATCTTGCCGCGCGCGGTGTAGTCCTCCGGGTTCGCGGTGAAGACGACGCACACGTCGAGGGGCAGCCGCACGGGGTAGCCCTTGATCTGGACGTCGCCCTCCTGGAGGATGTTGAACAGCCCGACCTGGATGCGGCCCGCGAGGTCCGGCAGCTCGTTCAGGGCGAAGATCCCGCGATGGGCGCGCGGCAGCAGGCCGTAGTGCATGGTCAGCTCGCTGCCCAGGTCATGGCCGCCGCGGGCGGCGCGGATCGGGTCGATGTCGCCGATGATGTCGGCGATGGTCACGTCCGGGGTGGCCAGCTTCTCGACGTAGCGGTCGTCGGGGGTCAGGAAGGCGATGGGCGTGTCGTCGCCACGCTCGCGGACCAGGGTGCGGCAGCGCTGGCAGAGCGGGCGCAGCGGGTCGTCGTGGATCTCGCACCCGGCGACCATCGCGATCCGCGGATCGAGGAGGGTGGTCAGGCTGCGGAGCAGCCGGCTCTTGGCCTGGCCGCGCAGCCCGAGCAGGATCATGTTGTGCCGCGAAAGGATCGCGTTCACCATCTGCGGCACCACCGACGCGTCGAAACCCAGCACGCCCGGGAACAGCGTCTCCCCGGCCTGCAGCTTGCGCAGGAGGTTCCGGCGCATCTCCACCTTCACCGGAACGGGCGCTGCGCCCCCCGAGTGCCGCTTCCAGTCTCCCAGAGTCCCCACGTCGGTCATCGAGCCCTCCGATAGACATTATAGGGGGACGCTTCCGCGGGCTTTTTTCAGCCGAGGCCCACGCTCCCCAGCAGGTCTCGGAACCGAGGGTCCGGGCGGAGGCCGTCGAGCCACGGGTCCACCTTGAGGAAGACGATCTCGGGGGCCCTCTCCTGCCGAGCCCGCGACAGCCACTCGAAGGCCTGGTCCACTTGGCCGAGGGCCGCGTGGATGAGAGCGATCGGATGGGGGGCAGCGTACGATGGCTTCGACACCTCGGTCAGCTCGGTCAGGATCCCGAGGGCTTCCGTCCTCCTCCCCGCCGCGGCACACGCCCGTGCCAGCGCGGCCTTCTTGGCGTTGTCGCGGCCCAGGGCCACCGCCTGTCTCAAGGCGGCTACGGCCTCCTGGTGCCGGCCCTTCTGCGCGTACGCGGAGCCGAGGGTGGCGTGGGCGCGGGCGAAGCCCGGATCCATCTCCAGTACCCGCAGGTATTGCTCGATGGCCTCGTCGAAGCGGCGGGCGTAATACAGCAGCACGCCGACGTCGGTGCCGATGGCGAGGGAGACGGGGTCCAGCTCCTGCGCCCGCCGGATCATGGCCATCGCCTCCGCGTGCCGCTCCATCGCCGCGAGGTAGAGGGCGTACCAGTGGCGGGCGGTCGCGTAGTTCGGATCGAGGGCGAGGGCCCGCTCGAACTCGCGCTCCGCGCCCGCCCAGTCGAAAGCGTGCACACGGACATGGGCGAAGGAGGCGTGGGCCTCGGCGAGGGTGTCGTCGATCTCGATGGCGCGGCGGACCGCCTCCTCGGCCCTGGCGAACGCCTCGCGCGGGCGGAGGGCGGCGACGCCGACGTCCCCGAGCAGCGCGTAGCAGTCAGCCAGGCCCGCGTACGCCCGCGCGTAACCCGGATCGATCCGGGTGGCGTCCTCGAAGTAGCCGATCCCCTTGCGGAAGCCTTCAGCCGTCCGCTTGTTCCAGCAGTAGCGGCCCCTGAGGTAGGCCTGGTAGGCGGTGGGGTCGATGGCGCCACGCCGCCGTGCGTCCGACCCGGGCGGCGCGAGGAGGACCCCGATCTCCCGCGCGACGGCGCAGGCGAGTTCGGCCTGCACGGACAGCAGGTCGGCCAGGTGGCGCTCGTAGGCCTCCGCCCAGACGTGGGTCTGGTCACGCACCTGGATGAGCTGGGCGGCGATGCGGATCCGGCCGCCAGCGTTGCGCACGCTCCCCTCGAGGACGTAGTGGACGCCCAGCTCGCGGCCGATCTCGTCGACGCTCTTGCGGGTGCGCTTGTAGGCCATCGCCGAGGTGCGGGCGATGACGCCCAGGCGGAGGGGGTCCACGCGGCCGAGCTGCGTGATCAGCTCCTCGGTGAGACCGTCGCTGAAGTACTCCTGGTCCGGGTCGCCGCCGATGTTCTCGAAGGGGAGCACGGCCAGCATCGCCCTCCCCGGCGGCATGCCCGTCGCCGCGACCTCCTCCACGGGCGCGATGAGGCGATAGCCCCGACGGGGAAGGGTCTCGATGTACGCGGGCCGCTCGGCTTCGTCGCCGAGGGCAGCGCGGATGCGGCGGATGCAGAAGTTCAGGCCTTGCTCGAAGTCCACGAACGTCTCGTCCCCCCAGACGAGGCGACGCAGCTCTTCGCGGGTGACGATCTCGCCCGCGCGCCGGGCGAGGAGTGCGAGGACCCGGGCCGGCTGGGGCGGGAGCCTCGAGGCGACACCATTGCCGCGCAACTCCCCCGTCTCCGGATCGAAGACCACGGGACCGATCCGGAGCCGAGGCGCGCGCGACGCGCTGTCCCGCGAGACGATCATGGGCTGGCTCGCGCCGATTATAGGCCGCGGGGGCGTCGCGACCCGCTCATGGAACGCTCATCACTTGCTCTGGGCTCGGCCATGGACGGGTGGCGGTTCCCGACCTAGATTCGCGAGCGGATCTGAACACGGGAGGTGGACGATGCGCGCAAGGCTTTCCCGAGGCGGGTTCCTGGCTTTCGGCCTCGTGATCTCGGCCGGCGCACTTGCGCTGGCCCTTCCGAAGGGCCGGGCACAGGTGGGCAGTCCTCGAGTCCTTTACGTCTGGGCGGGAGACCAGGCCCGCAGGGCGTCGGACTTCCTGGCCGCCGTCGACTTCGACGAGACCTCACCCGGCTATGGCAGGGTGATGACCACCGTGGCGCTTCCGAACCCGGGGAACGCGGGGAACGAGCCGCATCACGTCGGCCTCTCCTCCGACGGGCGTGTCCTGGCGTGTGGAGGACTGCTGAGCGTCCTCAAGGGCCAGAACGAGATCTTCTTCTTCGACGTCACGGAACCCGCACGGCCGCGCTTCCTCTCCGCGGCCGACCCGCCGCAGTCGGCCATCACCGACGAGTTCTACCCCGTGCAGGGAGGCGGCTTCCTCGTCACGATGATGGGCGGCGCGCAGGGCCACCATCCCGGCCGGGTGGCCGAGTTCGACCGTGACCTGAAACTCGTCGCAGAACATCCGTCCGAGCCGCCACCCGACGGCTTCAACCCACACGGCATCTCCGTGCGGCCGGAAGCCAACCTGATGGTGACAAGCGACTTCGTCTGCCCTTCCACGACGCTCAACGCCGTGCCCGGCGATCTCGCCCTGCGCGGCAGCGTGCGGGTCTGGGACTTCAAGTCCCGGAAGATCCTCCGCACCATCGCCCTGCCGGGCGCCGGCGGCACCATCGACGTGCAGCTCATCCCACGCGACTCCGGGCTGCGGGGATACACCGCCGGCATGAGCGACGACCGCCTGTACCTGCTGAACACGCGGCAGGGGACGGCGAAGCCCGTCTTCGACTTCTCCTCCGTCGCGAAGGGGGGCTGGCCGCAGCTCATGCGGATGACCGCGGACGGGCGCCGGCTTTTCATCTCTCTCAACAAAGCCGGCAGGGTGGTCATGCTCGACACGTCGGACCCCGAGCACCCGCGACTCGTCACCGCCCTGGAACTTGGTCCGGACTCCGGTCCGCACTACATCGCTCTCACGAAGGACGGCAGGCGCCTCGTCATTACCGACTACTTCCTGAACGAGGACGAGGCCGGCAAGGTCCACGCCGAAGGAGACCACGCGGTCCACGTCGCGAAGGTGACGCGGGACGGTCTCGTCCTCGACCCGCGCTTCCGCCTGAACTTCGATACGGCCTTCGCGACGGGTCCCGCCCGGCCTCACGGCGTGGCCTTCAAGTAGGGAGCCGCCGCCGCCGGGGACGGCGTCCGCCGTGGCCGACTGGCAGTCGTACGATGGAATCGCCGACCATTACGCGCGACTGTGGGCTCCGCGCTTCGAGCACGCGGCCGCGCACCTCCTGGCGCTCACAGCGCCTGCTCCGGGCGGCCGCCTCC
>Ga0326597_10006938_pt1 | contig 15440 bp, 14 predicted proteins | sample RVTome_12_FD_203789 | JGI IMG/M metagenome (GOLD analysis project Ga0326597, IMG submission 203789) | Soil microbial communities from uranium-contaminated site in the Upper Colorado River Basin, Wyoming, United States - RVT100D185 | ecosystem: Environmental > Terrestrial > Soil > Contaminated >...
CCCCGAGTCGCGCTACTTCGGCGTCGGCAAGCTGGCCCGCGACCAAGTCGAAGACTACGCCCGCCGCAAAGGGATGGAGCGCCGCGAAGTCGAACGCTGGCTAGCCCCCAACCTCGCCTACGACCCGTAGCCCGGCGGCGGATTTGCCGCCATCGGCCAGGGGGTCTGGGGGAGTTCCTCCACTTTCGACGCGGTTGCGCTCGCTCGGGCTCCTGTAGGGGAGGGGCTTGTCCCCTCCCGATCGGCATGTCCAACTGACGGGCGGGGACAAGCCCCGCCCCTACGATGGCACCCTGCGCCTGCCGACTCTGCAGTACTTTGCCGAGCTCCCCTTTCGTCTGCTTTCGGCCGAGCTGGTGGCCTACGGCGGCGAGCGCTGGTTCGAGACCCGGGTCTACGACCTAGCCCGCTTTTCTCACAAGCCATCTACTGCGGCGGCGTAATGCACGGTGTCTGCGGCGTTATGCTTGCCCGGCCTCATATCGAACGGGGTACTCCCCGTACCCTCGACATACTGTCCAGTATGCCTGCGTCGGCCGGCGGCGCATGCCTTGCAGCCACCGCACCTTACGCCGCCTCGCGACGATGGCTTGTGAGAAATGCGGGCTAAGAGATCGCGGACAGGCGGCCGTCTTGGAGGTGGAGGCGGCGGTCGCAGCCGGCGGCGAGCGCGGGGTTGTGGGTGGCGAGCACGGCGCTGAGGCCGCGCTCGCGCACCAGCTCGCGCAGCAGGGCGAAGACCTCGGCGCCGGTGTGAGCGTCGAGGTTGCCGGTCGGCTCGTCGGCCAGAAGCAGCTCGGGGCCGGCCGCCAGGGCGCGGGCCAGCGCCACCCGCTGGCGCTCGCCGCCCGAGAGCAGCGCCGGCCGGGCTTCGAGCCGATCGCCGAGGCCGACGCGCCCGAGCAGATCGCGGGCCAGCACGGAAGCATCGTCCTTGGAGGCGCCGCGAATCATCGCCGGTAAAAAGGTATTCTCCAGCGCGCTGAACTCCGGCAGCAGGTGAAAGAACTGAAACACGAAGCCGACGTGGCGGTTGCGGTACAGCGCCAGCTCCGGGTCGCTGCGCCCGGCCAGCGGGCGGCCGCGAAAGATCACCGCGCCGCTGTCCGGCGTATCGAGCGCGCCCAAAACGTGCAGCAAGGTGCTCTTGCCCGAGCCGCTGGCGCCGCTGATCGCGACCAGCTCGCCGGCGCCGAGCTCCAGATCCAGGCCGCGCAGCACCTCGAGCCGCCCGCTGCCCCAGGGGTAGCTCTTGTGGATCGCGGTCGCGCTGAGCAAGGGCGCCATCGTCATTCGTAGCGCAGCGCCTCGGCCGGCAGCAGCCGCGCCGCGCGGTAGGCGGGATAGAGGGTCGCCAGCAGCGAGATCCCGAGCGCGGTGGCGCACACCACCGCTACCTCCAGCGGTTCGACCCGAAACGGCACGTACGAGACCATGTAGACGCTGGGATCGACCTGCACCGCCTGAGTGCGGTCCAACAGCAGACACAGCGCCACCCCGAGTCCGGCGCCCACCGCGGTGCCGATCAGTCCGATCCAGAGCCCTTGAACGATGAACAGCCGCTGGATCTGCTTGCGGGTCAGTCCCAGCGCCATCAGCACCCCGATGTCGCGGTGTTTCTCGGCCACCAGCATCACCAAGGTGGTCGAGATGTTGAGCGCCGCGACCACCGTGATCAGGCCGATGACGATGAACAAGAGCAGCTTCTCGAGCCGGAAGGCCGAAAGCAGCGCGCGGTTGGCTTGCTTCCAATCCTGGGTCGAATAGCCGCTGCCGAGCGCCGCCACCGCCGCGCTGGCGATGTCCTCGGTGCGCTCCAGATCGCGGATGCGCAGCGCCAGGAACTCGACCTTGCCCGCGAGACCGTAGAGCCGCTGCGCTTGGCGCAGCGAGATGAAGCACCACTCTTCGTCGACTTCGGTGAGCTCGGCCTGCAGCACGCCGTCGATCCGAAACAGCCGCACGGTCGGCAGCATGCCGATCGGCGAGAGCCGGCCCTGCGCCACCATCAGCCGCACGCGGTCGTCCACCATCACGCCGAGGCGCCGTGCCAAGGTCGCGCCGAGCACCAGGCCGGGGGTCGCGCCGGGGTCGCGGTCCCAGGACCGCACCCGCGCGCGCGCCGCCGGATCGAGCCGATCGAGCCAAAAGGTCAAACGCTGCTCGGCCAGCGGGTCGACCCCTTTGACCACCGCGCCGCGCGCGCCGAGCCGGCTCGCCACCATGCCGTAGTTGAAGATGATCGGCGCCACCGCTTCGACCCCATCGAGCCGGCGCAGGGTGCGGATCGCTTGCGGCGGGTCGGGAATGGTCCCGGACAGGTGCAGCACCGTGATGTGGGCGGTGGTGCCCAGGATCTTGGCCTGGACGTCCTTCTGCAGCCCGGTCTCCAGCGCCAGCGCCACGGTCAGCGCGAGCACGCCGACCGCGATGCCCAGCGCCGCGATCGCGGTCACCAGGCCGGTGAAGGCCTGGCGCCGCTGGGCCGTGAGGTGGCGCAGGGCGATCAGCCCTACCGGCCCCATCGTTAGCATGGCGGCATCTCCACCGCCCTAACAAGCTGTACCGGCTCTGCTAGGGCGACGGCGCAGACTATGACTCAAGCGGTTTCGGGGCGGATTCGGTGGTCTGGGGGTCGGCGGCGGCTTGCTCGGCCTGCTTGTCCTGGAGCACCGCTTTGCGCGACAGGCGCACGCGGCCCTGGTCGTCGATGTTGATCACCTTGACCAGGATCTTGTCGCCTTCCTTGAGCTCGTCGCGGACGTTCTTGACCCGGTAGTTGGCGATCTCGGAGATATGCAGCAGGCCGTCGGTGCCGGGCAGGATTTGAACGAACGCGCCGAAGTCGACCACCCGCTCGACCTTGCCGAGATAGACCTTGCCGACCTCGGCTTCGGAGACCAGATCGAGGATGATCTGCTCGGCTTGCCGGCCGCTGGCCTCGTCGGCCGAGGCGATGCAGACCTTGCCATCGTCGTCGACGTCGATCTTGACCCCGGTGCGCTCGATGATCGAACGGATGGTCTTGCCGCCCGGACCGATGACTTCGCGGATTTTGTCCTGCGAGATCTTGAGGAAGATCAGGCGCGGGGCGAACGGGCTGACCGCGACGCGTGGGGCCTCGATCGCCTGCTGCATCAGCTCCAGGATCGAGAGCCGGCCGCGGCGCGCCTGCTCGAGCGTCTGCTGGAGGATCTCGTGGGTGACGCCGCTGATCTTGATGTCCATCTGCAGCGCGGTGATGCCGCGCTCGGTCCCGGCGACCTTGAAATCCATATCGCCGTAGTGGTCTTCCTCGCCGGCGATGTCCGACAGCACCGCGAACCGATCGCCTTGCTTGACCAGCCCCATCGCCACGCCCGAAACCGGCCGGACCAGCGGCACTCCGGCATCCATCAGCGCCAGCGTGCCGGCGCAGACCGTCGCCATCGACGAAGAGCCGTTGGACTCCAGGATGTCCGAGACCACCCGCACGGTGTAGGGGAACTTCTCGACCTCGGGCAGCACCGCGCGCAGCGCGCGCTCGGCCAAGGCGCCGTGCCCGATCTCGCGCCGGCTGGGGCCGCGCATGAACTTGACCTCGCCGACCGAGAACGGCGGGAAGTTGTAATGCAGCATGAAGCGCTTGTGGCTCTCGCCTTCGAGATCGTCGACCCGCTGCACGTCGCTGGGCGTGCCCAAGGTCACGGTGCACAGCGCCTGGGTCTCGCCGCGGGTGAAGATGGCGCTGCCGTGGGTGCGCGGCAGCACCCCGACCTGACAGGAGATCGGGCGGATCTCATCGAAGGCGCGCCCATCGAGGCGCTTGCCGTGCTGCAGCACCTCGCGATAGAGAATCTCTTCCTTGAGCTTGGAGAAGGCCTTCTTGAGGTTGCCGCGCAGCTCGACGTCCTCGGCCGGCACGTCGGCCAGCAGCGCCTCCTGGACCTCATTGACCGCCAATCCGCGCCCGCGTTTCACCAGCACCGTGGTCAGCACCGCATGGAGTTGGTCGCCGATCTTGGCCCGCGCCTGCTCCAAGACCGCCGGATCGAGCTCGGCGGCCGCGACGCTGCGCTTGTCGACCCCGATCTCCGCCCTCAGCTCGCGCAGCGCGCGGCAGATCGGCTGGATCGCCTGGTGGCCGAGCCGCAGCGCCTCGAGCATCTCCGCTTCCGGCACCTCGTTGGCACCGGCTTCGACCATGGTGATGCCCTCTTCGCTGCCGACCACCACCACCGACAGCTCGCTCTTATCGATCTCGCTGTTGGTCGGATTGATGATCAGCCGGCCGTCGACCCGTCCGACGCGCACCGCGCCCAAGGGGGTGTCGAACGGAATCTCGCTCAGATACAGCGCCGCCGCCGCGCCGTTGACCGCCAGCACGTCCGGATCGATCTCGGGGTCGAACGAAAGCACGAACCCGATGACTTGGGTCTCGAAGTTGTAGCCGGCGGGAAACAGCGGCCGCAGCGGCCGATCGATCTGGCGCGCGGTCAGGGTTTCCTTCTCGGTGGGTCGGCCCTCGCGCTTGAAAAAGCCGCCCGGAATGCGACCGGCGGCATAAGTGTATTCTCGATAGTCCACGGTCAGCGGCGTGAAAGCGACCGCCTTGGGCTCGCGCTGGGCGCACGCGGTGACCAGCACCACGGTGTCGCCGTAGCGCACCATGGCGGATCCGTCCGCCTGCTTGGCGATCGCGCCGGTCTCGATGCTGAGCACGCGCTCGCCGAGCTGAATCTCTTTGCGATGAATCATGACGTTTTGATGGCTCCAGTCTCAGGCCGGCCCGGGCCCGGAACGCAGCGCCGGCGCCGGATCTTGCTTCACTTGCGCAGTTCGAGCTGGCTCACAATCTTGCGGTAGCGATCCAGGTCCTTCCGCTTGAGGTAATCCAGCAGCCGGCGGCGCCGATTGACCAGCTGCATCAATCCGCGCCGCGAATGGTGGTCCTTGACGTGGACTTTGAAATGCTCGGTCAAGTGCCCGATGCGCCCGGAAAGCAGCGCGATCTGCACCTCCGGCGATCCCGTGTCCGTGGTGTGGGTTTTGTACTGCTCGATGATCGAGGATTTGTTATCTTTGTTCAGAGTCACCGCCCGACTCCTCCTTTCAACCCGAGGGCCCCGCGGTGTGGGGCCCTGGATGACCTAAACGCGTAGGATAGCAGATTCGGAGCTCCGACACTAGCCCTCAGACTGGAGCAACGGGAGCACCACGACCGGATGCAGGATCGGCCGGGCGGGGGCTCCGGGGCGGCATTCGGCCACCGCCACCAGCTCCCCCGCCCCATCGACCAGCCGGATCAAGCTGCCATTCGAGAGCGCCAGCCGTTGGGCGCCGATCAGGTCCCCGCCGTGGCGCACCCGCTGCAGCTCTTCCTGGGAGAGCGAAAGCAGCGGCAGGGCGGGCAGGGCCGCCGCCGGCGGGATCAGATAGCTCGCCAGCTCTCCGGCCCGGGCGGCCTGCTCGAGGCGCTCCAAGGGCGCCGCGTCCGCGAGTTGGAAGGCGCCGACCGACGTGCGCCGCAGCTCGCTCAAGTGAGCCCCGCAGCCGAGGCGCTGGCCCAACTCCTGCGCCAGCGCCCTGACGTACGTGCCGGCAGAGCAGCGGACCCGGATTTCGAGGTCCGGGGCGGTGACGGTACCAAGCTCGATGCTCGCAATCCGAACCAAGACCGGCTCGACCGCGATCGCTCGCCCTTGGCGGGCCGCCTTGTAGAGCCGCTCGCCGCCGCGTTTCTTGGCTGAGAACGGCGGCGGCGTCATGCTCCGTTCTCCGGTCAGGTCGGCCAGGATAAGCTCCAGCCCGGAGCGCGAAAGCGCCGGCACCGAGCGCGCCGCCACGACCTTGCCCTCGGCGTCAAAGGTGTCGGTTTCGACCCCGAGGCGCACCGTGGCGCTGTACTCTTTGTCCAGACCGGCCAGAAAACGCGCCAGGCGAGTCGCCGGACCGATGCAGAGCACCAGGAGCCCGGTCGCGATCGGATCGAGCGTCCCGGTATGGCCGACCCGCGCGCCGCGCGGCAGGTCGCGCCGCAGCCGCGCCACCACATCGTGCGAGGTCGGCCCGCGCGGCTTGTCCACCAGCAGGATCCCGCAAGGGATCTTGCCCTGCTCACGCTCCGCCATCGGGCGCGAGCTCCTAGGTCCGCCGCAGTCCGGCGGCCAGCAGCTCGCGGTGAGCCGCGCGCCGCACCCGAGCGACCACGCTGTCGAAGTCGCCCTCCAGCGTGCAGCCGCTGGCATGGAAGTGCCCGCCGCCGCCGAACTGCTTGGCCACCTCGTAGACATTGGCGGCGCTGCGCGAGCGCAGGCTGACTTTGAACTCTTCCGCGCCGACCTCCTTGACGAAGAAGGCAACCTCGACTCCGGCGATCGAGAGCGGCAGGTTGACCATCCCCTCCAGGTCATCTTTGGTCGCTCCCAGCTCGGCAATCGTCCCGCGCCGGATGTGAATCCAAACCAGCCGGCCGTCGGGCTCGCGCTCCAGAGTTTGGAGCACTCGGCCCATCACCGCCATCTTGGTGTAGCTGTTGCTGTTGAAGATCATATCGTTGACTTGGTCGCGCTCGGCGCCGGCCAAGAGCAGCTCGCGCCCGACCGCGAACACCGCGGGCGAGGCGTTGGAGTAACGGAAGCACCCGGTGTCGCTGCTGACCGCCAGATAGAGATGGGTGGCGAGCGACGGAGTCAGATCGACGCCGAGCTCGCGCAGCAGATGAAAGCCCATCTCACCCACCGAGGAGGCCGAGACATCGACCCAATTCACGTCGCCGTAGCTGGTGTTGTCGAGGTGGTGATCGATGTTGATCTTGACCCGGCTCGGATCGAAACCGCTCAAGCCCGAGCGCTCCACGTCGCTGCATTCCAACAGCAGGTAGGCATCGACCGCGGAGCGGATCGCGCTGTCCAGCTCGATCCGAGCGCAGGCCGGCAGCGCCATGAAATTCTCCGGCACCGGGTCGCGATTGATCACCCGCACCTGCTTGCCGAGCTTCTCGAGCGCCTCGGCCAGCGCCAGCTGGGAGCCGATCGAATCCCCGTCCGGACCGACGTGGCTGGTGATCACCAACCGGTCGGCCCGCCGCAGCGCGTCGGCGATGCGCCGGATCATGATTCGCCCTCGCTCGGGCCCGAATCGTCCGCCGGGCCGGGATGGAGCTGGTCGAACAGCCGCTGGAGCCGGTCGGCGCGCGCCGGCGCGGTATCGGAGACGAAGGTCAGCGTCGGCGTGTGGCGCAGCTTGAGCCCGTGGGCCAGCTGGTGGCGCAGAAAACCGACCCCGCGCCGCAGCGCCTCGAGGCTCTCTTGGCGCTGGCGCTCGTCTCCCAACACGCTGACATACACGCGCGCGCTGCGCAGATCGCGGCTCAACCGCACCTCGGTGAGGGTCACGAAGCCCAGGCGCGGATCCTTGAAGCGCTGCTGCAGGACCTCGGACAAGAAAGCCTGGATCTGCTCCGCCACCCGCTCGCTGCGATGCTGCACCGAAACCTCAGATCAAGAAATCGATGCGCGCCGAAACCTGCAGCTCCGGATGGCGCAGCTCGATGTCGCGGATCAATGCGTGGAAGTCGCGCTCGATCGGCACCCGGCCGCCGGCCACCATCGCGAAGCCGAGCAGAGCGCGCTGGTGCAGGTCCTGGTGGTCGAGCTCCGAGACCGACAGGTTGAAGCGCGCGCGCGCGCGGTCTTTGACGCTGCGCATCACCATCCGCTTGTCTTTGATCGAATGACAGTCCGGCAGGTAGAAATCCAACAAACACAGCCCCACCGTCACGGCGCCGTTCCCGCGACTCAGAGGCTGGTGGGAGCGACTTTCTCGATCTGGTAAGCCTCGATCACGTCACCGACTTTGACGTCGCCGAAGCCCTCGATCCCGACTCCACACTCGAAGCCTTCGCGGACCTCCGAGACATCGTCTTTGAAGCGCCTCAGGCTCCCGACCTTGCCCTCGTAGATCACCACGCCGTCGCGCACCAGCCGCAGCAGGGCCTTGCGGTTGATGCGGCCGTCGCCGACATAGCAGCCCGCGATGGTTCCGATCTTCGGCAGCCGGAAGGTCTGCCGCACTTCGAGTCGCCCGAGCGCCACCTCGCGGCTCACCGCCGCCAGCATGCCGACCATGGCCTTTTTGATCTCGTCGGTCAGATTGTAGATCACGGTGTGGAGCCGAACGTCGACGCCCTCGCGCTCGATCAGATCCGCCGCGCCGCGCTCGGGCCGGACATTGAAACCGACCACGATCGCGTTGGAGGCGCTGGCGAGCAAAACATCGCTCTCGGTGATCGCCCCGGCGCCGCCGTGCAGAATGCGGATCTTGACCCGCTCGTCGGACAGCTTGGTCAGGGCGTCGGACAAAACCTCGACCGAGCCCTGGGCGTCGGCTTTGAGGATCAGCGGCAGCTCTTTGACCTCGCCCTCCTGAATGTGGGTGAACAGGTGGTCGAGGCTCAGGCGTGAGGTCTTGGCCAGCTGCTGATCGCGTTGCTTTTGCTGCCGATAATAGACGATCTGGCGCGCCTTGGCCTCGTCGTGCACCACTTGGAAACCGTCGCCGGCCTCGGGCAAGCCGGAGAACCCCAGCACTTCCAGCGGGGTCGCCGGACCGGCCTCGTCGTTGCGCTGGCCGCGATCGTCGATCAGCGCCCGCACCCGGCCGGTGACCGCGCCGGAGAAGAAGTAGTCGCCGACCTTGAGGGTGCCGTCCTGAACCAGCACGGTCGCCACCGCGCCGCGGCCGCGATCGAGCTTGGCCTCCAGCACCGTGCCGCGCGCCGCGCTCTCGGGATTGCAGCGCAGCTCCTGCAGGTCGGCGACCAAGAGGATCATCTCGAGCAGCTCATTGAGGTTCTTCTTCTGCTTGGCGCTGACCTCGACCGCCACGGTCTTACCGCCCCACTCTTCGACCAACAGATCCTGTTCCGCCAGCTCCTTTTTGGTTCGATCGGGATTGGCGCCGGGTTTGTCGATTTTGTTAATCGCCACCACGATCGGAACGTTGGCGGCGCGAGCGTGGTGGATGGCTTCGATGGTCTGCGGTTTGACGCCGTCGTCCGCCGCCACCACCAGCACCACGATGTCGGTGACCCCGGCGCCGCGCGCCCGGAGCCGGGTGAAGGCCTCGTGGCCCGGCGTGTCGATGAACACCACCTTGCGATCGCGGGCCGACACTTGGTAGGCGCCGATGTGCTGGGTGATGCCGCCGCTCTCGCCGGCGACGACGTCGGTCGAACGAATCGCGTCGAGCAGCGAGGTCTTGCCGTGATCGACGTGTCCCATCACCGTGACCACCGGCGCCCGCGCGCCGGTCGGCGCGGCCCGCTCCGGAGCGAATTCGGCTTCGATCTCGCGCTCGAAGCTGACGATCTCGGCATCCAATCCGAAATCCTTGGCCAATTCGACCGCCACCTGCCCTTCAAGCGGCTGGTTGATGGTCGCCATCACGCCGCGCTGCATCAGCCGCGTGATCACATCCTTGGTCTTGAGATTGAGCTTGTCGGCCAGCTCTTTGACCGTGACCCGCTCCGAGAGCTGAACCTGGGGCCGGGCACCGGCCTCGCGCGCCGCGGCGGCGGCGCGGGCGCGCACTTCGGCGGCCTGCTGCGCCTGCTGGGCGCGCTCGACCGCTTCACGGCGCGCCTCTTCCTTCTTCTGGCGCAGCTTCTCGGCCTTCTTTCGGGTCTTGGGCTCGGGCGCCGGCGCCTGCTTGGGTTTGGCCACCGCCTTGCGTTTCTTGACCGCTTCGGCGGCTTTCTCGGCCGCCTTCTTGGCCACCGCGGCGCTGCGCGCCGCCGCGGCTTTGGTCGCCTTCTGGGCGTCGCCGATGCCAAGCTTCTGGGCCACCTTGCCGGCGGTCTCGGCATCGATCGAGTTCATGTGGCTGAGCCCGACCTTGCCCAGCGAACGCAGCGCGTTGATGATCTCTTCGCTGGGCCGGCCAATCTGTTTGGCGAAAGCGTAGATTCGAATCGACCTCATCCGTTCTTAAGACTCCTGCTCGGCTTCCGGTTCGTCCTGCGGCGCTTGGTCCGGAGCCGACTCCGGCGGCGGCGATTGCGCATCCATATGAGCGCGGGCCACATCCAGAATCCGCTGCGCGGTGGAACGACCGATCTTGGGGATCGCGCACAGCTGCTCCAGCGAGGACTGGGCCACCTTCTCGAGCGATGGGAACCCGTGCTCGATCAGACGCTCGGCGGTGGTCTTGCCGATCCCCGGAGTGCGCCGCAGCTCTTCGCTGGCGGCGGTCATGAGCGCGAAGGCCGCCTCGACCTCCTTGCGCTTCTCATCCTCGCTCTTGACGTCGATGCGCCAGCCGATCAGCTTGGAGGCGAGCCGAACGTTCTGGCCCTTCTTCCCGATCGCCAGCGAGAGCTGAGTCTCGTCGACGATCACTTCGAGCCGCTTGCCGGCCTCATCGACCACCTGAACCTTGTTGACCCGCGCCGGGCTCAGCGCCTTCTCGGCGAAGGCGGTGATGTCGTGCGACCATTCGACGATATCGATGCGCTCGCGGCGCAGCTCGCGGATCACGGCCTGAACTCGAATCCCCTTCATGCCGACGCAAGCCCCGACCGGATCGACGTCGGAGGCCTTGGAGTGGACCGCGATCTTGGCTCGATCGCCGGGCTCGCGCACCGCCGCGCGGATCGTCACCGTGCTGTCGTAGATCTCGGGCACTTCCATCTCGAACAGCTTCTCCACCAGCTTGGGGCTGGCGCGCGAAACGATCACCGGAGGGCCCTTGGAGGCCTTGTCGACGCTGGCGATCACGACCTTGATCCGATCGCCTTGGCCGTAGGACTCGGCCGGCGACTGTTCACGCTTCGGCAAGAGCGCCTCGGTCTTGCCGATGTCCACCACGATGTCGCCGCGCTCGAAGCGCTTGACCGTGCCGTTGACCAACTCGCCGATGCGATGCACGTACTCGATGTAGATGTTGTCGCGCTCGGCCTCGCGGACTTTCTGCAGGATCACCTGCTTGGCGGTCTGGGCCGAGATCCGGCCCATGCCGACGCTGGGCCGCGGCAGCTCGACTTGGGCTCCCAACTCGACCTCACCGAAGCTGCTGCGCGCCTCCTCCAAGCTGATCTCGAACACGGGGTTTTCCACCGCTTCGACCACGGTCTTGAGCGCGAACAGCTCGATCGCGCCGCTATCGCGATTGAGACGGGAATGCATATTCTCCTCGCTGCGCAGGTTCTTGCGCGCGGCCGCGGCGTAGGCTTCTTCGACCGCGTGCACCACCAGCTCGATGTCCACGCCCTTCTCGCGGCCAATCATCTCGATGACCTGGTAGAGATCGCTCGACATGCCCGGATCCTTTCGGCGCCTAGGCGCGCGCCGGCTTGAAACCGGGGCCGAGGTCGATCTCGAGACGGGCCTTGGCCACCTGGCTGAGCGGAATGCTCACCGCACGGCGATCCTCGAGCGTCATCCGCACCGTCTCCCCTTCGAGTCCTTCGAGCCGGCCGCAGAAATTGCGCTGACCGTCGATCGGACCGAAGGTCTTGACCCGGACTTTTCGGCCCGCGAAACGGTCATAGTCCTCGGGCCGCACCAGCGGGCGGTCGATCCCGGGAGAGGACACCTCGAGCTGGTAGCGGCCTGCAATCGGATCCTCCACATCCAAGATCACCGAAAGCTCCTCACTCACCCGCTGGCAGTCCGCGACTCCCACGCCGCCAGGCTTGTCGATCGTCACTCGGACCGTCGTATGCGAGCCGGAGCCCAGCAGCTCGACCAAAAGCAGCTCGCAGCCGGCGACCTCCGCCGCGCGCCGCGCCAGCGGCTCGATTCGACCTACCGTGCTCGTCGTCGTCAAAATCAAAAAGGCGGGTCCAAGGAACCCGCCTCGTCTTTTACGGGCCTCCGAACATTCCAAGATAACATGATGCAGGGGATCCAGGCAAGACGCGCTCGAACCCGACCGCCGCCTCAAGATCCAGCGCCGGCAGCGACTTACACCATTTATTCGCTGGCCGTCGCCCTCCCCGCCAAAGAGCTGAACCGGGGGCTGGTTGCCGTATAATCCGGGTTCGCCCGTGAAAACCGACATCGAAATCGCGCAGAGTGTGGCGCCGCGGCCGATTCAGGAGATCGCGGACCAGCTCGGGTTGAGCCGTGCCGATCTCGAACCCTACGGGCATACCAAGGCCAAGATCGACCATCGCTGGGTCGAGCGAGCCCAGGATCGGCCCAACGGGCGCCTGGTTCTGGTGACCGCGATCACCCCGACACCCGCCGGTGAGGGCAAGTCGACCACCACGGTAGGGCTCGGCCAGGCGCTGCAGCGCCGCGGCCGCCGGGCGCTGATCGCGCTCCGCGAGCCGTCGTTGGGCCCCTGCTTCGGCATCAAGGGCGGCGCCGCGGGCGGCGGTTGGAGCCAGGTGATTCCGATGGAGGAGATCAATCTGCACTTCACCGGCGATCTCCACGCCATCGGGACCGCTCACAATCTGCTTTCCGCCATGGTCGACAACCACCTGCAGCACCACAATCGCCTCGGGTTGGACACCCGCAAGGTGGTCTGGCCGCGGGTGGTCGACATGAACGATCGGGCGCTGCGCCGGATCGTTCTAGGGCTCGGCGACGGCAACGGCGTGCCGCGCGAGAGCCGCTTCGACATCACGGTCGCGAGCGAGGTGATGGCGATTTTGTGCCTCGCCACCTCGCTGGCCGATCTCAAGACCCGCCTCGAGCGCGTGGTGGTCGGGTACACCGCATCCGACGAGCCGGTCACGTGCGGAGCGCTGGGCGCCGCAGGAGCGATGACCGCCCTGCTCAAGCAGGCGATCAATCCGAACCTGGTGCAGACGTTGGAGCACACCCCCGCACTGATCCATGGGGGCCCGTTCGCGAACATCGCACACGGCTGCAATTCGGTCCTGGCCACTAAACTGGCGCTCAAGCTCGGCGAATACTGCATCACCGAAGCCGGCTTCGGCATGGACCTGGGGGGGGAGAAATTCCTCGACATCAAGACCCCTTACGCCGGTCTCCAGCCCAGCGCGGTGGTGCTGGTCGCCACCATTCGCGCGCTCAAGATGCACGGCGGGCTGCCGAAGAAAGAGCTGGGTCGCGAGGATCTCGGCGCCCTGGGCAAGGGGCTGCCCAACCTGGAAAAGCACCTGGAGAACATCGCCAAGTACAAGCTTCCGGCGCTGGTCGCGATCAACCGCTTTCCGCAAGACACGGAGAAAGAGGTCGCGCTGGTGCGGGAGCACTGCCGCGCGCTGGGGGCCCCGGTCGCGCTCTCCGAGGTGTGGGAAAAGGGCGGCGCGGGCGGTCTCGAGCTCGCCGATCTGGTGACCGACGCCTGCCGCCCCGCACCGCCGCCGTTCGCCCCGATCTATGACTGGAAGGCGGACCCCATGGAGAAGATCGAGACCGTGGCGCGCGAGATCTACGGCGCGGCCGAAGTGCGGCTCGAAGGCAGCGCCAAACGCGACTTGAAACGACTCAAGGCCAACGGATTCGGCGGCTTGCCGATCTGCATGGCCAAAACCCAGTACTCGTTCAGCGACAACCCCAACTTGCTGGGACGGCCCAGCGGCTTTCCGATCACGGTCAAAGAGATCCGGCCCAGCGCGGGAGCCGGCTTCCTGGTCTGCCTGACCGGAGACATCATGCTGATGCCGGGCCTGCCGAAGGTGCCGGCGGCCGAAGCGATCGACATCGACGCGGATGGAACGATCCGCGGTTTGTTCTGAGCGGCAACCCGATTCACTCGACCGAAGGGGGACCAAGCCATGATCCATGAGCGTCGCAGCTTCCTCAAAACCGGCGGGTTGGCGATCGCCGCCGGTGCATTTCTCAACCGTTACGACCAGATCGCGGCCGATCAGCCCGCCGGCGCGAGCGTTCAAATGCTGGGCCCGGCCAAACCGCTTCAGCCCGAGCCGGCCCGCTTCGACCGCCTGCCGCTCGAATGGCACCAGCGCACCACCCGGCGCCTGCAGGAGAAGCTCGGCGCGCGCGACCTGGCCGGTGCCTACCTGCGCGACCGCTGGAACATCATTTACTTCACCGGCTTGTGGCACACCACCACCGAGCGGCCGTTTCATTGCTACATCGGGGCCGGAGCCGAGGCTCCGCACTGGTTCTATCCCGGGCTGGACCGCGACCTGGTCCGTTCCTGGTGGTTCGGCGACGGCAAGATGTACTTCGATTTCCTGCACGGCGAAGGCGCTTTCCCGCATGAAGGCGTGGTCCAGCAGGGTCAGACCGTCAACCTGTTCGAGTACTTCTGCGACGACCTCAAGCGGCTCGGCCTGCAAGGAAAGCGGATCGGTCTCGACGGCGAGCTCTCGTCCAAAGACGCCGAGACCGCGCGGCGGGTGCTGCCGGGCAGCGAGTGGATCAACATCGGCGAGCTCTGCCTCGAGATGCGGATGGTCAAGGATGAGCAAGAGCTGGCGCTGTGGTCGCGCGCCTATCGCTACTTCGACCGGGTCCACGCCTTCGCTCGCGACTACCTGATCGCCAACTTGGGCCGCGGCGACCTGACCGACTACGAGATCGGGATGGCGGCCGAGAAATACGGCAACGACCTGATCATGGCCGAGATCCGGCGCGATGGTCGTCCCCACACGGCGGTCGGCACCGGGGTCGGGGTCGGGGTGCGGGTCGGCATCGGCACCGCCTATCCCCATCCCAACCAATTCCACCACAACAAAGTCACCACGGGCACCGCGCTGCAGGTGGCCGGCGGGCTGCGGGTCGGCGGTTACGGCGGCGAGCTCTACCGCATGTACCTGCTCGGCAAGGTCTCGGACCACATGCGCAAGGTCTGGACCGTGTCGCGCGATTGCTGCTTGATGCAGGAGCGCGAGTCGCGCCACGGCGTCGCCTGCTCGACGGTCGCGTACGCGATCCACAAGCACCAGGTCGACAACGGCATGGCCAAGTACATCTATCACCGCCCGGCCCACGGCGAGGGCAGCGAAGGTCATCAGGCGCCGTATCTGGCCTTGGGCGACTACACCATGCTCGAGGACGGCATGACCTTCAGCGTCGAGCCGGGCCTGTACGATCCCGAGGGCGGCTTCGGCTGCAACTGGAGCGATACCTGCTTGATCCGCAAGGAAAGCGGCGTGCTGATGTCGCGGGTGCCGTACACCGAGGACTGGTGCTGGCTCGCTTAGCGTGACGGCGTATCTGCCGTCATCGGCCAGGGGGTCTGGGGGAGTCGCTGGGGGAGTCCCCACTCTCGATGCCGTTGCGCCCCTCCATTGACGTGTAGGGGAGGGGCTTGTCCCCTCCCGAAAGCGCGACATCGCTGATCGGCGCGGCTCGACAGTCTTCGAAGGCCGCTCGGGCGGGGTCGAGCCCCGCCCCTACATTTTCCGTCGCGCGCGTCATTCCGGCGTAAGCCGGAATCCAGGCGCGTTTGGTGCGTTGCATCAAGAGCGGAGGCGCCCCCGCACGCCCTGTCGCACGCCTCATTTCTGACCG
>Ga0326597_10006939_pt1 | contig 15439 bp, 17 predicted proteins | sample RVTome_12_FD_203789 | JGI IMG/M metagenome (GOLD analysis project Ga0326597, IMG submission 203789) | Soil microbial communities from uranium-contaminated site in the Upper Colorado River Basin, Wyoming, United States - RVT100D185 | ecosystem: Environmental > Terrestrial > Soil > Contaminated >...
AAAAAAGGAGATCCGCGTCGGCCATCGCCTTGCGATTGTCTATCATGGCGAGCATGGCATCGGATTTGACTTGGTAGACGTGAAATAAAAAAGCGCGTCAACAAAAAACCGCTCCGACGTACTTCGGAGCGGTTTTTCTTATTTAGAAACTGAAATCAGATTCGAAGCTCGAGAGGAATCCTTCTTGGAATCCCTCCAGGAATTCATCTAGAAGGGCATCTTGTTCTTCTTGTGTCAGCTCTTGTCCAAACTCTTCCAAAAGGACGGAGAGTACGGTATCGAGCAGGATTTCAATCGAGTCAAGACCGGATTCGCCATCCCCATAAAGCACGCCACCAAGCGAGTCGTCCGAGGTAAGTCCCAGATAGTCCGTCCAGATGACCTTGTCCCAGCCGGGTTCATGAAACGCACAAGAGACGAGATGTTCTTCCGAAAGAGCATCGTAGAACAATGTGTCTACATTCAGGCTGATGACGTCGCCCCATCCGTCAATTGTTTCCATTTGAAATGGTGCGGAAATGGAATCTGTCGTCTCCAACTCTTCAAAGATGACTTCACTCACAATGCCGCAGAAGAGATTTGCAAGAATCGGAAGCATGGTGACGGTTGCCCCGTCGAGGTCTTCTGTGAGCATTTCGTCAGGATCGACCGCGATCAAAAAGGAAATTGACCCTTCGCTCGTAACGCGGTTTCTCGAGACGACCATTATCACCTCGTCGTCGAGTCGGCAATAGATCGTTTGATTGACGCCGTCGTCTTGCTCTTCGTAAGTCTCACAATTTTCACTAAGCTCTTCGCTCAACACGTCGATTCCAAGAGCCTCGCCCTCAGGAATCATGTTGAGATCGGCGTCGGTAATGCCAAGTCCTCGATAGCGCATGACTTCGTAGGCGGCGTTTCCGTCCGGCATGTAGATGCGGTAACAGGTTTCAGGATCGACATAGTGCGCTTCGCCGTGCTGTTCGACTTGGAGCAAGATTTTTCCCCGTGTGCGGTTTGCAATCGCATTTGAGTTGCAGACGGAAGAAACATTTTTGAAATCGGTCGCATTTGAGACGAACGGAATTTGATCGAGATCTGCGTCCGTGATGCCCAGACCAAACGAGCGCATCATCTGATAGGCAACACTGCCATTTGCCATGTAGTAGCGCTTTCCGTCCTCGTGAACAAAATAGGCTTCGCCGTGCTGCTCGACTTGGAGCAAAATATAGCCGTCGAGCCGATCGGCAAGGGACTTTTCGGCAGCGAAACCTATCGAAGGCGTGAGCAAGAGAAGGGCAAGCGCCCCGATGAGAAGTTTTTTCATAAGGTTTGATTACTGAATAATGACGCGGTAAAACTCTCTCGATAAGACTCAGTCTACACGCTTACGGCCTCAGTTTCCAACCTTTTCGAAATAGGGTCACGACGATGGCGAACAAAATGATGGTCGCGGCACACAGTCCAATGGTTCCAAGAGCAAGGTTTGATTCCGAATAGCCGATCATGGAATATCGAATTCCATCAATCATGTAGAAAAAAGGATTGAGCTTCACCAGCCAGTGAATATTCAGAGGTAACATGTCGATGGAATTGAATACGCCTCCGACATAAATGAGCGGCGTGATGATGAATGTTTGGAGCATGTTAAGTTGTTCCATTTTTTCCGCCCAAAGACCGATCAGAAGGCCGATAAGCGCGAAGAGCACCGCGACCAGAAGGACGTAGAAGAAAAAGAGGGGAATGTTTGTGGGAGTGGCGTCCGTGAACAGAAGGGCGATGACATACACGCCCGCGCTCACGGCAATCGCGCGCGCGGTTGCTCCAATGACATAGCCGGCAATGATTTCCGAGTACGAAAGCGGGGAGGCGAGCATCTCTTCAATCGTCTTGGTCCAGCGGTGAAAGAAGAGGGAAAAGGCGCTCTGTCCGTATGCGCCGCCGATGAGCTGGAGCATCAGGATGCCTGGAAAGACAAAGTCGATGTAGTCGATGTTTTCCAGAAAGTCGATGCGGCTTCCGATCACCACACCGAACACCAAAATATAAAGGAGCGCAGAGATCCAGGGCGAGATGAGTGTTTGGACGGGGATGCGGAAGAAGCGTTGCACTTCTCGTTTTGTAACGGCCCCGAGGCGGATGAGATTCATACTAGGCAATTTCCGTGAGGCGAACATAGGTGTCTTCCAAGGTGTCGCCGTTTTTCGTAAACTCTTCCTTCGTGAGATCCGCAATGATTTCTCCCTGGTTCATGATCGCCACGCGTGAACACAATTTTTCCACCTCTTCGAGATAATGAGAAGTGAGAATAATCGTTTTTCCTTTGGCATGTAGGTCTTGCAAGTACTTCCAGAGCGCGCGGCGCTGTTCAACGTCGATGCCGGCGGTTGGCTCGTCGAGAATGAGAATTTGTGGATCATGCATGAGAGCGCGAGCAAGTACGTAGCGACGTTTGAATCCTCCCGAGAGTTCGCCAAAGGACTTGCCGCGGAATTGTTCGAGGTCGAGAAGTTCGAAGAGTTCCTTGATTCTTTTTGTTCTCTCGATGTGCGGCATGCCAAAGTAGCCACCGACGTAATCGAGACTCTTTTCGATCTTCGCGAAGATGTCGACGTTAAAGTCCTGTGGCGAGAGACCGATTGCGGCGCGCGCTTCTTGGTAATCTTTTTGCACGTCATGGCCGAGGACGGTGATGGCTCCTTCGGTGAATTTCGCGATGCCGGTTACGCAATGGATGGTCGTGGATTTTCCCGCGCCGTTGTGGCCTAAGAGACCGAAAAATTCGCCTTTTTTTATCGTGAGGCTGATGTCTTTTACCGCGGGCTTGCCTTTGTATGATTTTGAGAGGTTTTTGATTTCCAGTGCGTTCATAAGAGTTATTGCCTGAGCCTAGTCGAAGGCCTGTAAGGACTTGATTCTATCAGAGGGAGGAGGGAAAGACAAAAAACGTTTTAGGTTTGACATCTTCGCTTGCTTCAGCTATTATTCCGCGGTTGAAACCTTTAACCCCACCCATTTGGATTTTCGCAACATCGCCATTATTGCCCACGTTGACCACGGGAAAACCACCCTTGTTGACGCCATGCTCCAGCAATCTGGAACGTTTTCTGATCGCGACGAAATTGAAGAGCGCGTTATGGACAGCAACGATTTGGAAAAGGAGCGAGGCATCACGATTTATGCAAAGAATACCGCAATTAAGATCGGTGAGACAAAAATTAACATTGTCGACACACCGGGTCACGCGGACTTTGGTTCGGAAGTAGAGCGAGTGCTTCGAATGGTGGATTCGGTTTTGCTTCTGGTGGATGCCTACGAAGGTCCCATGCCGCAGACCAAGTTTGTGCTTCGCAAGTCGCTGGAGCTCGGGCTTCGACCAATTCTCGTCATCAACAAAATCGACAAGCCGTCCGCTCGTCCGGATGAAGTATTGAACATGGTTTTTGATCTGTTTGTAGAACTCGGCGCGACGGACAAGCAACTCGATTTCAAACACATCTACACCAATGCTCGCGACGGAATTGCCATCATGGAACCTGGCGACCAAGGAAAAGATCTTCAGCCGCTTTTCGATCTGATTTTGGCCACCGTTCCGCCAGCGCCGTCGGACATTTCTGCTCCGCTTCGTTTCCAGCCAGTGAATCTTGCTTACGACGATTTCGTCGGACGTCTTGCTTCCGGCCGGATTTACGAAGGTACATTGAAGGCGGGAGAATTTATTACCGTGATCAAGCTTGATGGCGCTCGAGAGAAGCAAAAAATTACAAAGGTTTTGACATCTGTCGGCCTTCAAAAAGAAGATGTAAAAGAGGCCTACGCTGGCGACATTGTTTCGATTGCCGGCATTCCAAACATCAACGTGGGAGAAACGATTGCGTCTGATCCGGCAGCAGAACCGCTTCCTGCGATCATGATCGATCCACCAACGCTCACCATGGATTTTCTCGTGAACAACTCGCCGTTTGCCGGACGAGAAGGATCGCTTGTGACCTCGCGTCAGATTCGTGAGCGACTCGAGCGCGAGCTCGAAACGAACGTCGGCTTGCAAGTTCAGTTTCCGGATAGTGCGGACGTGTTTAAAGTTAGTGGTCGGGGAGAAATGCACCTTTCCGTTTTGATTGAGACGATGCGACGCGAAGGCTTTGAACTGCAAGTTTCCCAGCCGCAGGTAATTTTCCGCGAGGAAGACGGAAAGAAACTCGAGCCGTACGAAAACGTGACCGTTGACGTTCCGGACGAACTTGCCGGTGTCGTGATTGAAAAGCTTGGAAAACGAAAAGGAGAAATGCTCGAGATGAAGTCGGAAAACGGGTCAACACGGCTCGAATACATGATTCCAACTCGAGGTTTGCTCGGATTCCGCATGGAATTTGTAACCGCAACTCGCGGAGAAGGCACTCTCTCGCACGTATTCGCAGAGTATGGACCTTATGTCGGATCCATTGAGCGTCGGTCAACCGGTTCGATGATCTCCGGCTTTCCCGGAAAAACACTCGCGTTCTCCCTCGACAACCTTCAGAGCCGAGGAACCTTGTTTGTCGGTCCGGGAGAAGAAGTGTACGAAGGAATGGTGATTGGAACGAGTGCAAAAGATTCGATGGTCGTGAATCCAACAAAAGGAAAGCAGCTCACCAACATGCGATCGAGCGGAGCAGATGACGCCATCAGCCTCACGCCTCCCGTCGACATGAACCTTGAGCGTGCCCTCGAATATATCGATGACGATGAATACGTTGAAGTAACACCAAAGACCATCCGTGTTCGCAAGAAGCACCTGCAAGAGCACGCGCGCAAGCGAGCGCAATCTGCATCAAGCAAATAAAAAACCCGGGCCCTGCCCGCGGTTTTTGTTTACGCGCGACGCTTTACCTCTTTCATTTCTCGACTTTCTCGACGCTCCATGAATCTTCTCAGCTCCGATTGGATCTCGTCAATGCGTTCTTGTTTTGATTCTTTTCCAACGGAAACAATGTCCGCTTTTCCTCTGCACCCGACAAGATCAAATCCGAACAGCGGGTTGCGTTCCATCTCGATTTCCATATGTCGGACGATCTCTTCAATGTTTGTCGAGTCATCTTCGCGTCCTCGTTTGAGCACACGTTGAATCCTCGATTCGATATCTGCGTCTGTTGCGATGATGACAACTCTCTCGCCAAATGCGTCTCTCATCATTTCGATTTCGCCTGGATTTCGAATCGAGTCTACGACCAATATCCCAGAATCAAGATCCGGAAGATCATCAATCATTCTTTCTGCCAAAGCGCCAGGACCGTTTTCTTTGCGAAGACCATTTCCTGCGGCGCGAAGGGCATCTCGATTTAGTGCTTTTCCCTCTGCTCGAACAATCTCTCGGAGATAATCTGACAACAGAATACTTCGCACATGTTCCTGGTCTTCCAGCAGGGCGTGAATAGCTTTTGTCGCTAAGCTTTTTCCCGATGCGATTGGACCCGTGAGACCGATAACCATTTTATAATTTGGCACGCTCATACATTTCTTTGAAACTCGTCCGGATCCAAACCAAGAGCAGAAACCAGAAATTCAAGTTGTTCGAGTTCATCGAGTAGATCCGAAGCCGGGATTCCAACAACAACGGTTCCGCTTTCGCTCAGGTCAACAGTCCGATCAGCGTGATCTTTAAAGTTTCCAAATTCGTCCTTTGTGAATTCGTCGTCTGTGAGGAGAGATTCAATTTCTCCCGCATCCTCCAGTGGTCCGGAATAGTAGGTATATGTCTCATCCATATCGAAAATAGTTACAAAATCAGTCTATCACCCTGTCCCACGATCAGTACAGAGGCCCGGGGCAGGTCGGGTTATGCGAAATTTGGTATACTTTCCTCTCACGGACTTTATGCAAAATCAACTCACATTCATTCGCGAGACAAATTGGCAGGAGGTGTTTGATGACTGGCGTGAGCGCGAGAAGGGAATTTGGGACGAGCATTATCGGGAGCGCGGTCATGCGAGTTGGGACGAGTGGCGATCGAAATTCGTCGCACCGGTCCGGCCTCAGGAGCGCACGCTATTCGACCAGTGCCGAACTCAGCAGGAATCGGGGACGTTCCTCGACGATTTACGAACGGACAAAATGTAATATGACCATGATCGAAACCTTGAGACAGTATCGCATTCTTGATTACGCCGTGTTTGATCTCCTTCTCGCGTTTGTCGGGATGGCGATTTTGTCTCCGCTCTTATCAAAGTTGTTCTTGAAAATGGGAATAAACATTCCAAAACGCAGTTGGGTCATCTGGGCTTTGCCAATCGGTATCGTGGCTCATCTGCTCGTCGGCAACATAACGCTCATGACCGGGCGCTTCATCGATCCAAGCGGTCACTACCTTTTGAAGATCGTGATCGCAGTACTTGTTGTCGCGGGATTTTACGGTGTAAAAAAAGTGAAGAAATAGGGAAAGTAAAACCATGTCAACTCCTTGCAGCTCCGTGCGGGCGGCTTTCGCCTCTTCAACGTTCTTAATTTTAGACGCCAATTCAGCTTTCATGCGTTGTTTTCTTGAGGCTTCTTTTTCAATCGAGGTTACTGTCTCCGCGAATTTTGAGAATCTAACCATACGTTTCATTTAAGTCTAAGACAAATTAAGTATATCAGGAACAACAAAACAATCTAGACAACAGAAAAGCCGCCAGCAAAAGCTGACGGCATTTCTGGCGGGGCGTTGTGGACGCGGTTGGAAAGCATTTCGCCGGCACGACATGCTTGACGTCCTCAGGCGTGATGCGTTAAACTGATCCAAGCTGATTCACAAAAACGGCTGGTCCCCGTCATAGCGAGTATCCGACACAATCCGTGTCGAGTTCTGGCGCAGGTTCTCAAAGACCATGCGCCACAAGCGCATTTATCCGAAAGGATACTCGCGCCTGCGTCAGAACTGGGTGCGGATTTTCGTTGCGGTTGTGGTTCCCTCCGGAGGAATCGGGGTTCAGAACCCCAGCGAATCGGGTGAAGCTTACATCCCGTAACCCGTGAATATATGCCGAACGGCCACTATATTTATCGAAGCGCCGTCACAGGACAAATTGTTACTGAGGCGTACGCTCGCCGGTATCCTCATCTCACAGTGAGAGAATGGGTACCGAATCGAAAAACAGCCCGATAAGGACTGCTTTTTCGAACAACTCACTCAAACGCCACTTGGTTTGTAGGCCGGTGGCGTTTTGAGTTGGGACAAAAGTGAATCAAATTTATCCCCATGTGTCAAGTATTATATCAAAATCCTTTGAGGTCGTGTGGACTATTCATACATGCTGCGATAGGGCTTGGGTTCGCGTGTCCCATAAACCTCTTCGACGAGAACCAAGTGTTCTTCAGAAGCAGAGCTCTCAATTTCATCCAAGTACCGTATGAACTCTTCTTGGTTGTTCAATGAAAACACCTCCGTGTTGAAAGTTTCGCTGATGCGGTCTAAGGGTGATTCCTTCAGGAGAGCGCTCACCTCATTGTCGACAAACATTGTGTCGCAATACGGCAAAAGATCAGAAACCATGCGGATATCACTTGCCATTCCACGGCTTGGAAGCCTCTTTTGACCAGCCGCAGCCTTTCTGGCAACGGCCGCCCACAACATCGAACCAATCCAAACGAAAGGAACGATGTCCACCTTTGTTGTGCCCAGTAGCTCCCAAGTTTTCGTTATAGCATCAGTAAGCGAGTAACCTGTGTACTTATGCGCCTCAACGATTGTTGAAAACATTTCTTGCCCACTGGACGGTAAAATGTCATCCAATGTCCATTCTCCTCCTGATTGGATTTCGAGATGCCTTTTTAACCTCTGTTCTACGGCAGTCGCGATTCCCCTGCCGAATCCGAGCGTCTCCTCACGGTACCAGTCCTCAAACTTTTGATCTTTCTCGCATTGCCATCGTTTGAATACTTCTGAAATACCGTCAGCAACCTCATCTCGAGAAGAGATTATATCAGCAACCAAGTCCGCTGGCATCGTTCCAACGATACGAATCATCATGCTTGGACCCCACTTACTCTGATCGCCATGGCTCACCGAATCAATTGTCTGAAGATTGAATTGACGTCCTTCCAACAACGCATGGACGCCTTCATGTAGCTGGAATCTACGAATCGTTACGCTGTCAAAAAAAGAAACGTCACCCGAAAGTTGGTCAATCATCCTTTCAAGTGCAGCAGACCGATCGTCTACAACCGACTCGTGAGTGTGATATGTAGATTTCGGACACACAATCAAACGGAGCTTTTGCAAACGGTCGAGTTTATTGAACAACTGGAGCCAAAATGGATCAAGTCGTTTGCGTGTTCTCTCACTCGTATCTGAATGAATGCTCTTCATCATTTCACTGATCGCATTTTGATCGAGGTAGATGACCCGTTTCTTTATTGGTGGAAGATTGTGCCGTTGCTCATGACCACATTTGATGCATGTTTTTGTATACACATGATCTCCAACCCAAACATGGACTCCAAATGCTACTCGGCTACAGTTTGGGCAAGATGTGTAGGGTTCTTGTACGAGATCCTCGATTTTCAGAGACGGCCTTTTCATAGTCGCATGACGATCAACTTAACAAAAACCTCCCCAATTGGGAAGGTCTTGGGTTTATTTTTTCATTCGTTTCACAACCGCCTTCACGCCTCTGTAACCTCCATATCCCATCGCAGCGAGGGTGGCGAAACCTACAAGTAACTCACCGGCTGTAGCATCTTCGGCTTCTGGCTTCTCCTCTGGGGCAACTGGGGCGTTATTTGAGTCCTCTTGGGCCCTCACCTCGGGATTTGTGTCATCTTCAGTTTCTTCAGCCTCCTGAGGCGTTTCTGGCGTATTCTCCGTTATGGTTGGAGCAGGCTCGTTTTCTGGCGCTGTTGTAGCCACTGGCGCCGACTCTTCTATTGGTTCTGACACGGATTCAGGATTAGACTCTGGAGCAGGTGTTGGAACGGGTTCCTCGATAGGTTCGGATTCCGGAGTAGGCTCCGGCGCTGGCTCTTCGATAGGTTCGGGTTCTGGAGTAGGTTCGCTCGGGGCAGGATCGGTATATACGCTGGTATCTCCACTTGCGTGGCAATGGTAGTCATTTGTTGGAATACCCCATTTCTCCTCGCAGTTCGTTCTACAGTAATGACAGCCATCCTCGTTCAATCCGCCCGGATGGGCGAATACCATCGTCGGAACTATGAACGTAATGAAGGTGATAAGAAGAAACTTCATAATTATTCCGTTTCAAGCAATTCCAAACAATCGAGTTGAGTTAAGGCATTCGGATCATTAAACTTTTCCATACACTCATTCGATGCGTCTACCTGAGCGTTGTAACGACCAGTGTCACAGATTGGATTTTCGTAATTCCCAATGCAATCAATTCCATCGTCGTATCCGTCCTTCAGCAAAATATCAGTCTCACATTTACGTCGAGCATCCTCGCGCTCCTTAATCTGTTGTAAGCACTCGTTATATCCAGATTCCTCGAGCCTCTGATTTTTTTGTTCTTGAAGATTCTGAACTTTGTTTTCAGGGCTTGTCGCAGAACATCCACCACCCACAAGAATTAACACACCAGCGATACCAAATAGGGACAAAAGTGTTTTTTTCATAGGCCGACTTAGTTGTTATTGTTTATTCCTGCTTGTTTAATTACTTCTGTATCAAGAGGAGAATCAAAATCGAAGTATGTGTAGTCTCTATCGTATGTGTACCACTTGTAGTTTGCTCGATCAAATCGAAGGAGATACATCATCTCTTTAAGTTGAGCGTGCATTTCTCCAATGTTTCTATTTGCTGCAAACGTTCCGCCGACCAACTCGATAGTTGAGTGAGCTGTTCCAGAGGTTTTTACGTCAATATCAAACTCCCAAAAGTTCTTACTTAAAATATCTGCATACGCTTTCCGCATCTCTGGAAACTCTTTAGACTGCAATGCAGATACTTTTTGTTCGAGTTGTGTGGCCAACGAATCGATTTCAGAATCACCTAAACCACGCGCTTCCTCAATAATAACGGCGTATGTATCGAATAATGCCAATTCTATTGTCAAAAGAGAGACGTCGGTTCTAAAATCGGAACCGTCAAAATCATCAACCCCAGCAACTTCCCTTGTGAGTCTATCTTTTGTTTGCGCAATTTGTTCTTCTTCTGATAACTCACTTTCAACAGTGCCGGTTGATGGGTGTGTGCTTAATGATGTGCCGGTTGGTGATGGATCCGATCCAGAAGAAACAACAATGAGGAAAAAAGTGATAAAAATAACGATGGCAAAACCGATGCAACCAGTTTTACTTTGTTTTTTCGCTTTCTTTTTAGATTCTTCACCTTTTGACGCGTTATTCGCGGACAAATCTTTCTTACAATGCTTGCATATTATTGCCTGATCTTGCACCTCCTCGGCGCAGTATGGACATTTTTTCATAAACCATGTTTGGTCGATTATCCGGCATGGGTCAACACAAAGCCCGCCGCCAGCTTTTCGGCTTTCGCCGAACGTAGCCCTTTCGGGATACGACCAAACAGGATTGCTGAACGACGGGTTCAGTATCCTGTTTGGTTTTGATGCCATGCTCTGAAATCTTGGCTTCCAGAGTTTAGGCTAAATTGTACATTTATTTTGCATTATCCCGCCCGATAAAGCAAGATACTCAGGTATGAATCCGGGCAAGGCCAACAATCAAAAATCAAAGGAGATCGAAGATGTTCTCGAGGAGTCGATTCGACTCTCCAAGGATGCTGTTCGAGCCAATAAACAACACTTTGAAATGCTGGTGGCTACTTCTGGCCTCTGTGAGATACTGCCAAGCATCAGACAAGCCATCGACTTTATGAGAGAGGACGGCTTTGCTGACATGTACGAAGCTCGACAGTGGCTTGAGGGCGGAGAAGGAGACAGGAGAAAGCGAGAACTTGCTGGTTGGATTCGAGCTATTTGTTCAGAGTTTCAATTGACGGAAAATTTTCAGTCGACTGTTGAACGTTATGTTCTCACTGGTCAAATTTCTGCCCCCGGCAATTACTCTATTAAGGTTGACTTCGTAAACAAACGGATCAGTACCGTTGAGTATGCGCTTGCCGCAGGCAAAGAAAAGAAAGCTTTGAGAATTATTAAGCAAAAACTTACTGAGATGCTGGAACGATCGATTGGGCGCACAAACAAGCAGATCAAGCTTACCGATCGATCTATCCATGAACGTGACTTGAAAATTTTGGAGTTAAGCCGAAAAGGATTCTCAAATGAGGAAATTGTTCAAGAACTTGTTCCTGACGACGAATCTGAAGAGGCTACAAAAGAGCAAAAAGCAATGAAGAAAATTGTGAAGGATGTCCTTTATAACAGATTAAAGCGCGGGCGTAACAACTGAGCAACTTGTTACGATCGGCGGAATTTGAGTTTCCATTAAACTGTCCTTAAGTGACAGTTTTTTGATTCCGGGCCGAAGATCTCCGTCGATTTCAGTGACCTTGCCCGGACATCGAGATGGACGGAGATTTTTGATCAAACTATGTCTAAGAAATCCCGAATCAAACGGCTTCAGACTCAGATGAAACGCTTCCCTAAATACGAATGGCATGAATACTCACCTCAGTTCATGGCTAGTCTGCGTGATTGGATACCTGACGAACAATATCAACGCTTGCTTAAAGAAAAGGGCGAATGGAGAAGAGTCGATGATCGAGAGGTTGGCCATGACCTTTCTGCTTATATAGAGGACCGACTAAAAGAAATCGAGAAATATGAAGTGTCAGACAACCAAGAATAATGGCCAGAAGTGTGGCAGTCATGCAGTTGTGGGTGGCCATTTTTGCTATTTTCATGACCCAGCAATTCCAAAAGAAACAAAACAGTTGGCTCGCAAGCGTGGAGGGAAACACAACCGACCGAGGGTTGATATCGCGCTTTCTGAAATTAAAGTTTCTGCACCGTGCGACGTGGTCAGATTGCTCAGTCAAACAATCTCGGAGGTTCGGAAAGGTGAGGTTGATGTGCGGATCGCAAATTGCATTGGATTTCTTTCCGGACACCTAATTCGAGCTTTTGAGGCAACCGACACTGAAGAACGGCTTGTAGAACTCGAGGAACAAATCAACCAAATAGGCTCAAGACCCTACCCCCATAAGTAACTTACTCCCTGTGCATCTCCCGATTGAAATAAAAGAAGAGATCCGCGATTTGTTCTCCAAGCCCGGAGAGCAGCTTTCGGATAGAGATGTACAGGAAATTGCTGATAATTTGCTTGGGTTCGCATTAAGAATTGACCAACGTATCGGATAGGTCACAAAACTGGGACGATACCCTTATTAACCTTGTTGATAGTTAGAGACCAAGCTCGATGCTGTCTAACGGCAGTGAGATCGGGTTCCTTCTCTGGCTATCAGCTCTGTTTATATAAAGCGATTCAATCTCCCCACCTTTGGTACTGGGAGAAGCGGAGCTATTTCTATGAAAAAAAGAGGATGCGAAACCGAGACGTTATGTCCATGGTGTTACAAGCGAGGAGTGTTGTTTACGGCCAATAAGAAAGCGGTGCTGTTCCGCTGTTCACATGGATGTCCGTATCGTGCGTGGAAACCAAAAGCACTACTGACTTATTCGGAGAAGAAGAGAATCTACAACAACAAAATATGAAGAAAATGGTAAAATACAAACATGAAGTATTTCATTTACGTCCGACGTTCGTCAGATCGTGAGGACCGACAAACATTGTCGATTGATGCTCAATCGAGGGATATGAAGGAACTCGCGACGCGAGACAGTTTGAATGTTATTGATGTTTTTAGCGAGTCCCATTCTGCGTATAAACCCGGACGGCCTGCTTTCGAGGAAATGCTGGAACGAATTGAGCTCGGACAGGCTCAGGGGATTATTACTTGGCAAGCGAGTCGTCTCGCGCGTAATGCGTTGGATGGTGGCAGGATCATTCATCTTATGGATCAGAAGAAGCTTCTTGAAGTGAGAACAAAGGATAAGCTCTTCACCAACAGCGGAAACGATAAATTCTTTCTTCAGATCGAGTTTGGTATGGCTAAAAAGTCATCCGACGATACAAGCGATTACATGAAGCGCGATGCCAAATCAAAGCTCCTCAAGGGTGAGTGGCCGGGAATGGCGCCTGTGGGTTATGTGAACGTCGACAAGGACGGAAAGATTGCCGGAAAATTCTTTGACCTCAAGAAGCAAAACCTTCTGGGCGAGCTGGATCGTGAGCTCAACAGGGTTGAGGTCGATCCCGTGGTAGGGCCATTGCTACGGAAGTTTTTCGATTTCTATTTGTCGGATCAGCGTACCCTTGCAGAGTCGGTGGCATTCATCAATGCACTTGGCGTAAAAAGCCATCGACTGAAGGGTAATTTCTCAAAAAGCATGGTCGACCGGATTCTTCGCAATCCCTTCTTCGCCGGGATGCTGAGATATGAAGGTGAGCTCTACGAAGGAAAGCACGAGCCATTGATAGCTTTGGAAGAATTTGAGGAGGTTCAGCGACGGTTATCAGAGCGCAAACGCCCGAAAAACGTCACGCATGAGTTTGTCTATCGTGGTTTGATCAAATGTTCCGAGTGTGGATGTTCGATAGTTGGGGTTCGCAAAGAAAACAAGAATGGCAATGATCCCTATGAGTATTACACCTGCAGTAAACGACGCGGACCTTGTAACCAACAGCCATTAAAGCCACAAAAGATTCATGTACAGGTAGAGGAAAAGCTAAAGGACATTCATATTGATGTTCGTGTTTGGGAGCTCTGCAAGAAACTCCTCAGAATCTATTATGCCGACCGAGCGGATAAAGCGCAGGACATCCAGAAGTCCCTTCAAATCAATCTTAATGACGTCGAGAAAAAACTCGACCGTCTGCTTGATCTGCATATCAGCGGCGGATTGAACAAAGATGAGTATGTATCCAAAAAAACCACTCTCTTGCAGGAGCGTGGAAAGATGCAATCCCAGATCGAACATGCTACCTACACGAATGACGAAGCGCGATCACAAACGGAATCATTTTTTGGTCTGGCTCATGCGGCATATAAGAAATTTTCTACTGGAACCGCTGATGAGAAAAAGTGGGTCGTTCAGCAAATCGGTTGGAAATTGGCGCTTGGAGACGGAACCCTTCAATGGGAGTACAAAAAACCATTTGACATGCTTGTGAAGCAACAAAAGGGATTTGTGTCGGTTGGAAATTCGATTCGTGGCCAAGCTAAAACAAAAATCGGCCTCGCACATGCGGAGGTCGACTTTTGGCGGACCGGACGGGACTCGAACCATTCGGGTCGCCCCGTCTGCCTTTTGGCTAACTTTAGCAAAGACGTTTGAAGTCTCAATGATAGCTACTTGCTTGTATTCTATTCATATATAATCTCATATAGTTATAATGTCACATTATGGACAACCGAGAAAAGCGATTCGTGAACGTTTCGCAAAAAATTTGGTCGCTTGTTAATGAAATTGATCTCCTCTCGCACGAGAACATCGAACGACTGCTCTCACCTAAGCAGCTGGTGGTTTGGAGTTACTTAAAAAAACTATCGAGGCACCACCACGAGAAATCGCGGAGGCAACAGATGTCGCTCGACCAACCGTTTCACAAGCACTCGAAGTCCTTCTACGATTAAAGAAAATCGAGCGCCTTGGCCAAGGGCGAAGTACGCGGTATCGTGTGATAAAATAGGCGTATATGGAAAATAGACAAAACCCTGAATTTCTCAAACAAAAATACGACTTGCACAAGTCGCACGAAGTAGAGCGGGCGGCAAAGGCAACCAAGCGTAAAACGGGAGAAAAAGTACCACAAAAACCTGAAGTCAATATCCAGAATTATTTGGATCGTTTCGGAGACATTCTTAACCCTCCAAAACTGGAAGGAAAAAAACACGAACGCTTCGATCGGCGCGAGCGTAATCTCAATCTCATCAAACGTTTCATGCACCGCGAATACGTCGTTGAACCATCCGTTGCAACAGATGAATTATTAAAGCATCAAAAACGCCTACACCGAGAGCAAGGTCGAGGGGAAGCTGACGTCCCGACCTACGTTGAGGAAAATATTCAAAAAGCTGTAGAGGCCATGCTTGATGGTGACAATGAAGAAAAGAAAAAAACCTTCAGTGCCATTGGGGACGAATACAAGCCGATCGTTGAAGAAATCGTGGCCAAGGTGATCGAACAGAAAGATTCTCTCGACTACTGGGTGGATTATCTCACCTCACCGGACGCTGACTATCCGGATTGGTTGAAGTACTGGGCAATACGAAACGTGGTCGGGCTTTCAGATTACGACAAAGACAAAAAAGAATTTCCAAAGCGCACAAAGACAACCCTCAATCCCTTCCCGCATCTCAACCAGCAGGCTCTTTCCGGGGTGCTTGAAGCGATGGAGACCAAGTACGGTGAGGAAAACATACAGCTGGGCGAGGACATTAAACGTCACAGAAAAGAAGCAAAGAAATTATCGTCATTGAAGCGGCGTGGAAAAGATATCGACGAAAGCC
>Ga0326597_10006940_pt1 | contig 15439 bp, 11 predicted proteins | sample RVTome_12_FD_203789 | JGI IMG/M metagenome (GOLD analysis project Ga0326597, IMG submission 203789) | Soil microbial communities from uranium-contaminated site in the Upper Colorado River Basin, Wyoming, United States - RVT100D185 | ecosystem: Environmental > Terrestrial > Soil > Contaminated >...
GACCGACTTCCGCTACGCCGTCGAGCTGCGCAACCGCGAGCTGCTCACCGACCGCCACGGTGCCGTGCTCCAGGCCCACGGCGCGGCCCACGTGTTCAATTCGTGGACCGAGATGCCCACCATCGGCGAGCAGCTCGATCTGCCGTGGACGTTCCCCGCCAGCTTCACGGTAGCGCGGGCGTTACTGAAGCCGGGCCGCGCCTACGCCGACGCCGTGAAGCGGTTTCAGCCCTACGACCGGGTGCAGGAGCCCGTCCCGGCGCTGCGGCTCGACGTCACGCGCCTGATGGTCGAGGCGTTGCGGCGGCGGATCGAGGCGTTCATCCTGGTGAACAACCGCGCCGAGGGAAACGCGCCGGGGACGATCCGGGGAATCGCGGAGATGTGGAGGGAGCAGGGAGGAGGGAGCGGGGAGCAGACGGTCTAGGCGCGACTGCTCCTGTTCCACGCTCCCTGCTCCAGTGAGGTCCAGCTCTCCCTGCGCGACCGGTATCGCCGTCCTGTACCGATCGACCATCCCCTGACTCGGGCGGAATCCGAACTCCGCCTGCAGCCGCCGCACGCGCCGCTGCAGCGCCCGCGTGTAGGCCGGCGGCGCGGAGATGGCTCGGCCGTACGCCGCCCGATACCGGTCCACCAGGGCGGGGAAGCGCTCGGCAAGCACCGGGAGAAACCGGTCGCGCACGGCGGGATAGAGCCGCAGCGGACCCGCGCACACGAACCGCGCGCCCGCGTCCCGCGCCGCGCCGAACAGCGCGCGCAAGGCCGCGACGTCGTCCGTGATCCCGGGCAGCACGGGTGCCACGATCAGTCCCGCGTTCACCCCCGCCGCCGTGAGCCGGGCGAGCGCGCGCAACCGGGCGGCAGGGTGCGGAGAGCGCACCTCGACCGATCGTACGATCACCGCGTTCACGGAGATGAGCGACACGTACACCTCGACCGCGTTGTGTCGCTGCAGCCGGGCCAGGACGTCGGCGTCGCGGGCGATGAGCGGACTCTTGGTGATCAGGCCGACCGACAGCCCCTCGCACCGCGCCAGGCGCTCGAGCACCGCGCGCGTCAGCCGGAAGCGCCGCTCGGCGGGCTGGTACGGATCGGTGGCGGTACCGATAACGATCGGCTCGGGACGCGCGGGGGGCCGCGCGGAGCGGGCGTGCCGCCGCAGGTCGCGCTCCAGCGCGGCGACGGTCTGCTGCTTCACGAAGATGCGCCGCTCGAACGCCTCCCAGCCGTGGGCCCCGCGGAAATCGGTCAGCTCCGCGTCCGAGAGCCGCCCCTGCGCGTGCGCCCGCTCGACCACGTAGCGGTGAGCGTAGCGGGCATAGCAGTAGGCGCACCCGAACTCGCAGCCGACGTACGGGTTGAGCGACCAGAAGTCCATCCCCGTCTGCGCCGGAGCGTTGAGGATGGTGCGGTTGGCGAGCGCGACGAAGCGCGTGCCCCGCAACCGCTGGTCGAGGACGGGGAGGGGGACCGGCGCTATCCCGCGCGGCTCGGCCAGCGCCAACGCCGCTTGTCCCCGCTCGGGACTCACCCTTCCCCCTTCCCCCTTCCCTCTTCCCTCATCCCACGCATCTGGTCCACCCGCACCGCGGGCAGGCGACACAGCCGGACTGGGGCGCGAGCGGACCACCGCAGTCGGGGCAGGGCGGCAGCGGGGGTCCGGGGAGCGACTGCGTGGGCTGAAGGAGGATCGTGGGGCGCATGGGAGGGCTCCGGGATCAGGATGTCGTGATCCCGAATATACACCGAAACCAATATCGCGGAACCGGTCCCGGCGGCGCGCCTAACCGATTATCGGATAGACGGTTACTGCACTCTGAAGGTCAGTGTGCGTGGACCGCCCCGAACGCGAATTCGCAGCAGCGTCGAGATGGTCAGGTTACCACGCCCAGCGACGCCTCATCGTGCGTAGAAGATTCCGACGCCGAAGAAGCAGGGATTCGACCGACACACGTACATCCGTACCAGGATCTTATACACCCCCTCCTGTTTCGTGACGAACCGCACCACCGGATGGTCATCGGCCCCCGAATCCTGGACGACCAGCTGGCCGGCGGGGTCGAAGACCTGCACGTCGATGTCGGAGCAGTCGTTGTCGCAGACAGCGGCGATCACGTACGCGGTGGACGCGGTGAGCCCGAAGGTCCACGTGTCCGTCGCGTCGTCATCGAGTTTCCCGATGACGTAGCTCCGGAAGGAGACGTCGCTCTCGACGTAGTTGGCTTGGAGCTGGTTGAACACCTGTGTGACGAACGCCTGCTGCGCCGTTGCCGGTTTGGCAAAGCCGAGGAGCAGGAGCACTGGTACTGTCCATTTGGTCGACATCAGCTCTCCTTGAGTGGGGCACTCCGGGCACCGGTCCTATGGCAGCGGGGACCGCTGCGCCCCGCCCGTCCATGCCTTCCAGCCGAAATACACCGGCACGCCGAGCGCCACGATGGCGAGGCCCGGCCAGGTGTACAGCGGCTTCTGGACGAGCAGGTTGATGCAGATCAGCCCGGTGAGCACGACGTACAGCGCCGGGAGCCAGGGGTATCCGGGCGCGCGCACCGGCCGGGGCAGGTCCGGCCGCCGCATGCGGAGGCCGAACAGGCCGATCACCGTCACCATGTAGAACAGCACCGCCGCGAAGATGATGTAGTCGAGCAGCTGGCCGTAGGTGCCCGAGAGGCAGAGCACGCAGGTCCACACGGCCTGCGTCCACAGGGCGACCACGGGCGTGCGGTAGCTGGGGTGCAGCTCGCCCGCCTTCGGCAGGAAGAACAGGTTGTCCCGCGCCATCGCGTAATATACGCGCGCGCCCGCCAGGATCAGCCCGTTGTTGCAGCCGAAGGTCGAGATCATGATCGCGACGGCCATCACGTACAGCCCGACCTCGCCGAACATCGCCTGCAGCGCCGCGGTCCCGACCCGGTCCTGCGGCGCCGTGGCGATGGCGTCGGCTGGGAGCACGCTGAGATAGCCGACGTTGGCGAGCACGTACAGCACCGTGACGATCAGGACGCCCATCCCCATGGCGAAGGGCACGTCCTTCTCGGGGTGCTTCAGCTCGCCCGACGCGAAGCCGACGTTGTTCCAGGCGTCCATCGAGAAGAGCGACCCCACCATCGCCGCGCCGATCGCCGGCAGGAGGACGAGCGCGAACCCGCCCTCGGGCCAGAAGCCGGCGCCGAAGTTGGCGGCGATCGCGTCCGCGTGCCGGCCGATGGTGACGCCGAGCACGATCAGGCCCACGAGCGCGGCCGTCTTGATGGTGGTGAGGGTCGTCTGGATGAGCGCGGCGGTGCGCACGCCGCGGACGTTGATCCAGGTGAGCAGCAGCACCGAGACGATCGCCAGCGCGCGCTGCCACGACAGGCCGAACTGGTACTTGCCGACCGTCCCGCCGAGGAACACGGTTTCGCTGAGTCCGGGGATCAGCACCGCGGTGAACCGCGCGAACGCCACGGCCACCGCCGCGATGGTCGCGGTCTGGATCACCGTGAACAGCGTCCACCCGTAGAGGAACCCGAACAGCGGCGAGATGCCCTCGCGCAGGTAGACGTACTGTCCCCCCGCCTTCGGGTACATCGCCGCCAGCTCGCCGTAGGTGATGGCGCCGAGCAGCGTGACCGCGCCCGACACGGCCCACACGAGTAGCAGGAGTCCCGGGGCCTGCACCTGGCGGACGATGTCGGCGGAGACGATGAAAATGCCGGAGCCGATCATCGAGCCCACGACGAGCGCCGTCGCGTCGAGCCGGGTGATCGCCTTCACGAATTCCGTGGCCGGGTGTTGCGTCGTCGCCATGCGGCGCTCCTCGGGGTGGGTGGGGGCCGGCGCATAACCTACCGGCCCGTGTCGGAGAGCGCTATCTTCGGAGCCGGTCACAGCCGTCATACTCCACCCGCGAGCCAGAGGGAACCGTGCGCCTCCTGCCGCGTGAAGAGGACTTCTTCACCCTCTTCGCCGAAGTCGCCCGCCGCAACACCGAGGCCGCCAAGCTCCTGCGGGACCTGTTCGAGGCCCCGCCCGACCGTCGCACGCCGATCATCGAGGCGATCAAGCGGCTGGAGCACGAGGCCGACCAGGTGACCCACGAGGTGGTCAACCGCCTGGACCGCACCTTCATCACGCCGCTCGACCGCGAGGACATCCACAAGCTGGCGTCCGACCTGGACGACGTCATGGACGCGATGGACGGCACCGCGCGCCGCGCCCAGATCTTCCGCCTTGGCGTCGCCCCCGTCGGGGTGCAACGGCTCACGGAAGTGATCCAGCGGATGGTGGCGACCCTGGAGCATGGCGTCGAGGGCCTGCGCAAGGGGCACGACGTGATCAAGTTCTGCATCGAAGCCAAGAAACTCGAAGAAGAGGGTGACTCGCTCTATCACGAGTCGCTCGGCCTGCTGTTCGAGAAGGAGCGCGACGCGATCGAGCTGATCCGCTGGAAGGAGATCTACGACAACCTCGAGCGCACGCTCGACGAAGCCGAGGATGTCGCCAACGGGCTGGAGTCGATCACCATCAAGCACGCCTGACGATGGAGTCGGTCTGGTTCGTGCTCGCGATCGTCCTGGTCGCGCTCGTGTTCGACTTCATCAACGGGTTCCACGACGCGGCGAACTCCATCGCCACGGTGGTGTCGACACGGGTGCTGTCGCCGTTCGCGGCGGTCGGGTGGGCGGCGTTCTGGAACTTCGTCGCCGCGTTCACTTTCGGCACCGCCATCGCGAAGACCATCGGCAAGGGGATGATCGACCTCAGCGTGGTGGACCCGACCGTCATTCTGGGCGGGCTGCTGGGTGCGATCATCTGGGATCTGATGACGTGGTGGTGGGGCCTGCCGACGTCGTCGTCGCACGCGCTGGTGGGCGGCTACGCCGGCGCCGCCATGGCGAAGGCGGGGTTCGCCGCCATCATCGCGGCGGGCTGGATCAAGACGCTGCTCTTCATCGTGATCGCCCCGGTGATGGGGCTCGTCCTCGCCCTGATCTTGACCGTGATCCTGTCGTGGGTCCTCCGCCGCGCCGCCCCGCGGCCGGTGGACAAGGCATTCCGCATCCTCCAGCTCTTCTCGGCGGCCGCCTACTCCCTCGGCCACGGCACCAACGACGCGCAGAAGACGATGGGCATCATCGTCGCCCTGCTGGTGTCGAGTCAGGCGCTCTTCACGGAGTTCCCGATCCGCGCGCTGCATCTCACCACCGCGGACGTGATCCCCGTCTGGGTAATCCTGTCCGCGCACGCGGCGATCGGCCTCGGGACGATGGCGGGTGGGTGGCGCATCGTGAAGACGATGGGACAGCGCATCACCCGGCTCAAGCCGTTCGGCGGGTTCTGCGCCGAAACGAGCGGCGCCATCACGCTCTACCTGGCGTCGTTCCTCGGCGTCCCCGTCAGCACGACACACACCATCACGGGCGCCATCGCGGGCGTCGGCACCGCCCGTCGGCTCTCGGCGGTGCGCTGGCAGGTCGCCGGCCGCATCGTTTGGGCCTGGCTGCTGACCATCCCGGCGGCGGCGGGGATCGCGGGAGCGAGCTATCTCGCGCTGCGCGCGATCTTGAAGTGAGGGAAGGGGGAATGGGGAAGGGGGAAGGGTACGTCACGACGCTTCCCCCTTCCCCCTTCCCTCTTCCCCTGTTCACCGTCAATCGAGCTTCAGAGTGAGCAATCGCAGTTCCGTCATCTCCTCGATCGCATAGCGCACCCCCTCGCGCCCCACGCCCGACGCCTTGGCACCCCCGTAGGGCAGGTGGTCGACCCGGTAGCCGGGGATGTCGTTGCCGTTCACCCCGCCCACGTCGAGCTCGGCGTGGAGGCGGAACAGCGTGCGCGCGTCCCGCGTGAACACCCCCGCCTGGAGCCCGTAGGGCGAGGCGTTGATCTGCGCCACCGCGTCCTCCAGCCGCGCGTATGGGGTGACCGTGACGAGCGGCGCGAAGACCTCCTCGCAGTTCACCTTCATCTCCGGCGTCGTCGACACGAGTACGGTGGGCTCGAGCAGCTGACCCCGCCGCTTCCCACCCGTCGCGACCTGGGCACCCTGCGCCACCGCCTCGGCGATCCAGCCCGCCACCCGCTCCGCCGCGTCGCGCGAGATCAGCGGCCCGACCTCCGTCCGCTCGTCGAGCACATCGCCCACCACGAGCTTCGCGACCTTCGGCACGAAGCGGTCGAGGAAGGCAGGATAGACGTCCTGGTGCACGAAGATGCGCTGGGTCGAGATGCACGACTGGCCGGCGTACGTGTAGCCGCCCAGCGCGCAGCGCCCGGCGGCCCAGTCGAGATCGGCGTCGGGCTCGATGATCACGCCCGCGTTGCCGCCCAGCTCGAGCGCGACCCGCTTGGTGCCCGCCTTGGCGCGGATCTGCCAGCCGGCGCGCGCGCTGCCGGTGAACGTGATCAGCCGCACGCGCGGGTCCTCGATGAGGAGCTGCGCCACCTCCACGTGGCAGGGCACCACGCGCACCCCGCCGTCGGGGTATCCCGACCCGAGCACCAGCTCGTACAGCGCGAGCGTCGTGAGCGGGTCCTGCGGCGGCGGCTTGAGCGTGATCGCCGCGCCGCACGCCATCGCGGGCGCGAGCTTGTGGGCCGCCAGCAGCACCGGGAAGTTGAACGGCGTGATGCCGACGATGGGCGAAAGCGGGAACCGCCGCGTGAGCGCCAGCCGGCCGGCTCCCATCGGCGCCGCGTCCGTCGGCAGCACCGCGCCGCCGATGCGGGTGGCCTCCTCGGCCGCGTCGCGGAACACGAACGCCGCGCGGTCCAGCTCGGCCCGCGCCTGAGTGATCGGCTTCCCCGCCTCGAGCGCCAGCGTGCGACCGAGCTCGGTCCGGCGGGCCTCCAGCCCGTCCGCCACGGCGCGCAGGGCGGCCGCGCGGCGGTGTGCCGGCAGATCGCGGCAGGCGCGCGCGGCGGCCGCGTTGGCGTCGAGCGCGGCGCGCACCTCGTCGGGGCCGGCCAGCGGCACGACCCCGACCTCGGCGCCGTCCTGCGGCGAGCGGATGACGCTGACGTCACGGTCCGCGGTCTGCTTCATGGCGTGCCTCCTTCGAGGGCGGCGACCACCGCCTGCGCTATGCCAGCATCCTGCACGCCGACGCCGGTGAGATCGGCGACGGTGATCTCGTCCTCCCGCTCGCGGCCCGGCCGACGGCCCAGGGCCAGGTCTCCCAGCTCCGCATACACGCGGTCGGCGCCCATGGCCCCCGCCGCGATGGCATGCCGCAGGTTGCCGTAGCGCGCGGTCTGCGCCACCCGGTCTGCGACGACCTTGTCGGCCCGCGCCAGCAGTGCCGGCTCGAGCTCGACCTTCTCGGGGCTGCCGGTCCCGGCCGAGGTGACGTGCGTCCCCGGGTGAACGGCCGCCGCGAAGATCAGTGGCGCGGTGCTGGCGGTGGCCGTGACGATGAGCCGATGCGCGCGGACCTCCGGGTCGAGCGCGCCGGCCACGCGGGTCTCGACCACCCCGGCGAGCTCGCGGGCCAGCGCCGCCGCGCGGTCCGGGGTCCGGTTCCAGATCGTGAGCCGCGTGATCGGCCGCTCGGCGATGATGGCGCGCGCCGCGAGCCGGCCCACCGCGCCGGCGCCGACCAGCAGGGCCTGCGTCGCGTCGCGCGGCGCCAGGTACTTGAGCGTCAGCGCGATCGCCGCCGCCGTCCGCAGGTCGGTGAGGTAGCCGTGCTCCTCGAGCAGCCACGCCGGCCGGCCGGTGTCGGCGTCGAGCAGGAGGAACAGCCCGTCCCCCGAGGGGAGCCCACGCTCGCGGTTCTCGTGAAAGCCCGTCGCCACCTTGAGGACCACGTAGCGGTCGCCGCGCAGCAGGGCCCCCTTCACGTGGATCTCCGCGTGGCGGTCGGTGAGCTCGGCCACCAGCGGGTCCGGCAGGTCCGCCTCGCCCGCCGCGAGCGCCCGGAACCCCCGCTCGACTGCCGCGACCGCGACGGCCATCGACACCCGGTCGCGGAACGCCTCGAGCGGGACGACCCGCAGCTCAGTCACCGAACAACCGCCGCAGCCCCCGTTCGGTTTCGGCCAGCGCGGCCTCGAGCTGGGACTGCTCGCCGCCCATCCCGAAGCGGATGTAGCCCGGCGTGCCGAACTGCTCGCCCGACACCAGCAGCACGTCGTGCCGCGCGCGGATCTGCTCGACCAGCGTGTCGCCGCTCACCGCCGGCCGGTAGCGGGCGAAGCAGATCGCCCCGGCTTCGGGCGGGTGCCACGCGAACGTGTCCCCGAAGCGTTGCAGCCATGCTTCGATCACGGGATAGTTCTCGTTCAGGATGCGCCGGGTGCGCGCCAGGATCTCGGTGCGGGTGCGCGGCTCGAGCGCGAGGGTCGCCAGATGGTCGGTGACGCCCGAGGGCCCGATGGTCGTGTAGTCGTGCCGCATCCACGCCTCCTCGGCGAACCGCGGGTCCGCCACGACCCACCCGATGCGCAGGCCCGGCAGGCCGTACGCCTTGGAGAGGCCGTTCACCACCACCACCCGCTCGTAGCGTCCCCAGAAGGAGCGCGTCGTCACCCCCGAGCGCTCCGCGCCCTGATAGACCTCGTCGGCCAGCAGCCAGGCGCCGACCTCGGCCACCCGCCCGAGGATCCGGTCGCAGGCATCGGCCGAGAGCACGTGGCCCGACGGGTTATGCGGGTTGGTCACCACCACGAGCTTGGTGCCGTCGGGGATCGCCGCGCGGATCTCTCCCGCGTCGGGCTCCCACGCCCGCTCGAACCGCAGCGCCAGCTCCCGCACGTCCGCCCCGAAGTTGCGCGCGAGCCCGTTGGTCTGGAGGTAGCTCGGCACCAGCACCGTGACCTTGTCGCCCGGCTCGATCAGCCGCCAGCAGGTCACGAAATTCGCCTCGCTCGATCCCGTCGTGACGAGCACGTAGTCGCGCGTCGCGCCGGGGTAGAGCGCCGCGATCCGCTCGCGCAGCAGGTCGGTGCCGTTCGACTGGCTGTAGCCGAGGCGCACGTCCAGCAGGGGATCGGCGGCTGCGCCGGCGAGCCCGAGCAGCTCGCGCACCGTCAGCGGATGCACGCCGGACTCGGAGAGGTTATGGCGCACCCGGTTCTCCCAGGTGCTCTGCCAGCGCTCGAGATCGAACGTGAAGAACGTCATGCGAGCCCGTCCAGGTCGTCCGGGGTGGTGAGCCAGTAGTCCGGCTCCAGGTCATCGAGGTGGGCGCGGTCGAAGGGACCCCACAGCACGGCCGCGGTGCGCACGCCGGCGGCGCGGCCGCACTCGAGGTCGTGCCGCGAGTCCCCGATGAACACCGTGCGGGCGGGATCGGCGCCGAGGAGGTCGATCGCCTTGAGCACGGGCTCGGGGTGCGGTTTGGGATGCGTGACTTCGTCGGATCCCACCACGGCGTCGAACACGTCGGCGAGGCCGGCCAGCGCGAGTCCCCGCAGGGCGCCGTGGCGCATCTTGCTGGTGACGAGCCCCAGCTGGCCGCCGCCCGTCTTGAGGGCCCGCACCCGCTCGACGACGCCGTCGTACGGCCGCACCAGCGCGTCGTGGTGGGCGAGGTTGTACTCGCGGTACGTCGCCACCATCGCCTGGATCTCGGCCTCGTCCTCGGTCCAGGTGCGGAACTGCACCCACAGCGGTGTGCCCAGCCCGGCCATCCAGACGTCGTCGGGCGGCTCGACGCCGCGGTGGACCTTCATGGTGTGCCGGTACGAGCGGAGGATCAGCTCGATCGAGTCGATCAGCGTGCCGTCGAGGTCGAACAGGAAGGTGGAGAACCGCACGGGGGAAATGTACTCCCTCCGAGGAGCACCGCAGCGACCAGCTCGACGGCGGGACCGGATGTCTCGGCCGCCGGCGGCGGCAGGCGCTCGTGCCACGCGAGCACGTCGTCCACCCGCAGCGGGCGCCGGCGCTCGAGCAGGTCGCGCAGCAGCAGCTCCGCGCCGGCTGTCAGGCCGCGTGTCAGGCGCGCGACGAGGGCGTCGAGCCGGGCGAGGCGCCGGCCGTCGCCGGCCCGGGCGGCGCGCCGCGCCGCGGCCAGCACCCAGGGCACGAGGCGCCGGCCCGGCCCGTCCCGGTCGGGCGCGCGCCAGCGCGCCAGCTCGAGCGCCCGCAGGCGCGCGCGCACCACCCCGGCGGCTCGGGCGATGGCGGCCGCGACGGGTGTCGGGTCACTGGCGGGGGCCGCCGGCGCGCGGGCGGCGGTCGCGAGCAACTCGGTCGCGCGCTCGGGGTCCGCGCGGCAGCCCCGCTCGTCCACCACGAGCGCGTCCACCGGGCCGCCCGCTCCGCCGAAGCGCAGCACCAGCACGGCCGCGGTGGGCCCACCCGCCACCGCGCACCACGCGCCCGGCGCCGCGGGGTGGCCGTCGCGCTCCGCCGTTTCCTGGAGGCGGTCGCACCAGTCGAGCGCCCCGCCCGGCGCGGCGCCCGCCGGCGTCTCGAGTGCCGCCGAGCCGGCGGACCACTGCAGCGCCGCCTTGCGCGCCAGTCGCAGCTCGAACGCGATCGCGCCGGCGAGCGGTTCCGGCGGCAGGAAGGTCACCGTCTCGATCACGGCGTGGCGGGAGCCGAGCCGGTCGATGCGGCCGACGCGCTGCGCCAGGCGGGCGGGGCTCCACGGGACGTCGTAATGCACCACCCGGGCGGCGTCCTGGAGGTTCAGGCCCTCGCTCACGAGGTCGGTCGCGATCAGCACGTCGGTCGCGAGCGCCGCGGGGGGCGGGGCCGCTCCCGACGCGATCGGCGCGAAGGCCCGCAGCACCTCGTCGCGAGTGGCCCGCTCGCCCCCCCACGCGCCGCCCGCCGCCGTCACCAGCGCCACCCGATGGCGCCGCCCCAGGAGGCGCGCGAGGTGGCGGGCGGTGGCGCGCGCCGCGGTGAAGACGATGGTCTTCCCGGGATCGCCCGAGAGGATGCGGTCGAGCGCCAGCGCCTTCGGGTCGGTCGCGGCGGGCGCGCCCGTCGTGCGGGCGACGAGGGCGCTCAGCGCGGTCCGGTCGGGAGGGTCCGCCGCCGGACCCTCATCGGCGAGCAGCGGCAGCAGGGCGAGCTGCACGTCACCGGTATCGCCCGCCGGGAACCAGCGGGAGAAGTCCCGCGGGCCGAGCGTCCGCCCCGTGGCGGCGGCCTCGGCCGCGGCGGTGGCGAACGCATCGAGCCGCGTGGCCGAGGCCCGGAGCGCCGGCAGGCTCGACGCGAGCCGCGACAGGAGCAGCAGGCGGATGAGCCCGCCGGCGCGCCCGCCGGCGTCGAGCCGATGGATCGCCGCGACCAGGTCCGGTACGGTCTCGTCGGGCGCGGGGCTGGCGCGCACGACCGTGGCCGCTCCACGGTGCGGAAACGTCAGCCCACCGGCGCGGGCGTGGGCGCGCGCGCGTTCGCGCGATCGGGCGACGACCAGTCGGGCCACGGCCGCCCGCAGGTCGGCGGCGTCGGCGCGGTCGCGGGCGGCGACGCGCAGCGAGGGGACCCCCAGCGCCGTGAGGGCGTCGTCCGCGAGAAACAGGCGCAGGAGGTGGACGAGATCGGCGGTGCGGTTGTGCACCGGCGTGGCGGTGACGAGGAGCACGCGCCGACCCACGGCGAGACGGGCGAGCGCGCCGTACCGCCGCGTCGCCGGATCGCGGAAGCGGTGGGCCTCGTCGACGATCAGCAGCGGCGGCTCACCCGCGAAGCGGGGCGGTGCCGGCCCGCTCAGGCCCTCGTGCGACACGATCGGCGCGCTCAGGTCGAGCCGGGCCAGCAGGTCGCGCCACTGCGGTATCAGCACGGCGGGCACGACGAGCGCGCACGGGTCGCCCAGCACGCGCGCCACGGCGAGCGCGATGAACGACTTCCCCAGGCCCACCGCGTCGGCCAGCACGGCGCCGCCGTGGCGGCGCACGATCGCGCCGAGCCGCCGCGCGGCGGGCCGCTGATGGGACGCCAACCAGTCGGCGAGTCCGGCGGGTATCTCGTCGCCCGGCTCGATCAGCTCGAGCGCGGCGCGCCGGGTCACGGCCGCCGGGTCCGCCGCGGCGCCGGGACTGAGCAGGACGCCGAGCGGCTCCACCACCGGACACAGGTCCTCAGCGAGGAGGCGGGGCCAGCGGCTCCAGCGCCCGGCGGTCGTGCGCATCGAGTTCCAGGGTCGCGGCGACCAGATCGTCGTCGCTCCGGCCGTCCCGTCCCAGGGCGGCGAGGGTCGCCCACACCGGGGCGCGGGCGTCGGGAACGGGGAGATGGCCGACCACCCGCGCGTTGAAGCGGCGGAATCCGCCGCGCGCCGGGTCGGCGTCGAGGCGCGCCAGCGCGGTGAGCCAGCGCGCGTTGAGCCACGCCGTCAGACCGTGGGCCTCCGGCCCGTCGCGCGCGATCACGCCGTACACCGTGTTGAGGGGCACGGCGGCGATCGGCGGCACGGCGGCGGCGAGGCGGCGCGCCAGATCCGGCCAACAGACGCGCCACGCGGCGACGGCGAGGGCGATCCGGAACACCTGCCACGGCACGCCGTCGCGATAGTCCGCCCGGGCCCGCAGCCGCGTGAGGTGCGGCTCGAAGCGCGCCGCGAGCGCGGCGGGCAGGCGTGGGAGCGGCTTCCCGCGCTCGTCGTGGGTCCAGCACAGCCACCGCGACGGCGTGACCTGGAACGGCCGCACGTCGCGGCCGCGCACGGCGGGCCGCGTGCCGGGCTCGGACGCCGGGGCGAGGAAGATCGCGTCCGCGCCGGTCTTCACGCCGAGCTGCGGCGCCCAGCGCTCGCGCAGGGCGGGGAAGCGCGCGCGGAGCTGCCGCGCCACGGCCCCGGCGTCGGCCAGCAGCACCCACGGACCGTCCGTCTGGAGGCTGCGCTGCGGCAGGCGGAGCGCGTCGGCCGGCGCGTCGAGGGTGATCGCCGTGCCGCCGTCGGGCCGGGGGTCGGCCCGCGCCGCCACGACGGCCATCGGGTACACCGCCGCGCCGAACGCCGCCGCGCGGTCGTCGAGCGGTACCACCCGCTCGAGCCGGGTGCCGTACGCCAGGCGGCGGCGCAGCGGCTCGGCGTATCCGCTGGTCGCGAGCTTGGCGGGGACCAGCAGGGCCACGGCGCCGCCCGGACGGACGAGCTCCAGCGCGCGCTCGACGAACGCGACGGCGAGATCGGGCGCGTGCGCGAAACCGCCTCCCGCCGGCCGCCAGCAAGCATAGCGGGCGGTGAGCGCCTCGCGCACCCGCGCGGGGAGGCGCTCGCCCCGCACCCATGGCGGGTTGCCGACCACGAGGTCGAAGCCGCCGCGCTCCATCACGTCGCCGAAGTGCGCTTCGAACGCGAAACAGGGAGCGCCTCCGTCGCCGGCGAGCCCCCGCTGCACCACGCGCACGTCGCGGCGCCGGGCGCGGAGCGCGCGCAGCCGAGCGCGGCCGCCGGCATCGAGCCCGGCGCGGCGCCCGAACAAGTCGGGCGCACGGGCCGCGGCGACCAGCTCGGCGATCGCCCGGTCGAGCCGCGCCTGCGCGGTGGCGCATTGGCGCCGCATCACCGCGGTCTCGGCGCGCGCCAGAGACGCCGCCGCCGCGCGCTTGGCAGGCCCCGTCGCGGCGAACAGGGTCCGCCGCGCCGCGCCGATCGATTGCAGCTGGCGCAGCTCGCGCAGCTCGGCGCCCGTGTCCGCGTCGCGCGCCGCGCCGCCCAGCGCGGCCGCCGCCGAGAGCGGGTCGAGCAGCGTGTCGCCCTGGCGCACCTGTCCGTCGAGGTTGGGCAACGGGGCCACGCCGCCCGGATCGCCGACCGGGTCGTCCGCCACGAGCGCCAGCCACAGCCGGAGCTCGGTGAGCCGCACGGCCGTGAGGTCCACGTCCACGCCGAACAGGGAGTGACGCAGCACGTCGCGCCGCACGGCGACGGCGTCCGCGCCGGCGGGGGCGCCCCGCAGTGCCACCAGCTCCTCGAGGGCGCCCAGCAGGAACGCACCGGAGCCCACCGCCGGATCGAGCACCGTCAGCCGGTCGATGGGCGGCCGAGCCGCCGGCGGCTCGCCCCGGCGCACCCAGCGCTCCGCCGCCCGCGCGGCGAGTCCGCAGCGGTGCACCAGGGCCGCCTCGAGGCCCGCCCGCACGATCTCCCGCACCAGGGCGGCGGGCGTGTAGAACGTGCCGCTGGCGCGGCGGGCGCCGGGGTCCATCACGCCCTCGAACACGCGCCCCAGCATGTCGGGCGCGACGAGGTCCCCGGTGTCGTCCTCGCGGACGGAAAAGTGGAACCGCTCGAACAGCTCGTCGAATGCCTCGCGCCAGTCGGCGTTCGACCAGTCGGCGGCGCCCGCGCGGCGCTCGAGCGCCGTCGGCTCGAACAGGCCGCCGTTGAGAAAGGGCAGGCGGCCCAGTGCGCGCGCGTGTGCCGGCCGCCGAGCCGGGCTGCGGTTCAGGGCGCCGAAGCAGAGCGGTGCGAGCACCGTCCGGTGGAACGGGCGCCGCGCCGCGAGCGCCGCCTCGAAGCGGCGCACGAGGAAGCGCCGGTCGCCGTCCAGCCAGCCCTTCGCCTGGACGAAGTACAGGAAGAGGACGCGGGTGAGGGTGGTGAGCGCGAGGACGCGCCGGTCGGCACGCGGCCCGGGCGCCGCCGTGCGGTCGGTGAGGCGCTCCAGGATGGCGCGGAACGCGCGGAAAAACCGCCCGGTGACGGCTTCGCTCGCCAGCGTGTCGCCGGCGCGGATGCTCAAGCCGAGGGCCGACTCGCCGTCCGCGGGAGCCAGCCGCTCGAGCGTCGCCAGAGCGCTCGCCGGTGGATTGGCGAGCGGCAGGGCGAGGCGCCGCACACCGAGGTCGCCGTTCGGGCGCACGCGCCAGGTGGCGCACACGAGACGCGGCGGGTCGCCCCCCAGCGCGCAGGCGAGGCCGCGCTCGGCGCCGGTCGCCAGCCGGCGCGCGGCGGCGCGGGCGGCGAGGTCGGGATCGGCCGCCGCGAGCGCGAACACGCGGAACGCCCCGTGCCGCGCCACCAGTGCCGCGCGGGTGACGCCGGCCGTCTGCGCCGCGTCGCCAAGCCAGGGCCCGGGCGGCACGGGGTCCCACGCCGCGTCGTAACCGAGCGCGCGGAACAAGTCGCGGAGATCGTCGATCCGCTCGGTGCGGGCGAGCCGCTCGCGCAGCGCCACGGGCCCGTCGCTTGGCACGGGCCACGATGCGCGCGGCGGGCCTGCGTCATGTCATCGGGATGCTACGGATGGGGTGCAGGAAAACGCGGGAACGGGGAAGAGGGAAGGGGGAAGGGTCCATCGCCGGCCCTTCCCCCTTCCCCTTTCCCCCTTCCCCGAGACTCAGGTACTGCCCTGTTTCCGAAGCCGTATACTCCCGTTCACCGTCTCGAGCTCGAGCGTCCGCCCGCCCTGGCCCACCGTGCCACGGATGCGGCGCATCCCGAACCGGCCGCTCACGGTCAGCGGAAACTCGGTCTCGATGTCGCCGTTCACCGTCTGGGCCTCGACCTCGGCCGAGAAGTCCGCCGGCAGGTAGACC
>Ga0326597_10006941_pt1 | contig 15438 bp, 11 predicted proteins | sample RVTome_12_FD_203789 | JGI IMG/M metagenome (GOLD analysis project Ga0326597, IMG submission 203789) | Soil microbial communities from uranium-contaminated site in the Upper Colorado River Basin, Wyoming, United States - RVT100D185 | ecosystem: Environmental > Terrestrial > Soil > Contaminated >...
CTTCCCGACGCGACGCAAGGTGGACGGCTCGCCCGTGATCTGCGGCGACAAGGTCGTGTTCGGCTCCGGTGACGGGCGGCTGTACGTGTTGCGGCTGGCGGACGGTTCCGAGGTCTGGTCGTACGACATCGGCCAGTCGATCTTCTCGTCGCCGGGCGTCGCCCACGGCGTCGTGCTCGTCGGTTGTGACGACGGCGGGCTGTACGCGTTCGGGGCGCCGCGCGATCCCGGCGGCGTGCGAAAGGGCGGCTGATGGCGAGCCTGGACGACGAGCCGACGACCGCCGGCAACTACTTCGTCTCCAACTACCCGCCCTTCTCGGCCTGGGGGCCGCAGGGGCTGCCGGCGGTCGAGGAGGTGCTCGATCGCGCGCCGACGGAGAGCGTCTCGCTCGGTCTGTACGTGCACCTGCCGTTCTGCCGCAAGCGCTGCGACTTCTGCTACTTCAAGGTCTTCACCGACAAGAACGCGGGAGAGATCCGGCGCTACGTCGAGGCCGTGCTGCGCGAGGTCGATGCCTACGCCCGGCGACCGCGCTTCGCGGGGGGCCGGCCTTCCTTCGTGTACTTCGGCGGGGGCACGCCCTCCTACTTGTCGGTCGGAGAGCTGCGGCACCTGTTCGACGGCCTGCGGAGCGCGCTGCCGTGGGACGCGGCCGAGGAGATCACCTTCGAGTGCGAGCCCGGGACGCTCCAGCGGCCGAAGATCGAGGCCCTGCGCGAGCTGGGAGTGACGCGGCTGAGCCTGGGGATCGAGAACTTCGACCCCGGCGTGCTGGAGCTGGGCAACCGCGCCCACCGCGCCGAGGAGATCTTCCGCGCCTACGCATGGGCGCGCGAGGTCGGCTTCCCGCAGATCAACGTGGACCTGATCGCCGGCATGACGGGCGAGAGCGACGCGAACTGGAGGGCGTGCATCGAGCGCACGCTCGAGCTGGCGCCCGAGAGCGTCACCGTCTACCAGATGGAGGTGCCCTTCAACACGACGCTCTACGAGCGCATGAAGGACGGGCGCGCCGAGACGGCGCCGATCGCGGACTGGAGCACGAAGCGGCGCTGGATGGCCGAGGCCTTCGCGCGCCTCGAGCAGGCCGGGTACACCATCGGCAGCGCGTACACCGCCTGCAAGGACGACAGCGTGCGCTTCCTGTACCGCGACGCGCTGTGGACCGGAGCCGACATGCTCGGTGTCGGGGTGTCCTCCTTTTCGCACGTGGCCGGGGTGCACTTCCAGAACGAGAGCGCATACGGGCCGTACGTCGAGCGCTGCGAACGCGGCGAGCTGCCGCTGCGACGCGCGTTGCGGATGAGCGGCGAGGAGCGGATGATCCGCGAGTTCGTGCTGCAGCTCAAGACCGGGGCGCTGGACCCGACCGGCTTCGAGCGCAAGTTCGGTGTGGACGTGCTCGAGCGCTTCGCCGAGCCCCTGCAGGCGCACGCGGCGGCCGGTTGGCTCGCGCTCGAGGGCGGGCGTCTCGTCGCCAGCCGCGACGGGCTGCTGCGCATCGACCGGCTGCTGCACGACTACTTCCTGCCCGAGCATAGGGACGTGCGCTACACCTGAGCCCCGATCCGCGCGCATGAGGATCACGCTGCTGACGCCCGGGACCGCGCATTTCTACTGTGGAAGCTGCCTGCGCGACAGCGCCCTGGCGCGAGCCCTGCGCGCGATCGGGCACGAGGCGCTCATGGTGCCGATGTACCTGCCCTTCGTGCTCGAGCAGGCCGAGCCGCAGGATCTCGCACCGCGCGTGCGCATGGGCGCGATCAACATGTACCTGCAGCACAAGCTGCCGCTCCTGCGCCACACGCCGCGCTTCCTGGCCGACGCACTCGACTCCCCCGCCCTTCTGCGCTGGGCCTCGCGCCGCGGACACATGACCGACGCGCACGACCTGGGAGCGATGACGCTCTCGATGCTGCGCGGCGAGGACGGGCGCATGGCGGGCGAGATCGAGAAGCTCGTGGCGTGGCTCGCCCGCGAGCCTGCGCCGGACGTCTTCCTGCTCTCGAACGTGATGCTGGCGGGCGTCGCGCGCCCGCTCAAGGAGCGCATCGATCGCCCGATCGTCTGCACGCTGCAGGGCGAGGCGCCCTTCCTCGACGCGCTGCCGCCGGCCTTTCGGGGCCGCGCCTGGGAGGAGCTCGCCGCGCGCGCGGCCGATCTCGACCTGCTCGTGCCGGTCAGCGCGCACTACGGCGACCTGATGCGCGCGCGGCTGGGCGTGGCCGCCGAGCGCCTGCAGGTCGTCCACAACGGCATCGACGTCGCCGACTTCGTCGGGCTCGAGCGCGATCCGCGAGCGCCGCCGGCGATCGGCTACCTGGCGCGCATGTGCGCCGACAAGGGCCTGCACACGCTGGTCGACGCCTTCCTGCTCCTGCGCCAGCGCGCGCTCGTGCCGGGGTTGAAGCTGCGGGTCGCCGGTGCCATGCTCGAGCACGACCGCGCGTTCGTCGAGGAGCAGAGGGCCAAGCTGCGCGCGGCCGGGCTCGAGGGCGAGTCCGCCTTCCTGCCCGACGTCAGCCGCGCGCAGAAGCTCGATTTCCTGGCCTCGCTCTCGCTCCTATCGGTGCCCGCCACCTACGGCGAGTCCTTCGGCCTGTACCTGCTCGAGGCCATGGCCGCCGGCGTGCCCGTCGTGCAGCCGAGGAGCGGCGCCTTCCCCGAGGTGCTCGCGGCGACAGGTGGTGGGCTTCTGTGCGAACCCGACGACCCGGAGTCGCTGGCGGACGGCCTGGCGCGCCTGCTCATGGACCCGACCGCGGCCGCCGCCCTCGCGGCCCGCGGTCGCGCGGCCGTCGTCGAGAGCTTCGACCTCGAGCACATGGCGCGCGGCATGGAGCGCGCCTGCCGGCAGGTGACATGCTAGCCTGTCTACCGCATGCCCAGCGAGTTCAAGCACGAGCGCCGCATCGAGTTCCACGAGACCGACATGGCCGGGATCGTGCACTTCTCGAACTACTTCCGTTTCATGGAGGCCTGTGAGCACGCCTTCGTGCAGTCCTTGGGGCTGACGTTGCACAGCGAGGACGGCGACACGATGCTGGGCTGGCCGCGGGTCCACGCCGAGTGCGACTACTCGCGCCCCCTGCGCTACATGGACCTGGTCGAGGTGCACCTCAGCGTGCGCGAGAAGACGCGCAAGCAGATCGTCTACGACTTCGTCTTCCGGGTGGAGGGCGAGGGCGAGGTGGCGCGCGGAGCCCTGCGCGTGGTGTCCGTCGCGCGCGGGCCCGGCGACGAGCGCATGCGCGCGGTCGACATGCCGGCCGAGCTCTTCGAGCGGATCGAAGTCGCTGCAGAGGGGAAACACTGATGCCCCCGATCTCCCAGAGCGACCAATCCGGCAGCCTGTGGCTCCTGTTCTCGCTCCTGACCGTCGCTACCTGGGGCGTTTACGGCGTGTTCCTGCACAAGGGGCAGCTCGGCATGGGCGATCCGGTGAACGGCCGCTACAAGGCCTTCCTGTGGGTCGGCATCGCCTACTTCCTGATCGCCGTGATCGGCCCGCTGCTGCTCCTGGTGCTCGGCAAGGCGTCGTGGACGATGCCCGGCGCCGGCGTGCGCTGGTCGCTCGTGGCCGGCGCGGCGGGCGCGCTGGGCGCCTTCTGCGTGCTGCTCGCCTTCGGCGCGCGCGGCCAGCCGGCGGTCGTGATGTCGATCATCTTCGTCGGCGCGCCGATCGTGAACGCCGCCGTCGCCTTGGCCTGGCACCCCCCGGCCGGCGGCCTGTCGGCGCTGCGCTGGCAGTTCCTGGGCGGCATCCTGCTGGCCGCGCTGGGCGGTACGCTCGTCACGCTCTACAAGCCCGGCCCGGCGCCTCCGCCGGCGATCTCCGTGCCGGACGGCGCGCCGCGATGAGCGGCGCCGGGCCGCTGGTCGCGCTCGAGCAGGTCTCGAAGCGCTACGAGGCGGTCGGAGAGGCCGAGGGGCCGCTGGTGCTGCGGGGCGTCGACCTCGAGCTGCGGCGCGGTGAGGCCCTGGCCGTGGTCGGGCCGTCCGGCTCGGGCAAGAGCACGCTGCTGCACCTGATCGGGGGGCTCTGCGCGCCCTCGTCCGGGCGCTTGCTGCTCGGCGGGCGCGACCTCGGCGCGCTCGGAGCCGACCAGCTCGCGCTCGTGCGCAACCGCGAGATCGGGTTCGTCTTCCAGGCCCACCATCTGCTGCCGCAGTGCACGGTGCTGGAGAACGTGCTCGTCCCGACCCTGGCCGGCCACGACAGGGCCGAACGCGCGGCGGCGGTCGAGCGCGCGCGGCAGTTGCTCGATCAGGTGGGCCTCGCTGGGCGCGGCGGTCGCCGGCCGGCGCAGCTCTCGGGCGGCGAGTGCCAGCGCGTGGCCGTCGCACGCGCCCTGATCAACCAGCCCGCGCTGCTGCTGGCGGACGAGCCGACCGGCTCGCTCGACGCGACGTCGGCCGACGAGCTGGCGGACCTGCTCGTGCGCCTGAACCGGGAGCGCGAGCTGACCCTGATCGTGGTGACCCACTCCGAGCGCATCGCCGCGCGCCTGACGCGCCGCGTCACGATGCGCGACGGCAGGCTCGCGGCCGGCGGATGAGCGCCTGGCGCCTGATCCTGGCCGGCCTGCGGCACTTCTGGCGCACGCAGGCCGGGGTCGCGCTCGGTTGCGCGGTCGGGACGGCGGTGCTGGTCGGCGCGCTGGCGGTGGGAGACTCGGTGCGCCACAGCCTGCGCGCGCAGGCGCTGGCCCGCATCGGCCGCGTGGACGCGGTGTTGGCCTCGGGCGAGCGGCTGTTCCGCGCCGAGCTCGCGGGCGAGATGGCCGCGCGGATGGGCGGCTTGCGGCTGGCACCCGTGTTGCACGTACGCGCTTCGGCCTCGACGCCGGACGCGCGCGCGCGCGCCAACGGCGTGGACGTGCTCGGCGTCGACGGTCGCTTCTTCGAACTCGGCCCATCGGGACGGATGCTCGCGCCGCCCGCAGGGGGCGAGGTGCTTCTGAACGAGCGCCTCGCGCGCCAGCTCGCCGCACGGGCCGGCGAGGAGATCGTGCTGCGCGTCGAGCTGCCGAGCGCCCTGCCGCGCGACGTGGTCCTGGCGGCCAGCGAGGAGGCGGTCTTCGCGCTGCGCCTCGCGGTCGCGGGCGTGCTCTCCGACCGGGAGTTCGGCCGCTTCGGGCTGAACGCCAGCCAGGTGCCGCCCTTCGACGCCTGCGTGTCGCTCGCCTGGTTGCAGGAGCAGCTCGACCTCTCCGGCCGCGCCAACCTGATGCTGGTCGACGCGGGCGAGGACGGCGCCGCCGCCGCCCGGGCCGCCGACGCGGTGCTGCGCGCGAGCTGGGAGCTGGCCGACGCCGAGCTGGAGCTGCGCGCGCTGGACGATCCGCGCGTGCTCGAGCTGCGCAGCCGGCGCGTGTTCCTCGACGCGGCGGTGGTCGACGCGATCGAAGGGTCCGACGTCCCGTCCGTCGGCGTCCTGACCTGGTTCGTGAACGAGATCGAGAGCGGCGGGCGCACGACGCCGTACTCGCTGGTCGCGGCGATCGGGCCGCCGGTGGCCGGGCTCCCGACCGAGGGCCTGCCCTCTCTCCACGGCGAGGCCCTGGCGCCTTCCGCCTGGCTGGTAGCGGACCTCGGGCACGATGGCGGCGAGCCCTTCGAGCTGGCCTACTTCGTGCTCGGTCCCGACCGGAGGCTGGTCGAGGAGCGCGCGACGTTCCAGGGCGCGAGCCCGGTGGAGAGGGCCGGCTGGGCGGCCGACCGCGAGCTGATGCCCGACTTCCCGGGCCTGGCGGACGTCGACGACTGCGCCGACTGGGAGCCGGGCGTGCCGATCGATCTCGCCCGCATCCGCGACCAGGACGAGGAGTACTGGGACCTGTACCGCGGCACGCCGAAGGCCTTCGTGTCGCTGGCGGCGGGCGAGCGCATGTGGGCCAACCGCTTCGGCACGCGCACGGCGCTGCGCCTGCCGGTCGGTGCCGAGGAGCGCGTGCGCGCGCTCCTGCGCGACGAGCTCGATCCGAGGAGCGTCGGGCTCTTCTTCCGCGACGTGCGCACGCCGGCGCTGGCGGCGAGCGCCTCGGCCACCGACTTCGGCCGGTTGTTCCTGGCGCTGAGCGCGTTCCTGATCGCCGCCGCGCTGTTGCTCACGGGGCTCCTTTTCGCGCTCGGCGCCGAGCAGCGCGCGCGCGAGATCGGGACGCTGCTGGCGCTCGGATTGCGGCCAGGCACCGTGCGGCGCCTGTTCCTGGGCGAGGCGGCGCTGCTCGCGCTCTTGGGGGGTGCCGCCGGCGCGCTCGCCGGTCTGGGGTACACGCGGCTGGTGCTGGCCGGGCTGGCCTCGGTCTGGAGCGGGGCGGTCGGGGCGACCTCGATCGAGCTCTTCGTACGGCCCGGGACGCTCGCGCTCGGGACGCTGGCGTCCGTGCTCGCGGCTCTCGGAGCGATGCTGCTGGCGCTGCGCCGGCTCGTGACGCGGCCCGCGCTCGAGCTCCTCTCGGGAGCGGTCGCGCTCCCGCGCGCGCGCCCGGCGCGTTTCGCTCCGGCCGTCGCGCTCCTCGCGGCGCTGGGCGCCGGCGGCGTGCTGCTGGGGGCGGGCGGCGGAGAGGGCACGGGCGCAGCGGCGGCGGGTGCCTTCTTCGGCGCCGGAGCGTTGCTGCTCGTGGCGGGACTGGCCGCCGGCCGCGCGCTCCTGCCGCGCGTCGGGCGCGGTGCGCGCCTCGAGCGCGCCACGCTGGCGGGCCTCGGCCGGCAGAACGGCGCGCGCCGGCCGCGCCGCAGCATGGCGACCGTGGCCCTGCTCGCCTGCGGCGCCTTCCTGGTCCTGTCCGTGGGCGTCTTCCGCAAGCACACCGCCGCCGGCCCGGGCGAGCGCGCTTCGGGCACCGGCGGCTTCGCGCTCTACGGGCGCTCGTCGATCGGCCTGCCGCGCGACGTCGGCGCCGAGAGCGGGCGCGGCGCCTTCGCGCTCGCCGCGCACGCCGCGCGGGACGTCTCGATCGTGCCGCTGCGCGTGCGCGCGGGCGACGACGCGAGCTGCCTGAACCTGAGCCTGCCGCAGGAGCCGCGGCTCGTCGGCGTGCGGCCGGACGAGCTCGCGCGACGCGGCGCGTTCACCTTCGCGCACGTGGAGGCCGACCTCGCGCGCGACCTGCACGGAGCGAGCCCGTGGACGCTGCTGGGGCGCGAGCTCGAGGGCGACACGGTGCCGGTGATCGGCGACCAGGCCAGCGTGCAGTGGTCGCTGCACGAAGAGGTCGGCGGTGAGATCGACTACACGGACGAGCGCGGGCGGCCGTTCCGCGCGCGCATCGTCGCCACCGTCGCCAGCTCGATCCTTCAGGGCGACCTGCTGATGAGCGAGGAGCGCTTCGTCGAGCACTTCCCCTCGATCAGCGGCTACCGGGCGGTGCTCGTCGATGCGCCGCCGCAGGGCGCCGCAATCGTGTCGGCCGAGCTCACGCGCGCGCTGGCGGACTTCGGCCTCGAGCTGACCCCGAGCGCCGAGCGGTTGGCGGAGCTCGACGCCGTGCAGAACACGTACCTGGCCATCTTCCAGGTGCTCGGCGGGCTGGGGCTGTTGCTCGGCGTGGTCGGGCTCGGGACGGTCGTCCTGCGCAACGCGCTGGAGCGGCGCGGCGAGCTGGCGCTCCTGCGCGCGGTCGGCTTCCGGCTGGCCGACGTGCGGCGGGTGGTGCTGAGCGAGCACGCGCTGCTGCTCGCGCTCGGGCTGACGATCGGGTGCGCGGCGGCGCTCGTCGCGCTCTTGCCGTCGCTGCGCGCGGCCGGCGCGGGCGCGCCGTGGGCGGGCGCACTGCTCCTGTCGCTCGCGCTCGCGCTCAACGGGCTGGTGTGGGTCTGGCTCGCGTCGGGGCTGGCCGTGCGCGGCGGCCTGCTCGACGCGCTGCGGGAGGAGTAGCCCGGCGGCCGGCCGCTTCATCGGCGTCTGCTACCATCCGAGCCCGGACACGACGACGGAGGAGACATGCTGCAGACCCGATCCATCCCGGCGCTGATCGCCCTCGCGCCCCTCGCCCTCGCGCTTCCCCAGGAGATCGAGCGGACGCGGCCCGCGGCGAACTGGCCGCAGTTCCGCGGCCCCGGCGCGCGCGGCGTGGCGGACCCCGCGTCGACCCCCGCGAGCTGGGACGTCGAGAAGGGCACGAACGTGCGCTGGAGGGTCGCCGTCCCCGGGCTGGCGCACTCGTCGCCGATCGTGTGGGGCGAGCGCATCTACCTGACGACGGCGGTCACCGAGGGCGGCGAAGCGGACCTGAAGGTCGGGCTCTACGGCGACATCGTGCCGGTCGACGATGCGGGGCCGCAGCACTTCCAGGTGCTGAGCCTCGACAGGAGTGCGGGCGAGACCGTGTGGACGCGCACCGTGTTCGAGGGAAGCCCCGCGATCCGTCGCCACCCCAAGGGAAGCCACGCCGCGTCGACGCCGGCCACGGACGGGAAGCACGTGGTCGCGTTCTTCGGCTCGGAGGGCCTGTTCTGCTTCGACGCGCAGGGGAAGGAGCTGTGGCGCAAGGACTTCGGGGTGCTCGACTCGGGCTACTACCTGGTGCCCGCGGCGCAGTGGGGCTTCGCCAGCTCGCCGGTGATCCACGACGGGCGCGTGTACGTGCTGGCCGACGTGCAGAAGGGCTCCTTCCTGGCCGCCTTCGACGTCGCGACCGGCGAGCAGATCTGGCGCACGGAGCGTGACGACGTGCCGACCTGGGGCAGCCCGACGGTCGACGTCGAGAACGACCGCAGCCAGGTGATCGTCAACGGTTGGAAGCACATCGGCGGCTACGACCTGAAGACCGGCGACGAGCTGTGGAAGGCCGCCGGCGGCGGAGACATCCCCGTGCCGACGCCGATCGTGTGGCGGGACCTGATCTTCATCACGAACGCCCACGGCCGCGACCGGCCGGTGCTCGCGATCCACGCCGACGCCACCGGCGAGTTCGACATGGATCCCGAAGTGAGCGCGCAGCTCGCCTGGAGCAACCTGCGCGCCGGCAACTACATGCAGACGCCGCTCGTGGTCGACGGCCTGCTGTACTGCTGCGCCGACAACGGCGTGCTGGCCTGCTACGACGCGCGCAGCGGCGCGCAGAAGTACCGCGAGCGGCTGGGCAGCGGCCGCACCGGCTTCACGGCCTCGGCCATCGCCGCCGGCGGGCGCCTCTACTTCACGAGCGAGGAAGGCGGGGTGCACGTCGTGAAGGCCGGCCCCGCGTTCGAGCTCCTGGCCGTCAACGAGCTGGGCGAGGAGTGCATGGCCTCCCCGGCCGCCTCCGCCGGCGTGCTCTACTGGCGCACGCGCGGGCATCTGGTCGCGATCGGCTCGGAGTAGCGCCGGCCGGGAGGCGCGCGCCGCGAGCTTCCATTCGATCCCGGTCCCGTCAGTCGAAGTCCTCGACGACCGAGACGGTGCCGTCGGGCTCGACCGTGATCGTCGGCGCGCCGGCCAGGTCGCGCGTGACGTAGCCGGCGTTGGCCTCGAGCGTGGTGGTTCCGCTGACGGCCCGGAACTGCAGATCGCCGTCGGTCCGGAAGCGCAGGCGGCGCCGGACCGTCTTTCCCGGAGCGAGCGAGCCGAACGACTCGTCGCAGCCGCCGCCGAACACCCTGACGTCGTCGAGGGGCTGGCCGGAGGCGTTGTGGATGACGACCACGTAGCGCATCTCCACGTCGATGACGGCCTCGACGATGCCGAAGGCCACGGGGAAGTTCACGAGCAGCAGACCGGCGCAGACGAACGTGGGGAGCCAGACCGGACGGCGGTTCGAGTCGCGAGAGCGGAGTCCTCGCCAGCAGTAGATGGCCAGGGCGATGCAGCCCATCACGAACGCGCCGAACCCCGCGCAGATCGTGAGGACGCCCGTGACCATCAGCGGACCCCAGCGCGTCAGGAGCCAGAGGAGGAAGACCGAGATCCCGGCCAGGAGTGGGGCGGCGCCGCACACGAAGGCGACCCGGTAGAAACGATCGTGAAGAGGCAGGGAGACCAGCGGTCGCGCGCTCACGCCAGCGGCCCTCCGTGCGCGAGCGGCTCGGGGATGGCGGCGTAGGCCTTCATCGTCGTGAAGAGGGCGTGGAAGTCGCGGTCGAGGTTGCCGATCAGGCAGTCGGTCACGTCGTCGCCCAGGTCGGGGTGGGCCTTCAGGAACGTGCTGAAGCGGAAGGCCGGATCGTAGAAGGCGTGCACCAGGCGGCGCATGTTCTCGATCTCGCGGCGCATGCGCTCGCCGTAGGCCGCGAAGCGAACGGCCGCGGCGTCGCCCGCCGCGAGCGCCTCGTGCGCCGCGTCGGCGGCCAGCGCGCCGCTCTGCAGGGCGAGGTACACGCCCGAGGAGAAGACCGGATCGAGGAAGGCGAAGGCGTCGCCGACCAGGACCAGCCCGTCGCAGGCGCAGTGCCGCGCGCGGTACGAGAAGTCGCTCGTGACGAAGTGCTCACCGGTCTGCCGGCCGCAGGCCAGGTGGCGTTCGATCCAGGGCTGCAGGCCGACCTCGCGCTCGAAGATCGACGCCGGGTCGCGCGTGCCGCGGTAGAGGTAGTCGCGCTCGGCCACGACGCCGACGCTGACGCGGTCCTCGGACTGCGGGATGTACCAGAACCAGCCCTTCTCGGGCAGGTAGGCGATGGTCGTCGCGCCCTCGTCGATGCCGGGGTCGCGCAGGGCGCCCCGGTAGTACGTCCAGATGGCGAACTTGCGCAGGTCGGCGTCGGGCACGCGCCAGCGCAGCCGCGACTGCGCGAACGCGTCGCGGCCCGTGGCGTCGATCGTGATCGGCGCGTGCAGCTCGCGCTCGCCCCCGTCGCACCAGGCCGCGCGCACGCCGCGCACGGCCTGGCCGTCATGCAGGAGCTCCCGCGCCGCCGCCCCGTGCTCGACCCGCGCGCCCTTCTCGATCGCGTTCTCGACCAGCATCGAGTCGAACGGGCCGCGCGCGACCTGCCACGTGCGCGAGCTGGGATGGTCGCTGTGCCGCGCGAAGTAGAACGGCCGCGCGCGCTCGCCGTCGGTGCTGACGAACTGCACGCTGTGCTTGCGCACGACGAATCCGGAGGCGTCGAGGCGCTCGACCAGCCCCAGGCGGTGCAGCGGGAACCAGCAGTGGGGGATCAACGACTCGCCGACCCGGTAGCGCGGGAAGCGCTCGCGCTCGAGCACGACCACCTCATGTCCGCTCTCGGCCAGGAGGGCGGCCGCGGTCGAACCGGCCGGGCCGGCGCCGAGCACGAGCGCGTCACATCGCTCGATCTTCATCCCACCAGCCAACGCTCCACGCTCCGTTCGATCGGCGTAAGCTCGGGCGGCGTATCGACACACCAGATGCAGGTTGGTTCACTGTCTTCCATGCGTTGCGTGCATGGTAGCGTGGCCCGCGGAAGGTGATGAGCATGAGTGCGTCGCGAACGACGTTCGCTTGGGCGACCGTCTTGGTCGCGGTGGGCCTGTCCGGTTCGACGCGGTTGCACGCCGGGGAGCCCGGCCCGGGGGAGGGCCACTGGCCGGAGTGGCGCGGCCCGCAGCGCAACGGCGTCGCGCCGGGCCGCGCGCCCGTGGACTGGACCGACAGCGAGGGCGTCAAGTGGCGCGTCACGATCCCGGGCCGGGGCTTCTCGACGCCCGTCATCTGGGGAGATCGCATCCTGCTGACGACGGCCGTGCCGACCGGCGAGGCTCCCGAACCCGATCCGGAGCCGGAGGGCGGACGGGGGCGCGGGCGGCGCGGCTTCGGAGCCGGGCCCGTGGCCGAGCACTCCTTCGAGGTGCACTGCCTCGACCGCAAGAGCGGGAAGACGTTGTGGAAGTCGGTCGCGACCGTCGCCACGCCGCACGAGGGGCACCACGGCACCTACGGGAGCTTCGCCTCGAATTCGCCCGCGACCGACGGGGAGCGCGTCTACGCCTTCTTCGGCTCGCGCGGGATGTACTGCTACGACATGGAGGGCGAGCTGGTCTGGAAGAGGGACTTCGGCGTCCAGATGAAGATGCGCCGCGCGTTCGGCGAGGGAACCGCTCCGACCCTGTTCGACGACACGTTGGTCCTCTCCTTCGACCACGAGGGCGACTCCTTCGTCGTCGCGCTCGACAAGCGCACCGGCGAAGTGCTGTGGCGCAAGGAGCGCGACGAGATCTCGGCCTGGGCCACGCCGCTGCCCGTCGCGCACGGCGGCAAGAAGCAGGTCGTCGTCGCGGCCACCGGGAAGGTGCGCAGCTACGCCCTGGACTCCGGAGCCGTGCTCTGGGAGTGCGCCGGGTTGGGTGCCAACGTGATCCCGAACCCGGTCCTGAGCGGCGAGATGGTGATCGCCATGAGCGGGTACCGGGATCCCAACCTGCTGGCGATCCAGCTCGGCAAGGAGGGCGACCTGACCGGCTCGGAAGCCGTGCGCTGGACCACGCCCAAGGGGCTCTCTTACACGGCCTCGCCCGTGCTCTACGAGGGCCGGCTCTACGCGCTGATGGACGGCGGCTTCCTGAGCTGCTTCGAAGCCGCCAGCGGCAACCCTATCTACGTCCAGCAGCGCTTGCCGCGCGGCAGCAGCTTCAAGGCTTCGCCGATCATCGTCGGCGGCCGGCTGTACGCCGCCAGCGAGAACGGCGACGTGCACGTCATCGCGGCAGGGGACGAGCTCGAGGTCATCACGACGAACTCGATGGGGGACGAGTTCTTCGTCGCCTCGCCGATCGTCGCACTGGACGAGCTCTTCCTGCGCAGCGCGGACGAGCTGTTCTGCATCGCGAGCGCCGTGGAAGAATCTACCCGGTAGGTTCTTCCACGAGTCTCAGTCCAGCGGGCAGCCCTGCTCGTTGAGGGACTCGAAGTAGTCCTTCAGGGCCTCGTACTGCGCGTTCGTGGCCGGATAGAGGCTGTCGAAGAGCGCGAGCACCAGCGCCGGATCGAGCTCGTACGCGACGGTTTCGGCGTTGAGCATGGCGGCCACGACCTGGCGCCCGAGGGCGGCGAGGCCGCCACCCCCCTGGGACAGGACATCCAGCAGCGACATGCCCGGGAAGGCGTCCTCGAACACGTCGGAGAAGGGCGTCTGTGGAGCGTAGCCGGGCGGCCACGAGCCGAAGTGCTGCGGCTGCTTCCAATAGCCCTGCGAGCAGCCCTGGCTGTTTTGCTGATCCGACTCGACGAAGCCGAAGTCGATCGTGTCGTTTCCCTGGCCGTTGAACTCGACCACGAACGTCACCGGCCGGCAGTCGCTGTCGATGTCGTCGTTCGCGTTGCCGTTGACGTCGCAGGGCGAATCGACCACGTTCGGCGGCAGGCTCTCGTCGGCCACGTCCAGGATGTACGTGCCAGCGCACAGCCAACGGAACGCATAGAAGCCGTCGTGATCCGTGAACCTGCGCATCAGCTCCTGGCCCAGCTCGTCCCTGAGGATCAGGCAGACGCCCTCGATTCCGGGCTCGCCCGGATCCTGCAGGCCGTTCGCGTCGAGGTCGAGCCAGACGAAGTCGCCGATCTCGCTCGTGCACGGGAAGCAGTACCCGAAGTCCACGTTGGTGACGACCTGCTCGTTCGTTTCGAGCGTCACGAGCACCGGGCTGCACTCGCTGTCGATGTCGTCGTCCCCGCCCACGTCGCACGGTGAGGGAACGGCGTCGGGCGGGAAGTGGACCTCGTCCACCTCGACCACGTACGAGCCTGCCGCGAGACCGCGGAACTCGTACCAGCCGAGCTCGTCGGTCTTCTTGCGATCGATCACCTCGTTGTCGAGGTTCTTGAGCGCCATCATGATGTGCGGGATGCCCGGTTCGTCCGGGCCCTGGATCCCGTCGCAGTCGTTGTCGTACCAGAGCAGGTCGCCGATCGAGCCGAAGAAGGGCGTCGAGGTGAAGCCGAAGTCGATCGTGAGGTCCTGCGAGTCGTCGTTCGCGAGCATGGACAGGGCCGGCACGCAGTCGCTGTCCAGGGCGTCGTCGCCGCCCTCGACGTCGCACAGCGTGGGGAAGAAGCTGGGCGGCACGCTGTCCTCGACGTAGCGCACCGTGTAGGTCCCGGCCGCCAGCCCGTACACCCGATAGTGGCCGTCCCCGTCCGTCGTCGAGCGGCCGGCGTACTCGCCGCTCGCGTCCGTGATCTCGACCACGACACCCTCGATGCCGGGCTCGGACGGATCCTGGATGCCGTCCGGAGGCTCGTGCCCTTCCTTCATGTCGTTCCAGACGAAATCGCCGATCACGCCGTCGTAGGGCGAGTTGAAGCCGAAGTCGACCGTCGGGTCGTTCTGGTCGCCCTGCAGCACGACCGTGACTCCGCTGCAGTCGTTGTCGAGCGTGTCGTCGCCGCCCGCGTCGCAGGGCGAGGGCACGAAGTGGACCGGCAGGCTCTCCGCATCGACCTCGAGCGTGTACACGCCGGCCAGGACGCCGAGGAACTCGTAGAAGCCGTCGATCCCGGAGGTCTTCGTCATGACCGTCGCGCCGGAGACGTCGAGCAGGTGCAGCTCGATGCCCTCGAGGCCCGGCTCGCCGCCGTCCTGGATGCCGTCGCGGTCGAGGTCGTGCCAGACCAGGTCGCCGATGCGTCCCTGGCCCGACGACTGGTAGCCGAAGTCGAGCGTCACTGTCGAGCACGTGGCGTCTCCGACCTCGACCAGGGCCGGGCTGCAGTCGTTGTCGATCGCGTCGTTCCCGCCGACGTCGCACTGGGCCGGCACGAAGCCCGGCGGCAGGGTGCTCTCGTCGACCTCGACCTCGTACAGGCCGGGCAGCACGTCCTCGAAACGATAGGCGCCGCCCGGCCCCGTGAAGACCTCCTGCTCGAACCCCTCACCGTCCTCCAGGGAGCGCAGCACGAGCCGGATCGCCTCCAGGCCCGGCTCGCCCTCGTCCTGGATGCCGTCGAAGTCCAGGTCGTGCCAGACGAGGTCGCCGATGCTGCCGCTGTCGCAGGGCGGCACGGGCGGGACGAAGCCGAAGTCGATCGTGTCGTCGTCGAGGGTCTCGTCCGGGTGCACGGTCACGAGCACCGGGCTGCACTTGCTGTCCTTGTTCGGCCCGCTGCAGGGCGAGGGTGTGTAGCCGTCGGGCGTCTCCACGCTGACGAAGTAGGCGCCCGGCGCCAGGTCCAGCGCCCGCAGGAAGTACCCGCCGTTGCCGTCGGAGACGATGGCGTCGAGCTCGAGGCCCGAGCCGTCGGTGAGGACGACGCGCACCGCCGGCAGACCGGGCTCGCCGGCGTCGATCCTGCCGTTGCCGTTGTCGTCCCTCCAGACGAGGTCGCCGACGGTGTCGATGCTGCCGGCCGGGACGGGGATCGGGCCGGAGATCACGCTGCTGTTCGACTTGCCGCAGGACACGAGCGGGAGCAGCGGCAGGAGCAGCGGGACGAGGACCAGGATTCGAGCAAGAGAGGCGAGTTTCGGCGACATGGCGGGCCTTCTGGGACCTTGGTGATGGTCCGGAACGGAGATTCCTTCCAAGCCTAACCCGGGAATCGCGAGGTGGCG
>Ga0326597_10006943_pt1 | contig 15438 bp, 13 predicted proteins | sample RVTome_12_FD_203789 | JGI IMG/M metagenome (GOLD analysis project Ga0326597, IMG submission 203789) | Soil microbial communities from uranium-contaminated site in the Upper Colorado River Basin, Wyoming, United States - RVT100D185 | ecosystem: Environmental > Terrestrial > Soil > Contaminated >...
CGGCTCCGGCTCCGGCCAGAGCGGGTTGGGGGTCGGCGGAGGGGTCCGCCTTGTTGAGCTCCGGCTCCGGCTCCGGCCAGAGCGGGTTGGGGGTCGGCGGAGGGGTCCGCCTTGTTGAGCTCCGGCTCCGGCTCCGGCCAGAGCGCGTCGGAGTCATCGCGAGCGAATCTGTCGTATCCGCGTGCCAAGAATGCTTGGGTGCGGGATTTCACCAACATCACTGCTTGGCAGCGCGCCCACGCTCTCCTGCTCTTGATCGAATGCGCTGTGGCCGACTATCCGAAGACCGAACGCTTCGAGCTCGTGAGCCAGACGACTCGTGCAACGCGGTCGATCGGGGCCAATATCGCCGAGGGCGCCGGTCGCCGAACCGCATCGGACTTCGCGAGGTTCGTTCGCATGGCAGCCGGATCTTGCAACGAAGTGGAGAACCATCTGATCGTGGGGCGCGACCTGAGGTTTCTATCCGAAGACGCGTGGAACAGCCTGTCATCCGAGCTCCGCGTGGTACGCGCAATGCTGACAAGGCTGGCCCAGGTGCTTGAGAGGGACCCAGGGACACCGGGCGACACCGGTTGAGCTTGCACGTTTCTGGCTGGGGCTGAAGCCGTAGCCGGAGCGGGCTGGACGATGGGTACCATCGTCCAGCCCATGGACCACCACCTCACCACCCTTCCCAACGGTTTGCGTGTCATCACCGAGTCGATGCCTTCGGTGTTGTCGGTGGCCGCGGGGTGCTGGGTGGACACCGGGAGCCGTGACGAGGTGGGCCCCGAGGCGGGGTGCTCGCACTTCCTCGAGCATCTGCTCTTCAAGGGGACCGACCTCCTCGGCGCCCGGGAGATCGCCGAGGCATTCGACGCCGTCGGCGCCCGTTCCAACGCCTTCACCTCCAAGGAGTACACCTGCTACTGGGCGCAGTTGCGCGACGAGGACCTCGCCATGGGCCTGGGCCTCCTGTCGGAGATGATCCAGCGGCCCGCCTTCAAGGTGGAGGACATCGCCTCCGAATCGAATGTCGTCCTCGAAGAGATCAACATGAACGAGGACGACCCCTCGGACGTCGCCCACGACCAGTTCGCCCGGGCGCTGTGGGGCGAGCACGTGCTGGCCAAGCCGGTGCTGGGGACCCGGGAGTCGATCACCGGGATGACCCGGGACATCATCGCCGACTACTGGGCGCGGCGATACCACCCGTCGACGCTGGTGATCGCTGCCGCCGGGCACATCGACCACGACGAGGTCGTCGAGCTCGTGACCGATCGATTCGGCGGCTGGAACGGTGAGGCGCCGGACCGCACCATGGACCCGCCGCCCATCGAGGCCACGGTCAATGTGGTCCGTCGCGACACCGAACAGGCACACCTCGTGATCGGCGGCGAGGCGCTCACCCGCGGCGACGACCGGCGCTTCGCCTTTGGCATCCTCAACCACGTACTCGGCGGCGGCATGTCTAGCCGGCTGTTCCGTGAGATCCGCGAGGAGCGCGGCCTCGCCTACGCGGTCTACGCCTTCCGTATGCCCTACGCCGACTCGGGCGCGTACGGTATCTATGTGGGGACGACGCCAACCCAGACCCAGCAGGTGCTCGAGTTGGTCCGCGCCGAGCTGGCGCAACTCGTCGAGTGGGGGATCACCGCCGAGGAGCTCGAGCGCGCCAAGGGGAACATGAAGGGCTCGCTGGCCCTCTCGATGGAGGACACCAACAGCCGCATGGTGCGCCTGGGCCGTCACGAGCTGACCGGGGTCGAGCATCTGTCGCTCGACGACACCGTGGCCAGCATCGATGCGGTCACCCTCGAGGACGTCCATGCGGTGGCGAAGGAGGTCTACTCGGGGCCGCATGTGATCGGCGCCGTCGGGCCGTTCGACGCCTCCGATCTGGAGCCGTTCGTGGCATGACCCGTGTCGCCGTCTCCGGCGCCGGTGGCCGCATGGGCCGCCTCATCATGGAGACGGTGGCGGCGGCCGAGGGCCTGGAGCTGGTCGCCGGCTTCGATCCCAATCATCCCGGCGAGTCGGTCGCCGGTGTCGTCGTGGCCTCCGATCCCATCGTTGCGGGCGAAGCCGATGTGGTGGTCGAGTTCACCACTCCGTCGGTGGTCATGGGGAACCTCTCGACCTGGCGGCAGCTCGGCGTTCACGCCGTGGTGGGCACCTCGGGGTTCGACTCGGCCCGACTCGAGGCGCTGCGCGAGCAATGGGGGAGCGGGCCGCCCAACTGCCTGGTGGTGCCCAACTTCTCCATCGGCGCCGTGCTGATGATGCGCCTTGCCGAAATGGCTTCGCCCCATTTCTCGGCCTCAGAGATCGTGGAGCTCCATCACGACAACAAGGCTGATGCCCCGTCGGGCACTGCGATGAATACCGCGGCGCGTATGGCTGCGGCGGGACGGCAGGAACGCGCCGTCGAGTCCGAGGAGCTCCTCCCCGGGGCCCGTGGCGCCGACGCCGGCCCCCGCATCCACTCAGTGCGCCTCCCCGGGATGCTCGCCCACCACGAGGTGTTGTTCGGCTCCCCCGGCGAGACCCTGACGATCCGCCACGACACAACGGATCGGGTGTCCTTCATGCCCGGAGTCCTGCTGGCGATCCGCTCCGTGGCAGGCTTAGAAGACCCGGTGACGGTGGGGTTGGAAGGTCTGCTTCGGATCTGACGATCCGGCTCCGGCTACTGCTCCAGCCACAGCCAGACCAAGTCGCAGCCCCAGCTAGGTGCGCGTGATGGGCGCGCGGGCACCGTCAGAACGTTTCTGGCTGGAGCTGGGGCTGTAGCTGGAGCTGCGTTGTTCTGATCGAACGATCAGAACAACGCGTTGGCGAGTGCCTTTCGGTAGCTCACTGTCAACGGGTGATCTGAGCCGATGAGGCCGAAGACGTCGACCATGGCCTGGCGGGCCTCGTCGCGGAGGTCGCCGCCGGACTTCACCACGTCGAGGAGTCGGTCGAGGGCTGGCTCGTACTCGCCGCGGGCGGCGAGCGCCTGGCCCAACTCGAGGCGGGCGGCGTCGTCATCGGGGTTGGCGGCGAGGCGGCGCTCCAGGTCGGAGACGTCGATCTCCTGGGCGGCGGTGACCCGGGCGGCTGCCTCGAGGCGCTCCACCTCGGAGGTGCGCAGCAACTTGCCGAGGAGGATGAGGGCCTCCTCGGTCTCGCCGCGGGCGATGAGCATCGAGGCGAGCGCGGTGGCGCCGTCGTGGTGATCGGAGACGCGCTCGAGCACCTGGCGGAGGATCTCCTCGGCCGCGGTCTCGTCCCCGTCGAGCACCAGGTCGCGGGCGCGGTCGACCATGCGGTCCTCCTCGGTGGGGAGGAGGCCGTCGACCCACTGGCGGATCTGCGTCTCCGGGATGGCACCCATGAACTGGGCTGCCGGCTTGCCGCCCTTGAATGCGATGACCGTGGGGATCGACTGGATGCCGAACTGCGACGCCAACTCCTGGTTGGCGTCGACATCCACCTTCACCAACACGAAGGCGCCGCCGTACTCCTCGGCGACCTTCTCTAGCGCAGGGCCCAGCGTCTTGCACGGCCCGCACCACTCGGCCCAGAAGTCGACGACGACCGGCACCTCTTCACTTCGCTGGACGACCTCGCGGGCGAAGTCCTGCTGATCGATGTCCTTGACGTGGTCCATGTAGGTAGCAACGGATCGCGTGCCGTTGCGATTCCAGGGTAGAACCGTCGCCCGTCACCCGTCGCCCGTCGCCGGCAAGAGCCGCCGCTGCGCTTGGGCGTGTCGAGTCTTGACGGGCGTCGGGAGTCGGGCGTCGGGCGACGGCGTATTACCGTTCCCCCCATCACTTCAGGAGCACCATGAGCAGCACCCCATTCGGCCGCGTTCTCACCGCGATGATCACGCCGTTCGACTCGGAGGGTGCCGTCGATTACGGGGCGGTGGCCGAGTTGGCCCTCCATCTCGTAGAGAACGGGTCCGACGGCATCGTCGTTGCCGGCACCACCGGCGAGTCGCCGACGCTGTCGGGGGACGAGAAGGTGGCGCTCTTCAAGGGGGTCGTCGACGCCGTTGGCGACAAGGGGATGGTGCTCGCCGGCACCGGCACCTACGACACCGCCGAATCGGTCCACCTCACCGAGCGCGCCTGCGAAATCGGAGTGCACGGTGTCATGGCCGTGACGCCGTATTACTCGCGTCCCCCCCAGCAGGGGCTCTTCGAGCACTTCTCGGCGATCGCCGACGCCTCGAGCGTCCCCGTGCTGCTTTACAACATCCCGTCGCGGACCGGTCGGCTCATCGAGGTGGAGACCCTCGCCCGGCTCGCCGCCCATGAGCGGATCGCCGCGGTCAAGGATGCAGTCGGCGACCTCGCCTTCACGACGAACACGCGCTTGGCGTGCCCGGACGACTTCGCCATCTACTCCGGTGACGACATCCTCACCCTTCCGATGATGTCGGTGGGCGCCGTGGGGATCGTATCGGTGGCCTCGCATCTGGCCGGGAACGAGATCGCCGAGATGGTGGCGGCGGCGGCTTCGGGGGACTGGGACCGGGCTCGGGTCCTTCACCTGGCGCTCGCTCCTCTGTTCTCGTCGCTGTTCGTGGAGCCCAACCCGATCCCGGTGAAGGCTGCCATGGACGCCATGTGGCGTCCGGTGGGCCGGCCCCGCCTTCCGCTCGTGCCTGCCCGCGACGAAACCGTCGAGAAGATCAAGGAGGCCCTGGCGGGAGCCAGGGCCGTATGAGCGTTCGCATCTCGTTTCTCGGTGGGCTGGGAGACATCGGGCGCAATTGCGCCCTCCTCGAGGTCGGCGGCAAGTTGGCGCTCATCGACTGCGGCCTGATGTTCCCCGAAGAGCACATGCTCGGCGTCGATCTGGTTCTCCCCGACTTGACTTCGGTCATCGAGAGGGCCGACGACCTGGAGTGCGTGATCTTGACCCACGGCCATGAAGATCACGTGGGAGCGCTCATCTACCTGCTCGGAAGCGTCAACGTCCCGGTCTATGGGACACCTCTGGCGGTGGCGTTCGCCAGTTCACGCATCGAGGAGGCCGGCATCACCGCCGACATGCGCGCCCTGGGCACGGGTGAGTGGATCGACCACGCCCCGTTCCGGTTCATGCTCATACCGGTGTCGCATTCGATCCCTCAGGGTGCCGGGATCGCCTTCGACACACCGGAGGGGATCGTCGTGCACAGCGGCGACTTCAAGCTCGACCCGACGCCGATCGACAGCGTCCCCACCGACCTTCCCCAGTTCGCCGATCTCGGGCGCCGAGGGGTGCGCCTGTTGCTGTCGGACAGCACCAATGCCGAGGTGCCCGGTTTCGTGCCCTCGGAGTCGAGCCTGGCGCAACCCCTCTATGAGATCGTCGTCGAGACCAAGGGCCGGCTGGTGGCGGCCTGTTTCGCCAGTCACATCCACCGGGTGCAGCAGATCGTGGATGCCGCGGTGGATGCCGGGCGGTATGTCGGTCTACTGGGTCGGTCGATGGTCCGCAATGTTCCGACGGCCGAGGCCCTGGGGCTGATCGACATCCCTTCGGATTCCATCATGCCGATCGAGGAGCTGCTGCGCCTTCCGCCGGAGCAGACGGCGATCATCTCCACCGGGAGCCAGGGCGAGCCCTTCGCTGCGCTGTCGTTGATGGCGGCTGGGGAGCATCGCTGGGTCAAGGTCGGCGAGGGCGACACCGTGCTGATCTCGGCCCGTCCCATCCCCGGCAACGAGACCAAGGTGTCGCGGGTCATCAACGGCCTGCTCCGCCGCGGCGCCCGGGTGTTCCACGGCAACAACGCCGAGGTCCATGTCTCCGGGCACGCTGCCCGTGAGGAGCTGAAGACGTTCATCAACGTGGTTCGACCGCAGGCGCTGATCCCGGTGCACGGGGAGTACCGCCACCTGCGCGCCCACGCCGAGCTGGCCGAGCAGATGAAGGTACCCGAGGTCTTCCTGTGCGAGGACGGGGATGCGATAGTCCTCGACGGCGGAAAGGCGCGCGTGGAGAAGGGTGCCGTGTCCGCGGCGTACGTTTTCGTCGACGGGTTGGAGGTCGCCGGGTCGGTGCACGGGGTGATCCGCGACCGCCGCCACCTCGCCGACGACGGGGTGGTGGTGGTCACGTTGGCGGTCGACAACGACACCGGGGAGATCATCCAGGGCCCCGACCTGGAGAGCCACGGATTCATGGACGATCCGGGGCCCGTGTTTGAGAAGGCGGTGAAGGCGGTGCTGAACGAGCTGGGCACGATCGAGGTTCCCATCGACACCGACCAGGTGGAACGCAGCGTCAAGCGTTCGGTGATCCGCGTCCTCAGCAACGAGACGGGAAGGAAGCCCGTGGTGATCCCGGTGGTGGTGGAGGTCTAACCCTCGACGCTCCAGCCACGGCTCCTGCTCCAGCCAGAAGGCATCTGGGACGGGTCTGGTTGTGCGAGATTCTCGTCCCCAGCCACCCCGACAATCGTTTGTAGAAACCCCGACCTGCCCTAACGTGGGCCCCACATGGCATCACGGAAGCCTGCCCGCCGGGGCTCGGGGCGGGGACGGGCAACCGGCACCACCAAGAAGAAGTCTTCGGGGCCCTCTGCGCTGGCGGCCCTGAGGGAACGGATTCGCAACGGCTTCGGCCGGTACGCCGACGACGTCTGGGGTGTCGTCCTGCTCGTCGGCGGGATTCTGGTCGGCCTCGCCTACTTCGGCCTCGCCGGGCCCTTCGGGGACGGGCTCGTCACCGGGCTCCAGGTCCTCGTGGGAGTGTGGGGCTATGTCGTGGGCGTCCTGCTCGTCATGCTCGGCTCGCTCCTCGTCGTCACCCGCCGTCGCGACGACTACCGCCGCCTGGCCATGGGCTTCGTCGTCACGTTCCTCTCCACCCTCGCCCTGTTCCACCTCATGACCGGCACCGTGTCGCTCGCCGGCTCGCTCGACCTGGTCAAGGAGCGCGGCGGAGCTATCGGCTCGCTCATCGCCTTCCCGCTGCGGCGCGTCGTCGGGTTCTGGGGGGCGTTCACGATCCTCGTCGCCTTCACCGCGCTCGGCGTCCTGCTCATGACCAAGACCGCGGTCAAGGAGGCCGGGCACACCCTCGCCGACCTGTTCCGGGCGGGGTGGGGGAGGTTCCGCAACCGTCGCCAGCGTCGGCGCAGCCCGGTGGTTGAGACCCGTCCGTCGGCGCCGCGCCTCGTCGCTCGGCCCATTGAGCCCGAAACCGACCCCGAGCCGGAGATCCTCGTGTCCGGCCCCTCCACGGTCCCGATCAGGCGTGCCGCCCCCGCTCCGAAGACCACCACGGCTCCTGCCCAGGGTTACGCCCTTCCGCCCCTGGAACTGCTCGAGTTGGGAGGCGGTGCCGGCCACTCCAAGAAGGCGCTTGACGAGACCGCCCGCGAGCTGGAAGACACCCTCATCCAGCACGGGGTCGATGCCCGGCTCACCCGGATCGTCCCCGGCCCGACGGTCACCCGCTACGAGATCGAGCTGGCCCCCGGCGTCAAGGTCGCCCGGGTGACCGGGCTCGCCCACGACATCGCCTACGCATTGGCCACGCCCGATGTGCGCATACTCGCCCCCATCCCCGGCAAGAGCGCCATCGGCGTGGAGGTCCCCAACCGGCGCCGGCGCCTGGTCACGCTGGGCGACATCCTCCGCAGCCCCGAGGCCAAGGAGGCGTCGCACCCGCTCGAGGTCGCGCTCGGCATGGACATCTCGGGCAGCCCGCAGATGATCAACCTGTCCGAGCTACCCCATGTGCTCATCGCCGGGGCCACCGGCGCCGGCAAGTCATCGTGCATCAACGCCATCGTGACCTCGCTGCTGTTCCGCACCACCCCTGACGAGGTCCGGATGATCCTCGTCGACCCCAAGCGGGTGGAGCTGGGCCAGTACAACGACGTGCCGCATCTGCTCACCCGTGTGATAACCAACCCGAAGAAGGCCGCCGACGCCCTGCAGTGGGCCGTCCGGGAGATGGACCGCCGTTACGACCTGCTCGCCGAAGCGGGGGTGCGCGACATCGACGGGTACCACGAGAAGTATGACCGGGGCGGGCTCGAAGAGGAGCGCTTCGACCGCTTCCCGTTCATCGTGGTGGTGGTCGACGAGCTCAACGACCTGATGATGGTGGCGGGCCGCGCCGTCGAGGACGCCGTGGTCCGCATCGCCCAGATGGCGCGCGCCGTCGGCATCCACCTCGTGATCGCCACCCAGCGCCCCTCCGTGGACGTGATCACCGGCGTCATCAAGGCGAACATCCCGTCGCGGATGGCGTTCTCGGTGGCGTCGCAGGCGGACAGCCGGGTGATCCTCGACGTCTCCGGCGCCGAGAAGCTCGTGGGGCTGGGCGACATGATCATCGTGACCGCCCGCGATCCTCACGCAAGGCGCATCCAGGGCGCCTGGGTGAGCGAGTCCGAGATCCATTCGGTGGTCGACCACTGCCGCCAGCAGCGCAAGGCGCGCTACGAGGAGGAGGTCTTCGAGGCCGCCGAGGCCCAGCGCGCCGAGGAAGAGGAGTTCGACGGCGAGGACGCCGACATCGTCCGCCAGGCGATCGACCTGGTGGTGCGGTCACAGCTGGGCTCCACCTCGATGCTGCAGCGCAAACTCCGCATCGGGTTCGCCCGTGCCGGCAGGGTCATGGACATCATGGAGCGCATGGGCATCGTCGGCCCCTCCGAAGGCTCCAAGGCCCGTGCGGTCCTGGTATCGGTCGAAGAGCTGGACGAGATCCTCGACGGGGACTTTGTGGAAGCGTGAGTCGGCCGGCTTCGCCGGCCTCCCGCAATGCGCAGGTCCCGCGGCTCGCGCTGGCACGGATCTGATGGCATCTCGGCCAGCGCGAGGCCGCCGCTCGGCGCAATACGCAATATGCCAAACCCGTCAGACGCGTGTCGTCGCGCTCTGTCGAATTGCGAATTGCGAATTGCGAATTGCGGGCCGAGCGCAGCGAGGCCCTTCTCCTACCCTTTCCCCATGGAGGCGCGGCGCATCATTCCTTTCGTGCTCATTGCGGCGGCGGCCGCCGTCGTCTTCCTGTGGCCGACCAGCCATCCCGATGAGGCTGCTCTCGAACCGGACACAACGACGACGACCGTCCCGTTCGTGCCGGGGGTCTACGGGTCGTCGTGGCAGGTGGTTCGCGGCGCCCCGGTCGCCGGGAGGGAGCGGATGGCGCTCGCCGAGTTCAACGGGAAGATCTTCGTGTTCGGAGGGGTCGTCGCCGGGTTCAGCGGCGCCGACCTCCCTCCCGACCAATTCCTCCAGGACGCCTGGATCTACGACCCTGAATTCGACACCTGGGAGCTCGTACCGCCTCCGCCATTCGGAATGTGCGCCCTGGCCGATCCGGCTGCCGTCGCCGGCGGGTTCTGGGCTCCGGTAGTGGTGTGGGGCCGTGTCGACCGCCAGGCCCAGCCCGACTGCATCGACGCAGCTGAATACGACCCGGCCTCCCGCACCTGGAGGCCGTTGGCGAACGGATTCTTCGATCTCGCCCGCCTGGTGGACAACCGGGTGTTCGTCCACGAGCTGCCGGGCGGCAGTGAACCGTTCCCCCCCGCCGCCCGGCTTGTCATGCCTGACCTCGGCCGGTCCCTGGACCTCATGTCGAACACGATCATGGCGCTCGATAGCCCATCGTCCACCATCGTGCCCGGCGGCGGCGACGCCGCCTCCTACACATGGACCGGAGAGTGGTACCTCGGGGTCGATCGCGGCCTCCTCTTCGGCTGGAACGCCGGAGACGAGGAGTGGCGCTGGAACCTGGGCGGCACTCCCATCGCATCTAGCGGGCAGGCGATCGCCGGCACGGACATCGGCTTCGTTCTCGTCAACCGAACTCTTCAGGCGGCGGTTCTGGAGTCGCCTGAGTCGTCGCTCTGGAGCACCATCCAATCGGTGCCGCTGCGCGCCTCGGGCTGCGATCCCGAGGTGGTGTCCGTCGCCGGCAAGCCCGTTGTCCACACTTGCGTGGGTATCGCGGTGTATGAGCCCTCGGCGGGGGGATGGATCCCGTTCCCGCCACCCGTGGGAATCGAGGGGCAGCTCCTCGCCACCGGCGACGCCCTCTACTGGTTCTCCGGCCAGGTCTCGCGGCTGGAGTTCCCACCCGGCGGGATGATCGCTCCGCGGAGGCTCCCCATCGGCCTCACCGACATCGAACTGCCCGACGGCTACCAGTTCGCGTCGTCGCTCGGCCTCGTGCACACGATGGACGCCGACCTGCGGCTGGTCGCCGAGGTCCACGGGTTCCAGGTGGTGACTCCGTATGGCGACACCTGCTCGGTCCTCGGCTTGTACCAGCCGACAGCCACGGGGCCCGAACCCGGTGGCACGATCATCGTCGACCGGCCCGTGTTGCCCCCGCTCGAAGTCCTCGACTACTCGCAGGGTGGCGTCACCCGGTTCGTCGTCGAGACCAGCCCCACCGACACCGTCGAGATCCGCTGCGGTCTCGAGAGCGACGCGCGTGCCCTCGTCGCCGCCCTGCAGTGGATCAAGGTTTAGGCCGGGCGCAGCGCCCGGCCCGCAATTGGCAATTCGCAATTCGCAATTCGACCGAGCGCGACGACACGCCTCTGACGGGTTTGGCGTATTGCGTATTGCGCCGAGCGGCGTGATGTGTCCGGTCTGAGATGCCTTGCGGGACGCGTCATCGCGAGCCGCGGGACCTGCGCATTGCGGGAGGCCGGCGCCAGCCGGCCGACCTACCGATACCATCCCTCGCCCATGGAACTCCTCCGCATCCTCGATGTCGACGGGTCGCTCGTTGGTGAGGCGCCGTTCGGGGTCGACGAGGCTCGGCGCCTCTTCGAGTCGATGGTCATCGCGCGGGTGTACGATCACAAGGGCTCGGCACTGCAACGCCAGGGCCGTCTCGCCACGTACGCCCAATTCGAGGGCCAGGAGGCGGCCCAGATCGGTGCGGTGGCCGCATTGCGCCCCGACGACTGGCTGGTCGCCACCTACCGCGATGCCGCCGCCATGTGGATGCAGGGTTATCCCTGGGAGGCGCTCCTTCTGGGACGGATGGGCGACGAGCGCGGCGGGGCGCCCCCGACGGGCGTCAATGTTCTCCCGCCGTCGATCACCGTCGGTGCCCACATGCTCCATGCCGTCGGGCTGGGCTGGGCCGAGCGGATCCTGGGAACGGATCGGGTGGCCCTCACTCTGTTCGGTGACGGCGCCACCTCGGAGGGCGACTTCCACGAGGCGATGAACTTCGCTGGCGTGTACGCGGCGCCGACGATCTTCCTGTGCCAGAACAACGGCTGGGCCATCTCGATGAGCCGCTCCGGCCAGACCGCGTCCGCGACGATCGCGCAGAAGGCCGACGCCTACGGGATGCCCGGGGCCCTGGTCGACGGCAACGATGTCTTCGCAGTGCTCACCGCGTCGCGAGCGGCAGTCGCCCGCGCCCGGGCCGGTGACGGGCCGACCCTGATCGAGGCGCTCACCTACCGGGTGGGGCCGCACACCACCACCGACGACGCCGGGCGTTATCGGAGTGATGACGATGTCGCCGGCTGGCGCACCAAGGACCCCATCGATCGTCTCCGCGCCCACCTGCAACAGCAGGACGCCTGGGACGAAGCCTGGGAGCGAGGAGTCGAGGAGGCTGCCTCCTCAGAGATCGAGGCTGCGGTGGAGCGAGCGGAGGCCCTGGCACCCTTCCCGGCCGATGGCATGTTCGACCGGGTGTACGCCCAACCGACGGCGGTCCTCGACGAGCAGCGGACGCGCCAGGAGGCCGGCGATGAGTGAGATGAACCTCGCCCAGGCGCTCAACGAGGCCCTCGACGTAGCCCTCGCCTCCGACGAGCGCGTGGTCCTGCTCGGCGAGGACGTGGGCCGCACCGGCGGGGTGTTCCGCGTCACCGACGGGCTCCAGGAGCGCCACGGGGCGGCGCGGGTGATCGACACGCCGGTGGCCGAGTCGGGGATCGTGGGCACCGCCTTCGGTATGGCCCTCGCCGGCCTGCGACCGGTGGCCGAGATCCAGTTCCTCGGCTTCGCCTACCCGGCGTTCGACCAGATCGTCAGCCATGTCGGCCGTATCCGCAACCGGTCGAACCACCGCTTCACCGCCCCGATGGTGATCCGCATCCCCTTCGGCGGCGGGATCGGCGCCGCCGAGCATCACAGTGAGTCGTCGGAGGCGATCTTCGCCCACACGCCCGGGATCAAGGTGGTGGCGCCGGGCACCCCGGCCGACGCCAAGGGCCTGCTCCTCGCTGCGATCGCCGACCCCGACCCGGTGGTCTTCCTCGAGCCGATCAGGGTGTATCGCGCCATCAAGGAGGAGGTCCCCGAGGGGCATTACACGGTTCCCCTTGGCGAGGCTCGGGTGGTTCAGGAGGGATCGGACCTGTCGATCGTCTCCTACGGGGCGGTGCTGCGCGACGCTCGTCGTGCCGCCGAGGCCCTCGACGCCGACGGCGTCTCCGTCGAGGTGATCGACCTGCGCACCCTGTCGCCTCTCGACCGCGACGCCATTCTCGCCACCGCTCGAAAGACGGGAAGGGTGGTGGTGGCAACGGAGAGCCACCGCACCGCAGGCCTGGCCTCCGAGGTGGCCGCAATCATCCAGGAGGGCGCCCTCTATTCGCTGCTGGCGCCGGTGGAGCGGGTCACCGGATGGGACACCGTCGTTCCCCTGAAGCGGACCGAGCACCACTACATCCCCGGCGTCGACCGCATCGTCGCCGCAGCGCTCAGGGTTCTGGAGGGCTGATGGCATACGAGTTCCGCCTCCCCGACATCGGCGAAGGCCTGACCGAGGCGACCGTAGTGCGGTGGCTGGTGGCGGTCGGTGGCGAGGTGGCGCTCGATCAGCCTGTGGTCGAACTGGAGACCGACAAGGCGGTTGTCGACATCCCCGCACCCCGGGCGGGCATGGTGCTCCACCACGGCGCCGCCGAGGGGGCGACGCTGGCGGTTGGCAAGATCCTGGTGGTGATCGGCGTGGCGGGGGAGCAGTGGGCTCCCTCGGAGGCACCCAAGCCCAAGACCCACACCGGAACCGCGGCCCCCATCGTCGGCAACCTCGAGGAGGCGCCTTCGGCACCGGGGTATCCCCAGGCTCTGCCGCTGGTGCGCAGGCTGGCGGCGGAAAAGGGTGTCGACCTGGCCAACGTCACCGGCACCGGCCCCGGCGGGCGCGTCACCCGCGAGGACGTGGAGGCGGCCGCCGGCGGGGCCGGACCGGTGGAGCGGGTGCGGCTCTCGCCGACCCGCCTGGCCATCGCCCGCAACCTCACCCGGTCTTGGCAAGAGATCCCGCATGTCACCACCTTCGGGTCGGCGGACGCCGCCGGGATCCTCACCGAGCGGTCCCGTCTCGCCGATTCGACGGGCGCTGAGATCCCCCTCGAGGCATTGCTGATGTCCGCCGTGGGCCCCTTGCTCGCCGAGTACCCGTCCTTCAACGCCTCGCTGGACGGGGAGACGCTGATTCTCAAGAAGCACTACGACCTGGGGTTCGCGGTCGAGACGGCCGAGGGGCTCATGGTGGCGGTGGTGCGGGATGCCATCGGGCGCACTATCGAAGATCTGGCGGGCGAGATCGTCGCCCTGGCGGCGTCGGCGCGGGACCGCTCCATCGCGGCGCGCGACCTGAAGGGCGCCACGTTCACGATCTCCAACATCGGCGCGGTCGGCGGCGGGTACGGCACACCGATCATCCCCTACGGGACGACGGCGATCCTGTCGGTGGGCCGGGCCGATGAGAAGCCCGTGGCGCGTGACGGTGCGCTGGCCGTGGGCCGTGAGATGCCGCTGTCGCTCTCTTACGACCATCGGGTGATCGACGGGGCATTGGGACGGGAGTTCATGAGTGCCGTCGTGTCCGCCATCGAGACCCGCGGCTGACCACCACAACCACGATCAGCCGCCTACCGTCGCGGTCATGACCAACGGCCAGCAGCAGCGGCGAGCGCTCACCGCGGCCGAGCAGGCCCTCCAGGCCCTCCAGGCCGGCGACGCCGAGCGAGCGCGCCAGGCAGCAGCCCGTGCCGTCGGACTCGATCAGATCGGCGTCTACGAGGCGTTCCCCGACGCCATCGGAGCCGCCGCCGACGAGATCGACGCCTCCGGCAAGGTTTCGCCCCAGGGCTGGCAGCGCCTCTCAGCGATCCTCGGCCCCGGCCCCCTCCAGGCGATCGCGGATCTTGGAGGAGAGCCTCGGTAGGGCCTTGCTTGCGCAAGGCCCGCGGCGCAAGGCGCAAGGCGGAAGGCGGAAAGCGGAAGGCGGAAGGCGTCTTTTTCTTGGCGTCCTCCCCTGCGAAGCGGGGGAGGTGGCCGAGCGCAGCGAGGACGAGGGGGCAGTCGGGGATAGCAACCAGCAACGCTGCACCAGCGCTCGTCTTGCGGAAGGCGGAAGGCGGAAGGCGGAAGGCGCCTTCTTCTTGGCGTCCTCCCCTGCGAAGCGGGGGAGGTGGCCGAGCGCAGCGAGGACGGAGGGGGCAGTCGGGCTGATCGGGTAGAGACCCCCCTCCCCCTTCGGGGTACTCCTCGCGAGGACCCCCCTCCCCCCTTCGGGGTACTCCCCCCGCTTCGCGGGGGGAGACGCCAGGAGTAGGCGGGCGACGGGCGACGGGCGACGTCTTTATCGCCCCAGCGCGGCCAGCACCTCTTGGTGCAGTTTTCCGTTCGTTGCCACTGCGTTGCCGGCGTCGATGGCGCGGCGGCCTGCCAGGTCGGTCATCGTGCCCCCGGCTTCCTCCACTATCACTTGTAGCGGGGCCAGGTCCCACACGGCGGCGATGGGCTCGACCACCAGGTCGACGGCGCCCTCGGCGAGGAGCATGAACGACCAGAAGTCGCCGAATCCCCGGACGCGCTCGCATCGGTGGATCAGCCCCATGACCTGATCGCCGATCCCAGCGGTGAAGCACGCCTTGAGGGCGTTGAACGACATGTAGGCCTGTTCGATGCGATCGACGGACGACACCGCGATTCGCGCCGCGTTCCGCCACGCACCCTCGCCGCGCGCCGCCCACCATCGGGATCCCAGGGCCGGCGACGACACGACTCCGACGACCACCTCGCCGTCCGCCTCGAGGGCGATCAGGGTGCCCCACACCGGCGCGCCGCGGATGTAGTTCACCGTGGCGTCGATCGGGTCGATGATCCAGCGACGCCCCGACCGAGTGTCCTCGCCGTACTCTTCGCCGAGGATTCCGTCTTCCGGGAAGTCCCGGGCGATGACGCCGCGAATCGCCTGCTCCGCCGCCTTGTCGGCCTCGGAGACCGGCGTGCTGTCGGCCTTGACCTCGACGGCCAGGTCGGCGGCGCGAAAGCGGGGCATCGTGACCGCATCGGCGGCGTCCGCCGCCTCGAGGGCGGTGCGGAGCTCGCGTCGGAGGATCACATCGGCATGATGGTGGGGGCAATCATCGCGGGCAACACCGAGCGCTCGCACCAGTGGTCGGTCGACGCGCCGCGGTCGGCGGCCCAGAGGGGCACACTGCCCTTG
>Ga0326597_10006944_pt1 | contig 15437 bp, 16 predicted proteins | sample RVTome_12_FD_203789 | JGI IMG/M metagenome (GOLD analysis project Ga0326597, IMG submission 203789) | Soil microbial communities from uranium-contaminated site in the Upper Colorado River Basin, Wyoming, United States - RVT100D185 | ecosystem: Environmental > Terrestrial > Soil > Contaminated >...
ATCTGGATCCTTGTCATGGGCAAAAGCACGTCAAGGGTTCCTTTCAATCAGGAATAACGCGTTCGAGGATGATACGAGCGGCACGCTCGCGCAGTTTGCATCCCAATTGACGCACCCGTTCGGCCTTCTCGTTCCCAGCCGCCTCGATTTTTGCGGCTTGCGCTACCACCTGTTTGAGCTCTTGCTGAAAAACTTGCTCGGCTTCCCGTAAACCTCCGCTTTCCGCGCGTTTGCGGATCTCAGCCGCCTGCTGCCGTGCCCGAGCGAGTTCCTGCTCGGCCTTCTCTCCCGCTTCCCTGAGACGTTGCGCCAATTCACGCTCTTTTTGACGAATCAGGTCCAGCGGGGACTTCGTTTCATCACCCGCCATGACGGGTTTCCCTCCAGGTTTTGAAAACTTGAGCCCACCGGCGGATACAGAAGTTGCAAGAGATATGCCACCCCCAGAGCAAGCGTATCTAAGTGGAATTTATAGATAATTAGCTCGGGAGATCCAGGTCGTGGCGGCCCTTTTTCTTACAAATGAGAAGAAGATAACGGCGGGCTGCAACCCCTATCAACAGATCCTCGGAAGCTGTTCTCCCGCCAGCATGTCGACGATGCGGGATCCCCCGACCCGGGTTTTCATTACGACTCTGGCTGGCCTTTCCTCCACGACCTCGCCGATGATGACCGCCTCCCGGCCGTAGGGGTTGCGGCGCATGACGGGCAAGAGCCTCTCCGCCTGCTCGGGCGCCACGACGGCGATCAGTTTCCCTTCGTTGGCCACATGGAGCGGATCGAGCCCGAGAATCTCGCAGGCCCCTTTGACTTCGTCCTGCACCGGGATCCGGTCCTCGTGAATATTGAAACCGACCCGGGAGGAGCCCGCAATTTCGTTGAGGGCGCTGGCGAGACCGCCGCGGGTCAGGTCCCGCATGCAATGGACATCGAGGGTGAGGTCGAGCATGTCCGCCACGAGACCGTTCAGAGGCGCCGAGTCCGACAGGATGGGACGTTCGAACTCCATCTCCTCCCGGGCCAGCATCACCGCCACCCCATGGGCACCCAGGGAGCCGTTGAGGAGCACCTTGTCGCCCGGGCGCGCCCGGTCCGCCGAGATCTCCACCGCCCGCTCCACCACGCCGATTCCCGTGGTGTTGATGAAGACCTTATCCCCTTTGCCCCGGTTGACCACCTTGGTATCCCCCGTCACCAGGGAGACGCCCGCCCGGGCGCAGGCCCGCCCCATGGACGCCACGATGCGGGAAAGGTCCTCCAGCAAGAGCCCCTCTTCCAGGATGAACGCCGCGCTGATGAAGAGCGGGCGCGCTCCGCTAACGGCAAGGTCGTTGACGGTGCCGTAGACCGCCATGGCGCCGATGTCCCCCCCGGGAAAAAAGAGCGGGTCGACGACAAAAGAATCCGTGGTCATGGCCAGGCGCGCACCGCCGGCTTCGATCACCGCCGCATCGTTCAGCGCCGAAGCGCCGTCGGCGGTCAGGAGCGCGGGTTGGAAGAGACCCTCGATGAGGTCGTGCATGAGCTTGCCGCCGCTGCCATGACCAAGCAAAACATGTTGCTGACGCATCACTTGCCGTCTCCCTTGAATTGGGCCGCCCGCTTGCCGAAGAACGCATCGAGCCCTTCGCCGAAGTCTGTTCCCTGGGCGATCTCCACCAGATTTCTCAGCTCCTTGTCCAAATGGGTGTCCAGCCGCTCGAATCCCGCGGCGTCGTTGATCAGGCGCTTGGCGATGCCCAGGGCGCGGGTCGGTCCCGCGGCCAGGCGCTCGGCCACGGCCTGGACCTCCCCATCAAAGGTCGCGCAGGGGAAAATACCGTTGACGAGACCAGCCTCCAGCGCCTTGCGGGCATCGAGCCTGGGATTGAGAAAGACAAGGCCGAAAGCCTGCCTGAGTCCGATCAACCGCGGCAGGAAAAAGGTCGAGCTTTCCGCTCCCGTGAGACCCGTCTTGGGATAAGCCCATTCGAAGCTCGCCTCCTCGGCGGCAAAGACGAGATCGCAGCTCATGGCGAGGCCGAAGCCGCCCGCAGCGGCCACGCCTTTCACCGCGGCGATAAAGGGCTTGGGGGCCCGGCGGATCTCCGAGATCGTGCTGTTGATATACTCGAGTATTTCCTTGAAGGAAGCCCCGTAGCTCGCCTCCATCTCACGGCCCTCAGGCTGGAGGTAGGAAAAGTCCCGCGGAGATCCCCGCTCGCGGACATACTTCAAATCGGCGCCGCTGCAAAAGACCTTGTCCCCTCCAGCCAGGACCACCGACCGGATGGCCTCGTCCCGGGCAAGCCCGAGTGCCGCCTTACGCAGGTCCCGCGCCATGGCCACATCCAGCGCGTTGAAGCGCTCAGGGCGCGCCAGGGTGATGATGCCCACGGCGCCCTTTCGTGCCGTCAGGACATGACTCTCCCCGCTAGACGATTTCATGGGTTCCATGGCGTTACCCTCATGGGGTCCTCCACGCGTTTGACCCATCGTGCGACCCGCCGTCTTCGAGAGAGCGCCCCCGGGCCGCCATCGCCCGCAGGGCCTCGTCCATCAAAAGGGGCCAGCATTCGCCCATCATCCGCTCCCGAAGCGCGTAGGCGTACACCTTGACCCCGTCGCCAGCGCTGGGTTTCATGCCGTAAGTGGTGAGCTTTGTCGAACCATTTCGGGAAAACGCGGCGTGGACGGCGTAGGGGCGCGACCGCGCCAGCACGGGGCCGGCGTCCAGTTCCTCAGTGACCAGGTGCACGCAGGACCGGGTGCTGTGTTCTCCAGCCACAATGGCATTGCGGGTGGCGTGCAGGCCCGGGAACCGGGGCGTCCCGTCGCCGTTCAGCACGGTGAGGTCGCTGTCGTGCACGTTGACGATCCTCCCGCTGTAGGCCCCAAGGATCGGCTCCGTCAGGATATAGATGTAGCCGTAGAGCGCCAGGGAGGCGGGACGGAACTCCCGGACCAATTGGAGGCTTCGGCGGTCGTACTCCGCGCGCACCGCGAGATCGCGTAGCGCCGCGCCGCGCGTTGCACAGAAGGCGCGGAGATCGTTGACCCTCCAGGGGATCCGCCACCGGTCCAGGACGGGAACGGCATGGCTCTGGGCCGTTGCCAGCAGGGCGCCGGCAATTTCGTAAGGCCTGCTCCCCTGACGGCTCGTAGCCACAAGGGTTTCAAGGCCGGTCGCCTTACGCGCCAGGAAAAGCGCCACCCGGAGCTTTCCCTGGCTAACCCCGTGCGGGAACCGGGAAGAGACAGAGTCCAGCCCGTCGACGGTCACGGCGATATCCCCCTAAGGTCTAAATGCCCACCGTATTCGTGCCAGATCTTGCAGGTCCCTTCGCTGCTCACCATACAGGCTCCCACGGGTTCCTGGGGCGTGCACTCCTTGCCGAACAGGCGGCAATCCGTGGGCCGGGCAATGCCCGCCATGATGTTGCCGCAGATGCACTCGTGGACCGGCAGCGGCGGCGCCTCTGCTGAGATGGCAGAAAGATCGATTTCGAACCGCCGTCGCGCGTCCCGTTTCGCGTACTTGGCCCTTATCCTCAAGTTGCCGTTGGGCACGTGGGCGATCCCCCGCCAGTTGCCCCCTTCGGTCTCGAAGACTTCCCACAACAGTCTCTGCGCCGGGAGATTTCCCTCGGCAGTGACGCAGCGCGGGTAAGCGTTGACGACCCGCATGTCCCCGTCGCGAATCAGCCGGAGCAGCTCCGCCAGCGCCGCGAGGATATCCAGCGGCTCGAAGCCCCCGGTCACCACGGGGATTGCGTGGCGTTCGACGAAGCGCTCGAAGATCTTCCATCCGGTAATCGTCGCGGCGTGGCCGGCGGCCAGAAAACCCTGTACCCGCGTCCCGGGCATCTCGGCCACGATTTCCATCACGGGAGGAATGTACTTATGGGCGGACAACACGGAGAGGTTGTCGGGCATTTCTCCGAGGATGAGCGCGGCCGTGGCCACCGCCGTCGTTTCGAAACCGGAGGCAAAGAACACGACCTCCTTTTGCGTCCCCTGGGCCATGCGAACCACGTCGGACGGCGTGTAGATGACGCGCACATCCGCCCCCCGGGCCTTGGCCTCGGCCAGGGAGCCGGCGCTCCCGGGCACGCGAAACATGTCCCCGAAGGTGGCGAGAACCACCCCCCCGCGGGCCAGGGCCACCGCTTCGTCCACCTCGGGCATGTCCGTAACGCAAACCGGGCAGCCCGGCCCCATGAGGACCTCCAGCCCCCGCGGAAGGATGCTCCTCAAGCCGAAGCGGGCAATAGCCTGCTCGTGGGTGCCGCACACGTGCATGACGCTTACGGGATTTGCGATCTCCCGGCACAGGCGATCGAGGGCCTCGGTGAGGTCCCGCGCCCGGGCGGGATCCCGGAATTCCAATGGTTCCTGCGCCGTCCTAGCGGTCATGACCGTCCTTCCCCGTCTGTCCGGTTCCCTGAACCTCGCCCCGAACGTCCTGCGCCATCAAATCTTCCGTTGACGCCGCTACCAGCTCATCGTAAAGGGCCAGGGTCTCATCGACCTGCTCCTGGGGGATACGCCGGATGGCAAACCCGACGTGCACCAGCACGTAGTCGCCGGGTTGGACGGGACCGTCCACGGTCTCGAGCCTCACCTTTCGTTTGACCCCCCAGAAGTCGACACTGGCGCTCAGCCCATCGACCGCGAGGACCCTACCGGGAACGCCTAGGCACATCGAACGCCTCCGAACTCGCCCCGGGCTTCCCGGGCGGAGTCTCGAACCTCGTCCCCCGTAGACCGGCGGTGCGCCTGATGCCATGCGAAAATCTGCCCCAGAGCGATGCCGCCGTCGTTGGGCGGGACCCGCTGGTGCCAGTAAGGGCGAAAGCCCCGGGCCGCGAGCCGGGAAATCGCCCGCTCCGAAAGCAACCGATTCTGGAAGCAGCCCCCCGTTAATACGACCCGCTCTTCTCCGACGCGTAGCGCCGTGGCGACAATCACATCCGCCAAAGTGTTGTGAAACTTGGCCGCAATTCTTCCCGCCGGCTCGTTTCCTTCCAGGTCGGCAAGGAGCGCCCTCAGCATGGGGGCCCAATCGATGACCATGGCGGGTCCATGGAGGGACCCGTTCCCCCCGGCGGCCACGAGCTGGAACGGGTAAACCTCCTCCGTCGGGAATGGGTCGGCGGCAAATTCGAGCTCCATGGCCGCTTGCCCTTCGAAGTGCGCCCGCTGGCAAAGCCCGAGCAGCGACGATACCGCGTCGAACAAACGTCCCACGCTGGAGGTCAGGGGAGCGTTCACCCCGCGCGAGAGCATCTGTGCGAAGATTTTAAGCTCCCCGCCGCTGAAGGCTCTCTGGGGCTCAAGCCGCGGCATTTCAAAGGTCCCGGTTCCGTACAGCTCGTACAAGAGTCCCAGGGCCGTCCGCCTGGGCTCCCGGATGGCCTTATCCCCGCCAGGCAGGCGAAAGGGCCGCAGCGATGCCGCGCGCCGAAAGGTCGCCCCGTCGGTGAGGAGGAACTCGCCGCCCCAGACGGTTCCGTCGGGGCCGTAACCGGTTCCATCCCAGGCCACGCCCAGGACCGGACCGTCAAGCTCGTTTTCCGCCATGCAGGAGGCCACATGGGCGAAGTGATGTTGAATCCCATGGACCGACAGAGCCTTGGCCCGGGCGAATTTCGTCGCCAGATAGTCCGGGTGAAGATCGCAGAGGAAGATCTCCGGCCGAAGGCCGTAGAGCCGGCCAAAGGAATGAATGACCTCTTGAAAGGCGCGCAAGGCCGCCTCCGTTTCAAGGTCTCCAATATGCTGGCTGATAAAAACCTCAGCGTCCCCCGTTACCGCCACCGCGTTTTTCAGCTGCCCGCCTACGGCGAGCAGGCCGGGAGCGGCGTCCTTCACCCGGACCGGCAGGGGAGCGTAGCCGCGCGCCCGGCGCAATACGAGCTCCCGTCCCATCATCACCCGCACCACGGAATCGTCCACGTGGCGCACGATGGGCCGGTTGTGCACGAGAAAACAATCCGCGATCCCGTGAAGCCTCTCGACAGCCTCGTGCTCGTCCGTGCAGATGGGCTCGTCGGTGAGGTTGCCGCTGGTCGCCACGACAAGGAAGCCCAGCCGGCCGAGCAGCAGGTGATGGAGCGGTGTATAGGGCAGCATCACCCCGAGGTAGGGGTTTCGCGGCGCGATCCGCGGGCTAAGGGATGAATTCGCTGCTGGATCCTTGCGCCGCAGGAGCACCACGGGGCACTCGGGGGATAGCAGCAAGCGCTCTTCAAAGGAAGAGACCTGGCAACACTCCTTGACGGCAGCGAGGTCGGGAGCCATCACGGCCAGCGGCTTTTCCTCGCGGCGCTTCAACTTGCGCAGTCTTGCCACCGCGCCGTCGCTCCGGGCATCCACCAGAAGGTGAAATCCCCCCAGGCCCTTCACCGCCGCGATCTTTCCCGCTTCGATGGCCGCAGCGGCTCTGCACAGGGCCTCATGCTCCGCCGCCAGGCCGTCCCCGCGCTCATCCCACAACTCCAGGCGCGGGCCGCAAACGGGACAGGCATTGGGTTGGGCGTGGAAACGGCGGTCCAGGGGGTCTTCGTACTCGCGGCGGCACGCGGCGCACATGACGAACCCTTTCATGCTCGTGCCGGCGCGGTCGTAAGGGAGGGATTCCATGATGCTAAAGCGCGGCCCGCAGTTGGTGCAGTTGGTGAAGGGGTAGAGATAGCGCCTGTTCTTGGGATCCAGAATCTCCCGAAGGCAATCGGGGCAGGTGGCGCTGTCCGGGAGTACCCAGGCCGTCCTTCCTCCGAGGCCGTCGCTGCCGCGGATTTCGAAGCCGGCGTATCCCGCGGGGTCGAGGAAGGAGCACTCCAGGCTCTGGATGTAGGACCGGGGAGGACGTTCCCTTTCAATGCGCAGGACGAAGGCGTCGAGGGTCTTTTTCTCTCCCTCGACCTCGATGGAGACACCCTGCGGGGAATTGAGGACCCACCCCGTAAGCCCCATCTCCACCGCCAGCCGGTAGATAAATGGGCGAAAGCCGACGCCCTGGACGGCGCCGCCAACGGCAACGCGGGCGCGCTGCTTCATGGGACGCCGCCTTCCTGCAAATCGAACTCCACGAGGACGATTTCATAGCCTGCGGTCTCTTCGATCTCGAGGGCGGCTCCCTGAACCTGGGTTCCCCTGCTTGCCGCCGCAAAACAGAAGCGCAGCGACTCCGGGGCCATGCGGCTCCCACCGCCGACCTTGACTTTGACCCGCGCCACCGGCTCACCGGTGCCGGCGGGCAGATGGCTCAAAACCGATGTGACGATCCCTTGCGCGATAGAGAGCTCATGCATGGGCTTTCTCTTCCCCACCATGGCGCTTGTGACCCTTCGGCGCTTCCCTGAGCCGTATCCCCATGGCGCTCAACTCTTCCACCACGGCCCGTACCGCGTCCGGCAAAGACCGGCGAAGGGGTTCAGTGAGCTCGAGCCCCGGGGTCGCCGCTTCCTTGGGCTCGACACCGATGATGCGAGTGCTCGGGAGTTTTCCGAGAAATTCGGCCGTAGACAGGAGCTCCCGGATACCCACCTCGTGCGCCGACAGAAAGAGCCTGGGCTTCACCGGCAAATCCGCCGGCGTAAGCCGGTAAACCGTACCAGGCGGGCCGCCCCCCTTCACGGCATCGACGACGATGAGCCGGCGCGCGCAGCTGATCTCGGGCAACAGGCCGAGCCCCGCCACGCCGCCGTCCACCAACCGCAGGCCGGACGGGATACGGTATCTTTCGGCGAGGGAACGCAGCACCCAGACCCCAATGCCGTCATCACGCATAAGCGTGTTGCCGACGCCGAGGATCAGGATGCCCGCGTCACCCATCACGCCCTCCGCGACCCGGCCTTGTACCCGGTGAAAATCGACCGAACGGTATGGTCGCGCCGGGTCCAACCTGTCATCGCGGCCATGTAGACGTGAATGCCCACGGTGATCAAAAACACCCACATGGCGAGGTAGTGCCACAGGCGGGTGTAGGATTCGCCGCCGAGGATGGCGTGCACCCACTGAAAACTGTCCGGCGCGGTGAAAATACCGAAAACGGTGCCGCGATAGAGGGCAAACCCCGTCAGGGAGAGAAAGAGAATCAAAAACACCCAGAAGAGATAGGTCAAGGCCTGAAGCGGATTGTAGCGCCGGTACTCCCTGTGGTCGGCTTTCAAGAACAGGTAGTAGCCGGCGATATCCGGAAGATTCCTGAGATTGCGCCACAGGCTGAAGTCACGCCAATCGGCGTCAAAAAGCGAAGCGAAGGCCAGGTAAACCCTGACAACCGCCGCCAGGATGAGCCCGTAGGCCGCAACGAAGTGAGAGAAGCGCATCCAGGCCATTACGTCCACGCCGCCCGGGGCGCCGCCTTCGAGAAACGGCTCGTGAATGTAAAATCCGGTGAAGGCCAGCACCGCCACGGACCCGGCAATGATCCAGTGAAGGATCCGCTGGGTTACGCTCCACGTGTAGATGTAGTCCCGTTCCATTGGCTCCTCACGCGACTTTCACTTTATAGACCTCGTTGCTTACCGGATCAATAACGTGAACGGTGCATGCGAGGCAAGGGTCAAAGGAGTGCGCGACCCGAAGAATTTCAAGGGGCCGTTTCGGATCCGCCACCGGCGTGCCGATTAGGGCCTGCTCGATGGTTCCCCTGATCCCCTTGCCGTCGCGGGGCGAGATGTTCCAGCAGGTCGGCGTAATCACCTGGTAATTGGCAAGCCGGCCCTTTTCAATCTGGTTCCAGTGCCCCAGAGCGCCGCGCGGCGCCTCCCAAAGACCCGCTCCCTGAGCCCGCGCGGGCACCGTGTAGTGAGTAAACGTCTCCTTCTTCCCCTTCTTGATGTTTTCGAGGATTGCGTCCGACCACTCCACCATGGCGTCGGCGATGAGCTTCGTCTCCAGGGCCCGGGCTGCGATGCGGCCCACGACGGAGAAAAGCACCTCGGGTTTTCCCGCCACCCCCAGCGCCGCCAGGGTATCATCGATGAGCCTTTTCGCCGTGGGGTGGCCCTTGGCATAGGCGACCACCATCCGGGCCAGCGCGCCGACTTCCATGGGGCGATCCCCGTAGCGCGGCGCCTTTGCCCAGGTGTATTTTTTCTCCACGTCCCACTGCGTGAACTCGGGCTCCGTGACGCCGCTGCTCGGATGAACCGGGGCGCCGTCCCTGTACCACCCGTGGGTCACGTCTTCGGTGACCGCCTTTTCATCGATCTCTTTGACCGTGAGACCGTCGGTCACAATCCCGCTGGGCAGCAGCCTGTTCTTGCCATCGAAACTCGGATCATCGAACACACCCCAGGCAAGAAAGCTGGCCGGCCCTTTGCCGACGGCGGCCCAATCCAGATAGTAGGGAGCCACCGCCAGGACGTCGGGGATATAGACCCGTTCAACCCACTCCTTGATTTCCAGCAGCCTCGGCCTCAGGTTAGCCATGTCATCCACGGTGGGGATATGGACGGAACCACCCGCCGGGGTCGTCATGGTCATGGGCATCCGGCCGCCGAAGATGGCTGAGATATGCGAGGCCTGAGCCTGCTTGTCCAGCGCCTCCAGGTAATGGGCCACCGCCAGGAGATTCAGTTCCGCCGGCAGCTTGTACGCGGGATGGCCCCAGTAGGCGTTGGCGAAGGGCCCCAGCTGCCCGCTGTCGACGAATCGTTTGAGCCGGGCCTGAACGTCCTTCAGGGACTGCTCCCTGGGCTCGGCCTTGAGCGCCGCCACCACATCGACGAAGTCCAGGGCGGCCAGATGATAAAACCACAGAATGTGCGAATGAAGAAATTGCGCCCCTTCGACCATATTGCGGACCAATCTCCCCATGTCGGGCGCGTGGATGCCCGCGGCGTCTTCCAGGCACAGCGCCGCCGCGTGGGCGTGGGAGGTGGGGCACACGCCGCAGATCCGCTGGGTGATGTGATAGGCGTCCCTGGGGTCGCGCCCCTTGAGAACCATCTCGAATCCCCGGAAGAGGGTCCCCGAAGTCCAGGCATCCTTGACCTTGCCTCCATCCACCTCCACCTCGATGGCAAGGTGCCCCTCAATGCGTGTAATCGGGTCAATGACGATACGAGTCACCTGGAACCACCCCCTTTCTCAGGAGCCTTCCCGGCCTTTTTGGAGGGCGCCTTTTCCTTGAACCGGCCGCTCAAGCCCGTGCCGATGGCATGGGCCGCGATCCCCACGGCCGTAGCGGCTCCCGCTGCCACGCCGACCTTGTCGGCCCCCGCCTCCACACCGCCGATGCCGGGCACCCTGACACCGGGCAACCGTTCATAAAAGCCTGCGAACTTGTCCACCCAACCCGGTTCCGAGCAGCCGATGCAGGGGGCGCCGGCGCCGATGCACCAGCTGACCCGATCGTTGTAACGGAACTTCGAGCAGTTGGCGTACGCCATGGGACCCTTGCAGCCGACTTTGTACAGGCAGTAGCCGAGCTCCTCCTCCCGGCTTCCGAACCGCTCGACGAACCGCCCCGCCTCGAAGTGGGCGCGCCGTTCGCACTGGTCGTGGATGGTCTGGCCGTAAAAGATCTTCGGCCGGCCAGAGCTGTCCAGGGCCGGGATCCGGTTGGTGAGGAGCAGATCCACGATGGTGGCGACCAGGATACCCTCGTTCACCGGACACAGGTCGAGGTTGATGCTCTCGACGCCCAGGGCCTCGCGGACCCCTTTCAATCCGGACGGGTTGGGATCGCCCGCTGGCACGCCGCCCCACGTAGCGCAGCTTCCCACCGCAATGACCGCGTTGGCCTTCGCGGCGAACTCCTTTCCGATATCGATCATTTCACGGCGCGCGATCATCCCGTAACCCTTCTTGGTCGGGATGGCCCCTTCGACGATGAGGTAGTACTGCCCGCGTTTCAACGCCTCGCGCAGGATCTCTTCGGACTGCTCTCCCGCCGCGGCCATAATGGTCTCGTTGTAATCCATGCTGAGGGTTTCAAGAAGGAGCTGGGCCGCGTTGGGATAGCTGGCCTTGATCAGCGCTTCGGTACACCCCGTATCCGAAGCGAAGTTGAGCCAGATCACCGAGGGCCGCCTGGCAGCCGCTTCCTCCAGAGCCTGAGCGATGCGGGGGACTGCGGAGGCGCCAAGCCCCAGGAGAGCCGCCATTGTGCCGCAGATTTTCAGAAAGTCACGACGGCTTAAAGAGGGGATAACGGAGGGCTCGCGGGAGCCATGGAGAAGAGGCGCCCTTTCCCTGCCGAGATTTAGATCCATCATAAGATTTCCCTTCACCCGGCAAACCCGACGATCGGCTTGCCGGGCTTGGCGATCTAACCCGGAGATGAATGATGAATTAGGGGGTGCAACTTTTATGCCACGGATGCTTTATCGACGCTTCGATCCCCATGCAGCGCGGGCTAACCGAATACTCGAGCAACTCCCACGAAAAACCCGATTGGAACCGGCCGTTCTTTCCTAAATCTGACAAAGCGATTCGCAAAGTTAGTTGAGTCTCGCCGCAAAGGAGCGCGGCGCAAACAGGGGCGGAGGGCCGGCATATTGAGGCAAAAAAGCCCCCAATGACCGAAACCGATGCGGGAATTCCAAGAGAATGCGGTGACGTGGCAGGGAACCGCCACAGGGACGGCGCGGTAAACGACTTCACCGGGGACGGGAGTTGAAGTACTCTTTGGCGACCTCGGGGAACAGCGCGTAGGATAGGACATCCTCATCGCTGGCCGTTACGCCGTTCAAGGCGGCGCGGGCACAGGGCAGGCCGGGCTCCAGGAGGTCGGCGGGGCGCACCGTAATGGGCGATTTCTTCCCGAGGACCTTCTTGAGGACCTCCTCACTGATGGGGCCCGGGGGCTCCCCGTAATGGCCGAGGGCGTAGTTTCTCGTTTCCATGGCCACGACGCCGTAACGTTTGCCGCTCAAGACGTTGAGGGTCGCCTGGGTCCCCACAATCTGGCTGGTGGGAGTTACCAGGGGCGGGTAGCCGAGATCCCTTCTTACCGCCTGCACCTCATCGAGCACGGACTCGATCTTTGCCTCGGCTTTCTGCTGCTTGAGCTGATTGACCAGATTGGAAAGCATGCCGCCCGGTATCTGGGATTCTACAATATCCGCCTTGGTCCGGCTGCTTACCGGACTGTCGAACTCTTTGTACTTTGACCGGACCGAGGCGAAGTAGCGCGCGATCTCCCCGAGCTTATGCAAATCCAATCCGGTGTCGAAGGGCGTGCCTTTGAGCGCGACGACCATGGCTTCGGTGGCCGGCTGAGAGGTCCCCTGAGCCATGGTGGAAATGGCGGTGTCCAAGATGTCCACCCCCGCCTCCACCGCCATAATGTACGTCATGGGAGCCATGCCGCTGGTGCAGTGGGAATGGAGATGAAGGGGAAGGTCAAAGCGCTCTTTCAACCGGCGGATAAGTTCGTACCCGGCATGGGGAGCCAGCAGGCCGGCCATGTCTTTTACGCCAAGAACGTCTGTCCCCATGTCCACGAGACGTTCGGCGAAACGGAGAAAGTGGTCGATAGAATGCACCGGACTTAGGGTATAAGAAAGCGCCGCCTCCACGAGTTTGCCGGCGCCCTTCACCGCCCGGACGGCCGTCTCCATATTGCGCGCATCGTTCATCGCGTCGAAGATGCGGAATACGTCGATGCCGTTCTCCGCGGCCTTCTCCACGAAGCGCGCCACCACGTCGTCCGGATAGTTGTGATATCCCACCACGTTCTGTCCTCTGAGCAGCATCTGCATGCGCGTGTTGGGCATCGCTTTGCGCAACAGGCGCAGCCGCTCCCAGGGACACTCCTTCAGGTAGCGCAGGCAGGCGTCGAAGGTCGCCCCGCCCCACATTTCCAAGGACCAGAAACCCACCCCGTCGAGCTTTTCGGCGATGGGCAACATGTCTTCGGTGCGCATACGCGTGGCGAGCAGCGACTGATGCGCGTCCCGGAGCACGGTCTCGGTAATCTCTATTTTTTTATCGCTCATGGCTCGCACCGAGACGGAGTTTCTCTTCCTGTATTCACGGTGAACGCAGTTACGGGCGCCGATCCGCGGGAAGCATCGGACCCAGTGGCAAAATTATTTTTTCACGTGGCATTTTACGCACGATTGCATATCTTTGGTAGCAAAGGCCTTTGTCCCGTTGTGGCAAGCACCGCAGAATTGGCCTTCATTGAGCTTGGGCATGGTCATCTCCGGCGAGGCGGCCATCTTTTTCATTTGAAAGACCTTCGTGTGGCATTCGGGGCACCCTTGTTTTTTCTCGGTCACGTGGAATTTGTGGCTGAAAGTGACTGGAGGCATAGGCTTGGTGTCTTCATAGGAGAAATCCGGGGGCGTCGGGAGCTGGCCCATGGCTTGATGCGCCCCCAACCACGGGAAGGTTCCCGTGACAAGCACTGCCACAAGCGCTGGAATCATTCGGCTGGATTTCATTTGTGTCCTCCATGGGTGATGTCTACTAATATAAGCAACTCGCGCTCCGTCTGCAAATTTCCGGTCTACCCCGGTGGGGCTACTGGGTTGGCACCTCGAGATAGCCCAGGATGGTCAAGGCGACCATATACAGGATAAGAAGGAGGCCCACGCAGGTGAAGAGCGGGCTCGGCCAACCCCGCGACGAGCGCCGGTCCAGGAAGGGGATGAGAAACAAGAACAGGCCCGCCAGGCCGAAACCGACAATCCCGATCAGCTCCCCTTCTATCCCGAGGATGGTGCCGGGAAGATACTTGAGTGTCTTGAACATGAACATAAAGTACCACTCGGGCTTGATGCCGATGGGCGCGGGCTCGAAGGGATCGGCCTTGTCTCCCAGCTCCGCCGGATAATAGGCGGCCAGCGCCGCTAGTGCGGCCAGCGCCGAGAGCCAGCCCACCAGATCCCGCAGCATAAAGTTCGGGAAGAAAGGCATGGATCGCTTCCCTCCTCCCCCGCCTAGAACGGAAGGAGGAACGCTCATACCGTGCTTCTGGACCATCCAGAGATGGAGCAGAAGTATACCTGTCGACACAGCCGGAAGAATGGCGACGTGGATCCCATAAAAGCGCGTGAGCGTCGCGCCGGTGACTTCGTCGCCGCCGCGGAGCAGTCTGCGCAGGAATCCCCCCACCAAGGGCAAGACTCCGGGGATCTCGGTCCCCACCCGGGTGGCAAAATAAGCAAGCTCGTTCCACGGCAAGAGGTAGCCGGTAAAGCCGAAGGCAAGGACGAGGGCCAGCAAGGCCGCACCCGAGAGCCAGGTGATCTCACGCGGGGAACGGTAGGCCTTGAGAAGGAGCACGCTGAACATATGGACAAAGGCGACAAAGATCATCAGGTTCGCAGACCACGAATGGATTGAGCGGATCAGCCAGCCGAACTGGACCTCGGTCATCAGGAACTGAATGGACTCGTAGGCTTCCCCCGAACTGGGCCGGTAATAGAGCAGAAGGAGAATGCCCGTCGCCACCTGGAGGATGAATAAGAATAGGGTCATACCTCCAAAATAGTACCAGACCGTGTGTCGGTGTATGGGTACCTGCTTTTTCCTGGCCAGGTGGGCGATTTCAGACAAGCCCAACCGTTCATCCAGCCAGGAAAAAAGTTTACCTTGCCGGCTGTTTTCGGAGTGCATGCTCATGATTTCTTGCTCACGATGACCTGCTCCGTCCGGACATTGACGGTGTATTCCTCAAGCGGTTTTGGAGGCGGGCCGGCAATGTTCTTGCCATGGAGATCGAAATGGCCGTTGTGACAGGCGCACCAGATATGGCTCAGGTCCGCCCGGTACTGCACGATGCACGCGAGATGGGTGCAGACCGCCGAGAAGGCGCGGATCTCGCCCGCCGGCGTCCGGATCAGGATGGCGGGACGATTGCCGAATCTGAAGATTTGCCCCGTGTTCACTTTTATATCCCGGGCCTTGAGCGCAAGGGTCACGGAGCGCGCCGTGGACTCTTCGACCCTGGGCGGTATCAAATAACGGCTGATGGGATAGAAAACGGACAAGAAAAAAGCCGCCGCTCCCGTGCCCAGCAACCAGTTCACGAACCCTCTGCGCGTCACCTCCGGATCCAGCACCTCGTTAGCCATCGCTTTCCCCTGACTGATCCGTTACAGACCTACATTCTCACGAACAGAATGTTCAACAGAGCGACATCAACAAGATTTCTCGCGCCAAGACGCCAAGCGCGCGAAGAAAACAATTTTCTATGGTTTCCGACCTTGGCGTCCTTTGCGCCTTTGCGCGAATCGTTGTTTATCCGCTTCCCTCAATGCAAATTCAGGGAAACACTTCAAATATGCTCAGTGAGAAGTTAATTACTTGTTTCGCTCGAGCTGGCGTATCTTGAGGACCAGTCCCAGAATGAGCAGCAAGATGACTCCCACGGATAAACCCAATCCGAAGCGCCTAAACCTCAAGTCCTCCAATGCGCGCGTCCCTCGAAAATAGGCCCGCTCGCTGACGGACAGACCTTCACCGACCTCTTTTTCAACGGGTTCGAC
>Ga0326597_10006945_pt1 | contig 15437 bp, 14 predicted proteins | sample RVTome_12_FD_203789 | JGI IMG/M metagenome (GOLD analysis project Ga0326597, IMG submission 203789) | Soil microbial communities from uranium-contaminated site in the Upper Colorado River Basin, Wyoming, United States - RVT100D185 | ecosystem: Environmental > Terrestrial > Soil > Contaminated >...
CCTGGCCGGTCTGTTCAAGACGTCCCCAGAGTTCTGGATGGGGCTCCAGACCGATTGGGATCTCTGGCACGCGGTACATGCGCGCCGAGCGGGATAGATGCGTTTCGGAAGCTTGCCCAGGCAGAGATCCAAAAGGGACAATCGGGCCGCTCGGGGTCGTTCGGCAGATCCGACAATCTAGCAAGTCGATGCGACCGCACTGTCTCAAGTTCATGCGCCTGTAGCTCAGTAGGATAGAGCAACGGATTCCTAATCAAATCGGGCCGGTCCGTCTAAACCGTTCAAAACATGGTTAATCGTTTCCAGGTCAGCGAGTTGCCCCGTTTTTCTCGTTGCCCAGGTTTCCCCGAGAGTACCCGAGTTTTGCCGAGAATTTCACGACACTATGCCTGCAGCGGATCCGAAAACAGTCCTGTTTTCACAGATGCACCATTAGGGGCAACACCCAATTCACAGGAGTCTTGTACGATGGGAACGATTCCATACGAGCCATTTGGCTTGAATGTTGATAAGTTGAACAAACTCAAGTGGGCCAGTGTAAAGGAGGAAAGTGAGGACGGAGATAGGTGGTTCGTTGAAGAAGAGGGAAGCGATCCGTACAAGTTTGAGGTTTCCCTGACCCGTACTGAGCGTAACTCGACACCAGAAGGGACAAAGCCCATAGAACAACCTGGCTTTCCTACGGACGAAGACGTCAAAAAGGCGATCGCACTTGCGATCAAGCTTGCCATTGCTTCCCCGAAATTCAAGAAGATGAAGCCTGGACGTCCATATCCGATCCGCGTGACGCGCTGTGACTTATACCGCGCGGCTGGAGTCGTCTGCTAAAGCTGCTTGCGGGGGAGAGTCATTTGACGGCGCGGTGAGTGAAAGAATCCTTGCGACGTTGACTTGTGAGCCACTTTCGAGAGAGGACCGACCAGGACCATTCCCCCGCGGCTCTGCATCTGCCCAGCACGTGCCGGCATCTGCTGTACTTGACGTGGAGGCTACCCGAGGTCGCCGATCCGGGGGCGCGGGAGCGGGACCTCGAAGTCTCAGAGGGGGGAAGATGAGGCAGGGAATGAGAACGGAGAGTCGCCAGATCGACGGCGTGCAGGTGGAGATCCGTTTTCCCGAGTACCCGGAGGACCACAACCGACCTGGAGGCCAGGTAGTGACCGTGATCGTCGCCCGCCACGAGGAGCGCCCTCTGCGCTACGTGGTCGGTCATTCACAACTCCCGGAGGGTGTTGACCCAGATACCGAGGAGGGGCAGGACGCCGCGCTCAAGCTCAAATGGTCGCAAATCGAGGCCGACGTCAGGACCGTGCTCCGGGGAAGGGACGTGTCCGCCCAAGACGTGCCACTCTAAACAAAGCTAGGGGTCCCCGCAGAAGCCTACCAGCGCGTCGGCGTAGGGCACGGAATCTCGTAACCGTGCGCGAGCCCGGTGTAGGGGGGCCTCGGCGCTTGGAGCGGCGCGCCTGAGCTGACCGCCGTCTTCACTGCGATGACCAGCGCGACGGCTGCGCTGTTTCACGGTCGTCATGCTGATTGGGACGGTGATCGACGCGGTCCCGTTCGCTCGATCCTCGGCGCCTCTCTAGCCCTCGGAGCTCAGGAAGCAGGCGAAGAAGACGGCACCGGAGGATCCGGTCTTCGTCGCCTGGAAGGGACCGCGGAAGGGCGAGCAGTTGAAATCGATCCGCACCGCCTTCGATACCGCTAGACGGAAGGCCAGTCTCGGGACCGATGTGACGCCTCACACATTGCGCCATACGTTCGCCAGCCGGCTCGTGATGGCCGGCGTTGACCTTCGGACGGTGCAAGAGCTCGGCGGTTGGAAGGAGCTCGACATGGTGGTACGCTACGCCCACCTGAGCCAGAGCCACAAAGCCGAGGCTGTTGAACGAATCCTAACCCCTTGCAGACTCCAGGGTCGTCTGGCGGTAGCCAACAGACAGGAAGGCAGGTTACATGTTCCAGAGCGTGCCAGCGGGTAAGGCGAGGTCGGCGATCAAGCGTGTCTTGAAACAAGGCGGATATTGCAGCGTTGAGGTGGAGAACGTACGGCGAATGCTCTCTCACGACTTAATGGACAGGCCACTGGAGAAGCTTCCCTGGCCGTTCAGCTCGCTTCAAGCTCACGACGTGCGATACGTTGAAGCCAGAGGAACCGACATACTCAAGGAACAAGTGTTCGGCAAGAACGACATCGACAGAGCGATTGACACTTTCCTAAATGGCATCGATCCCAGCAGGGATATCTTGATTGTGCCAGAGTAAGTTTTCCCGTGAGAGCCAGATCAATTCACTACGCTATTCACGACACCAGGATCGGGGGTCGGCGTAAGTCTTTATGCGCCTGTAGCTCAGTAGGATAGAGCAACGGATTCCTAATCCGTAGGTCGGGTGTTCGAATCACCCCAGGCGTACCACTCTTGATGCCAGGCCTTTCTTGAGCCACTTGGTGACGGTTCCCTCGGAGAGGCTTTCGCCCATCTGAGGCATGACCACTTCAGTCGACATCGTTCGTCTTCTCCTCAATACTCCAAGAGCTCGCGAGCAGCCCTTTCGATCTTCTCCGCATTGGGCAAGACCGCGTCCTCGAGCGGTGGGCTGAAGGGAATGGGGACGTCGAGGGAGCCGATTCGTTTCACCGGCGCGTCGAGGGACTCGAAGACCTCTTCGGCGATGATCGCGGCCACTTCGCCCCCGAAGCCCGAGGTAAGGTGTGCTTCATGCACGATCAGGGCCTTCGAGGTCTTCCGCACGCTGTTCAGAAAACAGTCTTTGTCGAGCGGCGCCAGGGTGCGGAGATCGACCACCTCGCACTCCGCTCCCTCTTCAGAGAGTTTCTCGGCGACCTCGAGGCAGGTGTGAACCGTGGCGCCATAAGTAATGATGCTGAGATCGCTTCCCTCGCGCTTGACGTCGCCGACTCCGATGGGAACGTCGAAGTCTCCCTCGGGAATGTCCTCCCGAATCCGGCGATAGAGATGCTTGTGCTCGAAATAGATCACCGGGTTGTTGTCCCGGATCGCCGCCTTCAGCAATCCCTTGGCGTCGTAGGGTGTGGACGGTTGGACGACCTTGAGCCCGGGCGCGTGCGTGAACCAGGCCTCTGGGTTTTGCGAATGAAACGGCCCGCCGCGAAACCCTCCGCCCGAGGGACCGCGAAAGACCACCGGCACCGGGATGCCCCAGCGGTAGTAGCACTTTCCCGAAAAATTCACGATCTGGTCGAAGGCACAGACGATGAAGTCGGCGAATTGAAACTCGACCACCGGCCTAAAGCCCATGATGGCGGCACCGCAGGCCGCCCCGGCGAAGCCGGACTCGGAGATCGGGGTGTCGATGACCCGCTCTTCTCCAAACTCTTCGATGAACCCCTTGGTCACCTTGAAGGCCCCGCCAAAGACACCGATGTCTTCACCCATGAGGAAGACATTGGGATCGCGACGCATCTCCTCGCGGAGCGCTTGGCTAATGGCTTCGAGGTACGTAACGACGGGCATCAGAGGGGCTCGGGCGGCGGGATGGGCGGTCGTTCCTTCAAGGCGTTCACGGCGCGAAGAGTCTCTCGGTCACCGTCTCCGGCTTCGGATAGGGAAGCTTTTCCGCGTACTCGACGGCCTGCTCCATGATCTCTTCGCACTGTTTGTCGATCGCTTCGATCTCCAAGGCGCCGAAACCGCCTTTGCCCAGAAGGTACTTGGTGAAGAGAACCACCGGATCGCGGGCCGTCCAGTACTCGCGCATCTCCTTCGGCACGTAGGAGGCGTCGTCGTGCTCTCCGTGCCCGCGCTGGCGAAACGTCTTGAGCTCGACGAGGTAGGGACCCTTGCCGGAGCGCGCATGCCCGATGGCCCGGCTCGCGGTCTCGATCACCGTGAAGACGCAGTTACCGAAGGCGATCTCCGACGGAATGTTGAAGGCCGGTGCCCGATCGGCGACGTTCTCCACCGGCATCTCTCGCTCGTTCGCCGTCGAGTAGCCGAACTGGTTGTTCTCGACGATGACCACCAAAGGCAACTTGTGAATGGCGGCGAAGTTCAACCCCTCGTAGAAGTCCCCGGGGCTGGTGGCACCGTCACCCGTCATCGCGACGTAGACGCGCGGCTCCCGCCTCATCTTGAAGGCGAGAGCGAAGCCGGCGCCGGAGGGAATCCAGGAAGCCATCGACCCGTTGTGATACGGCGCGATGCCGAAGTGGTCGAGATCGGCAAGGAAGAGCCCGAGATCTCTCCCGTGGCTGGGCTCCTGATCCTTTCCCAACCAGCGGGCGAGAACGTGCTTCGGCTCGACTCCGCGGTAGAACCAGGCCGACAGGTTGCGCCCGGTGGTGTTGAAGAGATCGTCGGGTCGCAACACGCTCACCACGCCGGTGGCGATGGCCTCGTGCCCCATACCCAAGTAGACCGCGCCCACCACCCGGCCCTGTCGGTAGAGGGAGGCGAGCCGCAGCTCGAAGGTCCGGCTCATCCGCATGGCGCGGTAGAGCCGCAGGAGGTCATCGCGGGATAGCTGGAGCGATCCCGGATCGAGCTCGGTGCGATCGATCTTGGGGTCGAGCGGCTTGAACTTCCAGATCGGTGTCTTGGTGCTCGCCACCTTAAAGCTCCTCACTTAACGGGCCGCGCCAGCGGCTCTAAAGTGACGGAAGTATAGCACTTTCGTTAGGGGCTCGGAATTCCGGATGGCTGCCGCGGGGATCGCTCGACGCCCGTGCGCGGCGCGGGACGCGCACACCGCGACTTCCTAAGGCGGCGCTGTGATCGCGGTGGCGGCCTCGACAGCCGTCACTCAGTCACAATCAAGGACGTCGGCGAGAATCCCTCACGCTCAATTGCTAGAAGTTCAACCTCACCGCGAACTGCATCTCCCGTCCAGGAAAAAAGTTGAGCGGTTGCTGAAAGTTGGGTGAATCGAACGAACCGATCACCTGAGCCACGTTCGCTCGGTTCGTCACGTTGAAGATCTCCCAAATCAAAGCGAGCCGACTTCGAGCCCCGAGCCGAATCTCCTGCTGAAGGCGGAAATCCCACTGAAAGAAGGTCGGAAGGGAGAACGCTCCCCGACCCTCGGTGCGGGTGTCGAAGAAATCATTGAAGCCGTCCCCATCGAAATCTCCAACACCGTCCGCGGTGAACGGCCGTCCGCTCCTCCACAGGATGACACTGCTCAGCGTCAGGTCGAACGGGAAGTTGTATCCGCCGCTCCCCACGAACACATGGGGAATGGCACGGGTGCTACGGCCGAAATCGAACATCGGATTGTTGGCGTCGGTGAAGGAGTTCCGGGGAAGAACCTGCTCGGTGGTCACGTTGTCCTTGGCGTCGGAGTAAGTATAGGAGACGCGGAAGAAATAATTGTTACTGAGCAGCTTCGTCAGCTCTACCAGCAACCCTCGATAGCGAACGATGCCGTCGTAGCCGAGCTCCTGGAAACCTTGTCCTTCTACCGCCCCCCCTTTGGCGAATGTGGCGCCACGGAGGCCCTGCTCATTCTTCGGGTCGTCATAGAGGTTGACCAAACGGCGGGCCAGTATGTCGTCGGTGTTTCGCCAGATGTACTCCACAGCGAGGCTCATGTCGGGCGTGATTTCCCGCTCCACTCCAATGCTAAAGGCCTCGGTGGAAGGCGTGCGGATCGGCTCCTGCACACCCTGGAAGAAACCCTGGGCCCCCGACGGGTCCAAGCCCGGGAAGCCCTCCAAGCTGATCACTCGGCCGCCAAGGAGGGGGCTGGAGAAAGGAGTGAAAATGAAATTCGCTCCTGGAAATGCCGCGTTCATCCTAGCCAGCGCCTCCTCCGGAGAGAGTCCAGACAACTCGGTAATGTTGTCGAAATTCACGGTCGGCGGCAGGTTGGGATCGTTAATCGGGATTCCCAGCAGGTTGTACACCGCTAGAGGATCCTCCGACAGAGCCGCGGCGAGAAGTCGTAGGCCTTCATTGGGACCGTTGCCATTCACCATGAACAAGAACATCAAAATGTCCTTGGTGATGAGGTCGAACGTGATGGGATTGGCGAAGACTTCCTGGGGGGTAAGCTGATCGTAATCCGCGTACGCCGGACCCATCGCGAGACCCCATGTATACCCGAGCTTGGCCATGAAGGCGTCGGCACCACGGCCGTTGTTCACTCCACCGAATTCCGGGACTTGTTGCACGGACCCCAGGACATTCTTGTCGTAATAGATCCCCGCACTGCCCCGAACAACGGTCTTCCCGTCCCTCGATGGATCCCAGGCGAAGCCGACTCTTGGCGATATGTTGTTCTTGTCGTCTCCGAAGAGGCTCTCCCAATCGTAGCGAAGACCCCCGTTTAGGGTGAGATTTTCGGTGATGTTCCACGAGTCTTGAATGAAACCGCCCCAAATGTTGTTGCCCATGTCGAGCTCTTGGCGTCCCAGGCCACCGGTCTCTAGATTCGAGTTCAAGTTTCGAAAACCCTCGATCTCGAAGCCACCGGGACCAAGCAGTGGAGTAATCGACCCCGATGAAATCAGCTCGGCCTGCGTGAAACCGATATTGAACGGATTCAGAAAGAAGCCGCTAATGCTTTGGCGTTTGTAGCCTCCGCCCATCTTGATCGTATGCTCGTCCCTGAGGAGGGTGAAGAACTCCACCCATTCGAATTGCCGGTCCCGGCGGCTTCCGATGGCATCCAGCTCCCGAGTGCTGAGGCTCGTCTGAAACTGCCCCTCCAGGGTAAACAGACGGACGTTCGGCAGCGTGACGTCGCCTTCCGAAATACGGTTGATGTTCTTATCGAGATTCAGGTTGAGGAATCGGAAGCGCGTGTCGAGCACCGCATTCCCCGAAAAAACGTGAGAATCGTTTGCACTGATGCTATAAGAATCTCGCTCCTCGTTGTCTGAGCCGCTGGGTAGTAAGGGATCGTTCTCGTCGCCCCGAGGCGTTCCCGCCAATAAGTTACCCCCGAAGAGTTCTCTCAGGTCGATATTCGCTTGGACGTGCAGTGTGTTCTGGGGATTGATGTTGACCGCGATCTTGCCAAAATGGGAGTTGAGCTTGTTTTCCGTCGTGGTCTGGAAGTTCTCGGCAGTTGGAACTCCGCCCTCTCGACCGACGGTTGTGAAGAAACCTTGCCGAACCGTCTCAGAAATGAGTGAGGCGGTGTCACCGAAGTTCGTACCCCGATCCTCATTCCTGAGCTCGAAGGAATAGAAGAAGAATACTTTGTCCCGTTTCAGGGGACCGCCGATGGTAAGGCCGGGGTTGTCTCGGGAGAGCTCGGGCGGGTCGGTTCCTTCCACGTTCGAAGAATCCAGGGCATCGCGGCGGAAATAGTAAAAGGCGCTGCCTGTTACTTCGTTCGAGCCGGAGCGGGTTATGATATTCATCGCCCCGGCATTACCGCGGCCGAACTCGGGCAAGTAGCCCGTCAGGTTCACCTCGAACTCCTGGATGCTGTCCTGGTTGAAGTGCTGTGCAAAGGCTCCGGTAAAGGAGTCGCTGTTCTCGATCCCATCGGTCAAGAATTTCGTCGCCGAAGTCCGTTCACCAAAGACGCTGAACTCCCCTTGCCCGGGGTCCCTGTTTACCCCGGGACCCAACGCGGCCAGATCGGTGAACTCCCGTCCGTTTACTGGAATGTTGCTGATAACGGGCTCGTCGATGACGAAGCGTACATCGGCTTTGGTGGTTTCCACCGTAGTCGGCTGGGCTATGACGGTGACAGACTCCTCTACCGCGGCGACCTGCAAGGTGATATCGAGCAGGGCCTCTCGGCGTATGGTGAGCTCGACACCGGTGAGCACCTGAGTTTGGAAGCCCGGCAACTCCACCTGGATCTGGTATGTCCCCGGAGGCAGGTCCGTGATGGAGTAAGCACCGTTTTGTCCGCTGACCGCGGCTAGCGTTCTCCCGGCGAGCGCCGGGCTGCTCGCGGTCAGGGAGACTCCCGGCACCACCTCTCCTTGAGCGTCCCGCACCGTGCCGCGGACGAGTGCGGTGATGGTTTGAGGCTCGGCAGTAGACACCAGCACGAAAACAAACGCCAGCGCGAATAAAGAGAAATGGATCTTCTTGATCATGATTGCCTCGCTTCTCTGTGAGTCAGGATTCCGGGCGGCCCCTTGCCTTCCTTGTGGGGCTCAATATAGCAACCAGGGCACGATGTCAAGGCCCATTCAAGCCCTTCAAGCCCTTTAGCCCATTCAGCCTATTCCGCTTCCCTTGACAACCCGGCCCAGCCCGTGTTAGTCGGACATGAAAGAGGCGATCTGGTCGCAGCCGCCCGCGCAGTGGGCGTTGAGGAGGACTCATGATCTCACGACGTCGATTCCTTGGAGTGAGTGCCGCAGCGTTCGGCTCTCTGACTACCCGAACACTCTGGGGGCAGGAAGAGGAAAAGAAGATCCAGGTTATTGATATGCATGTCCACTTTCTTCGCAAGCTGAGCTCGCCACCCATTTACGCACCGGGATTCAGCGACAATCCCCTGGTGAGCCACTGGACATGGCATGAGCACAACGGGGACCTCCTGACGCAGGAAATGAACATGGCCGGAGTGGACCGTGCCCTTCTCAAGACCTTCAATGCCGAAGACATTGTTTACCCGCTCAAGCAGGAGTTCGGCGCAGAGCCGTGGCAGTTCGAGTCCAGCGAAGGCTACATGCTCGAGTATCGGGACAAATACCCGGACCGGTTCATTTGGGGCGCCACCGTGAATCCCCTGATCGAGAACTTCAAGGATACGTGGATAGGCAAGTTCGCCCGGAATCTTCGCGCGATTGTTCTCTTCCCCGGCCTTCAGGACCATCGGCTCGATCATCCCAACGTGACGTGGCTTCTCGAGGAATGCGAAAAACGAAACGTCAAGGCCGTCATGATGTCCTTCGAGAACGTGAGCCGTAGCAACACGTCGGCAGATTACATCAAACAGCTCTACGAGATGATCGATTCTCACCCCACGCTCCACTACGACTTCATGCATACCGGCTACCAGGTACCCCACATGCTGGAGCGTGAGCCGACGCTAAAGTTGATCAACCACTTCAACGATAAGTACCGCAACGTTTGGGCTCAGACCTGCAACTACTATCTCGACACGAAGTACCCTTTCCCTCGCCAACTGGAGGGCACCAAGGATCTCTTCGACAACATCGGCGCCGATCGGATCGTGTGGGCTACCGATTGGCCCTGGATCGAGAACATCGGGAAGTACTACCAGTTTATCCAGTCGGTGAATGAGAACTGCACTTACATGAGCCCAGACCAAAAAGCGAAGTACCTGGGAGGCAATGCCCTCGACTTTTTAGCGCTCCCGGGCACCATCTGAAGGAAAACAAAGGCCGAGTGCCTCCGGAGTCGGTAGGCTCCGACTGGACGATGACATCCGCTACACCGCTTTCCGAGCCGCAGAGGATACGCCTCGAGGCTCGTGCGCACAGGTTCATTAGGGAGGTTCCACATGCAGCGACAACGCCTCATGCCGAAGAACCACTGGGATTGGAGTATGCCGGTCCCGTTCTCTCAGGGATGGCGCGTCGGAAACACCGTCTTCGTGGGGGGACAGATTTCCGCCGACGAGAAAGGTCGGACGATTGGTGTCGGTGACATCGAGCTTCAAACTCGTACTGTCTTCGAGAATATACGTTCCGTCCTGCGGGAGGCCAGCGCGGAAATGAAGGACGTGGTGAAGATCAACACCTTCTACGTTTTCGACGGTGAGGGGGAGGAGCTGACGAAGTTCTGGGAGAAGATGACCAAGGTTCGGATGGAGTTCTTCGACCAGCCTGGCCCCTGCGGGACAGGCGTGCGTGTCGCCGGGCTCGCCTACCCCGATCTACTCATCGAGGCAGAAGCAATCGCCATCATCCCAGACGGTCAATAGAGACGACGGCACCGAACGCTTCTTGTCGCATACTCAGCCGCAGATCTCGAGAGCGGTGAGCGCAAGCACTTGGGTGCACAGGGTCATCTCGTCCACGTACGCCCAGCGCCAGGTTTCCCAGTCGCCGCTCGGACCGTATAGGCAACACGGAATTCCCCTTTGCCACAGGTGCGCGGTGTCGTTCCCGTGATACCCGCGATAAGCCGGCTCGGGAGCTCCGATGCGAGCGAGCTCCCGTCCGGTGACGCCCTGGTAAGAGTTCCTGACGGCCTGGACCACCTCTGAATCCTTGGGGGCATTGAAGGGGTACATCCAGGTCGTGGCGATGCCGTACTTCGGATCGGGGGGATACTCCACCTCGTACTTGAAATCGGTGTCTTCTTTCGCCAACCGCGCCAGCTCCCGCTCGATATCTGCCACGACGGATTCCGGGGTCATACCGCTGCAGAAGCGAACGTCGACGAAGGCCCGGCAGTAATCCGCGATGTAGTAGGGACCCCTCAGCTCCAACTCCCTGCCATGGCCCCCCACAAGGGAGCCCAGGTTCCATCGCGGCAGGCCCGGCAGCTCCGGATCCGGAGTATGAGTAAACTCCATACCTTCCAACACCTCAATCACTTTCATCATGTTCTTGATGGCATCGATGCCCTCCTCCTTCAAGCTGAGGTGTCGGCAACGGCCGAAGGTGTGAATGGCCAGCTCCAAAGCGCCCGCATGCTTCGTCACGATGTTGTGAGCGCCGAAGGGCTCGGTGACAATGGCCATATCGGGCTTGATGCCACTGTCCAAAAGATGCACGGTCCCCACGCCTGCCTGAAGCTCCCCGGCCACCGCGGCGATGATGAGATCTCCGCGTAGCGGGATCTCCGCGCGCTTCACGGCCACCGCGGCGGCGGCCATCGATGTAACGCCGGACTTCATGTTGAAGATGCCACCTCCATAGAGCCTTCCGTCCTCGACCCACGGGTCCCATGCGGAACGGGGCCAACCCATGGGGATGGGATCGATGTCGAGGTGTCCATTGAACATCAGGCTCTTGCCGCCCCCGCTCCCTCGAATCCGCGCCACGGTTTGGAATCGACCGGGATCGACTTCTTGAAGCTCCACTTCCAATCCCTTGTCCTCCAGGAACCGGCCGAGGAATCGAGCCACCTCCGTTTCCTCGGTAGTGAAGGAAGGAATGCGTATCAACTCCTTCGCTAAACTCACGATCTCGTCTTCCTTGATGTATTTCAACACGGCTTTCTTCTCTTCGTTGTCCATGAGAGCTTCCTTTTCCGCCGGATTCCTCCATTCAATAAAGGTGGCAAGCCACAAAACGATGGTCTCCGGTCTTCCGCAGAGTCGGGTCTTCTTGGGCACAGTGCTCCATGGCCTCCGGACACTGAGTGCGATAACGACAGCCACCGAGTACCGGAAGACGAGCCGCCGCCGAGTCGCTCGAGCGAACACGCTCCCGCGAGTTTCCTGGAACCGCCCGGGGAACCGCGGCCTTCAACGCCTGGGCGTAAGGATGCTGAGGGCGATCGATCACGTCGGTCGATGGTCCCACTTCGACGAACCTCCCGCGAAACATGATGGCGATCCTGTGACACAGATACTTCACCGTCGACAGATCGTGCGAGATGTAGACAATGGTCATCCCATCGTCCTCCGCGAAACTCTTGAGGAGGTTCAGGACACCGGCTTTGATGGAGACGTCGAGCATCGACACCGGCTCATCGGCGACGAGAACTCTGGGCTCCATCACCAGGGCACGGGCGATGGCCAGCCTCTGTCTCTGCCCGCCGCTCAGCTCATGGGGGTACTTGTGCAGATAGTCGCGCGCCGGCGCCAGGCCCGCCCGTTCGAGCGCCCGCTCGATCCATTCGACCCGTTCCGCCTTGGGCGCCAACTGCTGTACTTTCACCGGGTCCATAAGCATTTCGAGGGAGGTGAACCGGGGATTGAGAGACTCATACGGATCTTGGAAGATCATTTGGACATGTCGGTATAACTTCTTGAGCTCCGCTCCTTGAAGCTCGGCTAGCGAGCGCTCATCGAGGTATACCTCCCCTTTGTCCGGCACCTCGAGACGGACCAGCAGCCTGCCGAGAGTCGTCTTTCCACTTCCGCTTTCCCCGACCAAACCGAGGACCTCGCCCTCACGCAACTCGAAGCTGACCCCGTCAACCGCGGTCACGAGATCCGCCTGCCTCATCGATAACAAGGCGCCGATATCGGTGCGCGCTTGATATCGTTTGACGACGTTTCTCACGGTCAGGATGGGCTTCACCCCGGAGGGTACTGGCTCCCGGCGGACCGAGATCATTCGCGCGCCGCCCATGTTTCTGCTTTCTCCGCCGCCTCTCGCATCCTATCGATATCACCGACGTGATGGCACGAAACGAAGTGGCCCCTCTCCACCTCGATCGAGACCGGAGCCTCCTGGACGCATCGATCGGTTGCAAACGGACATCGAGGAGCGAACCTGCACCCCTCCGGAGGATGGAGCAGAGAGGGCGGTGCCTTAGGGATGGAGATCAGCGCTTCATTCCTAGATCGGTCGACACTGGGGAAGGCGTTTTTCAGTCCCAGCGTATACGGATGAAACGGTCGCGCTAGGACGCCCCGGACATCGGAGTACTCCACGATTTGCCCAGCGTACATCACGGCCATCGTGTCGCAATTCTCCGACACTAGTGAGATGTCATGAGTCACCAGCAGCATAGAAGCGCCCGTCCGATCCTGCATCTCCCTCATCTTCCCAAAGATTTGGTCTTGTACCACGACGTCCAGCGCAGTCGTCGGCTCATCCGCGATGACCAGAGCCGGCTCGAGCGCCAGGGCCAAGGCGATGTTGACTCTCTGCCTCATTCCACCGCTGAACTGGTGAGGGTACTGGCCGGTGCGATCGGGGTCGATTCCTACCCATTCGAAAAGCTGCCGGACGCGATTCATCGCCTGCCCCCGAGACACCCGCTCGTGCTCGAGGATCACCTCCGCGACCTGGTAGCCCACGGTGTAAACGGGGTTGAGGGCGTTCATGGCGCTTTGAGGAATGAGGGATATCTCTTTCCCTCGCCAGTGCCTCATTTGCTCGTAGTCGAGAGGGACCAAGTCCGTCCCCCGGAACTCGATCTGGCCACTCTCGATTCGAAACGACTTGGGGAAGACTTTGATGATGGACTTGACGACGCTCGACTTACCGCAGCCCGATTCGCCGACCAGCCCCAAGCTCCCTCCCTCGGGAACTTCCAACGAGACGCCGTCCACCGCGCGAACGAAGCCGATGTCGCTGCGGTAGCCCGCTCGGAGGTCGATGACTTGCAAGAGCGGTGTCGCCATCACAGCCCTCGCAACCTCGGATCGGCAACTTCCTCATAGGCGCGGCCCACGAAGTAGAACGACATCACGACCAGCATGATGCAGATGCCGGGAGGCAAGAACCACCACCAGGCTCGATACATGACCATCGACGTGAAGACGTCGTAAATGATGGTGCCCCAACTGATGGAATAGGGATCTCCAAAGCCGAGAAATGCGATGCTCGCCTCGGTAGTAATCGCCCAGCTCACCGCGAACGCACCATGGACGAAAGCCTGAGGGAGAACGTTCGGTGCAATGTGCTTGTAGAGCAATCTGAGATCGTTCGTTCCCGAGAGTCTGGCCGCATCGACGAACGGCCGTTCCCTCAGACTGAGAACTTGAGACCGGATGACTCTCGCCGTGGTGGTCCAATAGAGAATCGACATCACGCCGATGATCCACCAGATGTTGCGAGTGAGGACGGAGAGGGCCACGATCGCAAACGGCAGTATGGGGACGCTCCCCACGATGTCGGTCAATCTCATCAGCAGGTTATCCACCCATCCTCCGTAATAGCCCGAGATGAGGCCGACATTGAGTCCGATGATGGCAACGAACGTGGCAGTCAGCAGCCCGACCAAGAAAGCGCTTCGGGTGCCCACGATGACCTGACTGAGGATGTCCCGGCCATAAAGCGTCGTGCCCAGCCAGTGCTCGGAGGACGGTGGGTTGAGTCTCTTCAGACCTCCCGTCTCATCGTACTGCCTCTCCATCGGCTGATAGGGCGCGAACCACGGTCCCAGAAGGCCCACGACCGAAAAGACCAGAATGATGATGATTCCCGAGAGCCCCATGCGATTCCGTCGCAAGAAGCGCCAGGCGCGAACGAAATCTGCGATCCACCGGTTCGGGAGCCCGCTTGGGGGTGTCATGACATGCCCGACCTAGCGATACCGCACCCTGGGATCGAGCGCTCCATACAAAAGATCGGCGAGCAGGTTCCCGAGAATGACCAATACCCCGATGAGGAGAAAGGCTCCCTGGGCCACCGGATAATCCGAATCCAGTACCGCAGTCACCATTAACCGTCCCAACCCGGGCCAGGAAAAAACCATCTCCACCAAAACGCTTCCCGCCACGGAGTAGGCTCCCAGAAGCGACACCGATGTCGCGATGGGAAGGAGGGATGCCCGCATGGCATGCTTGAATACGACCTTCAGCTCACTCAGTCCCTTTGCCTTGGCCAGATCGATAAAGTCCTCCCCCAGCACTTCCAGCATGCTCGTCCTCATGATGAGTAACGGGTAACAGCCGTAGTAGATCGCCATGCAGGTCATCGGAAGCGTTAGGTGAAGGAGAAAATCCAGGGAAAAGAACGTCGCCAAGATACCCTCCGCGACATATCCGGGGGTTCTCATATGCCCAGAAGGAAAAAGAGGCACCTTCACCGAAAAAGCGAAGACGAAGAGCATCGCCACCCAAAAGATCGGGCCGGAGCGGAAAGCCATGGCACCTACCGTCACGACTTCCTCGAGCTTAGTCCCGCGTTTCCAGGCGATATAGGCTCCCACCAAGACCCCGATCAGGTAGGCAAGGACCAGAGAAGGCACCATCAGGGCAAGCGTGTTCCAAAGCCTCTCCGCGATCACGGTCACTGCGCTCACCCGGTGCTGAAAAGAGACGCCAAAGTCTCCGAGTAGCGTGCTCTTCATGTAGATGACGTACTGTTCGATGAGCGGTCGATCCAGTCCAAACTTTCGTCTGAGCTCTTCCTGGACCTCCCGATCCAGAGCAGGGCTCAAAACGGTCATGGTCGGGTCGCCCGGGAGCATCCGGAAGAGGATGAACATCACCGACGCCAGAAAGAGGACGGTCAGGGCGGCGAGCCCCAGCCTGTTCACGAGGTAGCGTCTCATCTCGCGGTGTTCCTGAAAGTGCCGGGAAGGAAACCTTCCGAGCCGATCTCTATTGTTCCGGACCATAGGCCAGCCGACCACTTTCGTCCCAGCGGTAGCCGGCCCGCTCCAGAATCTCCCGCGCCTTGCTCAAGTCGTAGGGATAGGGGCCTAGATCCGGATGGCTCCAGGCTTCGTTGGCGGGCGCGATCATGGAAGCACCCGGGTTTCCGTATCCCGCGTAGAGCTCTTCCAGGATTTGCTGCCGAGGTATGGCATGAGCCAGGGCCAAACGAAAGGCGGTATCCGAGAAAGGAGGTTTCCTCACATTGAAGATCAGGGCATCCAAGGCGTGGCCGGGCAGGCGGACGGTCTGGATCTCTTCGTGCTGGTCTAGCTCCTCCA
>Ga0326597_10006946_pt1 | contig 15436 bp, 18 predicted proteins | sample RVTome_12_FD_203789 | JGI IMG/M metagenome (GOLD analysis project Ga0326597, IMG submission 203789) | Soil microbial communities from uranium-contaminated site in the Upper Colorado River Basin, Wyoming, United States - RVT100D185 | ecosystem: Environmental > Terrestrial > Soil > Contaminated >...
CCGTGACTTCACGGTGGCGGGCGAGGAACTGACTCCGACGTTAAAGCCCAGGCGGCAAGTCATCGTGGAACGTTACAAGGATTTGATCGAGGATATGTATCGCAAGGCGTCTTGAGCCGTTCAAAGGATTCAAAAAGCTCAAGCCCTTCAAACGGAAGAAGGAGGTTAACCATGAGTCTCGATTTCACACGAATTCTCTGCCCGGTGGATATGTCCGGCTTCTCTTTGGAGGCGCTTCGGCTGGCGGTCAAGATGGCGGGAGCCACCAATGCCACCCTCGACTTGCTGCATGTGATCGAGGATCCCTTGGACGAGCTTTACCTGTCGGCGCTGACGCAGATCGATCCCGTTCTCTTCGATTCGTACAAAGACGAGCCAAAGAGACACGCCAAATTCAGGCGGACGACCGAGGAACATGCGGAAGTCTTGCTGAAACAGTTTTGCCGCGATCATGTCCAGCGGTTGAGCCGGGTGCGCTACCATGTGCGCAGCGGCGATCCGTTGGAAAAGATTCTCGAAGTCGCGGAGGATTGCATGTGCGATCTCATCGTCCTCGCCACCCATGGCCGCACCGGCGTCAAACGGTTGCTGATCGGCAACGTTGCCGAAAAGGTCGTACGCCACGCCCCCTGTCCGGTGCTGACGGTCAAACCCAGCGCCTTCAATCGGCCTAAAGCGGAGCATAAGCCCGAGATAAGTCTAGGAGTTTCAGCGGAAAAGCTCGATGTCGATAGATAACGCGCTCAGGATGATGATCACCCATTCGAACATCTCCATGCGGCGGTTGGCGGCCTGATCGGAGGTGTTTCCGTAGAATCTTTTAGTCAAGGGGTCTTCAGTCCTCTGTGTGACTGCCCTGGCCGACGCTATTCCAGTGCTAGCTCTCGCAGCAATGTCGAAGAGGTCGGGGTGGTTCGGGAGAACGATATCTCTTGGGTCAAACCGCGCATTCCCGGCAATCCGGCCGCGCTGCTTCTTCGATAAACGAGAGCGTTTGTCCCGGACGGGAACCGTAACGATACACCGTCACCCCTTTCAAATGCAGGCGGCGCGCTTGAGTAAAGATTTCCCGCACCGCGCTCTTGGGCGCATCCCGTGGCAGGTTCACGGTCTTCGACACCGCCGCGTCCACATGACTTTGAAAAGCCGCCTGCATGCGCAAATGCCATTCGGGCGCGATTTCAAGAGCGACGGGAAAGCGACGGCTCAGCTCCGGGGGCAAATTCGCATGGCTGAGCGAACCGTGGCGCAGAACCGGTTCGCGCGCGGCGCCGCCATCGCGACCCAGCCGGTCGAGCTCCGCCGCCAACAAAGGATTTAATTCTGTAAGCACGCGCCCGTCGAGCACCCGGCGCGCCAGCGCGAGCGCAAAAAACGGCTCGATGGCGGACGAGGTTCCGGCGATCAAGCTGATCGTGCCGGTGGGCGCCACACAGGTGAGGGCGGCGTTTCGCAGCGCGGCAAAACCGCGGCCCGGCCAAACGCTGTCGGCAAAAGCCGGAAAGGAACCGCGCTCCTCGGCGAGCCTGGCCGAGGCGGCCCAGGCCTCGGCGGTGAGAAACTTGGCGATCTTTTCCGCGAGGGTCAGGGCCGCTTCCGAATCGTAGGCCAGGCCGATGCGCGCAAAAAGTTCGGCCAGGCCCATGACGCCGAGGCCGATCTTGCGCGTGCGCCGGGTAGCGTTCTCGATCGCCGCGAATGGATAATGGTTCGCTTCGATGACGTTGTCGAGGAACACCACCGCGTCGGCGATGGCCCCGGCGAATCTCGTCCAGTCGACGCCGCTTTCGGTGGCGAAGGCGGCGAGGTTGAGCGATCCCAGGGTACAGGATTCGTAGGGCAGCAGCGGTTGCTCCCCGCAGGGATTGGTCGTTTCGATAGACCCTAGCCCTGGGGTTGGATTGTGGCGGTTGATTTCGTCGAGAAACAACAGGCCCGGATCGCCGCTTGTCCAGGCGGCATCGACGATGCGCGCGAAAAGCTCCTGCGCATCGACGATGCGCGCGACTTTCCCATTCCTTGGACTGCGCAGCGGAAAGCGACTGCGGCGGTTCACAGCGGCGAAGAATTCATCGGTGATGCCCACCGACAGGTTGAAATTCTCCAGCCGCCCGGGGCTTCTCTTGGCGTCGACGAACTCTTCGATGTCGGGGTGGTCGACGCGCAGGACTGCCATGTTGGCGCCGCGCCGCCGGCCGCCCTGCCTGATGATCGCAGTGGTGTGGTCGAAGAGGTCCATGAAGGAGAGCGGACCGGAGGTGACGCCGCCGGTGGAGCGGACGCGGTCGTCGCGCGGGCGCAGGCGGCTGAAGGAAAAGCCGGTGCCGCCGCCGCTCTGGTGAATGCGCGCCATCCGGCTCATCGCCTTGAAGATCGAGTCGAGATCGTCCTCGATGGGCAGCACGAAGCAGGCGGCCAACTGCCCGCCCGGCAAGCCCGCATTCATCAAGGTCGGGGAATTGGGAAAAAACTCGCGCCGCTGCATGCGCTCAAGGAAACACGCCTCCCAGAAATCGGTGTCGTCGCCGAAAAGCCGTGCCGGCGCCGCCACCGCGCGCGCGATGCGCTCGAGCATGGCGTCGGGGGTCTCGACGATCTCGCCCGCGTCGTCGCGCCGCAGATAGCGCTCGCGGAGGATGGCCAAAGCGTTGTCGGAAAAAGCCGGATTCATCGCGCCCCCGTTTTAGCGGTCCGCTGAACCTTCGCCTCAAGTCATTCGCATGCGAAAACAACGCAATATCAGTGCCCGTAGCTGCTGGGCCGAGAATTGGAAAAACCACGCGTTCTCGGACGTGGAAAACCAAAATCATGCCTCTGGCCCCAAACAGTTGGCAATCCTGCAAAGCCTGGCGGCCAATGTTTGCAAGTGTGGGAACGATCTTGGGACCCATGCCGGAAATTAAACTGTCTGGGTAAATTCGGTATGTGGCTCAGGCTTTGCTTTGCTACTGGGGCGAAGTCTTTTCCTGGCAGGAGAACAAATCTATGGCTGAATCCAAACGCTGGTCGAGATGGTGGCGCAAATTTCTCGGCTTATCGCCGGACGGCTATCACAAAGCCGTGGAGATCTTGCGGGAGCGTTACATCGATGAGAGCCGGCATGTAACGCGGTTTACGCAGCACGCGCAAAAAATGCAGTACCCGCAGTTTCGCGAGAGACTGCTCCACATCGCGGAGGAAGAGGCAAAGCATCGAGACTGGATCGCTGAAAAGATTAGCACCTTTGGCGGCCAGTTGCCCGCGGTGCCCGAAGTCGCGGCCGACCAAAAAAATAGCTGGCAATACTTGCTGGCCGATCTCGAAGCCGAACGGCTGTGTGCCGCGGAGCTCGAGGAAGAGATCCAGGAAATTCAACCGGAGCTTCCGGCGGTCGCCGAGATGTTAGAGCGGATTCATGAGGACGGAATAAGACACCGCAACGAAATCCGCGAAATGTTGATGAGAAGCGATCCCCAGGCGCTCTGGCCGGTCTAGACCGGCATATTCTTGCTTCCAGTTAAAGCTCCAACACACCGGTGACCGAGGGGAAAACCCTTCCGGGAGAAAGCCTGCCCTGAGCGGAGTCGAAGGGGCAATAGAGTTCTGCCTTGAAGTGGACGGCGAACCGCTCGTTCGCATCAAACACCAGCGAAGACAAATAAGCGATTGAGCCAGTGCAGACAAATCGGCCCAACGGCACGTCCGAGTGCCTTCTCCCTATAGGCTTTACCCCTCGTTCACTGGCTACTTTGATAATGCGGTCTAGCTGGACCGGTCTCACGCGTGTGAAGTTCAGACGGAAACTTTCCGCTCGATCCTTCGACCTGAGCCACGGCCTTTGGCCGGAGGCTCTTGCTCAGGATTCCGCCCCACGGGTAGGCCCGTGGGGCTCCACGGTCCGATTAGCGGCCCGTTGCGCTCCGAGATGGCGTCGAAACCATGCCGCAGCCAGGCGCGCCACTTCTTGCAAGGTTCCCGGCTCCTCAAACAGATGGGTCGCGCCCGGGACGATCGCCAGTTGTTTTTCTGTTTTGAGTCTTTCATACGCCTTCCGGTTGAGTTCAATCACCACGTCATCCAGAGCGCCGACGATCAGCAGGGTCGGCGCTTGCACCGAGCCGAGCGCTGCCATTGCCAAGTCCGGCCGACCGCCGCGCGATACCACGGCGCCGATGGAGGAACCGAAGGTCGCCGCGGCGTTCAGCGCCGCCGCGGCGCCGGTGCTGGCGCCGAAATAACCAATGTCCAGCGACTGCGCCCGCGGCTCTTCCATCAGCCACTGGGTCGCGCGCTCCAAACGCCAACTCAAAAGATCGATGTCGAAACGTGTCTGGTAGATGGCATCTTCCTGCTTCGTCAAGAGATCCATCAACAGGGTGCCGATTCCCGCGGCTCTGAGCGTTTCGGCCACGAAGTTGTTTCTCGGGCTGTGACGGCTGCTGCCGCTGCCGTGGGCGAAGAGCACGATTCCCCGAGCCGCCGGTGGGACGACCAGCGCGCCTTCCAACTCGACGCCGTTGACGGGGATTTTGGCCACTTTGCTAAACTCAGTTTTTGGGGTCGCGGGTGAATTCATTGCCGACTTCTCCTGGCGCAGAGGTTGAGTTGCGTCGCTCGCGACCGCCGTTCTCTCACGATAGGCGCTCTACTGAAAAGCCTAAGCTGCGCTGCGATCAGACGCCTCCGAAATCGTTCCGCCAAGCTGCGACATTTCGTAGCCAAACAGCGCGATGAGATCATCGAGGGTGACGATTCCAAGCGTCATGCCCGAGGCGTCAACAATGGGCACCCGACGGATATGGCGCGAATGCATCAACGACACGAGCTCCGGAAGGTCCTTATCCACGGTAATGCGCACAGGCTCGGGCGTCATGACCTCCTCCACCATCGTTGTCATCGGGTCCCTTTCTTCGCCTGTCACTTTAAGCGCGATATCGCGGTCCGTCAGAATGCCGCACAGCTTGCCCTGGCGCTCGACGACTAGGCAACCGACGTCCTTCTCCTTCATGAGCCAGCAAGCCTCGGCGATGCTCCTTTCCGGAGAAATGTTCACAAGGCGCTTCCCGCAAAAACTTCGTAAGGACATAAAGCACCTCCGTACACTAAAGCATGGCCAACCCCTCTACGCGTTGCCCCGCTGAAACTCTTCCGAGATGGCCTTGCCGATTTCCGACATTTCGTCGCTCAGCAGGGCGATGAGATCGTCCATCGTGACGATTCCCAGAGCGGTATCCGAGCCGTCGACGATGGGTACCCGTCTCACGTGATAGGCGTGCATCAGCGCGGTAAGATGATGCAGGTCCGAGTTCACGGAAATTCGGACCGGATCGCGGGTCATGATGTCTTCTACCCTGGTCGTACGCGGATCTCGTTGCGTCCCGGCGACCTTCAACGCGATGTCTCGATCGGTCACGATGCCGCGCAACTTTCCGTCCTGCTCGGCGACCAGACAGCCGACGTTATTCTGCTCCATCAAGTGACAGGCTTCGGCGATGACGCTGTCCGGCGAGATTTTAACCACCCGTTTCTGGCAGAAACTGATCAATGACATTTATTGCCTCCTTGTTAAAAAAGAATGAGTACAGGTGCAGCGTAGCTACCCATAGACGTTGCGTTTTCTCAACCTTCATCCCACCGCCTTCATCCTCGTTCCCGTGTCCCTCCGGTGCACTCCTAAGACGTCGAATCCGCTTTGCCGCAGCGCCTTGGCGATTGCTTCGGCGTTACGGGAAAGCACGCGCAGGTAACACACGGGGTTGGCGCCAAATCTTTCCCGGTAGGTGCCGACGCCCAAGATCTCGCCCGCCTCTCGCGACACGACTCGCGAGGCTTCGACCAAGCCATGTTCCTCCCCCTCGAGGGTGAAGTCGATTCGCGCGCTGGCGCTTTCCGACGCCCCCATCACGTCGAGGAAAGCTTCCAAGACGTCGCTCGCCGTGACGATTCCCACGAGCTGGCCCTGGTGCAAGACCGGTAAGCAGCCGATCTGGTTCTTGAGCATGATCTCGGCGGCGTCTTCCAGCATGGTCTCAGGACTGACCGTAATCGGATTTTCGGTCATGGCGGCATTGACCTTGGTGCGCTCTAGAACCCCGGTATACTGCCGCAGGTCGCGCTCAGTGACGATGCCCGTCAACTTGCCATCGCTCACGACCGGCAACCTGCGGAAACGACCCGCCACCATTTTATCTTTCGCTTGACTGATCAGTTCCTCAGAAGTGATCGTGACCGGATGTTTGGTCATGCGGTTACCGACCAACATATTATCCCCCTTTCCGGAATCGGCCCTCTATCGTCGGGCCAACTCGCGCAACAGATCGGTTCGTGAGACGAGACCTGCCAGTTTATCGCCGTCCAAGACGAGCAGCGAATCGATTCCTTTCTCCACCATAAGACGGGCGGCAATCTGAATGGTCGTCTCGGCTGAAACCGTGGTTGCCGGCCTCATCACGTCCCGAACGCTCACCGTGCCTAGGGCGTGGCGAAGCGTGTCCCTAGGGTGACGTGCCAGCGAGCGCATCGAAGCAAGGAGGAGATCGGCCTGGTTCACCAGTCCGACTACTTTGGCATCGTCCAAAACCGGAAAATGGCGTAGCTTGGCGAGGTTCATTAGGTCATCGGCGAGCCTCAGAGTGTCGTTCAGTTTCAGGGTGACGAGATCGGTGGTCATGACCTCTGCCACGGTTTTGTCCTGGGTCATTGCGCTTGTGGGGGAATCCATGGCTTCCTAATCCTCCGGGAATGCAAGAACGGTCGGCCTCAGCTCTTCTTAGAGGTTTTCACCTGCACCATCGAGAGAGACCGGACGACTCGCGTGCTGCCGCACCGCGGACACTTGCGCTTCCCCTTGATCCGCTTGTCGTATTCCTCAAGCGACCAGATCTCTTCGAAAACCTTCTTGCATTTCTCGCAGCGAAACTCGTATGTCGGCATGCCGTCCCCTCCCCAGGGTCACCATTTGACTGCTAATTTGTTAACCACCCGCTTCACGCCAAGAACGCACCAGGCGTCGCGTTCAGCCATCCGCTTCATGGTTTCGTTGGGTACGAGACCTTCCAAGGTGATGATCCAATCCTTCGAGTGCACGCGAATCTTGGTGGCGTTGACGAAGGGGTTTTTTTCCAAGACCAGGCGCACCGCATCCGTCAGCTCGTCGTCGCTATCTTCCTCAGGCGGCACTTCTTCGATTCCGTTGACGACGTCGCGGCACCCGGGCACCCACCATGCGAGAACACCGGCGAGGCGCTTGTGAGAGAGGCTGGGTACGTCGCCGTTGAGCGTTACCACACCGTCGTTGACTTGCACGACGATGGAACCAGCTGCCTCCGGTACGTCCCGGTGGAGAGTTTCGAGACCGTCGCTGACGCGGCTGTAGAGGAAGCAGCGCTCGAATGCCGATTCTTGGAGTAGAACCTTCATGACATGATCGCGAATTTCCGCGTCGCCCATCGGTTCAGCCGGCGTAACTCTCAGCCGGTCGACGAGAGGATGAAATTCGTGAACTCCTCCCGCTATCTCCAGTGCCAGCTTCTTGGCCATAATGTTTTCGACCTCGCCTTCGACGACCAGATCTCCGTCCTGGAAGGATAAGCTAATGGGATAGCGGTGCAGGTTTATTCGCGTGTCTTTTTCGAGGGCCGCGCGAATGCTCGTCAGAATCCCTTCTTGGGGATATCCCTTATTGCTTTCCGCAATCATCGTTGGTGTCCTGCTGCGGGTTACCTGACGAGTTCTCCGCATAATAAGCCTTTTCTTTTCATGGAGTCTGCAGGACTCATGCCATTAAGGATGAATCTCGAACCCGGTTGAAACACTCGGGCGCGATCAATGCGAGACGAGCTTCCTTTTCAGAAATGCCAAGACCGACGGCTGTCGTTTGCGCGGTTGAGAAAATGGTGTCGGGATCATTTCGACTCATTGAGACGGCGCGTTATACTCATTCTATGCGGAAATTCCACCTCGTCGACTTTGCCGCCCATTACCAGAAAGGGTTTCGCAACCACGTCGTTCCGATTTCCGAAGTCCCGGCATTGGTCGAGAGCTTTGACCGTTACGGCTGCTATGCGACCTATTTTTTCTATTCCGACGAAGTGCTCAGCTACATGAGCGCGCAGGCAAGAAATTCGTCGCCCAGCATCTCGGGCTATGAGGGCAAGGTCTGGGCGCCGTTTTTTCCCATCGACCTGGACCACCAGGAACTGACGCCCGCTCTTGAGGCCGCAAGGCTGCTGATCTCGGTCTTCGCCGAACGTTGGGCCATCGATCCCAACGCTTTGCAAGTCTATTTCAGCGGCGCCAAGGGGTTTCATTTGATGCTCGATACCCGCCTTTTCGGCAAGATCTTGCCGTCGAAGAATCTGCCGCTGATCTTCGATGCCATGCGGCGCCACCTGGCCCAGGAGCTGCCGCAACCCCTGCGCGAAACCGTCGACCTGACGATCAAGGACCGCGTGCGCCTGCTGCGTCTGCCGAATACGGTTCACGAGAAATCGAAACTCAACAAGGTCATTCTATCTCTCGATGAGTTGAGGCGCATGACGGCGGAGGAGATTCGCTCCCATGCGCGATTGCGCCGTGAGCTAACGCTCACTGATGAAACGGGCTTCCTTTCGCGAGCGGCGGTAGGTGAGAACCGGGAAGCTGCGCGCTTCTACCAGCGCATCCACCGCCAGATCAAAATAGTCACGCGCCGGCCGTTCGCCTATCGTTTTCACGGCCCGGTCGATCTGGCTCGGATCGCATTTCCCTGCGCCGGCGCGCAAGCTATTTGGCAAAGCCACATCGAGCCGGGCCAGCGAAATAATTGCGCGATCCGGCTCGCTTCCGAGTTACGGCTTCTCGGCTTAAGCGCAGATGAGGCCCGCGAAAAATTACTGGAATGGAATGAACGAAATGATATCGAGCTGCCCGCCGAGGAACTCAGCAGCGTCGTGCGGTCGGCTTACCAGCATCGCTTTCCCTACCGATTCAGCTGTCGAGACGAGATCCTGAGACGGTTCTGCCGGCTGGCGGATGATGAATCTTGCGAGAAGCATGTTCAAAGTTCCAGGTTCAAAGTTCAAGGTGTGGAGCGAGGCAGTTGAACGTTGAACTTTGAACAGTAGACGACGAGAGAGACTTCAACGATCCCGCGTAAGTCCGCCAGAGGACGGACCAGCCTGGGCTTATGCGCAAAGGAAGCCAAGGAAAAAAACGAGGTAAGGTTCAAGGGTGAACGGTCCCACTGTAGTGTCTCTTAAATCGGGAGACTTATTTGCACGTCATTCCGGCCAAGCTGGCGATAGCTAGCGCGAGCCGGAATCCAGAAAAGCCAACAAAACCTGGATTCCCGCTTCCGCGGGAATGACGACTAAGGCCGTCTTGGATAAAGTACAAACAGCGTGAGACACTACACTACTATTTTCCCAGCGTTTCCTACCGATGCGACTGTCCGTTTCTGTGGTGGTCCCCCCTCGAAAGAATCAGATGAATGATCAGCGTGAGGAATATAAGAAGCACTAGATAGAAAAGTTCGGTCTCGGATGCCATAAAGCCCTCCTCGTAGCGATAGTTCGTCGCGTCCAAGTCGCTTGTCTTGATTTTGCGCAAACTCTATACCAGATGCCCGTTCTGACCGATGACCGACCTAGCTATTTTTAGTCCTGCAATGTCGTGAGCTTAGCCGGACCCAAGTTTTTTCCGGCTATTTGCGAACCAATAAAATTCCCAATGCTGCCAAAGGGTCTTTGATTTTGGTTGCTCCGTTCTCCTCCCCCGGGCGCTGGGGAGATGAGCCATGCCGGGTTGGGTCGGGACCAGCGCCAATGCTGATTGTAATTGCAAAGTCTTTGCGAGAGTGGGAAGAATACCCCGTGCCTCGCTTTGACTCTTTGATCCATTCGCTCACTGTGTTGGGTACCTCGCCGCGCCGCAAGGCGGTCGCGGCGGCGTTGAGCGCCTTTTGTCTCTTAAGCGCGTTCTGGTGGCTGGGCCATGTCTGGTATCGTGAGGGGCTGCTGACGAAACAACGGCGCATAGTTTCGGATGAGCTCGATCCCGTCGCCAACGCGTTGGTCGCGCAGAATCAGCGCTTTAATTTATTGAGGGCGGTACGGGCGTTCGTCGAGACCCAACATGGGACTTCGTCTTTCACCGCTGATTTTAATAGGTTCGCCCGCACGCTTGCCGAAGGCGTCGTCGGTTTCCGATTGTTAACCTTGGCGCCCGGCGGCGTTCAGCGTTTGGTTTATCCGCTGGCGGGAAACGAGACCGTAGTCGGCCGTGACCTGCTTCGAGATGATCGTCCGGATGTCAGAGATAGCGTAATGCGCGCCATGAAGTCGCGCGAGATCGCGATCAGCGATCCGCACGAATTAAGAATAGGTGGGTTAGGCGTCGCGGCGCGGTTTGCCATTTATTTCGACGGGAGGTTTTGGGGCCTGGCGAACTTAGTCGTCGACCTGCCCTCTCATTTGGCGGCGGCCGGCATGGTCGATGGCAAGCGTCTCAAGTTGGCGCTGCGCGACAGCCGACAACGAGTGTTTTTCGGCGATCCGGCGATTCTTGCCGATGCGCCGGTCATTGACCGCATTCCCTTGCCTGAAGGCAGTTGGGATCTGGCGGCGGTTCCGATTCAGGGTTGGAGCGCGGCGATTGAAGAAAATCTCCGGCTTTTTGACGCGGGCGCTCTCAGCACGGTGATATTATTGAGTGTGGTGGCGTACCTGATAGCTTTTCGCGATGCCCGCCTGGAGTCGGCCGTCGAAAGCCGGACGCACGAGATCGAATCGGCGCACAGAGATTTAGCAACGGAATTGACCGAGCGCAAATCGGTCGAGTTGCGGCTGCAAGCGGCCGAGGAGCGCTATCGCTACCTGGTCGACTTTAGTCCTGACGCCGTGTTGGTGAATTTTGCGGGGCGGATCGTTTATATTAACACCGCCGCCCTGCGGCTATTCGGCGCGGCCCGCCGCGAAGATTTGATCGGCCGCTCGGCGTTTGATTGCGTTCCGGTGAACTTGCGGGCGGAGATCCAAGCCCTGAATAAGAAGACTTTGGAATCCGGGCTGCCGGGCCGGGTCGACGCTCAGGAGAGAACTCGTCTGGATGGCTCGATCGTGCACGTGGAAACGGTGGCCGCGCCGGTAACATGGGAAGGCAGGACCGCCGTCCAGGTCATATTTCGCGACGTTACCGAGCTGCGCAAGACTGAGGCTTGGTTGCGCACTTTGATCGAGAGCACGCAAGACGCGCTGGTGTCCATCGACCGGCAGGGACGGATCGTCATGTTCAATCCGGCCGCGGAACGTATGTTCGGTTATTCCAAACCGGAAATCGCCGGACAGAAGGTCAACAGGCTTATGGCCGAGCCTTACGCCTGGGAACATGACGAATATATCGAGCGCTACAGGAAAACCCGCGAGGCGCGGGCGATTGGCCGAGTTCGCAGCGTGACCGCGAAGCGAAAGAGCGGCGAGCTTTTTCCGATCGAGATTTCAGTGAGCGAAATGGAAGGGGAAGAGGATATCCCGTTTGCGGCTCTGATACGCGACGTCTCGGAAAAGGACAGATTACAGGCCCAACTTATCGAAAGCGAACGATTGGCTTCCATCGGCGCCACGGCGGCCAAGATCGGGCATGAGCTTGCCAACCCCATCAACGGAATGTCCTTGACCATCCAGCTTCTGGAGCAACGCCTGAGCAGGCAGATCAATCAGCCGGACGATCAGACCGGTGCGACGGTCAAGAGACTCAAAGACGAGATTTCCCGTCTCAGTGATTTGATCCGGCAATTTCGGGAATTTGTGCGCAAGGAAAAATACGATTTTCGGCTCACTGAGCTGCGCAATTTGATCGATGACGTTATCAAGCTTCAAGAACCCCACTTCGTCGAGCGTAACATTCAAGTAGAAGCGATTGTTTCTTCGGACTTGCCCGCAGTCAAAGTCGATGGCAACAAGATCAAGCAGGTGTTGCTCAACCTGCTCAAAAACGCGGTGGAAGCAATGCCGGGGGGTGGGAAGGTCACCATCGAAGCGCGCGCGACCCAGAATACCGTGGTTCTGGAGATCAGCGATACCGGCGTGGGTATCCCTCTGGACGTCGATGCCTTCGAACCTTTTATGACCACCAAGAAAGAAGGAACGGGCATTGGGTTGGTCATCGTTCGACAGATCGTCACCGCCCACGGCGGCGGGATTTCCTATCGAAGCCAACCGGGGCAGGGGACCAGCTTCCGCATCGAATTGCCGCGACATTAGCCAACTCGCTGAGTTTCTCGATGGCTTTGATATTGCTAATCCAGAGATTAGGGGGATTCTTATAGGATATGCGTAGCAAGCTTCTCAGAGGTGGAAATATTTGGCCGTGGAGTTGTCATTCTTGCAAAATAAATAGGGCGGGGCCACTAAATTGACTGGAACCGTCCTAGTTGTCGAAGATCAAGAGTCGGCCAGAGAGAGTCTGGCCGAGCTATTGAGAGGGGAAGGGTATGAAGTCCACGAGGCGGCCGACGGCAAGGTCGCCATCGCTCTTGTCGATCAGCTCGATCTCGACGTCGTGCTGACAGATCTGACCATGCCCGGCGCGGACGGGATCACCGTTCTGCGGCATATTCGCGATGTTTCCCCGCAAACTTTAGTCGTCATCATGACCGCCCATGCGAGCGTGGAAACGGCGGTCGAAGCCATCCGGCTCGGCGCGCAGGACTATCTGCTCAAGCCGCTGATCTTCGCGGACGTGCTGCGTAAAGTGCAGCTCCTCATGGCACATCGGAAGTTGGCGTGGGAGAATCAATTATTAAGACGAGAAGTTGACATTCATTTCAGTCCGGATCGGCCGCTGGGACGCAGCCAGGCGATGCATGAGATCCTGGCGATGATAAAAAAAGTCGCGCCGACACCGACCACGGTGTTGATCACCGGCGAGAGCGGGGTGGGCAAAGAGGTCATCGCGCGCACGATTCACGCCAGCAGCTTATCCAAGGATAATGTATTCCTTCCCGTGAACTGCAGCGCGATTCCTGAGAATCTGTTGGAAAGCCAATTGTTCGGTCACGTGAGAGGTTCTTTCACTGGGGCGATCGCTACGCAAGAGGGATTGTTTCAGCGGGCTCGCGGCGGCACTATCTTTCTCGACGAGATCGGCGAAATGCCGCTCGGACTACAGCCAAAGCTCTTGCGCGTGATCGAGGAGAAGTCGGTTCTGCCAGTGGGTTCGACGAATCCGGTTAAAGTCAACGTGCGCATCCTCGCCGCCTCCAACCGCGACCTCAAGGCCGAGGTCGAAGCGAACCGCTTCCGCGACGATCTCTACTACCGGCTCAACGTGTTTGAAATCCACATCCCGCCGCTGCGCCGGCGGCTCGATGACCTGCCGGGTCTGGTGGAGCATCTTATTCACCGGCATAACATCGAGATGAAGATGACCTACAAAGGGGTGGACAGCGCGACGATGAGAATTCTCATGTCGCTGCCCTGGAAAGGCAACATTCGCGAGCTCGACAACATCCTGGAGCGGGCGATGATCCTCGGCAACGGCGAGTGGATTTCCCCCCCCGACCTGCCGGGGCAGCAGGCCGAATCCGACGACGGCATCAGCGAAGATAACCTGCTCAAGGCCGTCGAGCTCTATGAGAAAAGCCACATTGAACGAACCCTGGCCAAGTCCGCGGGGGACAAGATCCGCGCCGCCGAGAGCTTGGGATTGAGCCTGTCGACGCTCTATCGCAAGATCGAAAAGTTGGGTATCGAAGTGTAACAACGGGTAAGAGCATGGCTTGCTTTGAGCCGCGCTTACTGCCAGTTGAGTGCTACGCGGCTGCGCGAGGCACTGAAACCGCTTTTGCGTTTTTGAAATTGCCACAGGCCGAATTTCCCTCCATCGCGAAAATTTCATTGCGAGCCTGGACCTTCTCGCGGTCTTGCTGACGTTAATCGAGCCCCGCCGATGGCACGACGTATGCGATAGGACCAATATAGGTCTACTGTCTGCTAGTGCCGGCGGAGTTGTGTCATGAATACAATAATGTTGTCGATAATTTCGGAGCCTTGGGATTCCACGGTTTCGTTTCTAACGGCGCAGGCTCCTTACGACTGGGGATGGCGGATGCATCCGATGTGGGGCTGGGGCGTGGGCATGATGTTTATGATGTTTATATTTTGGGCGCTTGTCATTGTCGCGCTCATCGTCGGCATTCGCTGGTTCATGGCTCAAGGGCCGCGCGCGCCTGCCGATTCCGCGCTGGAAATCTTGCGGCAAAGATATGCCCGCGGCGAAATCGAAAAGGATGAATTCGATGCCAAGAGAAAGGCCCTGTCGTAGCTCGCTGATTTTGAATTCCGACGGTGAACGGCATTCGACGGCTTTGATTCGTAGCAGGGAGAGACATTGAATCGTTTGGGAGGTGCTCCATGCAGGACGCGGACATCGAGCGACGGTTTCATCTGATGCAAAGGGAGTTCGAAGCGGCGGGTTCGTTCATGCGCGAGGCGAAAATCGATCTCACCACGGCCATCGACTCGCTGAAAATCGAGATCGAAATCCTCAAGATGTACATGGAGCGCCATCACCCCGGCTTCGCGGAGTCCTATGGGAAGCTCAGGGAAGAGGCGATTCAGGCGATCGATCCCGAATGGATGGGGTCGCCGGCTGAGCGGAAGCAGTAAAGACCGGATGAGACCTATGGGATTTCCGTGCCTACCCGAGAGGGGAAAGGCAATGGCGTCGAAGCTGCGGGTGCGTGACTGCATGACCGTCGATCCGACGGTCGTCGATCCTAAAGACTCGCTGCAAAAAGTGATCGGTCTCTTGCGCCGCCGCGACATTCGCTCTATCCCGGTGGTCGAGGAGGATAGGCTTATCGGCATCGTCACCGACCGGGACATCCGTCAAGTGGCGCCGGCCTATCCGTTGTTTCGCGACGAGGAGGAGATTCGCCGCTATACGGAGAACTTAACGGTTACGGCGGCGATGACCGCGGACCCGATGACGATTTCACCCGATGCGCCCCTGGTGCAAGCCGCCAAGCTGCTGGAAACCTACCGCATCAGCGCTTTGCCCGTGCTGGATGGGCAGAAACTCATTGGCATGATCTCGGTCATGGATCTGCTCCGGGTGTTTATCGAGCAGAACGAGGAAGCTGCGGCATGATGAAGATCCAAGAGGTGATAGTTTACCGCGTTATCGAGGTCTCGCCCGACGAAACCATCGGAGCGGCGGCAACGGCTCGGCCCGCATTCGCCGTGGGGCCGTGCTTGAACGTTCAATGTTCAAGGCGTGGCGCGGGGACGTTGAAGATTGAACCATAGGAGCGATGAACATGATTTTCCAAAACCGAGAAGAGGCGGCGCGGCTTTTGGCGCGAAGGCTAAGCACCCATTACCGAAACAAGCATCCGTTGGTCCTGGGTATCCCGCGCGGCGCCCTGCCGATGGCGAAGATCATCGCCGATGCCTTGGGCGGCGAATTGGACGTCGTT
>Ga0326597_10006948_pt1 | contig 15436 bp, 11 predicted proteins | sample RVTome_12_FD_203789 | JGI IMG/M metagenome (GOLD analysis project Ga0326597, IMG submission 203789) | Soil microbial communities from uranium-contaminated site in the Upper Colorado River Basin, Wyoming, United States - RVT100D185 | ecosystem: Environmental > Terrestrial > Soil > Contaminated >...
CGGTCGCGACGCGGGCGCTGGCCGGCAGCGCTACGTCGCGTAGCTTCTTGCCGACGGCGGGCGCTCCGGCGGTGGCGGCGAGGCGCTGCATAAGCAGGCTGCCGCGTCCGAACTCCTCCAGCGCGATCGAGCCGGGGTTGCGCAGGGTTCGGGCGATCGCCAGAGATGCCAGGTGCTCGGGGCAGATCAGTTCGTCAATGCCGAGGCGCTGTGCGGTTTCGGTTCCGCGCAGCGAGAAATTCGCGGTATGATGAACACGTGCGATCGTCTTGCGGGTCCCCGCGGATTTTGCCATGAACGCCGTAAGGAGGTTTATCTCGTCAATCGAAGTGGCGCAGATCATCAGGTCGCACTTTTCGGCGCCCGCCTCCTTCACGGTCTCGTGATGGGCGCAATGGCCGACGAGCGTGCGCAGGTCGAGCCGTTCGCTGAGGGCGCTCAGGCGCTCCGCGGACAGGTCGATCACGGTGACGTTGTGTCCGTCGCCGGAAAGCGCTTCGGCGGCATGTCCGCCCACTTGGCCCGCGCCGGCTATGATTATGTTCATACTCTCGAATCCGCGCCGATTACCGCCGAGCGCGGATCATAACGTGGAACGCCGGCGACTGCCAGGCTAGCGTCCGGCCTGGTTCGCGTCGAAGCGGAGCCTGAGGATGAAATCAATCCAGTTTCGCTCCATTTCCGCATCGATGCCGCCGAACGCGGCCTCGAACGCCTTGACCTCGAACTCGGGATCGAGTCTGGCCGGCGTTCCGCGCGCAGCACGGCGACGCAAGTAGCCGGCAAAATCTTCGCGGCGTTCCCTGCTCAAGTAGTAGACGAGGGCCCAGGCTTGCGCATAGCGGAAGGGAACGTCGCCGTGGGGCTGGAGAAAGAGATCCTGCCGCGTTATGAGGGCGCGCAACGGAACCAGCCTTGCGGCGTCGAGTGCGGCGCGGTATTGGGCTTCGGTCAGCGTGCTCTCTGCGGCCGGCACACCGAGGGCATCGCGAAAATCTCCCAAGCGCATGTGGTTAACCTGCCTAGTAGTTCCCGCGGCGCCGATCTGGGGGACTTCGAATAAGCACGCCATACCCTCTACGAGCCAAAACGGGTTTTCGCGTTCGCGCTGGTGAATTCCCAGGTTAAAGAGAATCTGGTGGGCGGCTTCATGTTGAATGACAAACCGATTGAACCTCTCGACCAGCCGGTCGCGCTGTATGCGAAGCGACGTCGCGGCGCTCAAGAGCGATTTACGCCGTTCACGCGCGGCCTTCGCGCTCGGTCCCGCGCCGGGTCCTTCTTCGGCCCGCGCAGTTGCCTGATGGATTTCGCGCGTGATTTGCACGATTTCCGCTCTACGCATGGTGTTTAGAAAGGCCGAGATATTCGCCTCCGGCGCGTAGACGCCGCTTGAGGAGGCGCCGTTGCGCCCGAGCGTCGCACAATACTCGGAATACTCTTCCGGATCATCGAAGAGCAGGAGTTGCAAGCGCGAAGGAGGCGGAGCCAGCGCCAAGTTGTGCTCGTTGCAAAAACGCAAGACGGCGTCGTAAGTGCCTTCAAGCCGGCCGGTGAGCGGGCGCAGCACGGAGAACGGAGTGCCGTAGGCTATGATGAAGTGCTCGGTCTCGTGAATTCGAGAGTCGGCGCCGGCGATCTCCAGAAGACGAGATGCCACGTCCTCGTCGGGTTCGACCGCAAGTGCCACCTGCGCGATATGCAGCCCCAGAGCGGCAGTCATCAACGCAAGCGCTCGCCGTCGAGGGGCCGGCCGGCATCCGTGGAAGCGGGAGCGACGTACGGCGAGCGCATGAGATTTCACGGCCAGCCTGTTTCCTTGACGTGAACCGCAACGACCCCGTTTGATATTCGGCTGCGACATAATACCCTGCTTCGATTCGGGCGGCCTCGCGCAGCGGACTGAGCGTTTTCTCAGGCAACCGCCCCGCAGATCTCTTCGACCAGACGGCGCGGAACGCCGATGTCGGCAACCTCTACTTTTCCGACGTAGGCCGCGGCGTCCGGCATGGAAAACCCTCGCTTGCGCGCCACGAACGTCACGGTCAGATCAGCTCGAATCGTCGCGTCGGAAGGCTGACCGGTATCGCAGTCGAGTCCGGAGGGAAGGTCCACCGCGACTACGGCGCGCTTGGGGGCCGTATCCAGTTCGGCGAGAAGCGCGGGGAGCGGGCTGCGCAATGAACCGGAGAAGCCGGTGCCGAGGAGCGCGTCAACCAGCACTTCCTCGTTGTGCAGTGTCCGTGCACGCGCCCGCTGATGGTTTTCGTCTGCGCATATCACGATGTCCAGGCGCATTGCTTGGAGTATCATGAAATTGGCCCGCGTATCCGCGGACATCTTCGTTTCCGCACCCGTTATCATAAGGCGCACCGTCCACCCGCGGTTGTGAAGATGGCGGGCGATCACGCATCCGTCCCCACCGTTGTTGCCCGGCCCGCAGCAGAGAAACGCCGCCCCCCGAGGGCCGTATGCGCGGTCGATGATGTCGGCCGCGTTACGCCCGGCGTTTTCCATCAAGACCAATCCGCACATCCCGTAGCGCTCGACGGCGAGCCGGTCGATGCTGCGAACCTGAGCGCGCGTGATTGTGGCGATCATGGCGTGATCCCGCTTTGCCCGGTCAGTCATCGACGGCGTTGTGACTAACCGGCACGGCGCTCCGACCGGGGCCCTTCGAGTGCGGCAGATGACTCTCGTCCGCGGGCGTGGCGAGCCTGCGCGAATGCCCCTTGAACGTGTCTTCCAACTGGGCGGAGGCCAGGTGGGCCTGCCTGACGATGCCGGCCGGCCAGGCGAAGAAAACAAGCATGAGAACGGCACATAGCGCAAGGCCGAGGCGCACGGGCGTTCCTCCCGCGGGGATTCGCGGCCGATCCGCACTTCCCGCGTATGCCGACGCAGCGATACGCAGGTAGTACGCCGCACCGATCGCGGCGTTCGCGACGCCGATTATCGCCAACGCGATCAAGGGTCCGTGGAAGGGGTGCGGACGCGGCACAGAGAATGCGCTGCTGAACACGTAAACTTTTGCGAGGAACCCGGCGGTGGGCGGGAGGCCCATCAGGCTGAAAACGCAAACGGCAAGCCCGAATGAGGCCCGCGGCGCCTGAACGGCAAGACCGGCAATATCGTCGAGCGTCTCCACGGGCCGATCCCGGTCTCTGAAGGCGGTGAGGAGGGCAAACGCACCGAGGTTCATCACACCGTAGACGGTAACGTAAAACAGCAGCGCCGCGAGGCCGTCGTGCAGCGGGCCGCGTCCCGCGACCGGCCCGACAAGAAGGGCAATCATCATATACCCCGTGTGGGCGATACTGGAGTAGGCCAGCATGCGCTTGACGTTTTTCTGCAAGAGGGCGAGGACGTTGCCGGCCGTCATGCTCGCCGCGGAAAGGAACCACAGCACCCACAACACCTCCGTGGGCAGGTCCCAGTTGCACGCGGTGAAGATTTTGAGCAGCGCGACGAAGCCCGCCATCTTCGGGACGAACCCCAGCATCCCGGTAATCGGTGAGGCGGCACCTTCGTACACGTCCGGGATGTACGCGTGGCACGGCACGGCCGCGATCTTGAAGGCCAGCGCGGCGATCACCAGGAGCAGGCCGATCAGGGCGAGGCCGTCAAGCGCATCGCCCGACGGCATCGCAGAGATGGCTTGTGCGCCGTTTAGCGCGTGAATCGTGGTAGTACCGGCGACGCCGTAGAGGAAGCTTATGCCGTAAGCCAAGATGGCCGCGGAGAGAGCACCCAGGAAAAAATACTTGACCGAGGCTTCGGACGCGCGCCGATCCTCGCGGCTGAGGGCGACTAAGACGTAGGTAGGCACGCTTACGAGCTCGATCGCAAACAACAGAACCAAAAGATCATTGGCCGATGCCGTGATGAGCACGCCGAGAAGCGAGAGCAGGATCATGGCCATGTACTCGCCGCGTTCCCGCGCCGCGGGTTGATGCCAGTTGACCAGAACGATCAGTGCTCCGATACCGAGAGTTACACATCGAGTGAAGTAGACTAAAGGCGTCAGCCAGAGGCCCAGCGCCGCCGCGGTGCCGTCGGGGACCCCGAGTCTAACGGCCACGATTGCCGCAAGAACGACTACTCCCAGAGAAACACCGGATACGAGCGAATTGCCACCGGCGGAACGCATCAACCCCAGCAGAAGTACGACGGTGGCACCGATGAGAAGGATCAACTCGGGCGCCAGCAGCGTGAGGAATTCCCCGATGTTCACGGCAGACCCCCCCGCACGCACGATCGGCCCGGGCGTTCACGTGCGTGCGTCCATGACCGGTCAAGGCGGAGGCCGCGTCCGGGGCGCATTTTGCCAAGGCTTGCTCGAGAACCTTGCGCGTCTGCGGTCTTGGGCGTCGTGTAGTTGCACGTCACGTTCGGATCAGGAGGAGCCTGGTCATCCGCATCGGTGATCCGTGTCGGGCCGGGTGTATCGGGCAGGACGTGCTGTTTCACCGCGACCTTGATACTATCCAGAATGGGCTTGGGATAGACGCCGATGAAAACGCAGGCCAACGCGATGGGCACGAGAATGCCGATCTCCCGGCGAGTTAGATCCGGGGACAGGCCTCCTGACGTATCGGGCGTGTTGGGAGGTTCCAGGAGCGGGCCGAACAGGACGCGCTGACACATCCACAGCATGTAAACGGCGCCCAGGATTATTCCCAGGGCGGCCGGAATCACGTAGCCGTATCCGAGTGGCCCGGCCGGGCGCATGTCCGAGGTAACGGTTGACGTTGCGGTGCCCAGGAGTACCAGAAACTCTCCAACGAACCCGTTCAAGCCCGGAAGCCCTATGCTGCTTAGCGTAAAGAAAACGAGGAAAAACGCCAGCCACGGCATTCTCCGTGCCAATCCGCCGATTCTCTGCACGTCCCGGGTGTGATAGCGTTCATAGATGTATCCCACGAGCAAGAAGAGCGCCGCGGTGGAAAGGCCGTGATTTATCATATAGACGACGCCGCCGGTAATCCCGACGAGCTTCAGGCTGAAGAGTCCCAACATGCAGAATCCCAGATGGGAAACCGACGAATACGCCACCAGCTTCTTTACATCTTTTTGAATCCATGCGGCGAGTGCGGCGTAGATTATGCCGATGATGGCGAGGACGGCGACGGCGGATGCGAAGTCGTAACTCGCGTCGGGCAGGATGGGGATGCTGAGTCGGCAGAACCCGTAAGTGCCCAGTTTGAGCAAGACTCCGGCGAGAATGACGCTGCCGGCGGTAGGCGCTTCGGTATGCGCCAGAGGGAGCCAGGTGTGCAAGGGGAAGAGTGGGACCTTGATCGCGAAGCCGGCGGCGAACGCGAGAAACAGCCACCACTGCACCGCGGGCTCGATCAACCCCTGCTGCCCGAGCGTGACCAGCCTTTCGATGCTCAGGGTGATCTCGCCGAGCTCCATGTAAGAGTAAAAGCCGAGATAGATCACGCCGGCCAAGGTAAGTACGCTTCCCGCGAGCGTGTAAATGAAGAACTTGTTTGCGGCGCGGCGGCGGTCGGGCCCGCCCCACATCCCGATAAGGAAGTAGAGCGGGATGAGCGTGAACTCGAAGAAGACGTAGAAAAGTAGAACGTCGAGCGCGCAGAACACCCCCAGCAAGCCGACTTGCAGCAGGAGCATCATGGTGTAGTATTCGCGCGTACGCTCCCGGATCGCGGAAAAGCTCGCCCAAATCGCCAGGGGCATGAGCAACGCGGTGAGGGCGAGGAGCCAGATGCTGATGCCGTCCACGCCTACGCGATATGCTATGTCGATATCAGAGCCCGAGTCCGCATTCGCGGCGATCCAGGGAACGTCGCAACGGAGCAGGTATCGGGGGGCTGCGGGCGAACCTTCCCCAGTCTCCTTGCAGAATCGCGCGACCGCATACGCGGTGAGGAGCAGCGTAACGACGGACACGAAAAGAGCGGTCCGCCTTACGTCCACGTCGTCGCCCTTGGGTGGAAGCCACAGTAATATGGCACCGATCAGCGGGGAGACCACGATAAGGGTAAGTAGCCAGTTGACTTGCCCGGTGTGCAGGATGAGGTCTTCGACGATATACACTCGTTTGGGTCCCTAGTTCCAGAAGACCAACAGCACGATGATGGCGATTCCCGACACCATGCTCAGGCCGTAACTCTGCATGGCCCCGCCGTGAAGTCCGCGCAGCAGCAGGGCCAGTCCGCGGGGAACGGCCGTGACGAACCAGATGAGGCCGTCGATGAAGTAGTCATCGATTCCCACGCAGACCCGGCCGGCCCTGCGCGACGGTTCAACCACACAACGATCGTAGGCCTCGTCGACGTAATACTTGTTCCAAAGTGAGCGGTGTGTCCGGGTGAAGGACGCCCGGGCGAGGCCGGCGATCCAGGGCTGTCCGACGTATACGCCGTATGCTACGGCTATGGCAACGACGGCCAGCCCGCCGGAGACAATCATGAGTCCGTAATGGCCCCAGAACCCCGGTGGGTGCAGGGCCTGGGCGGCGGCGTGGGCCGGGTTGTGGGCCACGAAAGTGCCCTGAAACACCGGGGCCAGAAAACGGTGAAACCCCCGGCCGGTGAATTCGACGCCGAAGTACCCCGCGAATACAGCGCCGATTCCTAAAAGGACCAACGGCACCAACATCCAGCGGCCGGATTCGTGCGGGTGAACACCCTCTGGAATGCGCTCGGGGCCGAAGAACGCCAGAAAAACCATGCGAAACGTGTAAAACGCCGTCAGCCCCGCGGTGAGCAATCCTATCGCCCCAAGAACCGGGTAAGCGGTGAGAGCATGGTGAATGATCTCGTCCTTGCTGAAGAACCCGCTGAGCATTGGAAATCCTGCGAGGGCGAGTGCGCCGACGACAAACGTCGCGAACGTCCAGGGAAGGAGCTTTCGCAGGCCCGAGAAACTGCGAACGTCGATTATGCCGCCCAGGGCGTGCATGACGCTTCCCGCGCCTAAGAAAAGCAGGGCCTTGAAGAAGGCGTGCGTGAAAAGGTGAAAGATCGCGGAGTCGGCCGCCCATGCCCCTATTCCAAGGAACATGTAGCCGAGCTGGCTGATCGTGGAATAGGCGAGTATACGCTTCATGTCGGTCTGAACGAGGGCGATCGTGGCGGCGAAGAGGGCGGTGAGGGCTCCTACCGTGGCAACGACGGTCATGGCGGTGGCGGACGCCGTGAAAATGGCGCCGCACCGCGCGACCATGAACACGCCGGCCGTGACCATGGTGGCCGCGTGGATCAGGGCCGACACCGGCGAGGGCCCTTCCATCGCGTCCGGCAGCCACACGTGCAATGGAAGCTGAGCGCTCTTGCCGCACGCACCGCAGAACAGCAGCAGCGCGATCGTGGTGACGCGCTCATCCGTGAGCGCCTGTCCGGAGTCGGTAATGCCGCGTTGTACCATGTCGAAAACCGCGGCGTACTCGATGGTGCCGAACGTCAGGTATATGAGCAGTATTCCCAGGCCGAATCCGAAATCACCCACGCGGTTGACGAGAAAGGCCTTCTTGGCGGCGGCTGCGGCGGCGGGTCTTCCGTAGTAAAACCCGATCAGCAGATAGCTGCACAGGCCGACCGCCTCCCAGCCCAGATATAGGAGCAGGAAGTTTCCACCCAGCACGAGCGCGCACATCGAGAACACAAACAGCGCCAGAAACGCAAAGAAGCGCTCGTACCCGCGCTCCGGGCGCCCATCGCGGCGCATGTAGTCTCGGGAGTAGATCACGACGAGCAGCGAGATACCCGTCACGGTCAGGAGCATGACGGCGGTCAGGGGATCGACCAGGAACTCCACGGAGAAATACACGTCGGTGCCCGAACTGATCCATTCGTAAACGGGAATCTGCCGGGAGACCTCATCCGGATTGGCGTCTTTGAGATTTGCAAAGACGCAGACGGCTGCAAGAAAAGCAACGGCCACGCCCGCGATCGCGGGCCAATGGGCCCGGCCGCGCAGAACGAGCGGGCCTAAAGCCCCGGCAAGGACGGCGCCGGCGAGCGGCGCCAGCAGTATTACGATTCCGCAGATTTTGAGCGTTTCATCTATCGACATTGTTAGTCGCGATTAAGCACGTAGATCATTAGTGACGCCGCGGGCGCACCAGTTACCCGCGCATGACGGAAAGCGCTTCGGTGTCCAGCGTGCCGCTGCGGCGGTGCAGCAGCACGATCAGCCCCAGGGCCAGCCCCGCTTCGACCGCCGCTATTACAAGCAGAAACAGAGCATAGGCCTGTCCATCCAGGTTTTCGTGTAAACGGGAAAAAGCCACGGCGTTGACCACGACGCCCTGAAACATAATCTCCGTGGAAAGAAACATCACGATCAGGTTGCGCCGCGCAAGAAATCCCACGAGCCCGAGGGCAAACAGGACGGATCCCAAGACGACGTATTCCGAGATGCCCGTGCTCAGAACGGCAACACTTCCTTTCCAATTTCACCGTATGGGCGTGGGGCCTCGTGGTTGGTGTCCAACGGTACTTTCTTGGTCGAGAGCGCAATCGCGCCTATCATCGCTATGAGCAAGAGGATTCCGGCCAGCTCGAGAACCACGACGTATCTGGTCATTATGGCGTGTCCTATCGCGGCGGTGTTGCCCTGCGGGTTGATTTGCGGGGGAGACGTCTGCCCCGCGCTCGGCGGAGACGCGACGGTGGCCCGAACGGGCGGATTCGGCAGATCGCCGGCCCGTGCCGCAACGGCGGCCATCAGTAGGAATCCGGCGAGCACGGCCATGAAGGGTTCGCGAGCCCAACGGTCGTATGATGGCGGCTGCGCTTGGCGAGCCAGCATGATGACGAATAGATACGTAACCATGATGGCGCCGGCGTAGATGATTAGAAGGGCTACCGCCGCGAACTCGGCCGCAAGAAGCACGAGCAACGCCGACACCGTGACTACTACGAGAACGAAGTAAAGTGCGCTGTAAACCGGTTCGGTGTGGGTAATCACGCGCGCCGCGGCGAATACCGCGATTACGGATAGAACACAAAACGCGGGCGTTGTTCCTCCGGGCTCCGCCAACGAGCCTGCCACGAGCACTATCAGCAAGGCGATCGCCGCCATTCCGAGTATCGCACCGGCGACCGAGTTCGAGCGGCCGGACCTTGGCATGAGCAGATAGACCGCCGCCCCGCCCAACGCGAATACGCAGTACACCAGAAACAGCGGTGCCGTAGTCACGCCAATCGCCCCCCGCGTGTTTCGGCGCGCGGTCCGACGCCGCGCCCGCCGGTATCAGGATAGCCTGTGATCGGCGGATCCTTCCGGGGTTTCTCTTCCCTGGTCACGTCATAGATGGCGAGCAACTCTTCCTTGCCGAGGATCATCTCTTGGCGAGTTCTGCCGACGAGGTCGTAGTGATGAGTCAGCTCGATGGCGTCGACCGGGCAAGCCTCCTCGCACATTCCGCAGAAGATGCAGCGAAGCTCGTCAATGTCAAACTTGGCCGGATATTTTTCACGATCGTCCCAGGGAGACTCCGCGGCCTCGATGTGAATGCAATGGGCCGGGCACGCCGTCGAGCACATGAAGCACGCCACGCACGCAACACGCCCGTCGTGGTCACGGTTGAGCCGGTGAACGCCGCGATAGTTCGCTATGCGCACGTTGACCTTCTCCTCGGGGTACTGAACCGTCATGGCCCGTTTGAAGAGCGTGTGCCAGAGGTGGCGCAGCGTCGTTTTCAGGCCCTCGAAAACCTGCGGAAGATACAGCTTTTCGGGGGCGGACAGCTTCGGCTCGGCGAGCAATAGTACGTCCGATTCGTTTATCACGGCGCCAGCCCTTCCGGCCGAGTCTTGGGGCTTAGTACGGCCGATGTGATCGGCGGGAGATTCGCGGTGCGGCCGGTGATTTCAGCACGCGAAAGGGAGGCCTTCAGGAGAACGGCGGTTACTATCGCCGCGTTGCCCGCCAGAGCCCAAACCGACCGTTCGAGATCGAGGTAAAGCAGAACGGCCGCAAGTACGAAAAGACACAAAGAAACAGGGACAAGCCCTTTCCAAGCCATGTGCATCAACTGGTCGAAGCGAAACCGCGGGAGCGTCCAGCGCAGCCACATCATCACGAATATGCACACCGCAACTTTCGCGCACAGCACGGTGATTTTCGCCAGGACGGCCCAGAACGTCGCAGCCTCGGGCTGGGTCCACGGGACCCAGGGAAGGTGCCAACCGCCCAGAAACAGTACGCAGATAAGCGCACTGGTCGTGATCATGTGAGCGTACTCAGCCAGGAAGAACATGCCGAATTTCAGGGCGTTGTATTCGGTGTGAAATCCGCCTACCAGTTCCTGTTCGGCCTCGGCCAGGTCGAACGGGGCCCGGTTCGACTCCGCCAGCGCGGTGACAAACAGAATGAGAAACGCAACGGGGTGCAGAAATACGTTCCATTGAGGTATGACGCCCAGCCAGTAGCCGGTCTGTTGGAGCGTGATATCCTCCAAACGCAGCGTGCCCATCGTGAGGACGATGACCAGGATACAGATGCCCATCGGTATCTCGTAGCTGAGCATCTGCGCCGTAGCGCGGACGGCCCCGTGCAGCGAATACTTGTTGTTGCTCGCCCACCCGCCGAGCACGACTCCGTACACCGCCATCGACGCGACTCCCAGAATGTAAAGCAAGCCGATGTCGGGATTGGCCACCTGAACGTTGACCAGGTTGCCTGCGAGCATCCAGGGGCCGCCCCAGGGAATGGCCGCAAATGCGATAAATGCAACGAACATCGCGATGCCCGGGGCCGCGATGAACAAGGCCTTGTCGACGTGCCCGGGGATGATGTCCTCTTTGAACAGCATTTTCAACCCGTCGGCGACGATCTGGAAGATGCCGTGCGGACCTACGCGGTTGGGCCCGTGGCGGTCCTGAATCCAGGCGGCCACTTTCCGCTCTATAAAAATGCAGTAAGCGGTTGTACCGAGGAGTGCCAGGACAATCACATTGGCGAGCACGATGCTGACGCCGAATTGGCTTGTAAGAAACTCTTTCATGATGCGTTCAGCCGGAAGGCGTTTCGTCTCGTCAGACCAGGCGCTAAGGGCGCGCTCGACAATAAAATGAACACTTGGAGAAGACATGATTTACAAGATGAACGGGATAGCTGCGCTTCAACACCTGTGACAACCGCAGGGCCTGGTTCCTGTTAATCATGTAAATCCCGTCTATTCCCTCAGAAATCGTCCAAGTTGTTTTTGAGCGCTGCCTAATGCGCGTGAGCCGGCGAAGGCCGCGTCAGCCCAACCTCCGCGAACTCCGGCATGGTTGCGGCCATGAGCTCGCGTACGCGCTGTGCCCGGTAGAGTCCCTCGAACCCGGCGGTCTCGTAGAGATATTGTCCGTCCGTACGGCAGCCGTCCGGCGGACTCACCGCGCGGTCAAAATGTTGAACCACTCCCGAGCGGTTCATGAAGCTGCCCTCGCGCTCAGCCCATGCGCACGCCGGCAGCAGGATCGCGGCGGCTTCCGTCAAGGCGTTCTCAAACATATCCTGGACTATAAGCAGGTCTACTTTGCCTGCGATACGACCGATTTTCTTGTCGACCCAATCGCTGGGGCAGCCCCCGACGACCCAGCCAACGGTGAATTCGCCGTTGGCCGCCCGCTCGGCGAGATCCTCGAATTCTTCCACCGTTCCACCCGCGGCCTCCAACACGCGCTGGACGCCCCTGCGGTTGGGGGCTTTCTCGCGGCATATCGTAAACTTGGCATTCTGAGCGGAAGAGCCTACGGGAAAATGCTGATCCGCATCACCGGCCGGCACATGGCCGAGTGACAAAACGGACCCCGGGGCCACTTCACGGATGAAACGGACCAGCAGCCACGTCTCCTCGCAAGACATAAAGGGAGAGGCGACCAGGAAGACCGTTTCGCCATTACCGTCGTTGACCTGCTCCTCGATGCGAAAGCGGATGGTTCGCGGGACATCCTCCCATTTCGGCGCCTTTCGTTCGGGCCCGCGGCGTACCGCGGGGCGGGTAATGCGTCTTGCATCTCTGATGTACTTGTACCCGAATCTGCCCTCGTCACAAATCCACCATGCGTTAACGTCCGGGTTGTACCGCGGCTTTATGCGGTATACCACATCGTCGGCGTGTTCGACTCTGATCGAACATCCGGTGGCACAGCCGGGACAGACGGACGGGGTCGGCCGGAGCTCCCAGACTCGCCGTTTGAATAAGAAATCCTTGTCGAGCAACGCCCCGACGGGGCAGATATCCACAACGTTGCCCTGAAGCGGGTTGTCGAGGGGAACACCCGGGAACGCGTCTATTTCGGCGTGCGCTCCGCGGTTGACCACGCAAAGCTCGCCCGTCCCGCTGATCTCATCGCAAAACCTCACGCAGCGCGTGCACAACACGCAGCGATCCTGATAGAGCAGCGTGCGCGGGCCAACGTCCTTCTTGGGGTTTTTGATTTTCTCGTCGACCATGCGTGATTGGGCCGCCCCGAACTTGAAGCTGTAATCCTGCAAATAGCATTCCCCGGCCTGGTCGCACACCGGACAATCGAGCGGATGATTGAGGAGGAAGAACTCCATGCAGTCGCGCTGGTTGTTTCTGACCTTCTCGGAATGGAAACGAACGATCATTCCGTCGCGGACCGGCGTTTGACACGACGGCATAAGCTTGGGCGACCAGTCCAGTTCCTGAGTCCGAGGGTTGGGCATCTTGATCTCCATCAGACACAGCCGGCACGACGCGACCACTGACAACCCCGGATGAAAACAGTAATGGGGCACTTCCCACCCGGCTTCGAGCGCCGCCTGAAGGACCATTATGCCGTCACGGCATTCGATCTCTTCGTTGTCGATTACGAGCTTGGCCATCGATCTACGATCCACTCAGTCCCGCGTCAGGACGGTAGCCTCCCTTGCATTGTACATGCCGCGGGCGCGGGCAGCCAAACAGAGTTACCGCGGCGTCCTCCGCAATGAGGGCACCGCCCCCCGCAGATTCATGGTCATGGGGCGCAACTCGCGCTTGCTGCGATTTCTTGACCTTCACTTTGACGGTGGTCACGCCCATGATTCGGTTCAATTCAGAGATTGCCGCACGCGCTCCGTGCGCCCCGCCGGCTGAGTACGGATGGCCTCCTCCAGCTCCGCGCGAAACTTCTTCAGGATCGTTTCGATCGGGTAGGTGGCGCCATCCGACAGTCCGCAAATGCTAAGTCCCGGCATCATGCCCATATTGCGCGCGGTCTCCGCAAGAATCCCCAGGTCTTCGATTCGTCCCGCGCCGGAAGCGATGCGTTTGGCGATCTCCTGCATCCAGCGCGTTCCCTCGCGGCATTGCGTACACTGTCCGCACGATTCGGTTCCGAAGAAACGAGTAACGTTGCGCAGGACGATGCGCATATCGGTGTCTTCGTCAATTACAACGGCCGCCGCGGTTCCCAAACCAAGGAGCCCGTATTTACGCGGATCCTCGAAGTCCATTTTCATGTCGAGTTCGTCGGCGGTCAGGATTCCCATGGAGACACCGCCGGGCAATACACCTTTGACCCTCTTGCCGGGGAGCATACCGCCGCCCATGTCCGGCCGCTCAATGAGCTCGCGGACGGTAATGTCCATCGCGGCCTCATAGCAACCCGGATTCTTGACCGGCCCGCTGATGCAGAAGAGCTTCGGTCCGGAGCTGTGCTTGGGGCCGATGCTCGTGAACCAGTCCGCGCCGCGCGCCATAATATGCGGCAGGCAGGAGAGCGTCTCTACGTTGTTCACGACCGTGGGCTTGCCGAACAGCCCCTCCACCGCGGGAAAGGGCGGCTTGATCCGTGGGTAACCCCGCTTGCCTTCGAGAGACTCGATCAAACCCGTCTCCTCACCGCAGATGTACGCCCCGGCTCCGCGGTGAATGTAACACTCCATCGAATAGCCGCTGCCGAAGATGTTCTTGCCGAGATAGCCGGCCGAATAGGCCTCATCTATGGCCCGCTGCATGATGTGAAACTGTTCGTGGAATTCGCACCTCAGGTAGATATACGCCACCTGCGCTCTGGTGGCGTAACCCGCGATGATGGTCCCCTCAATGAGCTGATGTGGATCGACCTCCATAAGCACGCGGTTGGAGAACGTCGGCGGTTCCGATTCGTCGCCGTTTACGCAAAGGTACGTGCGGGTGCGGTCCTTGGGCAGAAACCCCCATTTAACGCCCGCAGGGAACCCCGCCCCGCCGCGCCCGCGCAAATTGGCGCGTTTGACCTCCTCGACGACTTCGTCGGATGTCATCTCGAGTGCCTTGCGTACCGCTTTGTAGCCGCCGCGGCCCTCATACACGTGAAGCGCAACCGAATCGGGCGTCTTCGCGTTTCTCAGCAGGACGGGCTCAAAACTGCACATTCTTGAACCTAGCAACTAGAAGGGCAAACGCCATGTGCCCGGTTGAATGAACCAGCGAAAATAAAAAACGCTCCACAGGATCATCGCGGCGCATAGCCATCGCCGGTTTCCACTGAAGCATCGCGGCGCGACTATCGCCATCAGCGCGGGCAGATAGTCGAGCGAGAAGCGATTGTAGCCCCGCTGATCCGCCCCCGGGTTGTGGTAAAACAAAAGAGCGATGAACACCAATGCCGCGGCCGCGAGCAGCCAACGCGTGTCCCTTTCGCGCAGGATAACGCGAACGTCCAAGAGCAGCCACAACAGCAGCGGCGTCGTCCACCACACGCCCGTGCAGATCGTGTTCGGTTGAACGTGAACCTCTTCGGTTCCGGCCATGGTGATTCTCTGGATCTCTGGGAAACCGAGGTTTGCATAGTAGAGGTTTCCGGCCACGAAGTGAACGGAGAAGACCCCGTGCGTACGCGCCACTTCCGCGAACCGGTCGCTGCGTCCCTCGTAGATCAATCCGTAGCCGGTTTCGAGCGGGTCCCTGAATTTCAGCGTGTTGGCGGCCAGCGGGATCGCCGCGCCGAACATGCCGAAGGCAACCAACCATGCCATTCGCCGGCGGTTGTCGCCGCCGCTGGCGCCGCTGGCGCCGCTCACCGCGAGCAGCGCAAGCGGCAAGAAGAAAGCCGCCGTAAGCTGCCTCGACAGCGTGGCGGCCAACAAGGCCAGACCGGCGACCCACATGCGCTTGCGTCCGTAAAACTCGATGAGGAAGGCCAACAGGCCGATGCTCGCCAGAGTTGCATTGACGAAGTACGGCGCCCCGGTGCGCAGGGTCCTGTCGAGGACGGGCCAGGCGGAGGTCCCGCCTACGAAGGCAATCGCCAAAGCTGCCCCCTGCCAGGGCGAACCCGTGATCCTCAAGAACAGGACGTAGGCGAGCATGGCAACCAGCAACACCAACGCCACGACCATCAAGTAAGGTACACCGTGAAAGACCGGCCACAGCACCGCGGCCAAGAAAGTGAACAAGAGCGGGAAGTGACTGTACACCCTGCCGTTGAGAAGTGCCGTGTCGTGCGATCTCTCCGGGAGATCGAGCCGTCCGTTCCAC